>JAEEGG010003526.1_pt1 | contig 38967 bp, 33 predicted proteins | sample 9134161 | NCBI WGS metagenome assembly JAEEGG01 (sample SAMN16246543, study PRJNA631951) | gut metagenome | biome: gut microbiome; feature: rumen; material: CR-attached | host: Bos | place: Iran: Karaj | collected 2018-10 | reverse complement strand
AATGATGAATCCACAACATATTAGGGGTCATAATGTCAATGCTGCCATATCACCCCAATATGCCGAAGGCTCGTCTGCCCTCGTGACCCGACCAGGAGTGACCCTCTCCTGGACCTCCGCTCAGGGGCCTGCCCCTAAGTACCCCACAATCATGAACATCAATTGATTCCGACTATGGACATATCATTGAAACAATACCAGTCATTGAACATATCGGCATCCGCTTCTTTCTCTACCGCTCAGGGCCGGGAAAACGAACGGCGTGACTGGACAGAGGAAACCTATCTGGCCAAGAACAAGCAGCCAGGTAACCGCTACGACTGGTCGAGAAGACATCTCAACTTTGAAATAAAGAGTGGCAAGAAGATTACTTCGAGGAACGGCAAGACGGTTTATATCTCACCAAGGATTATCCCTCTGGGTACTCAACGGAAGTCGCTGAAGAAAAGATACGAGCAGCGACTGAAGGAACTGAACTTCAAACCTTGGAGGGAGGATGCGCCGAACCAGCCGAACACCTGCGTCGATTTCGTACTTAGCGGTGACCACGACCGCATGACGGAGATCGCTTTCGGCAAGCCGATGGACTTCGACTGGCAGGAGGACAACAGTTGGGTCAGTCTTGCCGACGATCCAAACCGCCCAGGCATGAAGATGATCGAGACGATGGCTATGGACTACTACGACTTCCTCTGCCGAAAGTTCGGCGAGGAGAATGTCATCGGCCTCGAATGCCACCTCGACGAGACCACCCCGCATTTCCATGCGCTGGTGATTCCCGTTGCCGAGCGGGTGAAGCGCGGCAGGGTTGGCGGCTATGAACTCGACCCGGACGTGGAGAGCGACGGCAAGGAACGCCCGGAGCACATCACCACCCGACAGTTTGAACGGCTGAAGGAGGAAGAGCAATCCTTCTACCGACCTGCAACACCAAAGAAGGTGCTCACCGTCAGCTATTCCCACTATTTCGGCGAGACGAAGTATGAAGAATCGCAGTCGTTCAGGAAGTGGCACGACATGCTGCACGATGAAGTCAACTGTAAATGGGGACTGGAGCGTGGCGAGGACACTTCGCTGATGACGGTGGAAGAACGGAAGGAGCATCGGAAGAAGAACAAGCGACAGTTAGAGCGCGAGAGACTGCTGGCTCTGGAGAAAGCGGAAGAGGCCGAGAAAAAGGCTCAGGAGTCAGAGAAGAAGGCTCTGGAAACTGAAAAGAAAGTCGATCAGGCAGCTTGGGCGCTCAACAATTTTGAGTCATCACTGGCCGAGAAACGGGAAGCATCGTCAAAACTGAATGATTCGATAGATAATGCCCGCCAGGAACTGAACAGGATCAACAAGGAGAAAGAAACTGCCAGGAATGAGAAGAATGAACTGGAACTACGGGCAAGAGAACTGGCCGATGCCGTCGGCGACCCGTCTGAGTCTGTGGCATTCAATGGTTTCTGCGATGCGGTCTTTACCTATAACCCGAAAAGCAGCGGAGCCATTATCGAGAATCTGAAAACGAAGGGCAAGACGAAGATGACGATGATGGACGTGATTATGGCGGCATTTCAGGAGGTGGATAAGGTCAGGAGCCAGAGGAAATCGGTCTTCACAAATGCCGAAGAGTTCAGGAGGCAGCAGAACAATGAAATCAAGAGCATCATGACCGACATGCAGACCATCCTTCGCAGCTTTGACAGTGCCCACATAGAAGAACTGACACGCAGAAGTCGGGCCATCGTCAAGCAGGAGCTGCGCCAGAATGCCATTGCCATCCGCAAGATTCAGCAGTACGACGAAATGCAGCGTAAGGGCATCACCGTTGAATCCTACGAAAAAGCCAAGGAGAAGGCAGAAGAATACGACCATTCACGTCAGATGTTAGAGACCGTCTGGTCCGGATTATGGGATGCAGCGAAAGCCATCGCCAATCCGCGACTCGACGAGTACGTCATGAACGATAGGGAAAAAGAAATCATTAGGAAAGCCTTCCGTGAGAATCCGAAAGACCGTCTGACCGATGCGGGCTGGTTGCTGAAGAACGCTGCTGTTTTCCGCGATATATGCGACGACACGAAGGCAGAGGTCTATCAGATTGGCGCAGAGTCGGGTGTCAGCTATCTGGAGAAACTCGGACTTGACATGGCCGAAGGTGTGGCCGAGAATGTGGAACAGGTCGCTGCAACCACCGCCTGTCTCTTCTTTGGCTTCCTCGACAGTGCCACCATCATCTCAGAGTCCTATGGCGGTGGTGGCGGTAATAACGAACTGCCCAAGAAGAAGGACAACGAGGACGAACTCTCCTTCGCTCGTAGATGTCATCAGACGGCCAAGGTCATGCATGCACCGAGGTATAAATTAAGGAGATAAAAAACTGTTGAAGATAATGACAGGCCATTATCCCTCCCAAATCCATCTTACTCGAATTTTTCAGCAAAGATACTTGGGGCGGGCAAATGCGCAAGGCCGAGGCCAAAGTTTGTACTGTAAATATCCACCTTTTTAGGTAGTATTTCTAACCGAAACCTTGCGCTATAGCCCTCATCCCCTTGTTCTTTTTGCACCGAAATTCGGGCCAGATGTCGTTGGCCTTGTGGAAAATTTAATTTATTGATAAACAATTTGAAATTCCTCTATATAATGTCATGTAGATTATTTCACTACTCTCTCTTAGACTTTTTAGGAACTATCCTTGTTAATTATACCGTAAAAGGAAATGGTTTTCTGAAGAAGATAATATTTATTTCCTATATGACGCTTTTATCCACTAAGTGTCATTTTACTCGATATCTTTCAATGATCAATAAACAAATATCACCTTACTTTTACGTTGAGTGGATATTGTTGCTGTTGAGCAAATATATTTTCATGCCTCAAAAATTCTTGCGAATTTTGCTCACGAGTTCATATACTCATATCATTTACATAAAATTAAATGTTTTAATTATGGCAAACATTGAAGAAAATTATCAAGGTGTGAACATCTATGATGATTCACTAGTGAACAAGACAGGTCTTGGCTGCGGGTGTGACGTTACCCAGATTATTGGAGTTGGTGCTTGTAAGACGCAAATTCTCGATTTTGATCTGCTTAAGGGCATTGGAGGAGTAGAATGTGAAACCAGTCGAAAACTAATCAAACAAGATGAGACTGGCGAGAACTACAGTAAAATGACAGAAAAAATCAACTTGTCTCTGACAGGAAAGGTCAAGGCTGCTTTCATGGGTTTTGCTTTTGGTAGGACTTTGGATTCTCATGTCGGCTCTACTACAGGGCATAGTGATGATTATGAATATGGCACGAGTATGATTTATCAGAAACTGTACACATTGAACATTAAACCATCTTTGCTCTCTCATTTGAAAGACTTTATTCCTATCTTGGCTTGGAATGAAATCAATGCAACAGATAGTAATAACCGTACAAACAAGGATGAAATAAAAAAACTTTTTGGTAAATATGGTACCCATCTAACAACCCGTGCAGTTTATGGTTGCATGAGTTCTACTTATATTGTTCGCGAACAGAATGAATGGGAAAGTGGTATGGATGTCATGATTTCTATTGAGAATTCAGGTGGAGGTAATATTAAAGGAGTTGATGTTGATGGTAGTATTAAAGTCTGTTTCTCCAATGAGGATAGTCAGTGTTTTAAGAACTCATGTAAGGTTGTGACTGAAAAGAGAATCGGAGGTGCAAATGCTTCTGCAGACACACAGACATGGCTTGACTCCTGTACTCTCGATAATCCTGATTCTGTGGCACTTATTGGCTACAATATTGATGGATCAGAATCTTCTGATAGTGGTCTGATTCCACTTTATGAACTGCTTCCATCCGATGACCCGCGATATAGCGTAATGAAGGATGCTTTGGATGAGTATATTGATGAAAATACACTAAAACTGACTACACACAAGATGGTCATTCTCGATATTTACGCTAAGCGATTTGATAAGGGCCAAGTTGCTCCGACATATTGCTATGGCATAGATGGTAATTCAGGAAATCACAATAAGTATTTCCGTCTTGAAGAGAACGTCTTTGACCATGTAACAGGAGCTAAAAAGGGTTGTCTCTATTTCTACTATGCCTTAGGGCATGCCATCGGAAATGCTGTTGTTGACGTCCGTTTCGATGAGAAAGGTGACTTTGATGGAGATTGGCAGATCCGTGGAAGCAATTCTAATGAAGGTGTTACAGGTTGCCTGAAAGACAGATATGTGGGTATCAAAATTAAAAATGTCAATAATGGAGTATCCCAGAATGAGTTTATCACTGGTTTCGGCTTGGAAATCGATAAGAAACTGAAAGTGATTTCCAAAGGAACTGAAATGAATTTTGACTGGATTAAGAATGGTGATTGTGAAAGCTGGTATTCATCAGGGCTAATTCATGATGATGTCTATTGTAAATACACAAAAGATGAACTGAAGAAATACTAACATTTTTTAGAGGGGTGCCAATTGGCATCCCTCTAAAAATAGATATCAAATAGGACTGGCAAATGATCGGAAAAGTAAAAGTTATTGTCGATTATATTTGCCGAGCCTATTATTTGGTCTTGTTTATACGGATAATATAATAATGCGTAGTCTAGGCATAATCCACTCCCTTGAGTGTAACTACATTCGCAACGACTATAATCACATAGGCCCTTGCTGTGACCATTACATTTTGAAAGTCCATTATTGGCAAATAAAACACGAAAATAGTCCGCATATTTACAAGGTGGGCAATTAAAATCTCCACACAAAAACCAATTTTCTCCATTTATTCCCAATTTGCTAACCATATGTTTAATATATCCTTGTGTATACCCAGTATTTGCTGATGGCGAATGTACATTATAAATTTTGACTCCACCTAAATTGATTCCAATTATTGGTCTACACTTTTCGTAGTCTTTATAATCAGGCTTAGCATATAGCAATGTGAACCGCTTATCACAATCTTTCAAAATTATGGCCATACTACATCTTAAATTCGGGTTATCATTACTTAAATAATACTCCATCCAATATCCATTATACGTATGCTGGTCAACACGATAAGTCACCTCAAATTCCCATATATTTGGGTTGTAATTTACCTGTTTCCATTTCATTTGTGAAGATTTACTTAAGATACCTGCCTCTTGGATACAAAAAACGTTTATTCCGTAATTTTTCATATAGCTTATTGCTTTCATAAACGTTGATGCGTCATTGTTAGAAGTGGCTCCTTGCATATTCCAAGTCGCAATTTTAAGATTTCCCATAATAATTTTCTTTGTATTTGTCCTACTCTTCATCGGATTTTCGGATCCTCCGTTTTGCTGCGCCAAAAGTATATAAAAATGGTGGAAAGAGTGCTTTTTTTTTTTCATTCGACAAGATTATCCACTAAATAGTATATTCGATACTAGCAAATCCCCTAAATAATCCTAAAAGATGGGCTTCAGAGTGCTGAATATTTTGATAATTTAACAAAAATGAGTACCTTTGCAGCCGTTTATTATATAATAGGTACGCAAAGAATGTTTTCGCAAACAGAACTAATATATAGCATTGCCTGCACGGTGTATGTGGTGACTTGTCTGATGTTCGCAGTCGTACGGTGGTTTCACGTCTGTCCGGGTGCGAAGGAGAATAAAAGTTACTACCATCCCGACCGCAAGATAATCACCTTGCTATATGCTGTCCCTGTCATCCTCTTTCCCTACATATTCAATCCTACCAGTCATGGATCATGGCTGCTGGTGAAAGGCTATTACCCGCTGACGCATCTCTTCTACTGTGCCGTACTGCTGTTCAACTACTTCGGAAAGGTCAAGCAGTGGGAACGGTGGCACCTGTCGGGTATCATCTCATCCGTTTTGGTGTTTGTGCCTGTCGTTTTGCTATTTGCTGTTGCCCTTTGGCCTGGCCTGCAAATCAGTGTCGTCATGGAGGAACTGCTGACCATCATTATCTTCTCCGTCGGACTACTGATGACTGCCTACTGCGGTTTTGCCATGTGGCAGGTGTGGCAATGGATTCATGAGTACAGTATGGATAATTTTTCCAATACAGAAGATTTTCCGCTCACATACGCCCGTAGTGTACTTATCATTCCCGTCATACATGCCCTGCTGGTTTGGCCGATGGTGCTACTCGACAGCCCCACATGGTTGGCTGCAATGCAAATTCTGCTTTCAGTGTTTAATGTTATCTTCCTCATATCCATATTACCATCAAAACGCAAGGGCAATCCTTTGGAACAGATGATAGAAGACAACCGTGAGGCTGACATTGCGGAAGCCTTAGAACAGAAATTGCCGACTGAAGAAGAAACTAAAAACCGCCCCCCCCAACCGGGCTACACGCCCTCCGAAGAGCGGCCTAACACTACGCCTATCGATAAGTCTGCAAAGGCAGAGCGCAAGCTTAAAGAGATTCCCGAACAGACTCGCCAAAAGATCGCCGACGGCATAGAAAAAGCACTGGTAAAGCAGCGTCTCTATCTGAATCCAAATCTTGGTCTAAAGGAGGTCGTTGAGGTCTGCGGCTATAGTCAGGCATACGTTTCGAGAGTCCTGCGAGAGCAATACGGCGGTTTCTTCGACTATGTGAATTTGCTTCGCTGTCGCAACGTCGAGAATTATGCCAAACAACATCCCGAAGTTACTAAGGAGGAATCCATCATCAAGTCCGGATTTAAAGACCGTCAGACCTACTATCGCATCAAAAAACATCTCTTCCCGAATGATGCTCAAGATGAATAACAACTTTATCCTTTACCATTTGCTTTAGCTTTGTTTTCCTTCACTCGTTTCCTGGAGCCTATAAACACAAATATATCTTCCAAATTGCTCCTATACTCCCTGCCAATGTTGATGTCTTTACCATTGTCCATTTCCACCATATAGCCAGCGATTATGTTGATATGTTCAATATTGACAGCGTATGAGCGATGAATACGCACGAACAGGCTAGGATTCAGATCTTCCAATACTTCGCACATAGGTACCGTAACCATCATCCGGCTCTTTTCATTTCCCTTCAACAAGTGAATGGCGCAATAGTTCTGTTGGGCCTCCAAATACACGATATCATGGATGCAGACTCTTTTGTGTCCCCACTCAATCTTAACAAACACATGCTCATTGTTGTAAAAAGCACTCCCATGATCTTTCTTATTATTCATACTTTTTTATATTTTAATTGTAAAATTATGAAATCAAGTCCTTACCTGGGAGTACAATCCACTAAACAACATTTTTGTCCACTTAACGACAAATAGTGCATAACAAGAAATGTTGCTTAGTGGATATTTTGGTTGTCTGAAAACATGGTATCATGTCTTATTAATAAAATAGTATTTTTGTAGCAAAAACAGCGAAAAAGGCAGAAAATAGGGATTGAGGTTCACTTGGATTTATAACGAGTTACGACAAATTATAACCAGTTACGACAAAGTTATAATCAGTTACGACAAAGTTATAACCAGTGTGACACCCTTTATGCCTGATTCTGAGTAACTTTGCACTCGAAAATTTGAATAATCAAAAATAAACAATAACAATGAGTAAGACTATTCACAAAATCTTTTCGATGCCGACGGTCACAGGGCTGAGCGGCGCAACGAGGCGGGCGGCTCTCGCGCTGCTCGTGATGATGCTCACGACGGCGACGGCGGGGGCGACGACCACCTCGACCATCAACGTGAGCGGAACGGACTATGCGCTGTTCACGGGCTTCACCGCCACGGGCGGCAACGGCACAAATTATGCGAAGTTGGTGGACGGCAACACGGCCACCGATTGGAGCGCAACAAAGAATTGGGATGACCCCAATGCTCCCGCTGGTGACTTCGCCGGCGGCTCCGACGTCACGCCCGTGTATCCCGAAGTCAGCGAGTAAGCGAGAGAAAAGACAAACGCGTTTGGCTTTTCCGAGCGGGAGCTGACTCGACCGAAGGTCAGCATAATATTTAATAAGGTATCATTTCACAAATAAATTAAAAACAAACATAATACAATAAGGCAATGGCTATCATCTTAAAGAACGCCCCCAAGACCGAGGCTTACAAAGGTCTGCAAATACCAGCAGAGAAGGACAAAGAGTTCAGACTGGTATTCAGTTTAGACATGAACACTCAACGTACTGAGATTGTAGGAATCTGGAATCCTGACCAGAAGTATGACAATCATTTTGTCATAGTGCCCCTCTCATCCTCCTATGTCGGCATAGTAGTAATGAATGCCGGTGAAGAGGTGCAAAATGTCAAGAAGTCAACAAAAGACCCTAAGCCAGACGGTTATAAGTCATGGCTTGATTTGATGAGGGCAAAATATAATGAAAATGGAATTACCGAAAATGTGGATGACTGCTGCTTAGACCCTAACGAATATATGGAAGTCAATGGAACAGAGCAATATCAGCCAACAAACAATCATAACGTCGTCTATCCCAACAACACGAGCTGGGTAGGTGGACACATGGTAAAAAAAGGAGATAGTCAGTCATTGAATCAAGGCGACGACTTCTATCTCCTTCACATCTGCAAGGCACATAATTTTTATCAAAGAGACAAGTATTATTTCAAGACGGGCTACCAAACTAATGCACTACAGATGACCGATTTCCTTATGGCCTATCCTGTCCTCCGTTCTGCCTTATTTGAACTTGCAGCCAAATGCAATACTGACGAAGATATTGAGTTCGACGTGAAGGATTATTGCGAGAAGTACAATGTAGAACTGAAAAATATGTTTTTTGAATAAAGCTATACTATTGAAGAAGTTAAATATCAAAGAAAAAATGATGAAGAATAATTATCTGGAGGAAATGCTTTCCGTTACGACAATTAGGCGGGCAGCGATGATGCTGCTCGCGGCTCTGCTCACCATGACCGCGCAGACGGCGTGGGCGCAGACGACCTCGACCATCAACGTGGGCGGCACGGACTATGCGCTGTTCACAGGCTTCACCGCCACGGGCGGCAACGGCACAAATTATGCGAAGCTGGTGGATGGCAACACGTCCACCGATTGGAGCGCACAAAAGAATTTTGACGACCCCAATGCTCCCGCTGGTGACTTCGCGGGCGGTACGGCTGACCCTGCCTTTGTGGAGTTCCACGCCGAAAAGCCTTTCATTCCGAAGGGCTACGTCCTGACCTGCGACCATGAGAATCCCGGATTCTGGAAACCGTATTCATGGGCACTCAAGGCAAAGCTGAACGAGGGCGACGCATGGACTACCATTCATTCGTCCACCACGACGCTCGGCACGGGCAAGATGTTTAACATTGACTGCACCAATACAGGAGACAATCCCTATCAGTATTTCCGCTTTGAGGTTTACGAGGTCGGCTCGACGATGCATGTAGATTTGGACGAGCTGCAGTTCTACGGAAAGCTGTGCCTCGTACAGGCAAGGGAAGCCACCTGCACCGAGTACGGACTGTCGGCAGACTGCTACGGCGGATTCGGCGATAAGTATTATTCGGATGATTGCGCCACGACGGAACTGACCGTTGGCAACGGACTCATTGCGAAACTGGCCCACACAGCGGTACACCACGTGGCCACCAGTACGAATATCGAGTATTGGCAGTGCTCCGTGTGCCACAAATACTTCAACGACTCCGACTGCACCACGGAGATTACGGAAGCTGAGACACAAACAACCGTCTTCGGCACACTGGCCAACGGCTGCTACACCCTCACGAGCCAGACTTACACGCTGACCGACGACATCAACACCGCAGGCTACATCTACGTCCCCTCCGGCGTGACGGCGACGATAGACCTCGCGGGACACACCATCGACCGCGGGCTGACCAGCGCCGTGGAGAAAGGCTACGTCATCAAGGTCGAGGGAACGCTGACGCTCACCGACAGCGGTACGGGCGGCACGGTGAAGGGCGGCATGTGCAGCGGTTGGGATAAAATCTCATGCGTCTATGTTTCTGACGGTGGCAACTTCACCTTAGCTGGCGGTACGCTCATTGGCAACACGAACATAACAGGCAGCGCAGTGTATTGTGCATATCCTTCTTCCCGCATCACCATGACCGGCGGAAAGATAACCGGCGACGTGTGCGGCATAGAAGCCGACGGCTACCTCACGATTTCGGGCGGAGAAATCAGTGGCAACAGCGAACAGGGAGTATGGCCTAAGAATTACAGCATGTCCATCTCCGGCAATCCGCGCATCACGGATAATGGCAATGTAAATGTCAACCTTTATTCTGGTGAAGCAGCCCGTCTTACCGTCGTGGGCGCACTGACCGAGGGGGCAAGCATCGGCATCACACCGAATAGCGCACCTACCGCCGACGCTCCCGTTACGGTGACGAACGGCTACAGCACATACAACACCGCATCGCCCGGCACCTACTTCACGGTTGACAACAACGGACAAATACAAACAGACCCCGATGAATATACGTCAGTCGCTTTGGGCTGGAACGAGGACAGGACGGAGGTCGTCGTAGCAGTTCCCATCGATTACACCATCACCTATCATGCGAACGGCGGCACGATGCCTGACAGTTACACCACAACCTACACCTTCGCGAGTGAGACCGTCACGCTGGCCATGCCCACCCGCACGGGCTACACCTTCGGCGGATGGTACGACAATGACGGTCTGGCGGGCGACGCCGTGACCACCATCGCCAACGGCTCCCGCGGCAACAAGGAGTTCTGGGCGAAGTGGAAGAAACTGCTGTCGAACACGGACATTACCGTAAGCATTCCGTCGAAGGAATGGACGGGCAGCGCATTGACACCCGTCATCACCGTGACGGACGGCGAAACGCCGCTGACCGAGGGCACCGATTACAGCGTGACCGCCCCTGACAGCCCCATCCAGAATTCTGGCGAATATATCTATACCATCAACGGCGTGGGCAATTACGCAGGCGAGACCACGGCAAAGTTTACCATCACACCACACTTAGATGATCAATGGGGCGCAGTATTCGTTTATGTAGACCAGAACGGAAGAACCGCGATATTAGACGGTACATGGCAAGATAGAGTCGAAATTGTTTCTCAGCTTTCGTTGGAGAGTAGAACCGTGAAATTCGTGAAGTGGCGCAACCGCACGTTCACCCCGGGCAAGGCATCGACGGTGATGCTGCCGTTCGACTATACCTGCACGGGCAGTGAGGGCGGCACGTTCTACCGCTTTGTAGGCGTGGAGAAAGTGGAGAATACATGGGTGGCCACGATGAAGGCGACGGGCGATGACGCAAACAATACGGGTTCGCTGATTGCGAATACGCCATACCTGTTCATGCCGACAGCGACAGCCATGACGTTCACCATTCCTGACGGGGGCGTGACGCTCTGCACGGAAGACGGCGGCAACTGCCAGACGGCAGACGAAGGCAGCCACTGGACGTTCAAGGGAACATACAGATACATCGAGTGGACTGCTGGCACCACTGACCCCAACTTTACCCAGTATGCCGAAGAGATAGGCCGTACATACGGCTTTGCAGGCGTGGCGAAGGATGGCATCAATGTGGGCGACTTCGTGAAGGTGGCCTCTGGTGCGAAGATTCGCCCCATGTGCTGCTATCTGCTGTGGAACGACGAACCGAATGAAGCTCATGCCCGCGCCCTAACCCGCTCGGCATCCGACAACATCGCCGAACTGCCCCAGCGCATCGTAGTAAAACTTGTGGGAGCAAATGGAGAAACTACCGGCATCGGTACGCTCGACACCACAACTGGCGAAGTAACCTTTGACGGTTGGTACACGATGAATGGTGTGCGTCTCGAAGGCAAGCCCACAAAGAAGGGATTGTATATCAATAATGGCCATAAAGTCGTAATCAAATAACGAATGGAGGACACAGCAATGAAAAAGAAAGCATACGAGAAGCCATCATTCAGAGTAGTCGAACTGCGCCACAAGACATGCCTGCTTCAGGCAAGTGCAACGCCACCCAACGAGGTACCAGACTATGATGACTGGTTGGGATAAATAGTTACGTGATAACAGAATACAATAAAGATTTAACCATTATGAGAAAACAGTTTTATTTTCTACTGCTCTCGGTATTGCTCAGCATACCTTTGGGCATGAAGGCGACCATCGTTGATGATCCAGATGTTTTTAACTTTGCTCCTTTTTACGATCCATCATCAGGTGTCATCGGTCTATCACTTACGTTTTTCCCTTCTGAAGAGGGAGACACGGTTTACATTCCTGATTATATCTATGAAAATAATCAGTACAAATATGTAGTCAACATCAACACTGGCGCATTTTATGACTGTCATGCCAAATACATCCGTCTGCCAAACCATCTGAGATTTATTCAGGATTATGCTTTCCACTATTGTTGTTTCCTGACTACATTGGAGTTTACAAACGATATTAGTGATATAGACTTCGGAGAAATCGACGATATTGTAGGTGGCTGTAACTATGTAGACGAAATTATTGTACCGCTTGAATACTTAAGTAATTATATAGAAGACCCGGAAGATAGGTTTTTCCCTTTCTATTTATACGAGCAATTAAAAGGAAAGAGAGTCCTTTCAACCTATAATAAAATGATGTGGTCTGATTACAAATTTAAGGTTGGTGGAAACGTCATCCCCTTTTATTGCACAGGAGTAAATGGAACAACAGCAACTATAAATTATAATGTTAATGTTGTTCCCGCAAATACGGCTGTTGGTATAAAAGGTAGCAACGGAAAAGTCGTATATGCAATAGCAACAACAGACAATGCCGATAATGTAACTGTGTATAACAATATACACAATGTAAATAGTACAACCTGCCCAACCAACTCATCTGGCAATTATCATCACTTTTTCAACGGCTCAAACTATTTTCAAACCATTACCACAAATGTGTGTTTTGATCCATATACAGCTTACCTAACTACTTCATCAAATGATAATATAATCGTACCCTAAATAGATATAACAATATGAATCGAACATTCAATCTCATCCTCACCCTCGCCCTCTGGCTCACGATGGCGCAGACGGCGTGGGCGACAGACGTGACATGGTACATGCACGGCGGAAAAGGAACAACTTGTAACAAGTCCGGCAACCAGGCAGAAATCATCAGTAGCGACGGCGAAACGATGCTCTTCACATGGACGGACGGAGGCACGTTTTACTATTATGACTCATGGTCCTTATTCTTTAAAATCATTGACCATCATCTTTCGGTGACGTTCCCGTATATCAACGGAACGGTGACCAAGGTCGAACTGTCGCACTTCGATTTCCAGAATGCCGGCATGAGGTTTTCCGTTGGCAACGGTACGACGAACCTGACCACCTCGGGCAACCAATATTTTTCCTCAAGTGATACGGATGAGGATGTGACAGTCTCCTTTACAGGCAGCGTCGACGTGGATACCGACCATCCGTTGAGATTCACCTTCAGTCAAACCGGCCCGCTGGAATATTCCCAGAATTTCAACTTCAGGGAGAATAGTTATATCAAGGTGACCTACACGCCTGCGGCAGCAATCGACCACGGCCACTCGTTCAACATCACCACCAGCGGCAATGTGCTGACCGCCACCTGCACCAACAACGAGCAAAGCCACCAGTGCATCACCAACCATCAAGCCACGCTGACGCTCGTTGCCAACGATGGTATGGCCCACCCAGTAGACAGGGTCAGTGCATCGCTCGACCCCACGTTGGGTGCTTTCAACAACACGACGGAACTCGGAGCCACCTGTACGTTCGAATATACGCCACAAGGCTCGAGCAATTGGACTACTACCGCGCCTAACACCGAGGGCAACTACACCGTCCGCGCCACCGTCGCCATCGGCGGTGCGAACTACGTGCTGACCTCGAACTTCCGCGTGTTAGCCGGATATTACATCACCAACAATGATCCGCAACAGTTGAGCATCAACAAGACGGGAGGAGCCATGGCGGGCGAAAACGTTACCGTCACCTTCACGCCGAAGATGGGCGAGAGCATGGCGACGCTGACCGTGACGGGCGACAACACGAACCTGAGCATCGGCCACGGCATCACCGACAACCACGACAACACCTACACCTTCGCCATGCCGAATGAGAACGTAACCCTCGGCGGCACGTTCACGTTCCCGATGAATGACAACAACTTCTCGCAGAACGGCGACACCTACACCATCAAGACAGCCGACGGCTGGGACTACTTCTGCCAGCGCATACAGTATGATGCCAATCTCGACGGCTTCAGCGGCAAGACCGTAGAACTCGCCGATGACATCAGCGTGACGACGATGGCGGGCATTGTGCATCCGTTCAAGGGAACCTTCGACGGCAAGGGCAAGACGCTGACTTTCACCCCCACTGAGGTTGGAATGTACACCGCCCCCTTCCAGAACACCGACGGCGCCACCATCTGCAACCTCCACGTGACGGGACTGATTGAGGGTGGCACCAATAACTACTTAGGCGGTCTGATAGGCAGTTCCGAGGGCAACCTCACCATCCGCGACTGCCACGTGAGCACCCAGATCAGCACCAAATACGACAGCAACACTCTCAGTTCGAACGTCGGAATCGGTGGTATCGTGGGCAACATACACTACACGACCTACGATCAAAAATGCCAAATCACGGGCTGCGTCTATGACGGACTCATCTATAACCCGGAATATTCCGGCACGACCTACGGCTGCGGTGGCTTCGTCGGCTGCCTGTCGCAGTATGCGCATGTTGACCTCACCGACTGCCTCTTCATCGAAGGCCAGTACGACAACAACGGCGGCAAGCGCGAACTGCTGTGGGGACATGATAACAACAAGAACAGCACCTTCTTCCACCGCACCAACAACCAAGGCGATGGCACGCTGAAAAACTGTTTCTACGTCGCCACGCACGGACTGAAGCAAGGCTCGCCCGCCGTGGAATCGACCGATGCCCCCACCAACTTCGCCCACTTCGGCGACCCGACGACCGACTACGGCTTCCTGAAGGTGTATGGCCACACCATGGTCCTCGACAACAAGTACTACACGCCGACATACGGCGACCTGGTGGAGCAGTACGACTATAGTGGTGTGAAGAGTTACAGCATCGAGTACGACGACAAGCCCCTCGGCATCTATAACATCACATCGCAACTGTGGACGAACTACCTGCGCTACAACCGCGCCTTCACTGCAGGAAAGCCTGTGACCGTGATGTTGCCGTTCAACTTCACGAAGAACGACTTCAAGCAGGGTGGCTCCAGCGACAATCTGACTGGTCATTTCTATGAGTTCAAGGGCATCCATTTGGACCCGCAAACGAGCAAATGGACGGCCGTAATGAATGAGGTTGGCGAAGAAGACGCCAACGAAGTGACCACGATGAAGGCCAATACGCCATACCTCTACGTACCCGAGGAGAACACGAACTATTGGTACATCGATGATTACGGCACCGGCATCAACATCTTCACCGAGGGCAACGAAGGCGGCAATAAGGTGACCCCGTATGACGGCAGCAACGAGTCATTCCGCTGGAACAAATGGGACTTCATCGGCACCTACCAGCCGCGCTACTGGTACGACGGCTCGGACAGCGAACACCCAGCAGAGAACATAGGCGAACTCGACAAGGTGTATGGCTTTGCAGGAGCGACTAAGGAGGTGCAAGGAGTATACAACAACACGATTACCGTCGAGGCTGGCGAATTCGTGAGGGCGAAGAACGGCGCGAAGATACGCCCCACGTCATGCTACCTGATGTGGACGGGCTACGAGCCCGACTATGCCTCCGCTCGCGGAATGACTCGCGGCGCAGCGGCTGACGAGGAACTGCCGCAGCGCATCACCGTGAAACTCGTCTCGGCCAGCGGCGAGACTACCGCCATCGGCACCCTCGACACCACGACGGGCGAGGTATCATTCGACAGCGAGGCGTGGTACACCCTCGACGGCGTAAAACTCAGCGGCCAGCCCAGCACCAAGGGCATCTATATCAACAACGGGAAAAAGATTGTAATCAAATAACGAATGGAGGACACAGCAATGAAAAAGAGAGCATACGAGAAACCGACCTGCAGGGTCGTAGTGTTGCAACATAAGGCAAACATCTTGGTGGGCAGTCCCTACGACGCCACCCCGCCCAACGAGATACCTGATTACGATGACTGGCTGGGATAACATTTGATGACCTATGAGTATAATTCAGATAATTGCATTCATCGTATTGATTGCTCTGATTGGCTTTGTCATCTTTGGTCTATTGCTTCAATTCCACATAAGACAATTCCAAGATGGAGGTACCAAGGAACACTTCGATCAACTGCACGAATGGATTAAAGACAATCCCGAACGAGCAGAGGAATTAGGCTATACCCGTAAAGAAAGGATTGAAGACCATTGACTCTTATTAGAGGACGTTTAGTGGATATAATTGCAGTTAAGGGGATTGGCATCAATCCTCTTTTCTTTTTTGTATATCTTTGTGCCCATACAATTAACAAGAGTATAACCACTTAAACAAAGAAACAATGGCTATTATTTTAAAAAACGCGCCAAAGACCGAAGAAGGGCGAAAACTGCAACTTACAAAAGAGCAGGAAGAAAAGTATAAGTTAGTGTGCCGTATCAATGAGGAAAAAGAGGAACTAGAGATTGTAGATTTGTGGAATCCAGAGGAAAAGTACGATAATGAATTTGTTATTGTTCCACTCACATCAACTTACGCAGGTTGTGTTTTTATGTCCGCAGGAACTGAAGTACGAAACGTCATAGGTTCAACTCCTGATCCCAAAAGAAATGGGTACAGTTGGATTCAATTGATTAACGCAGTATATTCTGATAATCATATAAATGAAGACACATCTATATGCTGTTTGGATTCTTATATTTACGATCCTCTTACTCATTATGCGAAATTGTTGCCAAATCATATAAATCCATATAGAATTGTAGGTGGTCATATGGTATTAAATGGAGAGGATCAGAATGTAAAAATTGGCGATTCTTTCTATCTCCTTCATATTTGTAATGCTCATAATAGCACTGCATGCGATTCATATTACTTCAAAGTTGCGAGAGGAACTTATGCTCTAGTAATGCAAGGCTTTCTACAAGCACAACTTATATCAAAATCTGTTATTATGAGTCAATCTATTCATGCCAAAACTGATGAAGATATTGTGATTGATGTAAAAGAGTTTTGCAAAAAGCACAATATTAAGATAGATACTATGTATTTTTAGATGATTTATTTCTAGAAATACATGGACTGCATATTTCATATTCTCACTTTTCAAAGAAGAGAGGTAGGATGTAGGAGGCTACTTCTTTCGTTACCATTTGCTGTCTATTTCGATATTTGCTCCACATATCTATTACCTCTAACCTCTCTCCACTTATGTGTACTGAATGAACGGCCTATTCGCTAATGAAGCAAGGTGAGAGTCAAACGCCAAAAGTATTATCAGAACAAATCTGTTTGCCTCCGTTTGTCTATCATTTTGCAAACTAACACAATTCAATTCAGTATAAATGGGGCGATAGCTCGTTAAATAATGTTATCACGCCAAAAACACGCCAAAAATTTCGTGAACGCCAAAAAGAAAAGGTGGCCGATTACTCGACCACCATGCTTTACAACGTACTGACTGTCAGGAACTTATTGTCAGCTTGTTTTAAGCGGTTGCAGGGCCAACTCCTGCGATTGACAACCTTGCGTTGTCGGGATGAGGCGACTCCGAATAGGGAAATCATAGTAAATTATAGAAAACGCATGTTTCGTAACCCATGCTGATTTTCAGCGATTTACGATGTTTAGTTAGCAACTTCCGTAATCTTAAATAACCTTAAATTTCCGTTATCACGGGAAAAATACGGGAAAAATATTCGTATTCCCGTGGCAATTTTCTTAACTTTGTCGCCGAATCCGATGTATCAATATTTTAAAGTTCGCTTTTTATATTGGGTGCAAAGGTACATATTTCGTTTGATATTAACAAACAAATTAGAATATTTTTAGAACAATGTCCGACATTGATGGCACAGATTGAGTTACGCATATCAAGCAAGATACAGAAGGTGACTGGAAAGAGCGAGATAATGATCCGCTTCTTTCAAGGTACTTCGTTTGACCTCTACGCCAAGAGCGAGGTGTATGTTAGCCCAGAGTATTTCGAGTATTACATCAATCGCGAGAAGACAGAGAAGGCTGGGGTGAAAGTTCCTGGGAATACAATTACGGCCTCTGTCGATAAGGCAAAGAAGAATGGCTACTTTCTTCGCAAGAGCGGAACCATCGTTTTCAAGCAACGACTTGAAACACCAGATGTAAAGTACCACCGCCAACAAGTTGAACGCCTGGAGAAGCTGAAGAAGCACATTCTTGATCAGTTTGAATCTGCAGACAAAGGGAGTTTATCAAGCGACTGGCTTAAAGAAGTAGTTGATAGGTTCAATCATCCTGAGAAGTATAGTGTCAATCCTGAAAGCAAGTCATTCTACGATCTCGTGGAACTATATATTAGCCGCCGTCAGCTGGCTCCTTCCCACTTTAAGGACTTTTATGTCCTATCACGTGCTATTTCCAGATATGAGGGATTCATTCGAGCCACTGACACGTCAAGAAAGGCATTCACATTTGCAATTAATACGGTTACACGTAACGACATTGAGGAACTGGCCGACTATTTGCGCCACGAGAAGGCTCTTTCAGACCAATACCCCAATATCTTTGCAAAGCTTATAGAGGATTACCCTGCGTCATTAAAGAAAAGGCGTAATAAGGTGGAGCCACGTGGTGAGAACACCATCATCAAGATGCTGACCAGGCTTAAGACAATTTTTAAATACGCCGTCGATGAAGGTTATACCACCAATCGTCCCTTTGACGGCTTTAAGATAGGTACCGCTGTTGAGGGTACACCTATTTATATAACAATAGAGGAGAGAAACATAATTGCAGACTGCGACCTCGAAAAGAAATGGTCAGAGGCGGATGAACAGTACCGTAAGGACTGTGAGCTGCCTATCAAGACCATCCTCATGTGCCGTGACGTCTTCATTTTCCAGTGTTTTATTGGTTGCCGTGTTGGCGACCTGATAAAGCTAACACCCCAGCACATTGAGAACGGCATCCTTGTTTACACACCACATAAGACCAAGGACGGCAAGGAAGCCGTGCAAGCACGCGTACCGCTCCATGCCAAGGCCCTGGAGCTGATAGAAAGATATAAAGGACAGGACGGAAAAGGACGATTGTTCCCTTTCCTCACTCCCCAGAAGTACAATGATGCCATCAAGATTATTTTCACGCTTGCTGGGATTACGAGGAATGTTGAGGTGCTTAACACCCTCACCAATGAGTTTGAGATACATCCCATTAATGAGATTGCATCAAGTCACCTTGCCAGACGTACTTTCATCGGTAATGCCTACTTCAAGGTAACCGATCCTAATCTGATAGGAAAGATGTCTGGTCACGTTGATGGCTCCAGAGCGTTCAAGCGATACCGCAAGATAGAGGATGAGACCTTGAAGAATGTGATAGATCTTATTGGGTAGAATTTAAATTCTAAACTAAATCATAGCATATTTAAAAATGTGCTATGTTTTTTTGATGCTTTTAAGTTCTTGATTTTCCTTCCAAAGGCGATTTATAAGATTCACCATATTTTTAATGTTCTTTCCGTATTTGGACATAACATCATGGTCCATCAATACTGCGGTAACAGTATCGTCTATAAGGAGTTCATCTACATACTTAATCAAAATATTATCTATTATTCCTCCTGCCATCATTTCCTCAGAATTTTCCCGCAAATAATAGCAGCCAAAAAAATTGTATTTTAAAAAATTGGATATTAAGACCAATTTACCTGTATCAATTGAATTGTTTTTTAATAGTCTGCTTACTTCCTGATGTGAAACGCCCAAGTAATCTCCAAGTTCTGCTTGGGTTACTTTCTTCTGTTTCAAGATATCAACAATTTTATTCCCAATATGAGGACGAAGTAAAATACACCCAGGAGACCATATATCATCATTATCATTTTTTATATCAATAATGCATTGATACTCTTCATCAAGCATCTCGGATTTAGAAAAATCCGCGAAAAGGTTGTATTTCAAGTGTAAGCATATAACAATCAGGTTTTCTGTATCTATTGTTTCCTTATTCAGAAGCCGGGTAATGTATGTTGCTGGTTTCTTTAGCATACGTCCCAGTTGCGCCTGAGAAATTCCTTTCTCGGCTATTATTTCCCTTATTTTTTTCCCGATATTAATACTTTCAATCATACACGGATATATTGCTATTCAGTTAATATTTATTAAATAATATACACATTTATGCTGCGTTGCAAGTTTTTTGTGTATATTTGCAGCAGGTTTCAATGCCTCAATAATACGCATGTCGTATTTGGGTGCAAAAGTACAAAAAAATAATTAGGTAACAAAATAAAATAAGAAAAAAGCTTATGACACGGGTTGCAAACAATCAGAAGAATGAATCCAGTCCGCAAACATTGGATTTGGATTTCGAGAGAAAATTGCTCGCCAGCAAATTAGTATCAGAGGTACACAGGAGTCCCAATCATGTTTCGGTAACTCTCACAGGTAATGGTGTATTAGCTTTCATAAAGGCTCTGCAGACCTTTGCCATTGAGGAAGGTGCAAATCTCCAGCCGAATCAAAATTTCGATGAAGGCTTATTCCCAGATCAGAACAAGGATCTGATAAGCAAGAAAAATATAATAACCGGCTTAGGCGTTAGCCATACCACTCTTTGGAAGTGGGAACAGTCAGGTTATCTGATTCCCGTGAGAGTTGGAAAGAAGGTATATTATCGCCGGTCGGATATTGAAAAACTTACTCAACAAAAGTAAGAAGCTATGACAGAGTTATACAATTTCATCAGCGATGAATTGCTCCCCCGTGTTCTCGAGAACATGGACACCATATTCCCGGAAAGAAAATGGACGAAGAAAGGATACCGCTGGAGCAGTCCTTTCCATGTAGACGGCACAGAGTCTCAGTCTGGAGCATATGAGCGGTCGTATATCAAGACGGATTCCAATCACCGTTATAGCGTCGGAGAGACTGACGGCGGTAATGGTATGTCGCTCATCAACTACTCCCTTATATATAAAGGGTACGCGCGAGGAGCGAAAGGTCCGGACTTTATAGACACTGTTAAATGGCTGTGTGATAAAGTGAACTTAGAAATGCCTCAGTTCAACAGCGAAGAATACCAGCAGTATAAGATGCGTGTAGATGCCATACAGGACTTGTGTAATGACATGCAGAAAGCCCTATTTACAGAGGAAGGGAAGGAGGTCCTGGCCTATCTGACAGAAGTGAGAGGCTATGATGTTGAACTTATTAAGAAGATGGGCCTCGGTTTTATTTCTGAAGAAATGGCCAACCGTATAAATAGTGAGAAGCTACCTCTGTCATTTAATCCCACTGCCGCCAAGGCTATTGAAAGCGGTGAAAAATCGTCACTTCCATATGGAGTAGGACGTAGCCACCAGCTTGCTATTCCGTATATGTGCGGCAATCATATTCGGGGTTTCAAATTCCGTGAGATACAGGAAAATCTTAACAAGGATGGAAAGCCCCTGCCTAAATACTATAACAACTACGGACTACCTAAAGGCCAGTATCTTTTCGGATTTAGGGGGTTTCATCTCACTGGCAATGGAGAGAAAGATCGTGATATAACAATCGTTGAAGGAGAGCTGGATGCCCTTCATGCCCAGGTTCTCGGTCTGGATAATGTTGTAGCTGCAGCCGGAGGCAACTTCAGTGACAAGGTTATCGAAGAAGCCAGAGCAAAGGGAGTCGAGAGAATCACCCTGCTGTATGACACTGAGGAAACCGAAGAAAAACAGGAGTCAACATATAAGAAAATAGAGAAGGGCATTGAGAAAATCAATGGTAATGGTCTCACCGCCTTCTATGCTGACCTGCCCTCTGAGAATGGCAAAAAGATGGACGTCGATGAGTTCCTACGTCACCACACCATCGATGAACTGAAAGAGATTATTGATAATGCCATCCCAGCATCATATTATCTTTTTGAAATGCGCTTACATGCCGCTATTAAGCAGCAAGAAGCGGACGGTGAACTTACCTCGAAGAATCTCGATGAGTTCATGAAGAGAACTATTGAAGTCGCAAATTGTGTGTATACGACACCTGTAGAGCGCGACATGATTTTCCGCAAGTTTGAGGAAGTTACCGGTAGTCAGATTCGCAAGGAAGTTATAGAGGAAGTTGCCGATATAATGGACTCGCAAAATACAAAGAAACAGACACAGAGACTCATAGAAAATAAACTGCAGAATCTCTTAGATAAGATTAAGAACGAAGGTTATAAATACTATCTCGACAGTATTAATAACCTCGCCGGTGACATCCGAAAAGAACTGGTTAAGAAAGATCTTGTTGACTATCTTGCCGATGATACGGATGATGTGTTCGAAAGTTATAAGGAGGATTTAAAGGTTGTCAACACCGACTTGGAATTGTCTGACAACTTCGGTGGTAAATTCCGTTTCGTGATGCCTCCTGGTATTACAACCATAGCAGCTCACACCGGTCATGGAAAAAGCAAGGTGATGCAGCACTTCGCCCTTAATGAAGCAATTAAGGACGATGAAGGATGTGTTGTTTACATTCCGTATGAGGAAAGTAAGAAACAGGTAATCGCCAATATGTTGAATGTATATGCTAACATTGAGTTGACAAAGAAGACTGCCCGTCACGGCAATATGCAGACGATTCTTGAATATTTGCACGATGGCAGCACGAAATTTATGAAGGCTGATGCCGTTGTACCTTTTCAGAGGAAGGTTAGTGAGTTTAAAGAGCTGCTCCATCAGCGTAGAATTAAGGTTGTCAAGCCTGAGACGCCTTATATAAGTGAGCTCAAGACAATTCTCAATTCAATCACAACACAGCGTGAGATAAAAATCAAGTGCGTGTTTATAGATTACATTCAAGAGTTGTACATAGAAAACACGAAGGTGCAGCGTGCAGACGAGCTTAAGGAAGTTATGGTTGAGCTTGATATGTTCTCACAGCGTAACAATATTCCCGTTATAGTTGCAGCACAGTTAAAACGCGAGACCGCTGATAGCCCACTGATGCTTACCAACCAGTGTATTGCAGACTCCAGCTGGATAGAACGTAAGTCAAGCGAAATTATTATTATATGGAGTAACAAAGAGAAGTGTAAGAACGATCCCAAAGGACAGCTTACCAAGAAAGCTAACGAAGAAATTCCAGGACTGGAGCTGGGTACAGGGGGAAAAATATTCTTCGTTCAGACTAAGTCCCGCATCAATCCCGTCGGTACCACAGCGTTACTTGAAATCAACGGAAATACTGGACGTATAGAAGGAAACTATGTGGCTCCGGATCCGCAGCAGGAAATAGTCTTTCAGGTTTCAGCAACCGCCGATACAAGAACTTTTGACTTTGATTAAAATATGAAAGAGAAGAGAGGTTATATCCACAAAAATAACAATGGAAATGTTAGATGCAATGAATCTAACATTGGCCTTTATTCTCGGTTTATAAATAATGCGAAACGCAATAGTACAAAAAACTCCCCAAACATGGAGTACGACGAACTTTCTGTTAATGAAAAAGCAGAATGGAAGAAGGCCATGGAAAAGTGGAATAAGGAACAGGAGAAAGAGTCGAAGTCTTTCAAACGAGCTGTTTCTCCTTCCAAATTCTATAATATGAAGGCTGACAGGATTCAATTTACAAGTCTTCATGAGATAGTCATTGATGTCCTTGAAGAGATGTATAATCAGCAATCTATTGACAATGTCTATAATTGGATGAAGGGTAAAAACGGCACCGACTATGATAAGATGGGACGAGTTTATACAAATCCAACCCAAATAGCAAAATACATATGGGGTATTGCTCATCCAGAATATGTAAAAAAGGTAGTAGATATCATTTTTGATCTGAGTCATCAGAGTGTATTTTTAAGTCGCATAGAAAAACAAGAAAAACAAAATGTTTATGTCGTGAAACAAGTGACATTAATTATCACTTGTGGAACTACTTGTGTTACAACAAAAACTGGTCTTATTAAAGAACGTTATTCATACATTCAGTTACATCCAGTATTCTTTGAAAAAATCAAAAGGTTTTATATACCACACTGTAACAATTTAATAAGTTTACTTCGTGACTTTTATTATATTTATAGGGAAAAGTCGGGCAACAAACAGAAATTTATGTTACCTCCAGACGAACCTCGATACATGGCACATTATCTTTATGATTTTGCCGTGCAGAAAAACTATAATAATATAATTTTAGACGAAGAGACGATAGCACAAGAAATAAATATAAAGGAGTTTAGTCAACGTCGAATTACTCGTGGCCGTAAAAAAATTACCACCGCCTTAGATGCCCTAAAATATGTTGGAATGGTAAAACAATGGAGCAGTGGCAAAGGAAAAAAGGGTCAACAACAATATAGTATAAAACTGAACCCGGAATACTTTGGCAACGAGGATGATATAAAAAAGAATGAAGTATAAAATATTGGTTTATTAATATAAGTAGAGATATGAAAGACAGTGATAATATACCCAAGTTACAGGCATATAACAAGTGGAATATATTTATGTCACCTTTTGGCGCAAAGTATGTCACCTTTTGGCGCAAAATTAATATATTTATGTCACCTTTTGGCGCAAAGTATGTCACCTTTTGGCGCAAAGTATGTCACCTTTTGGCGCAAACCAAATTTATAACATATTCATTCTTAAAGAGTTACGTGATAAAATCGTTCCTAATAAATAATTTAGAGAATAATCTAATTAATTATTCTAATAAATTATTTAATAAAGAAAGAGGCACGTCCAAAAAAGTTTTGGGGACTTTTTGGCCGACCTCTTTCTACGTGCGGCAGCAAGGTAGGATATGTGTTGGTATTATTACAGAGAAGAATTATAAATACAGATAACTATGAATACAATTGAAAAGCTACAGAAGCAGACAGCCCAGTATGCAGTAGAGCATATAACTGGTAAAGGTATGCACACAGGCATTGCCTGGTTCAGAGACTCGTTCAACGAGCTGTGTGACGCCATGGGTGCCAACGAGTTCGATCCTGATGATATCGGCTTTGAGCTTGACGACCTGGTAGAGAATCTGAAGAAAGCCCCATGGGTAGCTGAGATTGCCGGTAAGTCAGCCGATCAATGTACAACTGAAGACATTGACCGTGTCGTGAATGACTTCATATGTGAGTACTGGTTGACACGGCCAGAAGAGGTGACAACCAAGGATGTCGCCGACGTATTGAAAGTAGCAGACCCCCTGAGCAAGCGTCACCTCATAGGCCAGAAGGTGGCTATCGACTGCATTCACGCTCTCACCGATGCCGAGTTACAACGCCTTGACGGTATTCTGCGTGACCTTGAAAAGAATCCCGACTATGGCAAGACGGAAGGATTAAGAAGATAAAACGAAATTTGAAATTATGAAGAATCAGATTATTTTATTCACCTCCGTAAAAGGTGGTGTTGGTAAAACCCAGTTATGTGCCAGTGCAGCAACGTTTCTCGTTGAGCAAGGAATCCCTGTTATAGTGATAGACATTGATGTACAGCAGAGTATATCGCGCCATCGCAAGCGTGATTTAGATGCTCATCCTTCTGCAGATGTTCCTTGGAACGTAGAGTTCCTTGATACGAGAGACATTGACAGTGCCAGGAATATGATTAGCAATGCCAAGAAATTACCCTGCTGTATTCTAATCGATTGTCCAGGCAATATCACTGATGCCTCCCTGAATGTTATCTATGAGGCGGCAGACCTCGCAATAGTTCCATTCGAGCTGAATACAGACAGTGTAGACGCGACAGTCATGTTTGCCGAACTGTTCAAGACCCACTTCCAAGCCAAGATGTACTTCATTCCCAACAAGGTGTCTGCAGTGTTTGAATTGCGAGGTGAACCGAGAAAAGCAAGAGAGGATGCCGTTGAAGGTTTGGAGAAACGCCATTTGGGAATGATTACCCCTGATATAAAGCTCACCACAAACATGAACGGCTATTCTACTATAGAAACCTATAACAGGGAAAAGAGAGCTGCAGTGCGCAATGCCTTTGCTCCTATCGTTCGACATCTTCAACACTTAAAATAGAAGAGCTATGAAGAAGAACAAGATAGAAAATAAAGCCAACTCGTTTAGCTTGCACGATGACTTTATAGAAAGATCTGGTGTCTCAACACCAAGGATTCCTGACAATAGCAACGTCTCTTCGACACAGTCTGTCTATGGTCGTTTCACTGTTATATGTGATTCCTGCCTGTCTGACAAGATAAGGACTATTGCCGATAATGAAGGTTTTAGCATCCGCGAGGTGGTAGAGAAATCCTTCCGGGACACAATCAATAAGTATGAGTCCAAACATGGTTCTATAGTGGTAAAGTCCAAGAAGAAACAGAATGTAGAAGATGTATTGTAGATAACATGTGGCTTTATATGCGACTAAAGGAATTTTAACAGTTTAGAGGGTCATCCCCTATATACCCTCTGAATTGTAAACAAATGTAAAAATCGAAAAATATGGCATCGTTTAATGAAAACTCTATCGGCAATTTTGCCAGCTGTATTAAGAGACATCAGATTCTCTTGACAAAGCTGTTCTATGGGAATGAAGCCATGTATTATAGTGATATTGTCGCTAAGACAAATATCAAGGAACTGTTAGACTATCATGTTGTCGAGGTGTTGGGAAAGGAAATACTTTCATTAACACCGACATTCAAGACAATGATTTCACTGGCCTTCAGTATTACCCAGCTTGTGTCAGACCATGATGTCCTTCGGTATAAGGATAAGTTAGAGAAGGATATAGAGGATTGTATTATTTCCAAGGGCAATAAAGGATATGAATATCTTCAGAATGTCAAGAGTGATCTTGCAGAGGTAATGATGGTTATGTCATCGAGTGTTGACAATTTGAGTGATGCCGTTGAGAATGACTTCAAATATCTCGAGGATCATGAGATAAAAAAGAACCATCTTGAAAGATATCTCAACCTTAACAATAAGCTCTATAAGCTTCGTGGAGAGATTGATAAGACTCTGCAGAGTGATACCATGAAGCGGCTAAAGTCCGATTTCAATGATAGTGATCTTGATTTCCTTGTAAGCACCTGTTACGAGGTATTCATGGAGAATGGTACTAAACTATTAAAGCTATTACCCACCATTCGAACCTATCTCAATGAAATCCGCCGTCAGTATGAAACACTGGATAAAATACGTAGACTGATGGCCTTAAAGAATGAGGGAACCCTTGACCGTATCGAGAACAGCAATCTAAGAGAATATTTAAGCAGTGATTTTGCCCTCTGGCATGAATCACCACAGCAGCGCCCATTCTATATCAGTTTGGATTATCTTCGTAACTCTCCTACTGTTGGTGATGTTTTACAACTTGCAAAGATACGCTATGATCTTGCCATTGCCAGGAGCCAGCCTGCTGGTCCTGTAGACCCAATGTATTCGCAAGAAACAGTCACAGACCGCCGTCTGGCAAATCCCCGTGAAATAATAGAGCATTTTACTTCCTCTGGTCAGCACCTCTTCGAGTTCATAGAGCACTATGACTTCGGAAAGCATATTACGATGAACGAGCGCATAAACTATTATGTGTTCTTAGCCTGTGTCTATCACGCTCGGTTGGACTCATCCAACGAGTATGTGAAGAGAGGTGATAAGTCAATTCTCGTGTTATATCCTAAAATATAAAGATTATGGAATACTCCCAGGACATTACTAAAATCCTCTACGACAAATGTGGTTTTGTCGCAGACAATTATGTGGATGCCACAAAGCAGAACATGTACAACGATCTGACTGTCAACAGAGAGTGGTACAGTGAGTTGTTCAAACATTTCGGTTGTGACTTAAAATTTAATAAAGGATGTTACTATCTTACTCGTCGAAGTCCGACCCGCCAGCAGCTTGAAAGTAGGTTAAAGGACTATTTTATGTGGTTGGAGATAATTGATTTCATTCTCTCCAGCCTTGGTATCATTAACAAGAAAGCAGTTAAACCTGGGCTTGTTTTTACACAGGGGCAATTACTGTCCATCGTGGAGGGTAACTCTTCTTTGACACGTAAGCTTCAGAATCTCTCTGTCTTTGTTCGTGAGAATACGAAGGCTACCGATACTGCAGAATATTTATCAGCTCTTCTACTGTTCTTAGTAAACAAACAAATACTTGATACTTCTGTCTATGAACAGGACGAGAACGTCACAGTTTACCATATCACTTCAGTCTTTGACTTCTTCATGGAATTTGTAACAACCGTCAGTCTTCGAAAGAAGGAAGAGGAAGGTGTTATCGATGTTGAATAATTAAATTAATTGTATTATGAAAGGTTTATATAGTATTAATCTCATTAACAGTATGCGTGTTGACCGTGCAGAGATAGCAACACGTGGAAACGTCATGCTTATTGGTGATAATGATGCAGGAAAGACTGCTGCCCTCCGTCTCTGGATTTATTTTATCACCGCCAACAGGGACACCCTTGGCTTGGATATTAATCAGGACTTTGCCGACTTCTATTTCCCAAGAAAAAATTCCTATATTATCTATGAGTTGTTCAATGACGAACAACGTAGTATGATTATTCTAAAAGCCAGCAATAAGGTTATATATACGCATTTTGTTGACTTACCTTATCAGAGAGATTACTTCTTTGATGAAGACAACCGGGCATTTGAACGATGGGAAGATATTGCTGACAAGATCGGTCCGAAGGCCAATGATTTCGCTGAAATACGTGGTGAGGACAACCTACGCAAGATCCTTTACGGTATCTATGACGGTCCGAAGGCCAGCGATTATCGAAGATTTTCCTTGGTACGTACCAAGAATGCGGAAGGGTTGCGCCGTGCCGTCCAGGGAGTCTTTCTGAACCGCGACCTTGTAGAGACCAGAACCATTCGTGATTTTATTCTACGTTCACTTAATCTGTATGATGCTAAGGTTAGTATAACCGGTCTTAAGAACCTCATACAGCCAGTCAAGGAACAATATAATGACATTCTCCTATGGAATGAGCAGTCGGAGGATGAAGAACAGATTAAACTGCGCGAAGCGAAGGCCATCGTGGAGTTATACGAGCGTAAAGTCGATACTGATTCTGCTATTGCAATGAACATAGCTAAGCTGAATTTTATACCTATTAGGAACCAGAAGCTTTTAGCTGCCATTGCCGAGGTTGTCAAATTAAGGATTAAGGAACGTGATGAATTAGAAGATCAGATTAAGCAGAAAGAGGCAGAATATCCCTCCCTTCTCGAAAATTACACACGTCCTGTTCACAATCTCCAAACCCAGCTCGACAAGCTTGAAGAGCAGTACAAGTATTATCAAGATAAGGACAGAAAGAATATTATCAGCATTTTTAATGATGAAGCCATTATTCTGACAACACTACAGAAGTTGACTGAGGAGTATAACTTACTTACTGCTACTACAGGAAGTATTGATGAAAGATACAATAAAATGCTGGAGTCCGTTCTGGCACCTATGATTGAATTATGTGATCGATGGAATGATCAGATTAAGGCTACTGCAGAGAAGCAGGAAAAGGAAAGATTACAATTACAGATAGATTATCAGTCAGCATGCAAGAACATCCAGCAGACACATTCTGAGACTGTAAGCAGACTATCCTCCAGCATTCGCATGAAGGATGAAGAAATTATTTCTCTTAACGGTCAACTGCTTTCTGTCGAGAAGGAAAACATGTTCGCAGAACGGAAAGGACAGATAGAGGTAGAGAGCCGTAAGCACGAGAAGAATATTTCCCAACTTACATCAGAAATATCCGCATTACAGCAGCGATTAACTGAAACTCGAACTGCCAGCGAAAAAGAAGTTACAAGTCTTAAGGCTGGCATGTGTGCCAAATGGCGGCAGTCTGAAGAATCCCTTTCTATCCGTCAAAAGTCTCTTTCTAAACGCCTTGAGGAAATTGATGGATCGTTTCTCAATTTCTTGGAGAATAACAAGCCTGGTTGGCAGAACACTATAGGAAGGATTGCCAGTGAAGAGCTGTTGTTTTCTCAGGATCTCTTACCAGAGGTTGTTACTGGTGATGAGAATTTTTATGGCGTTAAGATAGACCTCTCTAAAGAAAAGAACATACCGGTTAGCATCGACTCCCTTCAGAAGGAACTAATAGAAATCGAAAAGGAACTTCGCAAGGTCCGAATGTTTTTGGACAACCCAGACATTGCCCTTCAGAGCGATATTCAGCGCATAGAAGAAGGGTACAGCAAAAAGGTTGTCACCATCACCAAGGAACTGAAGACAAAGCAGAAGATTTTGGATGATGATAATAATCAGTTGAAGCGTCTTCATGATGAGCTTGACAATCTCATGAAGCGTGAGAGGGTTGCAAAAGATACTAAATCCAGACAATTACAAGAGAAAATCAACATTCTTTATCAGGAAAAGTCCTCACTCGACGATGCTCTTTCTGAAGAAAATGGTGAAAATGGTTTTATAAAGCGTCTTACCGATGCAGAGACAGCCAGAGATATTCGTATAAAGGAGTTAGAGCGTTACTCGAAAGAGATACAGACACTTCAGGAGAATCTTAAAGCCCAGGATGCATCCATCCAGGCAGAACGTCAGCGTATTTCTGACATGAAGGCTCGTGAACTTGCAGAACAAGGTATTGACGCTGGTCGCATCAGTAAGTTACAGAAGGAGATAGAAGCATATACAGTTAAGAAAACAGTTCTGGATCTGCGTGACAATATTATCCTGTATGGTAATTATAAGCGGTTTATTGATGAGTATACAAGTAAGGAAACTCTTCAAAACCAGCTTGCTGTAGCCAAGAGAAACAAGAATGCTTTCATAGAGGAATACAATAGGGAAAAGAAGTCAAAGAACGACACCCTTACGAGCCTCCGTAATGAAATACAACGTGAGACTGGCCGTCAAAGTTCACTTAGCGAAGAGTTAAAGATTGCTCGTAATAATGTTTATGGCGATGAAAGGAGTTTTGACATTCCATCATATCTCCTTACCAGTGAGATCATTGAAAGCGAAGAGAAGGCCGCAGATCTTATAGATGCCGTCAGCAAGCTATTACAGAAGAGGCGTGAAGACCTCGATCTCCTTCACGTAAATATCACGGCCTTTGTAGAACCGTTCTCGCTGAACAATGTCTACAAGTTCCGTAAACTTTTCAGTTTGAATGACAAAAACTATACGGACTACTGTGACTTTGCCCAGTGGCTTAAGGATTTTATCAAAAATGAAACCTGGAAGGAAGATGAGCGTGTCTCATATATTCATTTTAATGACATCATTAAAGAGGCAGGTCATGAATACAGGGAGACGGAAGATAACATGACGCGAGTAGATAACATTGTCACCAAGATTAACCGTGATCTCAGACATCTTGGTTTTAGCAAGATTAATTTCATCGAGTTCAAGACCAGGGACAGTGGTAATCCGATTTTTAATGTGCTGAAGGAAATTAGCACATTCTACAAAGAAAACTCTGATGCCATAGAAAATGACAAGATGGGTATTTTTGCCTTAGAGATACCAGAGGCCGACCTTGATGTTCTCAGAAAGAAGGCTATGGAGCTTATATTTAAACTTTCTACAGAGTTATCGACTAACACTGCTCCGGAAATATCCTTGAAGGACACCTTTGAGATGATGGTTCAAGGAAAGGAGAACGACAATTCGATTCCCTGGACGATGAGTTTTACCAACTTTGGGAGTAAGGGAACATCGTTTGTCGCCAGGACTCTCATTAATATAGTATTGATAGATGTATTCAAGAATAATCTTGAATCACCCCAAGACTTTGTCATTCACTGTGTGATGGACGAGATAGGCCAATTAGATACAGGTAACCGCAAAGGTATATTATCTTTTGCAAGAGACAGAAACATTTACCTTGTGCAAGCCGCTCCCGAAACAATGGACGGTTCTGACTATACCTTTGTGTACTATATCGAGACCCAGAATGGCAAATGTAGAATTACTAAATTGATAGACGCATGAGTATAACAAGACAGCCAACATTTGCAGAATGTGAGAAGCTCCAGTTACTCCTCAAAGGTGAGGAGTTGACTGGCAGCTCTCTTTCCGGTCCAATATTTGATGAGTTAAAGACCGGACATTATCTGACACGTATACCCGTTACCAAAACCAAGAGTCGCTATAAGGTGACCAGTAAAGAATATCTCCTTAAGGTTCTCCGTCAGAAATGGAACATAAAAGACCTGGAAGAGTATATGCTATTCCTTCAAGCAGAAGACACGGACAGGATTGACGTTCAAAATATGTTCGATGACACCAAGGCAGTAAAGACCTCTATTTTCGAGGGTTTTCTGGTACATACACTGTCTACAATCGAATACTCATTGAATGGGAAGTATGGAACACTGCCGATGATAAACGGATCGTATTTATTCATCAATAAACACGATACCTTCCATATTGATGAAGATATCACCATCTTGTATGTAGAGAATTTCACCTGTTTCACGAAAATACATAAATATATGTATTTATTGCCTTCAGGGAAATACCTACTTGTAACACGGCTTCTTAGTTCGAATGCTTTGAAGAAATGGCTGAAAAAGATTCCGAATAAGTATATTCATTTCGGGGATTTCGACCTTGCCGGAATAGAGATATATCTCCGCACCTTTAATGAAATAAGAGAGAGGGCTTCTCTACTTATTCCAACTGACATTGAGAAACGAATCTTGAAACATGGTAATTCAAAGTTGTTTGAGAAACAACAAAGCAAGAAGAGATATAGTAACATGTCTGTCACTGACAAAAGGGTACAATATCTTGTTGACCTGATATATAAATACAGGATGGGATATGAACAGGAAGGATATGCTAAAAAACAGTTATAACTGACGTTTTTACGTAAATTAACAGTTTAGAGGGTCATCCCCTATAGACCCTCTGAATTGTAAAAATGTGTAAAAACACAAATAAATCCCTTCATCATCCTTTACGTCTCCAGACAGGTGCTAAAAATAATCTATAAAAAAATATAGAATAAAAATAAAGTCGATTATTTTTCGTACCTTTGCAGCATTATATGCATAACTAACATGGTATGATGACTGATAAGCAGATGTCACAGGCCGCTGCCGAGTTTGCCAAACGATGGAACGGCGAGGGTTACGAAAAAGGACAGGGGCAGCTCTTTTGGGGCGACCTCCTGACAAAGGTGTTCGGTGTGGATGATCTCACATCCTTCGTCCGCTATGAGGACCAGGTAAAGAGTGACACATCCACGACAAATTTTATAGATGTTCGCATACCGTCTACAAAGGTTTTCATAGAACAAAAGTCCATCAATAAGGATCTCCGCGCTCCCATCAAGCAGAGCGACGGCAATTTTCTTACGCCATACCAACAGGTTAAGAGGTATGCAAGTGACGTGAAGTATTCTGAGCGCCCACGATGGATTATCACCTGTAACTTCAAGGAATTTCTGGTGTATGACATGGAAAAGCCAAATGGTGAGCCAGAAAGCATACTCCTGAAAGACCTTGAAAAGGAGTATTACCGTTTGAAGTTCCTTGTTGATGAGAGGTCAGAGCACATCAGCAAGGAGATGGAGGTGTCAATGGAGGCCGGTAAGATAGTAGGCCGTATTTACGATTCCTTACTCGCGCAGTATGATGACAACTCGCCGGAAGCTCTACGATGGTTGAATATACTCTGTGTCCGTATCGTATTCTGTCTCTATGCCGAGGATGCCGGAATATTCACAAGAGACCAGTTCCATGATTATTTAGTCAGGTACGACACCATGGATATGCGTAATGCGCTTATCCGTCTCTTTGATGTATTGAACACGCCAGTAGCTCAGCGTAGTCGTTATCTGATGGATGATTTGAAGGCATTCCCATATACAAACGGTGGACTGTTCGCTGAGCAGATAGAGATACCTCAGTTCACCGATGAGCTGCGCCAGGTATTGTTACACAACGCCAGCTTGGATTTCGATTGGAGTGCTATTTCGCCCACCATCTTTGGTGCAGTTTTTGAATCGACACTGAACCCAGAGACGAGAAGGGCTGGCGGTATGCACTACACCAGCATCGAGAACATTCACAAGGTTATTGATGCACTGTTTTTGAACACGCTCCGTAAGGAGTTCGAGACCATTCTTGAAGAGAAGGTTGAGAAGACTAGGAATAAGTTACTCGATGCCTTTCAGAATAAGCTTGCCAGTCTGGTATTTTTTGATCCAGCCTGTGGTAGCGGAAACTTCCTCACGGAAACATACCTGAGCCTACGCCGGTTGGAGAATGATGTCATCCGTGCCAGATACCACGGTCAGACATTCCTGGCTTTGGAGGGTAACTCCCCCGTCAAGGTAAGTATATCACAGTTCTACGGTATCGAGATTAATGACTTTGCCGTAACGGTGGCCACCACAGCTCTCTGGATCAGTGAAGCCCAAATGCTGGCAGAGACCGAGAAGATAATTACTTTCGAAGATGACTTCCTGCCGTTAAAGACCTACGCCAATATCACTGAAGGTAATGCTCTTCGTATTGATTGGCATACTGTTGTACCAGTTGAACGTCTTTGCTACATTATTGGCAATCCTCCATTCGTAGGATATTCATTGCAAAGCAAGGAACAAAAAGAGGATTTATTAAGTGTATTTATCGATGTAAACGGAAAACCGTTCAAGACAGCAGGTAAGATAGACTATGTAGCCGGATGGTACTACAAAGCTGCAGAACTGATGCAGCACACTGGGATAAAAGCTGCCCTTGTGTCAACAAACTCCATCTGCCAGGGTGAACAGGTGGCCGCCATCTGGAAACCTCTGAAAGAAATGTTCGGCATACACATAGATTTTGCCTACAGAACATTTAGATGGGATAGTGAAGCAAGTGACAAAGCTGCTGTACATTGTGTCATTGTAGGATTTAGCTGTTTGCACAACAAAGAAACAAAGTATCTTTACGACGGGAATAAGCGGAGTGAAGCTGTAAACATCAGTGCCTATCTGATCGATGCACCTGATACTTTTATTGATAGCCGTAGCAAATCCTTGTGTGATGTTCCCCAAATGGTTTATGGAAATAAACCGACTGACGGAGGATTCCTTTTTCTTTCTAAAGAAGAAAAGGATGACGTGATAAATAAAGAGCCAGAGGTGGCAAGGTATATCAAGCGTATTTACGGTTCTGTAGAGTATATTAACAACAAGGAGCGTTATTGTCTGTGGCTTGTAGGTGCCAATCCTACAGATTTAAGGAAGTCGGCATTTATCAGACAACGTATAGAGTCTGTTCGCCAGTTCAGGTTAAGCAGTCCAAAAGAAGCTACACGTAAATCGGCAGAATGGGCCTCGTTGTTCCAAGAAGTCAGACAACCCGAAAGTTATTATATTATTGTACCGCGTGTATCATCCGAAAACAGGCGTTACGTTCCCATGGGTTTTATGTCGCCTGACAATATTATCAACGACTCAGTTCAATTTATACCCAATGCAAGTCTCTATGACTATGGTATTTTGACATCAAACGTACATATGGCATGGATGCGTGCTGTTTGTGGGAGACTGAAGAGTGATTACCGTTACAGTAAGGATGTAGTATATAATAATTTCCCCTGGCCGTCACCGACGGAGGCACAGAAGGCCAGAATCGAGCAGACAGCACAAGCCATTCTTGATGCCCGTGCCCTTTATCCAGATAATTCTTTGGCTGATCTTTATGATGAAGTTGCTATGCCGGCAGAACTGCGTAAGGCACATCAAGCTAATGACCGTGCCGTTATGGAGGCTTACGGATGGAAGGCAAGCCGTGAGTTTACCGAAAGTATCTGCGTGGCAGAGCTGTTTAAGATGTATCAGGAATTAACGAAATAGAAATGGATAGAGAACAACTGAATCAAGAGATCGACCATCTGTATGACTATATCGTCCAGACGATGGAGCACAGCAACGCCCAGCTTCCAGAAGCTCTGGCCATCATGGCCGCCGCCTGCTCACAAGTTATGGAATCAATGTGTAATGTAACCGGCGAGGATTACGGAGAGATGATACGGCGTTTCTGTAATGCCCTTCAGGGGCCGTTGGAAGGTGAACGCGTATATCTGACAGGTGACAAGTCTGAGAGTGAACTACTGAACGATATGATAGACGAAATCAAGGCTGGTGGCAATATCGAAGAGATTGTCGACAAATACACAGACAATCCTTCACCTGAACTTCGCCAGCAGCTTATTGATGGCTTCCGTCAGGCTGTAGGTAACCATATGTTGAAAAATATAAGGATTAAGTAAGCCGTCAATTGTGTCGCAGACTGCGACACAATTCTGATAGTATCCACTGTGCACTGCCGTCAGATTTACACAAATTAACAGTTTAGAGGGCCACCCCTATAGACCCTTTGAATTGTAAAAAAGTGTAAAACGATTGTCGCGCATCCTGCGCAACTATTCACTTTCACCGATGCCTGAGTATAAGGCTTCCCTACTAAAATACAAGGAGCACCTTGTATTTTACATCAAATCGGACGTATTCAGACGTGTAAAGTAATTTTATTTTACCCCATTTTAGGGAGATATAACTACCTCACCTGCAGTCTGTTTCGCGTTCTACGGGCTTCCTGTGAGGTCATTTTCTCCGTCGGCATCGGTAATAGCGGACTGCGCCCATGGGTAAGATAATCTTACCCAAATAGGCAAGATAACCTGTTATGTTTCAATGTAAGGGTGCCACCTATCGAGCAGCACCCCTCGTAGATTCGCCAACGTCCTGTCCAAAAAGCACAAAGTCAAAAAGAGCGATGGAAACCGCCTCCGTTTCTCATGATGAGGAACATCAACATGCCGTCATTTCCTTCGCTGATGGTGCAAAGGTACGAAATAAAATCGACAATATCTTTATTCTATACTTTTTTTATAGATTAAAAATCAATTTCAATCGAACCCCTCCATCAGGACTGCCATGGCCAGCTCTTGTGCGCATGGTGGTGGAGCACCGCCACGGCGCTGCACCTCGTACTCTTCCGACGCTGCATCAGCCCTGGCGCTGATGAAGTCTTCATCGTCCTTTCTGGCATCACCGGCATCGGTAAGATATGCCTTCAGATAGCTGGTATAATAGTTTGCGTCCATAATCTACATGTGTATAATCTTAGCCGTAGAGGAATTTTGTTTTGGGGTGTGTATGCCAATTGCTTGCTCATATTTTTTCATCCAGTAATCCCTATCCTCTTCAAGCATCTTGATACGCTCTTTTTGTGCGGCAGAGGTCACTTCCAGAAGTTTCACTTTGTACTCGAGATTTAGCACATAGTCGTAATCGTAAAGTTTCTTAGCCATATCCCCAAAATTTTAACTTTATTCACATTTCTCAGCCAGTGGCTGCCAATTGTTAATAAGTATTTAATCCAAGTACTCGGTGTGCGCCTGCTCTTCTGCCTGCAGCACTTCATCGAGGTGTTGCAGGCAGTCGGCATCATGTTCGATGTCTGGAGTATTCTTATTGTCTTTCTTCATAGCCATGTCAATCTGGAAGTGCATAGATGATGTTGATACCCTGCTTATAACAGTTCATCATGATCTCAACTTGCTTGCCGCCGATGGTGGCCAGTCCCTCATAGATGTACTCTGTACCGTCTTCTGAGTTCGTCACCTTCTTCATAGTGATGCCATACCGCTTCTCGATCTCGCTCTTGAAGCCCAGTGCCTTGGCGTCGCCACCACCGGTATAGGTGACTCCCACCATGCCCAGACCTTTACCGTTGCCGATGAACATGTAGTTGATTACCACCGTTGCAGCCTGATTGGTATAGAGCAAGGTGTACTCATTACTGTTCTCATTCAGTTCCCAGTTAAAGATGGTCATGTATTCCTTGACATGGCTCTGTGAGCTTCCGAAATCCAGGCAAGGATCCACATACTCGGTACTTTCCGTCGGTCCTGTAGGAGTCTGGGGAGTCCCGTCGTCATCACTGTCACCGCCACAGGCCGTGAACGTTACACACATTGCTGCCATCATGGCCAGCATTGTTACTTTCTCTTTAATAGACTTTTTCATAATTGTTTGTTGTAGTTATTAAAGCCACCCTGGGCGAGGTGTCGCGGTTCCTCGGTGACCAGGATGGCATTCTTGTTGTTGTTTTATTCTTCAGCTGCGAGTCGCGACCCTCACAAGCGTATACACACAAAAAAAGCCACAGAACACCCATATCATCTATGGATGTTCTGTGACCTACCCCTTCAGAATGTATCTGAATTTGGCCGGACTTTAACCGTCAAAGCGTGTAGCCAGTTACCATGCTACTGTCCGAGCGCCACAGCGAGAAGGTGCCTCACATTACGCCACTATCGCGGCATTTTACACTTCAACTCGTTTGTCTTAGTGCAAAGGTACGAAGAAAAACTCAGATTACCAAACATTTACCGAAAAAAAAGCTGTTTGAATAGGGAATATCACTCTCACCGATGCAGGAATATAAATCAGCAGCCAGACATAGCGGACTGCGCCCGTCCTTGCACCCTTCACAATTTCACTTGATGTCGCAAAATGCGATATCATTCAGATATCTGATGAGGGATGCCAGTCTCCCAGGTCGCATCCATCCTGAATCACCAGGCAGCAGCCTTGGAGCATCGAGGGCGAGCTTACCGGCGAGGATGTAGCGGTTCTGCTGACTGCCCGTAGGCCCGCCAAAGCTCTCGATACGGCCACGCTCCCAGTTCTCTTCGTGCCAGGCAAAGTATTCATTGAACTGTTGCCGAAGCTGCTGCTCAATGTTCGGTGTGTGGTCATGAAGGAGATATGCCCGCATCAGATCCATCAATGCGGTGTACATCACTTCATCCTTCCTCCAGATAGCCATTGCCATAGGGTATTATCAAATTTACTTTGTTTGTAACTGTCACTGCACATCCGCATGAGTGCTCGCGGGCTCTCACTTCATGCTCTTGGCCA
>JAEEGG010003524.1_pt1 | contig 38972 bp, 32 predicted proteins | sample 9134161 | NCBI WGS metagenome assembly JAEEGG01 (sample SAMN16246543, study PRJNA631951) | gut metagenome | biome: gut microbiome; feature: rumen; material: CR-attached | host: Bos | place: Iran: Karaj | collected 2018-10 | reverse complement strand
GATGTTTCCTATACCCGGAATTTCTCCGCGAACTGGGAGGCTATATATCTTCCTTTCTCTCTGAAATACGAGGACTGGAAGGATGATTTCGAGGTGGCTCGTATAAATGCAGTTCACCAGTATGACGATGATGATGATGGAGATACGGACAGAACCGTATTGGAGTTTGTAAAGATGAAAAATGACGATTCTGTTATTTATCCTCATACTCCTTATCTCATTAAGGCAAAGACTCCAGGCGAGAAGACACTATTCGTAGAAAATACGACTGTATATGAGGCAGAAAAGAAGAGTGTGGAATGTTCCACCACTACTGAAAAGTTCATCTTTACAGGTCTCTACGAGAAATTGTCTCTTATACAATTATTAAAAGACAATTATTACGGTATAGATAATAATGGTCTGCTAAGTATGATTACTGTCTCAGGTATACTTGGTCCTTATCGTTGGTATATGGAGAGGGAAAGCCGTAATACTGTTTATGGCATAATTAATAATAGTGCAAATGTAAAGGAAATCTCTATCAATGTGGTTGGTGAAGAGACTACTGGCATAGCTGACATCCAACACCCATCTCCTGACGCCCCAACCTTCGACCTGAACGGCAGAAGGGTGAATGAGAAAAACCTCAAGCCAGGTATTTATGTGAAGAATGGAAAGAAATTTGTGGTGAAATAAACCCCTAAGAACCTAAAGAAAATGAAAAAGAATTTGATATTTCTTTTATTCTGCCTTTTCTCATTCTCCGCAATTCATGCGGAAAATAAATGGGAACGTGAACCTGATGGTACGGAGTGGTATCTGTCAGTTGATGGTACGTTAACTGTATCAATAGAAGGCGATATGCCAAATTATGACGAAGGAGAAACTCCTTGGGATAGTCAACGTAATGGAATCAAGAAGATTGTAATCAAAGAAGGTGTGACGCGTATTGGAGATTGGACTTTCGCTGGCTGCAAGAATCTCACCTCAGTCGAAATTCCGAACACTGTAAAGAGTATTGGAGTTCGTGCTTTCGTAGAATGCATTAACCTCCCCTCAATCGAAATCCCTAACTCTGTAACGAGTATTGAAGAGCAAGCTTTCTCTCGTTGCGATGATCTCACTTCAATCGAAATCCCTAATTCTGTAACGTATATTGGATATCAAGCTTTCTATAATTGCTACGAACTCGCCTCAGTCACAATTGGCAACTCTGTGACGGATATTGCAAAAGAGGCTTTCTATGCTTTACCAGCTCTCACCTCTATTACTTTTAAGGGAAGTAATCCTCCTACTTTTGAGGCAGATGTTTTTAAGGCTCCCAATGAGAATGTCTCTGTATATGTTCCTGCAAATAGCATAGAGGAATATAAGACAAAGTTGGGAGGCTTGAGCTCAAAAGTAAAGGGAGCAATAATTCTGGCGGATGATGAGGCATATACCAGAGAGTCAGATGCTGAAGGTGTTGCTGCTTTCTATACCCGTAATTTCACTAACGTGAACTGGCAGGCTCTGTATCTTCCTTTCTCTCTGAAATACGAGGACTGGAAGGATGATTTCGAGATGGCTTATATCAACGGTATTATCCAGAGGGATAATGATGATGACGGCGAGATTGACGAGACCGAAGTGGAGATAATAAAGATGAAGAGCGGTTCTATCCAGCCTAACGCCCCATATCTTATCAGGGCTAAGACAACGGGCGAGAAGACGTTATCCGTTAAGAATACAACCGTATATGCTGCTCCTGAAGAAGAGAAATTTGTGGATTGCTCTACCACTACTGCAACATTCTTCTTCGTAGGTACTTACAACACCATCCCGTATGAGACCTTGGCAGAGTATGGGTATTACGCTATGGGTGGTGGCGAGCTTGTAATGAGCAACGGCTCTGACCTCAAGCCTTTCCGCTGGTTTATGGATGTGGTTACCCGTTCTTATTCTCCTACTGTTAATGATCGTGCAAAGGTTATCACCCTCAAGGTGTTGGACGAGGAAGAGACAACAGGCGTGGCTAACATCCAGCACCAGTCAGCTAACACCCAGCTCTACGACCTGAACGGCAGAAAGGTTAGCGAGAATAACCTCAAGCCAGGTGTTTATGTGAAGAATGGAAAGAAGTTCGTTGTTAAGTAAAGACCCCACTTGCGTGGGATGGCTTTGAAAGCAAATTACAGGTAAATTAAATCAGTAAATTATACTCAGAAAATTAATGCGATATTAATGTGTTATTGTTGATGAATTAATGTAGGTTCACAAAGTGAAAAACGTGTAATGTCCGTTAATATCACGTAAATATCGCATTAATTTTCTTGATAAATTCGATCAAGATGAAGAAGATATATGTAAGTCCGAGAATATTTGTAGAGAAGATGGGTGTCTCATTACTTATCCAGACAAGTACGATTCCTGTTAATACAAAAGAGCCAAAGGAATTAGATTCCAAGGAATATTTCGGTGGCATCGACGCGGATGACGCGGATGAGTATTGAGGTCTGTTTTTCTGAAAGTAAATTAGCAGGGAATCAGTAAATTCTTAGCAGCAAGCTGCTGGTTACGGAACAAAAATTATTCACGATTACCAGAAAATTTGTTCCAGAAAAAATATATAACGCACCTTTGGTGCTGAACTGACAATAATTACCAATCTACGCAATCTTTTTCCATAAATACTCATTTCTTATTGGTTTAAGATTGGTAAGATTGGTAATTATTGTCAGTTAAAAGCAGCTTGCTGCCCAAGATATCCGTTTCTTTCGTGCTTTCCGTGGTAAGAAAAACACTTTGCGTCTTAGCGCCTTTGCGTTCAAAATACATCTAAAAGTTTTATCTTTCCCCTTTTTTTAGTTGCTTTACAGGGAAAGTGAAATATGTGTCGGGGAAAGGCTCGTCCTTGAGGGTGAAGTGCCACCATTCACTATCCAGAGGCTTAAAACCATGACGAAGCATAGCTGCACGAAGAATCATACGGTTTGCAAACTGCTCGGGAGTAATAGAGCGTCCAACGGGTGACTTGCTATTATCGCCTGTATATTTACCTGTCTCTGGATTTCCGCAGAAGTCAGGATGACTCTCAGAACCGAACCAGTCGAAAGTACCGCCCATATCAACCTCCTTTTCCGTTTTCATATCAAAAAGCGTGAGGTCAACGGTACTTCCACGAGTATGACCGCTCTTCTCGTATATGTATTCCTGTTCAAAGAGCACACTCTTGTCAAGGTCTGGGTAGAAATATCGCTTCATCAGAGTATCTGGGATATTAGCAGCCCAACGCACAAAGTGGTCAACACCCTTTTGCGGACGATAGGCATCGTATATCTTCAGCCTATACCCAAGTTTTATTACATCATCGCTTACAGCACGAAGGCTATCAGCCGCCTGTTTGGTAAGTAATGCCGTTGGTTCCTCATAGCCATCAATACGGGTACCCACGAAGTTGTACGTACCATAATAGCGTATCTCCATGATTGCATCGGGAACAACATCGGTAAGAGTAACGAACTGGCTGTTATCGTCGGTTGTAGTTGTAGCTGCACTCTTCTTTTCTGTTGCCTGCTTACAGCTGCACAACATCGCCACAGCCAACACATATAACACAATATGCAATTTCTGTTTCATAGTTTTGAGGGTTAGAAGGTTTTCAGGTTAGAGGTTAGAGGTTAGAAGGTTAGAGGTCTTCAGGTCGGGAGGTTTCAGAATAGGATAGCCAATCTTAAAGGCTGTACCTGATTGACTTTTACACATTATTTTCGCTATGTACTGCCCTCCAGGCAGCATTAGGAATATGAGACTTAATCCCCGCACATCCTCGTTTCACTCGTATGTACGGGGTTACTAATCGTGTTGCCTTCCTGGCAATTCTAAACTCCCGAAATTAAACTTAGAATTTATAGCGTAAGCCAACATGGACGATTCCCTGTTCTCCAATACCGAACTCACTAAAACCGCGCAAGGTTGAACCACCAGCCTCTATGCCGATAAATGAGAACTGCCAGTTCATATGAGTATCGCTATCGTTAGTATCTTTATCCGCTGGGTCGTCATAATCGTGCTTCTCATTACGGAAGGTAACACCAAGGGCAACCTTGGAATAGAGGCCGAAATGCTCCTTACGCAACCAGTCACACTTTACGGAAGGCATAAACGTAAGATAGGTATTCTTGTAAACAGCATCCCTCGTAGTTTTACTGGAATAACGATTATAGACATCCTCCGTGCTCTCACCATAGGCACATACGGCACCAACGCCAATCCAGTTTTTCACATGATAGTAATACTCGGCACTTATAGGACCGAAGAACTTCTCGTTTTCGAAACTTGCACCAGCCAGGGCTTCACCCACATGCTCGAAGAAATCGAGAATATCAGAGTTTGACCATAAGCCATAACTGACCGCAACTTCATGTTTCGTGTCATCATAGCCTTCCTGTGCATTCACATTCAGTACAGTCATCATGGCGACTGCAACCATTACTAAGATTTTTTTCATAAGATTTATTTTTAGGGGGTTAAAGTTTTTCAGGTTAGGGGGGAGGGGTTAGAGGTTAGAGGGGTAGGAGGTCTTAAACAATTGAAAATTGAAAATTGAGAATTGAAAATTATATTCTTAATTTCAAAAACATTATTCACTAAGGCTCATCAAGCTAAAGCAAGTGAGAATTAATTTCTTAATCTCTTAATATCTTAATTTCAAAAACATTATTCGCTAAGGCTCATCAAGCTAAAGCAAGTCCGACCTTAAAACCTCATAACCTTATAACCTCTGAAGTAGAACTTCAGACTAACTCTATACCATCCTCGGAGATAGTAATAAGTCTTCTCTTATAGAGATCACCAATGGCACGCTTATAGGTTTTCTTGCTGACTCCAAACTGTTCCTTGATTTCCTCGGCACTACTCTTGTCACCTAAGCGACAACGACCTCCACGATATTGCAGATAGTGAAGCAACTGCTCTGCAAAGTCCTCGGTATGCTGTCTGCCACTCGGCTGAAGGGCTATGTCAATCTTTCCGTCTGGACGAATCTTTGTGATATAAGCATCTATCCTATCGCCTGTATGGATGTCCTTGAACACCTGAGAGTCATACAGCAAAGCGCCATACTTGTTTTCTATTATTGCCTTGAAACCAAGATCCGTCTTTTGCCAGATAAGAGCGGAAACTTTAGAACCAGGCAGCAGCAACCCCCTCCCAGCCTCCCCGAGGGGAGGAGTGGATAAGTCACCTTTTTCTCGCTGCGAGAGAATCGTGTCTTCTTTTTCCGCAGATGGTCTATATTCCTTGGCAAGCTTATCATTCTCAAGCCATTTCTCAACCTTTGCAGAAGCCATGATGCGATAGCTCTCCTCATCCAGATGAACGTGAACGATATACGAACGACCTGTTTCCATGCGCTTTTTCTGCTCACGGAACGGGCAGAAGAGGTCTTTCATCAGTCCCCAGTCGAGGAAAGCACCAAACTCATTCACCCAAGCCACTTCGAGATAGGCGAAATCGCCCACCATAGCCTTTGGCTCAAGAGTGGTAGCCACACGACGCTCCTCATTATCGAGATAGACAAACACCTCAATCTCGTCACCTACCTCAAGGTCTTCAGGCACATAGCGTGTAGGGAGCAATATCTTGCCCTCCTCGTCGCCCTCAAGATACATGCCGAAATCAACCTTCCAAGCCGCTTTCAGCAGATTCTTCTGTCCTAACAGTATTTTCTTCATTATTGTATATTACTCCATCTTTAAGGTGAATGCATCTGTCGGTTATCTGTGAAAGTCCCTCGTCATGAGTTACGATGACGAAGGTCTGGCCGAACTTATCTCTCAGGTCAAAGAACAACTGATGAAGCTCAGCCTTGTTCTTTGTATCAAGTGAACCTGAAGGCTCATCGGCAAAGATAACCGCAGGATTATTAACCAAGGCACGTGCCACAGCCACACGTTGTTTCTCTCCGCCAGAAAGTTCAGCAGGCTTATGAGAGGCACGATCAGCAAGTCCCATGAACTCAAGAAGTTCCTCAGCACGAGCCTTAGCCTCTTTACGGCTCTTTCCTGCGATAAAAGCAGGAATCATGACATTCTCAAGGGCTGTGAACTCAGGCAACAGCTGATGAAACTGAAACACGAAACCGATATGCTGATTGCGGAAGTCGGATAGTTTCTTGCCTGATAACTCATTAACAGAGACACCATCCACAACAACAGTACCAGTATCAGCCTTGTCGAGAGTACCCATAATCTGGAGAAGCGTGGTCTTTCCGGCACCACTTGGTCCGACAATACTCACGACCTCACCCTTGTCAATATGGAGATCAATGCCTTTGAGCACCTGAAGCGAGCCAAAGGACTTGGTTATATTCTTAATTTCTATCATCTTTTCAAGTACAATTTACCATTTACAATGTACAATTTATTCGCAAACCCATCAAGCAATTAGCAATTTACCATTTACACTTGCTTCAGCTTGATGAGCTTCAGCGAATAATGTACAATTTCTCTAAAATGAAAAATTTACGATTTTTCTATCTTTAATTTCCTCTTCATATATTCCCAGAGGCTCTCCTGCTCGGTATGCTGTGCAGCAGCGAAGGTCATAGCATCTGGCTGACTACCATACTGGTCTGGGAAGATAATCATTACATTCTTCTTGTGATAGTAACGAGTCAATTCATCTGGCAGGCGTTCCATAGCCGATTTATAGGAAACCGTACCTTGACGAGCCGTGATTACCACGAGCATGTGATGATTCTCAATACTCTCAGCAAGTGAGATAAAACCATTCCAATGCTCCATTTCAACATACTCGGCACGCATAGACTTATGTCTTGCCTGTACGAATTTTGTTATAAACTCCAGAGTATTGCTTCTGCCATGGAACACGATACGGCATCCAAGGCGCTCGGTAAGTCGTGACAGTCTCTCAAGCCATCGATAGAAACCAGGCTCAAGCTCCGCACGAGACGGTACGGCTACCTGAAGGGCTCGCAAAGTGTTCAGAGGTATCACGCAACGGGCTATGATAATCTGACGGTTAAGGGAATGGAAGATACTCTGTGCAAACTGTCCCCAGAACTTACGGGTTGAGTTATCATGGATATGCTGTCCAAGGATAATCTCCGAGCAGTCATACTCCTTGAATGCATGGTTAATGCCATTGGCTATGTTAGTTGCCAGACGCACCTGCGGAAGAACTGGAACATCTGCAGCAGCTGCCTTCTGTTGCACATGCTTTAGGAGTTGCTGTCCCTGTCGCTGATTGTATGCAGCATCCTCGTCATCATAAACCACATTCAAGGCTATCACGCCTCGGTTCAAACGCCTATTACGCATCATTATGGCAAGGTCAAGCAACGTATCGCATGTCTCTGGATATTTCACAGGAATCAGAATCTTCTCATCATCACCCTTCTGTTCCTCGAAGTTAGCACCCTTGTCATGCTTTTCCTTCAATACGATAGCACGAGCAGCATTATCCGTGATTATGGTTGAGATGATACAAGTGAAGAGAATCATTATAACCACGCCATTGAGCACGCTGTCATCAAGGAGATACTTGCCTGGCTCAACCTCAAGACGAAGGCCAACCATCACAATGGCAATAGCACCCGCAGCATGGGCAGAGGTAAGACCGAACATGAAATGTCCTTCCAACCTGTGCATACGATAAACAAAGGCGCTAAGATAAGCTGCAAATGCCTTTCCTATCGTACCAAACACCACCATACAAGCCATTATCATGATGATATCACCACCACCAAAGAGTAAGCGCACGTTGATGAGCATACCAACACCGATAAGGAAATATGGAATGAAAAGGGCATTACCGATAAACTCAAGTCTGTTCATCAAAGGCGATACCGTAGGGATGAACCTATTGAGTATCAAACCTGAATAGAAAGCGCCGAAGATTCCCTCAAGACCTATCAGTTCGCTTGCAGCAGCACTAAGGAACAATAGCGAGAGCACGAAGATGAACTGCATAACGGCATCAGAATACCTGCGTAAGAAATATCTCGTAACACGAGGTATCACATACACCGTCACGGCACAATATGCCGAGAACTTAGCAGCAAACAAAGCCCAGAAAGCATACCCCGTGCCTCCCGTAGCACTTCCCACAAGGGCTGCCATAGAAACAAGGGCTATGAAGAGCGAAAGCATAGAGGCACCTACAGAAAGCGTGGTGGCCGTATGTTTCTGCATACCGTATCTCGCAACTATAGGATAGGCGATAAGCGTGTTACTCGACATAATACAGCCGATAAGAACCGATGCCATAGGGCTGTAACCGAGATACCATGTGCATGAGAAATAAGTCAAGATGAAAGGGATGCAGAAAGACAGGAAGCCATATCCCAACACCTTTCGGTAATCACTCTTCAGGCCTTCCATATCCATCTCAAGTCCGGCAAGGAACATGATATACAGAAGTCCCACCCTACCAAACAGTTCAAAACTCGAATCGCGCTCCAGAATATTGAGGCCGTACTTGCCAACAATGACACCGGCAATCACCATTCCGATAATATGGGGAATTCGCAGTTTTCCCATGACAATAGGCGCAACAAGAATGATGCAGAGCACGACGAAGAAAATCATCGTGGGGTTGGTTATGGGGAAATATTGCGAAATATCTAGCATTGATTTATGTTTGTTTTCACCTTTTTTGACTGCAAAATTGCAAAAAAATCGGCAAAATAGCGAATAATCCCCCGAAAATTATTAATTTTGTACCGCAATTTTGAGATTTTTTATAACAACAACTAAAAATTAGAAGAAATGAAAGTAGCAATTGTTGGTGCAAGTGGTGCAGTAGGACAGGAGTTCCTTCGCGTCCTTGATGAGAGAAATTTCCCTATGGATGACCTCGTTTTGTTTGGTAGTGAGCGTTCAGCTGGTACCAAGTACACATTCCGTGGTAAGGAATACGAGGTAAAACTTCTCCAGCACAACGATGACTTCAAGGATGTTGACATCGCATTCACAAGTGCTGGCGCTGGTACATCCAAGGAGTTTGCAGCTGACATTACTAAATATGGTGCTGTGATGATTGACAACTCAAGTGCATTCCGTATGGAAGATGACGTGCCATTGGTAGTACCTGAGTGCAACGCTGAGGATGCCCTCAACCGTCCACGCGGTATCATCGCAAACCCAAACTGTACAACTATCATGATGGTAGTAGTACTCAAGCCACTGGAGAAGCTCTCTCATATCAAGAGAATCCACGTAGCTTCTTACCAGAGTGCTTCTGGTGCTGGTGCAGCAGCTATGGCAGAGCTTCAGCAGCAGTATAAGGAGCTCGCTAACAACGAGCAGCCAACCGTTAACAAATTCGCTTATCAGTTGGCTTACAACGTAATTCCACAGATTGACGTCTTCCAGGACAACGGCTATACAAAGGAGGAGATGAAGATGTTCAACGAGACAAAGAAGATCATGCACACAGACGCTAAGTGTTCTGCTATGTGTGTTCGTATCTCTTCTCTCCGTGCTCACTCTGAGGCTGTATGGATTGAGACAGAGAGCCCTATCTCTGTAGAGGCTGCTCAGGAGGCTCTTCGCAATGGCGAGGGCGTTACACTCGTTGACGATCCAAAGCGTGTAGGTGCAAAGGCAAATCCTAATGCAAGCAAGGAGACAATGGAAGGTCTGCCTTACCCAATGCCTCTCTACACAGCTGGCAAGGATGACGTTTATGTAGGTCGTGTACGTAAGGACCTCTCTGATCCTAACGGACTTACATTCTGGCTCTCTGGTGACCAGATCAAGAAGGGTGCCGCTCTGAACGCTGTTCAGATTGCCGAGTACCTTATCAAGGTTGGAAACGTAAAGTAATGACTGATTTCAGTTTACTGAAGAAAATAGACTCACCGGAAGATCTTCGGAAACTTCCTGTGGACAAGTTGCCTGAGGTTTGCCAAGAACTGCGCGAGGATATCGTGCAGGAGCTCTCGGTAAACCCTGGGCATCTTGCATCTTCACTCGGTGTAACGGAGCTTACCGTAGCCCTCCATTACGTCTTTTCTACTCCTTACGACCGCATTGTGTGGGACGTGGGACATCAGGCTTACGGACATAAGATTCTTACTGGAAGACGCGACGTTTTCTACACAAACAGGAAACTTAACGGACTGCATCCTTTCCCTTCTCCTGACGAGAGCGAATACGACACCTTCACTTGCGGACATGCCTCTAACAGCATTTCTGCAGCTCTTGGTATGGCAGTTGCTGCCAAGCTATCACCCGATACCCAAGAGCCATCACCAAAGGTTGTTGCCGTTATTGGCGATGGTGCCATGAGCGGTGGACTCGCATTCGAAGGTCTCAACAATGTCAGTTCTTCGCCTAACGACCTGCTCATAATCCTCAATGACAACAACATGTCTATTGACCGCTCTGTAGGCGGTATGAAGCAATATCTTCTCAACCTAACCACCAATGAGTCTTATAACCATTGGCGTAACAAGGCTGCAGAATGGCTCACAGGCAAGGGATTCCTGAATGATGACCGTCGCAAGACTATCATCCGACTAAACAACTCCATCAAGTCTGTTCTCTCACAGCAGCAGAACATCTTCGAGGGCTTCAACATTCGATATTTCGGTCCTGTTGACGGTCATGACGTGAAGGAACTCGTGCGAGTTCTCTCACAGCTCAAGAACATGCGCGGACCAAAGCTCCTGCATATCCACACCAAGAAAGGCAAGGGTTACAAGCCTGCCGAGAAAGCCGCCACTATCTGGCATGCTCCGGGTAAGTTCGACCCAGATACTGGTGCTCGTATCACGGCAAGCGACGAGAACAAACCGCCTAAGTATCAGGATGTCTTCGGTGAAACACTCGTTGAACTCGCCAAGCAGAATCCTCGTATCGTTGGCGTAACTCCTGCAATGCCTACAGGATGTTCTATGAACAAACTGATGGAAGCATTCCCTGATCGTGCATTTGATGTCGGAATTGCAGAAGGCCACGCTGTTACTTTCTCAGGAGGTATGGCAAAGGACGGACTCATCCCTTTCTGCAATATCTACAGCGCATTCGCACAACGTGCCTACGACAACATCATCCACGATGTGGCAATCATGAAACTGCCTGTAGTGTTCTGTTTCGACAGAGCCGGACTTGTAGGCGAAGATGGAGCTACCCATCATGGAGCATTCGACATGGCAGCCCTGAGACCTGTGCCTAACCTCACCATCTCATCCCCAATGGACGAGCATGAGCTTCGCCGACTGATGTTTACAGCCCAGCTCCCAGACAAAGGACCATTCGTCATCCGTTACCCACGAGGTCGTGGCGTACTCATCGATTGGCGCTGTCCTCTTGAGGAGATAAAGGTAGGAACGGGTAGAAAACTCACTTCCATAGAAGGTGAAGGCGAAGGCATAGCAATTCTCACAATAGGTCCTGTGGGCAACACGGTGGAGAAAATGCTATCTTCCGACACCAAACACCTGCCTCCTGTCACCCACTACGATATGCGTTTCCTGAAGCCTTTGGATGAAGATATTCTTCACGAGGTAGGTAATAAATTCAAGAAGGTGATAACCGTAGAGGATGGTGTTCGCAATGGTGGACTTGGTTCTGCCGTTACCGAATGGTTCCAGGATCATGACTATGATGTAAAGGTAAAGCGTCTCGGATTGCCAGACAGCTTCGTTGAACAAGGCACTGTTGCTGAACTTCATCATATCGTGGGAATAGACGAGGAAAGCATCGCAAAAACTTGCGCTTCGCTTTAGAATGAAAGCAAATTCGCTTACGCGAGGATTGGGAAAGTAAATTCCCAGTAAATTATATTCAGTAAATTAATATCAGCACAAGGAATTTCCAAACAAATTTGCATTTCCAGATATAATTTACTGATTCAATTTACTCCCAATTTACTTTCAAAAGTCATCCGCGCAAGCGGAAGCCAATAAAACTTATTTTATTTCTAAGGCTTATGAAAATCGTAATTGCAGGCGCACGCGCCATTGGTACATATCTGGCAAAGCTCCTCTCTCGAAACAACGAGGAGATTATTCTTATCGATGATGATGAGGACAGCCTTGATAATATCTCTACCAATTTCGACGTTCTCACCCTACACGCCCATCCAGGCAGCATCAGCGCACTACGTCAGGCAGGTGTGCAGGAATGTGACCTTTACATAGCCGTAACACTTGACCAGCACGTCAACCTTGAATCGTGTGCCATTGCCAAGGCTCTCGGAGCGAAACAGACGGTGGCAAAGGTGGAAGACTATGAGTTTGCCGACCCAGAGAACCATGACACCCTTCAGGCTTCTGGCGTTGACTCCGTGATATACCCAGAACTTCTCGGTGCAAAGGATATCATCAACGGACTTAAGATGTCATGGGTTCGTCTGCGTTGGGATGTGCACAACGGGGCGCTCGTGATGCTCGGCATCAAACTGCGTGAGACTGCAGAAATCCTAAACAAGCCTCTCAAGGATATATGCGGACCGGAGGAGCCTTATCTCATTGTTGCCATAAAGCGTGGCAACGAGACCATCATCCCTAATGGTAATGACGAGTTACAGGCTAACGACCTCGCATATTTCATGACCAAGCGAAACTATATTCCTCTCATCCGTAAGCTCGTAGGTAAGGAAGGATATGCTGACGTGAAGAACGTAATGGTCATGGGCGGTGGCAAGACTGCCGTACGAACAGCCTCTACCCTGCCCGATTACATGAATATGAAGATTATCGAGAAGGATCCTGCACGTTGTGAGCTTCTTAACGAACTCCTTCTTGATACCGACCGTGTGCTTGTCATAAACGGTGACGGTCGTGACGTGTCCCTTCTCATAGAGGAAGGAATAAAGAACACTCAGGCATTCGTAGCCATAACGGGCAATGCCGAAACCAATATCCTTGCTTGCCTCACAGCCAAGCGCATGGGTGTGCGTAAGACCGTTGCAATGGTTGAGAACCTCGACTATGCAGCTATGGCAGAGAGTCTCGACATCGGTACTATCATCAACAAGAAGGCTATTGCAGCCAGTCACATATACGAGATGCTGATGGATGCCGACGTGTCAAACGTGCGCTTCCTAATGAATGCCAATGCCGATGTTGCCGAGTTCGTTGCACAACCGGGCTCAAAGGTGACAAGAAAGAAGGTATTTGAACTCGGAATACCTTACGGAATGACAATCGGTGGAATTGTTCGCGATGGTGAGGGTATCCTCGTACGTGGCGGCACGCAGATACAGGCCGGCGACAATGTCGTGGTCTTCTGCCACAATGCCGATATGAAGAGAATAGAGAAATTCTTCCTTTAGTAAAGCAAATTCGTTTGTTTACTTTCTAAAACATCACATCCTTCCCTTTGGGAAGGCTTGGTTAGGCTAATGAATTTCAAACTAACATACAAGATTCTCGGTTCACTACTCTTCCTTGAGTCTGTGTTCATGATAATGTGCCTTGGTGTATCTCTGATATATCAGGAAGATGACACGTTTGCATTCATTCTCTCAATACTTATAACTCAGATGTTCGGTTTCGCCTTCCGCTATCTCGGCAAGGATGCGACTAACACCATGAGCCGACGCGACTCTTTCCTTGTCGTCACCCTTGCATGGACCCTGTTCAGTCTCTTCGGCACCCTGCCATTCCTCATAGGCGGCTACATCACAAATTTCACAAATGCCTTTTTTGAGTCAATGTCGGGTTTCACGACTACAGGAGCCACGATTCTTGATGATGTGGAGTGTCTGCCACACGGAATACTCTTCTGGAGAAGTCTTTCACAATGGATTGGCGGTCTCGGTATCGTGTTCTTCACCATTGCCGTATTGCCTTCAATGGTAGGCGGTTCTGTAAAGGTCTTTGCAGCCGAGGCCACAGGTCCTATAAAGACCAAGCTCCACCCTCGTCTCTCCTCTACGGCAAAGAGTATCTGGGTTATCTTCCTAAGCCTGTCTGTTGTCTGTGGAATAAGCTATTACCTTCTCGGAATGGATATCTTCGACAGTATAAACTATGCCATGACAACTCTCGCCACAGGAGGCTTTGCCACTCATAACGACAGTATCGAAACATTCCAGTCACCGGCAATAGAATATGTCAGTACCTTGTTCTGTTTCCTATCCGGACTTAACTTCATCCTTCTCTACCGTTGCGTAATCAAGGGCGAAGTGAAGAATCTCCTCAATAACATAGAAGTGAAGTTCTACGTCGGCATCACACTTATCTTCACATTCTTCATTATGGTGATGCTTATAGCACATAACGGCTACGACTATGAACACGCATTCCGTTGTGGAATTTATCAGGTTGTGTCATTCCTTACAACCACAGGTCTCTTCAACGACGATGCTGCACAATGGCCTCACGTTACATGGGTTGTTCTTGCCGTGTGTATGTTCATTGGCGGATGTGCCGGCAGTACAAGTGGCGGTTTCAAGGCTGTAAGATGTATAATGCTATTGAAGGGAGTACGTAACGAGTTCCGACAGATGCTGCACCCACACGCCATACTGCCACTACGTATAGGCGCTACAAATGTTCCAAACCAGAAGCGTGTCACCCTGCTCGCATTCCTGACCGTGTATTGCCTCATGTGCATCTTCTGTGCTTTTACCATGATAGCGGCAGGTGTAGATAACACAAACGCAATCACCATAACCATATCCACGCTTAGTAACGTAGGTCCTACGCTCGGCACAGAAATCGGGCCTACAATGTCATGGGACGAACTCCCCGACTTTGCTAAATGGATTTGCTCCCTCCTCATGCTCATGGGACGTCTTGAGATTTTCTCTGTACTGATAATCTTCACCCCATCATTCTGGAAGGAACAATAATGTAAGTGAATAGTGAAAAGTGAATAATACTTAGATAATAATACTGCTATCGCCGAACATGAGTGCCCATCAACGTCCTTCCATTCTGGTGGCCACCAATATTAAGTATTATTCACTTTTCACTATTCGTTATTCACTTTTCACTTAACCATTAATTGAAATGAACTTCAACTCTCAAAACGATGAAAGCCGACGTGAGGAGCTAATAAGAATGATAGAACATTCAGTACAACAGCTCAGTGTCGGCGAACTGGAAGCCCTTTACTATGATATGGTAGCAAAGGACTACATAAAATAATGTTTTTTAAATGGAAAGTGAATAGTGAAAAATGAATAATACTTAGATAATAATACTGCCATCGCCGAACGTGAGTGCCCATCAACGTCCTTCCATTCTGGTGGCCACCAGTATTAAGTATTATTCACTATTCACTTTTCACTATTCACTTTTCAATCATGCTCATAATCCTCCGACATCTTCTTCATATTCTGATATGTAGTCTTGATGTCATCCCATGTAATATCAATACAGTCCTCTATCTTACGCTTGTTTGTGGTATGGGATATAAGCCAGTCGTAGGTCTTCTGAAGATAGAACAGACGAGCAAGAACACCATGATTACCACCCTCAAGCCAGTCAAAACGCAGCAGTTTATCCTGCCCCCTCTCCTGAAGATAGTTCACCACCCTTTTTGACTCCTTAACACCTACCGCCCTATCAGCCGTACCATGCATAATCCATAGAGGTAACTTTCCAAGTCCGCTCATATCTTTTAGCGAACAACCGCCACAAAGAGCCATAGCGGCCGCCACCTTCTCAGGATAAGAACCTACGAAATCCAGCGTACCATAACCGCCAAGACTCATACCGAGCACATAAACACGTGTAGAATCCACGTTATAGTTTGCCTTTGCCCATTCCAACAGATCATTTAGCTTAGACGGACTCCACGCACCACCCGGATTCTGAGGAGCAAGCACAAAAGCAGGAATCACCATACCCTTGTCAATAGCATTAAGCACACCATAGCGACGCACACGCATCAGGTCCTTACCACACAGGCTCGCACCATGCAGGAAGATGACAAGAGGCATCTTATGCTGCTCAACCTTATAGTCCTCTGGAATGAAATACCAGAAGTTGTAGCCACCAGGCACAGCATCCGTCAACTTCAGATACTCGCCAGCCGTTTGAGCTGAAGCTGAAACCACAGAAAGCATCATCAACAACACGAAAAAGATGAAACGCTTTACGTTTAGAATATTTATTGCCATTGTTCAATCAATAATTATTAGGTCAAAGGGGCAAAAGGCATAAGACGAAAGGCAAAAGCCTTTAGACCTTAGCCATTATCGTGCATTATCGTCGCAAAGTTAAGAAAAATCTCCAAGACAACCAATCTTTTTTAGATTTTTTAGCCAATACCCACTTATTATAGGATTCATCGCTCACTTTTCTTGCAAATTTGCAAATTTGTTATTACCTTTGCATTTGAAGATGCTTAAGAACCACTCTAAGGAACTTGAGCAGATCATTCAGACGTGGCTTACATATAAAAATGCGAACAGAAAAATGAAAGGTATTATTTTCTTAATCATATCATGCGTGATAATCCTTCTGGCGGTTTTATTCGTGCCAAAAAGTAGCATGAACTTTGCGAGCAGTCTATTGCAGGCATTACTATATATGATTATTCCAGTAGCAGGTATCTATTGCACTTTGGAACATATAGATATGGGAGTGCGTATAATCATAGGGATTGTTGCAGCTGCTATTGCAGGTGTTTTGTTCTATTATTTAGGAATGTACTTGTGCCGATGCTATGAAAACATAGTAACGCAGGGTTGTCACATAGGATATTCAATCCAAAATGCTATTTGTATTCTGTGCACATTATGTGGCATTGGATTATCGATTTTTGGAATCTTACATCTGAGAGGTCAATGGCTAACTATCGTTTCATACGTGGTTTTTATTCCCTTATATATTCTTTTGCTTATATGCAGCCAGTATAACTATGAGAATTAGAAAGGGATAACACAATCCACAAATTCTACACACTTTTCTTGCAAGTATGAAAATAAAATAGTATTTTTGCACGCAGAAATTCTATATGTACAACTCTCGACATATATACTATGGGCAAGAAATATGATAATACTATCACTCCATCCCTTGCACGAGAAATAGACAAGGCACGAAAGGATTTTGCAGAAGGAAAATATACAGAATGTAAAACAAAAGAAGAACTTGAAGCCTTTCTCGAAGCTCTTTAACATACATACTTGACTTCACAAATGAGGCTAAAGTTTCTTTAGCTATAAACTAAAACATTAAAACATAAACCAAAGAAAGAAATTTAGACAAATAACATATTAACAACATAGCAGCATCAGACTATCATTGTGGTATTCCAAGAATAAGCGTCCCAAATATTTATTCCGAATAAAACCACATCAATGATGGTTGGCTTTGGCGTATATGCGTCCTTTTAGCCATCCGCGTATCAAGATAGAAATGATGTTTGCACCCGATTGGGTGTAAGCATTTTCTTATACGCGGATGAGGTTCAGAAGGGACGCTAGCCTCGGAATACCATAAGAAGGGCTTGCACCTTTTTTATGTGTATATTCAAGCCACAAATTGATTGATAGTTTGAAGAAAGAACAATCAATTATGGCAGCAATAAACGACCTAATAGCTCGAATACAAGACCCTAATCTACGCCTAAGTATAGAAAAAGAACTAAAAGAATTAACCAAGCAAAAGAAGTTTGGTCTTGTTTTTGAGAAACATATACCAGAGATGACTTTACTCTACGACTACCCTATCAGTCGTGGATGTAAGATAATTAGGAAGTCAGATGATGACAAGAAGCTCTCAGAGGACATTCTTTGGGAGGTAAAGAAGATAAGCAAGGAGAAGGCCACTTGTGTACATACGGTTACAAATGAGGAACAGTCTTTTAATATTTCTGACCTTATTTGCGTGGCAAAAAATGGTGAGCCAATATATCCTTGCCTAAAATATGTTGATTCTATTCAAAATGCGCCTGATAGTGATTTGTGGCATGCTCTTATCGAGGCAGATAACTATCATGCGCTTCAGCTACTTGCATATCTTTATCCGGGTATGGTGGATTGTATCTATATTGATCCTCCATATAATAGTGGCGCTCGCGATTGGAAATACAATAATGACTATGTAGATTCTCAAGATAAATATCCTCATAGCAAATGGCTTGCTATGATGGAAAGTCGTTTACAGCTTGCTAGAAAACTACTCAATCCAAATGATTCGGTTCTTATTGTTACAATAGATGAAAAAGAATATAATCACCTTGGATGTTTATTGGAAGAGCTATTCCCCGAAGCGAGGATTCAGATGATAACAAGTATTATAAGCGCAAAGGGTGTTGTACGTACGGGACAATTCTCTCGTGTTGAAGAGTATTTGTACATCATAGAATTTGGAGAGTCAAAATTAATTCAGTTTGAATATAATATGCTTGATTCTGATATTAAAAAGGTATCGAATCGAGAAATTGAGTGGTTAGGTTTCCGCCGCAGAGCCCCCCAAGCAATTAGAGGATCTCGTCCTAATCAATTTTATCCTATTTATGTCGACAAGCAAAAGGGAACTATCCATTCGATAGGTGAAGTTATACCTTATGGTGTAGATCGATTTACAGTTTCTATACCCGACAATTGTATATCTTTATGGCCACTTAGTAAAGAAGGACATGAAAGATTATGGAGTCTTCAACAGAAGCAAGCTGTAATAAATTGGAAGAAAGGTTACCTGAAAGTTAATTGGAACCCGAAACAAGAAACTGGCACCGTTTATTATCTCCCAGAAGGAACAATTTCTGATATAGAAAAAAAGAAAGCAACAACGTTAGGTTATAATGAGGATGGTTCGATAAATGCTATTTATTACGCAATTGGAACTACTCCGCCCAAAAGAGTATGGAATATGTCTACACACAATGCAGAGACATTTGGAACAAATATTCTAAATGACATTATAGGAAAGCGTTTTGACTATCCCAAATCTCTCTATGCCGTCCATGATGTACTGCGTTTCTTTGTAGCCAATAAGCCCAATGCCCTTATTCTTGACTTCTTTGCAGGATCAGGAACAACTCTTCATGCGGTCAACCTCTTAAATAAAGAAGATGGCGGTCATCGTCGCTGCATTATGGTTACAAATAATGAGGTAAGTGCGGATGAAGAAACTGTATTCAGAGAAAATGGTCTTCACAAAGGTGATGAAGAATGGGAAAAGTTTGGCATTGCCCGTTATGTGAATTGGCCAAGAACAAAATGCTCAATTGAAGGTGTTGATGTTAATGGGCAGCCATTGCAAGACAAATATGTAACTTCAAAAACTCAAGAAAAAAAACTTAAGCGAACTATTAAACAGTTATCATTTGTAATTCCAGAAGGTACACAAGGGATAAAAGTTAAGAAACAGATAGTGGCTCTTATTAATGATAAGAATATGCCACAAAATTCGGTTAATACAGAATGTCCTTATATTGTCAAAGAAGATGCTACTACTGCTATCTTGTTTGACATTAACAGCATTGATGATTTCTTCGAGGAAATACATGAAAATATAGATGTAATTTACGTTGTATCAACAGACAACAAAGCATTTAATACGGCAAAACGAAAACTTGAAGAGTTACCTGAACGTACAAAAAGTGTTCCTGTAAAAATTCCAATGTCTGAGGGATTTAAAGCTAATGCCGCATTCTATAAACTTACTTTCTTAGACAAAGAGGCTGTTTCTATAGGTGCACAACTTGATAAGCTATTGTCTATACTTTGGATGAAAGCTGGCGCACATGGTGTTTGTCCTACTCATCTTGAAGGAGAATATGCTGTTTTGCCAGAGAATAGAATGGCTATACTCATTGAAGAATACGGTTTTGAGGAATTGAAAGAAGAACTTTCAAAGCATCCAGAAATTGAAACGGTTTACATCATTGAGGATAGTGAAGATAATTATCGTGCATTAGCAGCTCAGATAAATGTAAAGAACACCTACCAACTCTATAGAGATTACCTTGATAACTTTAAGATTAACATAGAAAATAGATAAATGGCTTATGTTAGTAGATTTATTTGAATTTCAGCAGAAGGCGCTTGACGAATTGAGAGATCGACAAAGGAAAGCGCAACGCAGATACATACAGGATGGTGACAAACACATTATACCTTTTACCGCTCCAACAGGTGCAGGTAAGACGATTATAATGTCCGCATTTATCGAAGCTCTATATTGCGGTGATACTCATCAAGGTGCTCAGAATGACGCTATAGTATTGTGGATAAGCGATTCGCCTGAACTCAACGAGCAAAGTAAAATGAAACTCTACACAAAAGCAGATAAGTTAACAATGCGTCCTGTTGTAACAATCGACGAAAGGAGTTTCAAAGCAGACAAGCTGCAACTTGGCACAATATATTTTGTCAACACCCAGAAGTTTGGAACAAATAGCAACCTTGTAAAGTATAGCAACGAACGCAATTATACAGGTTGGGATTTCATGCGCAATACTGTAGAAGAGTATGGTGAAAAACTCGTAGTCATTATAGATGAAGCCCATCGTGGAGCAAAGAGTGATCAGCAAGAGCAAATGACTATCATGCAGAAGTTCATTCTTGGTTCTGTTGCTGATAATATGCCTTCAATGCCTCTTGTTATTGGTATGAGCGCCACTCTCGAACGATTTTACACACTTGCCAATGCTTCTGATTCTACCCAGATGTCAAAGGTAGAGGTAACTCCTAATGCCGTTCGTGAATCTGGATTATTGAAAGACAAAATCAATATTCATCATCCTAAAACGGATGAAATAATTGCAGAGATGACCTATTTGGCACAGGCTGCCAAAGACTAGAAAGACAAATGTAAACATTGGGAAGCATATAAGCAACACGAGGATGTTGATGTATGCCCTGTTCTGGTTGTGCAAGTAAAAAATGGTAGGAACGAAGTTGTATCTGAAACAGACCTTGACGAATGTATCCGACAGATAGAGTCGAATGCAGGGATTACGCTACAACATGGAGACGTTGTACATACGTTCAATAATAGTGAGACCATCAATATGAATGGTCTGGAAGTTAGATACCTCGATCCTTCTCGAATTGCAGAAAACAAAACGGTAAAGATTGTTTTCTTTAAGGACAACTTAACTACTGGATGGGATTGTCCTCGTGCAGAGACGATGATGTCATTCAAAGTGGCTTCTGGCTATACAAATATTGCCCAATTGCTTGGAAGAATGGTACGCACGCCTTTACAAAAGCGAATAGAGACAGACGATATTCTAAATGAAGTAAACTTATATCTCCCAAACTTCAACTCAACAACAGTAGAAAGAGTAAAACGAGAATTAGAAGGTACAATACCTACAGAGGTTGAAACCAATCCGACAGAGAAACAGATATTAGAACTACGTGGTAATCTTCCTTGTGGCATTTCGCGCAAAGAAGTGTTTAACGCCATAAACAAGGCAACAATTGACACGTATGCAATTCCTAAAAACGGAATAACAGACTATCCTACTGCACTTTTCAAACTATGTCATCTTCTTGTAAGAACAAGGATTTACCGCGATGCAATAAACAAGCTATTGGATGACATTGTCGAAAAGATTACTGCTTTCATTCAGCAACTTGAAGCCAATGGTCTGTATGATGAAACCATGAATAGTGTACGTTCTATGAACGACATGGTAGTATCACTTGATGCATTAGGAACTACAATTACAGATGAAAATGCCGGAAACCATTTGATTCTTACAGATACAGACATCTATAACTGGAGTGAAAATGTAGAAGCGAAATTCGGACGTAATGGTGTATTGACAGCATATAGACAACATAGATTCGGAGAATATGACAATACAGATTTGCGTCTTCATTTCATTCTATATGTAAATGACCAAACATCAATAGAAGAACTTAATTCATATTGCAAGGACAGATTCCATGAATATGTTGATACGTATCGTCATGACATTGTATCTCGCGGTGAAACTGAAAAACGTGAATACGAGAAGATTGTCAAGGCACACGTTTCAACTAATCCTTTTGATTTATGCCTGCCTGACTTAATAGTTACAAACAGAAATGAAAGAGGAATAGCATATAATGACCATTTATATTGTGATGGCAATGGAGAAGCCGTATTCAAATTAAATGAATGGGAAAAGGATGTACTTGATGCAGAAAGGCAGAAAGATGGCTTTGTTTGTTGGATGCGCAATATACCGAACAAAGATTCTTCTCTCTGCATTCAATATAAAGTAGGTACACAATACAAACCACATTTCCCTGATTTTATTGTAGTAAGACAGGTTAATGGTAGCTTTGAATTCTACTTGCTTGAACCTCATTTTACTGGATATGCTGATTCTGTACCTAAACTGAAAGGAATGGCAGCTTATTCAGAACGGTGTTCTTCTGTCAAACGTAATGAAATGATACGTGTAATTGAGAATTCTACAGGAAAGAAGATAGAAACTCTCAATGCCAATTCTTCTGCCGTAAGAAATGACATTTATCATTTGAACGATAACGATGATCTTAACAATCTTTTTGCGAAATACAACCAATAAGTTGTCATCGCACCTCCCTTCCTCCTCCCTTGTAACTCCTATGTAAGTCCCATTTTCCTCCCATTCATAGAAGCGGATTTGGAACGGACTTGAAGCGAAGGAAGAGCGGACCTACAACGGAGGCATAACGGCCCTAAGGTAGAGGCGAGACAAATGAACTAGAAAAATAGAATTTTTACACTACTCGTCAACTCGTCACCCTCAACGCTGCAAGTCGTTGTGACTCTTTGCGTTACAGCGGTGATTCATTTTAAAGCACTCGTCACCCACTCATCACCCATATCTCTGTATCTTATTGACAGTATGATATTTACAAGGCTAATTCACTCATCACCCACTCGTCACCATTTTTAGGGTGACGAGTGAATTATCTCTGTAATTCATTCTATATCAAGACGATAAGTTACTTAAGGGTGACGAGTGGGTGACGAGTGAAACGAAATGAATCACCGCTACAACTCTCTGGCGCTTAAAGTCTTACAGCGCTGAGGGTGACGAGTTGACGAGTAGTACAAAAATTCTTTTTTTGTTTTTGCAAAAAAATCTCCCTACACGATGAGGAGTAGGGAGATAAAATTATTAATTATCAATTATCCATTATCAATTAAACCGAAGCATTCGGTTTAGAGTGGGTACTCGTCGAAAGCATAAAGAATGGTTGAGAGATAGCGCTCACCTGTGTCTGGAAGGAGAACCACGATCTTCTTGCCCTTATTCTCTGGACGTGCTGCAATCTGAGCTGCAGCAAATGCTGCTGCACCAGAAGAGATACCTACGAGGAGACCTTCTGTCTGTGCAAGCTGACGACCTGTGCGGATAGCATCATCATTATCAACATCGATTACCTCGTCGATAACGTCTGCGTTGTATGTCTTTGGAATAAAGCCTGCACCAATACCCTGAATCTTGTGAGGACCGCTCTTACCGCCGTTGAGGACAGGAGAGGTGAGAGGCTCAACCGCATAAATCTTCACGTTAGGGTTCTGCTCCTTGAGATACTTACCAATACCTGAAACAGTACCACCAGTACCAACACCAGCAACGAAGATATCTACCTTACCGTCAGTATCTGCCCAGATCTCAGGACCTGTTGTTGCATAGTGACGAGCTGGGTTTGCACCATTCTCGAACTGCTGGAGGATAACACTTCCAGGGATAGAATCGCGAAGCTCTTCTGCAGCCTTGATAGCACCTGGCATACCATCCTTACCACTTGTGAGACGTACCTCTGCACCATATGCCTTAACGAGGTTACGACGCTCAACAGACATGGTCTCTGGCATGGTGAGGATAAGGTGATAACCCTTAACTGCACTTACGAGAGCGAGACCTACACCTGTATTACCAGAAGTTGGCTCGATGATTGTAGCGCCTGGCTTAAGGATGCCCTTAGCCTCTGCATCCTCGATCATAGCGAGTGCGATACGATCCTTTACAGAGCCACCTGGGTTGAAATACTCAATCTTTGCGATTACTGGAGTCTCAAGGTTCTTTTCCTGAGAAAACTTGCTAAGTTCGAGCAGAGGGGTCTTACCGATCAGCTCAGTGAGTTTTTTTGCGATTGCCATAATAGTATTCTTTTTTATTGTTATTTTTTTGATCTGATTTCTGAGTGCAAAGGTAGTACATTCCTACCATTCTCACAATACCACAAATATGGTAATTTGATTTCATGCTCATTCTATTAAACGAAAAAAGCCCCAATTAAGGGACTTTTTATGGTAAAAACGCACTTTCTTAAACAGAAAACCACTTGCACGGTGAGACTTTTGAAAGTAAATTACAAATAAATTATAACCAACAAATTATATTGCGGCATCTGCCGCATGTAAATTTAGGAGATCTCTAGAATTTACTGGATATAATTTTCCCCCCCATTTACTTTCTACTTGCTGTTAAGCACGTCTTGATTCGTATCTCCTTATAAATAAGGTATAGGCAACAAGTGCCATTATCGTGAAGCAGAGACCGACGAGTGCACAATAATTATATGTCATTCCGAGACTGATTGGCACGCCTCCTGCGAATGCACCTATCGCATTGCCAAGATTAAAGGCTATCTGTACCATTGCACCTCCAAGGAGTTCACCTCCGTCAGAATATCTCAACAACAGCAATTGCTGTGGAGCAGAAACACTAAAAAGTGCGGCTGTGGTTATCACCATACACACGACAGAGACAATGGTATTCTGCGAGAAGAAAAAGATGAGGCAAAGCATTAAGCACATTGTCATTACTCCATATCTGCCCATGTGACCAGGACCAGCCTTGTCGGATATCTTTCCACCACTTAGATTTCCAGCCACCATTCCTGCTCCAGCAAGTACCATCATGAAGGTCATCATCTCTGTTGGTATGCCCGACATATTGGTTAACAGAGGAGCAATATAACTGTAATAGCAGAAAACGCCGCAGTTGCCCAATAGCGTTCCTAATATCACGAGCCATGGGGCAAGGTGCTTGAGGAAACGGAATGTTCCCTTGAAACCTATGTTAGGAAGTGGCGGTATTGACGGCACGAACTTCCAGATGGCAAGTAGCGTGGCAATGCCCCAGACGCATGAAAAGATGAATACCAGTCGCCAAGAGAGAATACCCGTCAGCCATGTGCCAAGCGGAATACCTATGAGGTTGGCTATTGCCATTCCAACACTTACAACGGCTACGGCAAAAGCAGACTTTCCGTCAGGAGAAATTCTGTCGGCAACAATACTTGTAACTCCGAAATAGGCACCATGAGGAAGTCCGGCACAGAAGCGTGCCAAGAGAAAAACGGCATACGAAGGGCTTACCGCCATCAATGCTGAGGCAGAGATAAAGATTCCACAAAGCATGAGAATAATACGCTTCAACGGCCATGTGCGCCCGAGCATCAACAACATTGGAGCTCCAACGCACACACCAAGAGCATAGGCGGAAATAAGATGACCAGCTACAGGGATGGACACAGCAAAATCACTTGCCACGTTAGGCAAGATAGCCATCATGACGAACTCGGTAATGCCGAGCCCAAAAGTGCCCATCGCAAGAGAGATAAGGGCTCTTTTCACTATACGATGATGTCAAGTTGTGTCTTTAGTGCAAGAAGTTCTGTCTTCACGTCCTGAAGCTTGCGGAGCACCTTATCGGTTTTATCCACACCAGAACGATTGGCATGAAGCATTTTCTTTGCTGCAGCAATCTTAAAGCCACGCACTCTGATGAGGTTATAGATAACCTTTATGTCATCTATCTCCTTCATAGTATATTGGCGCACCTTGTTGGCAGTTGTCTTTGGCTTGATATGAGGAAACTCCGTCTCCCAGAACCTAAGAGTAGGCTCCGTCACACCAACAATCTCTGCCACATCCTTGATGGTGTAATATACCTTTAAGTTTTTCTCTGCCATAGAATTATTTATTTAGAACGCAAAGACGCCGAGTCGCAAAGTACTTTTTCTTTGTGGCTTTGCGTCTTTGCGTTCGAATTAGAGATTGCGGAATTACAACTCACAAAGCTCGATAGCCTTGTCGAGAGCTGCGGAGATGCCGTCAGGATTCTTACCACCTGCAGTAGCAAAGAAAGGCTGACCGCCACCACCACCCTGAATGAGCTTGGCAGCCTCACGGACAATCTTACCTGCGTTGAGGTTGTGATCCTTGACCATATCGTCAGAAAGCATTACCGTGATGCTTGGCTTACCACCAACCTTTGTACCAAGAGCACAAACAAGTGAACCCGGCATAGCCTCACGAATCTGGAATACGATATCCTTACACTGCTGTGCATCAGCAGGAACAACAGCCTTAATGACATTTACACCATTAATCTGCTGAACATGCTCAAGAAGGCCTGCCTTGATACGTGCAGCAGCCTGTGCCTTCATGCCATCAACTTCCTTCTTCAAGTCCTCGTGTTCCTCAATGAACTTAGCAATAGCACCCTGAAGGTCCTTGGCATTGTTGAACATTCCACAGATAGCCTTTGCAGTATCCTCCATTGCATAGAGCATTTCCTCACATTGCTTACCTGTAACGGCCTCAATACGACGGATGCCAGCAGCTACGCTACTCTCAGAAACAATCTTGAACATACCGATACGGCCTGTGCTGCTTGCGTGGATACCACCACAGAACTCGCAAGAAGGTCCGAAACGAACGACACGTACCTTGTCGCCATATTTCTCACCAAAGAGAGCGATAGCACCAAGTTTCTTTGCCTCCTCAAGTGGAGTGTCACGATGCTCGTCAAGTGGAATATCCTCACGAATCATTGAGTTCACGATGCGTGAAACCTCACGAAGCTGCTCGTCAGTAACCTTCTCGAAGTGAGAGAAGTCAAAACGAAGAGTGTCAGCGCTTACGAAAGAACCCTTCTGCTCAACGTGATCACCAAGTACCTGCTTCAAAGCATAGTCGAGAAGGTGGGTAGCTGTATGGTTGGCAGCACTTGCATTACGAAGGTCTGTATCAACGCAAGCCATGAATGGAGCTGTAGGATCCTTTGGCATTTCCTTAACGATATGCACGCTCTGACCATTCTCACGACGTGTGTCGATGATTGTGACTGTCTCATTCTCAGAAACGAGGACACCCTTGTCACCTACCTGACCACCCATCTCACCATAGAATGGAGTTGCAGAGAGTACGATTTCGAAATATGTTGCCTTCTTTACAGTCACCTTACGGTAGCGAAGGATCTCACACTCATACTCGGTGTAGTCATAGCCAACAAACTGCTGTTCACCCGGCTTGAGCTCTACCCAGTCAGAGTTCTCTACCTGTGCAGCATTACGAGCGCGAGCCTTCTGAGCCTCCATCTCCTCGTTGAACTTAGCCTCATCAACGCTGATACCCTGCTCACGGCAGATAAGCTCTGTGAGGTCGAGAGGGAAACCGTAAGTATCGAACAAGCGGAATGCCTGAGTACCGTCGAGTACGTTCTTCTTCTCAGCCTTGAGTGTCTCAATAGCATCAGAGAGCATAGAAATACCCTTGTCGAGAGTACGAAGGAATGAATCCTCCTCTTCCTTGATAACCTTACCGATAAGCTCACGCTGTCCTGGGAGCTCTGGATAAGATGGACCCATCTCCTGAATGAGAACAGGGAGGAGTTTATAAACGAATGCCTCCTTCTGGTCAAGGAATGTATATGCATAACGAACGGCACGACGAAGGATACGACGGATAACATAGCCAGCCTTTGCGTTGCCTGGGAGCTGACCGTCAGCGATAGAGAATGCGACTGCACGGAGGTGGTCAGCGATTACACGCATTGCCACGTCAGTCTCTTCTGCAGCACCATATTTCTTACCAGAGAGACGCTCAATCTCCTTGATGATTGGCTGGAATACGTCTGTGTCATAGTTAGAATGCTTGCCCTGAAGAGCACGAACAAGACGCTCGAAGCCCATACCAGTATCGATAACGTTCATGCCAAGTGGCTCGAGGTGACCGTCTGCCTTACGCTCGAACTGCATGAATACGATGTTCCATATCTCGATAACCTGTGGATTGTCCTTATTAACGAGCTCACGTCCTGGCACCTTTGCCTTCTCCTCTGGAGTACGAGAGTCGAGGTGAATCTCTGAACAAGGACCACAAGGACCAGTATCACCCATTTCCCAGAAGTTATCGTGCTTGTTACCATTGATGATGTGGTCAGCAGGAACGTGCTTGAGCCAGTAGCCATAAGCCTCCTCATCACGTGCAAGACCTTCGCTGTCGTCACCCTCGAAGATTGTAACGTATAGGTCAGCAGGATTAAGCTTGAGAACATCAACGAGATACTCCCATGCCATATCGATAGCACCTTCCTTGAAGTAGTCACCGAATGACCAGTTACCAAGCATCTCGAACATGGTGTGGTGATATGTATCGTGTCCAACCTCTTCAAGGTCATTGTGCTTACCACTTACACGAAGACACTTCTGAGAGTCCGCACGACGGCGTGGCTCTGGGTCGCGTGTACCGAGAATCACATCTTTCCACTGGTTCATACCAGCGTTGGTAAACATAAGTGTTGGGTCATCTTTAATCACCATTGGTGCACTTGGCACGATGGCATGTCCTTTCTGTTCGAAGAAGTTCTTGAACGAGTCACGGATTTCGTTTGCTGTCATCATTGAGATTTACTATTTTTTTATTTACGATTTACAATTTTATGATTTTAAGGTGCAAAATTAGCAAATATTCTTGATTAAACAAAATAAATTCCCCAAATTCCTAATATTTACAATATTAAAGTCTGTTTTTTAGCAAAAAAGAAGTAACTTTGCACCCCAACACTCAATCAAATGCATCGCAGAATTATCAATCTTGCCCTCCCGTCAATTGTTTCTAACATCACCGTGCCTTTGCTCGGTCTTGTAGATACTGCTATCACCGGTCACATGGGAGAGGCACGCTACATAGGGGCCATAGCCGTTGGTTCTATGCTTTTCAACATCATGTACTGGCTATTCGCATTCCTGAGAATGGGAACAGGCGGAATGACAGCCCAGGCATACGGACGAAAGGACTTCGACGAGGCTGATTTGACAGGACTGAGGGCAATCTGTATATCCTCACTTATCGGACTGGCTATCATTGTGTTGCAGTATCCCCTACTCCACCTTGCAATGTGGTTTATCGCACCTGATGAGAATATCACGCAACTCGTTTATTCTTACTGTTATATCTGCATTTGGGGAGCACCTGCAAGTCTTGGCTTATTTGCCTTAAACGGATGGTTTGTGGGTATGCAGAACACTAAGATTCCTATGATCATTTCCATCACCCAAAACGTGGTGAATATTCTTATATCACTCTTATTGGTTTATTGGCTAGGAATGAAGATTGAAGGTGTTGCATTGGGCACTCTGATAGCACAATGGGCAGGTTTCTTCATGGGATGTTTCTTCTTCCTAAAAAAGAGAAGGGAGATTCCTTCCAATGGCTATTCACGCGTATCATTACCACGCATTATCGAACCTTCGGCAATGAAAGCATTCTTCACGGTAAACAGGGACATTTTCCTTCGCACGTTGTTCTTAGTATCTGTAAATCTATATTTTGTTGTGGCTGGTGCGAAAGGTGGAGAGATTGTTCTTGCCGTCAACACACTACTTATGCAACTATTCATTCTCTACTCATACATCATGGACGGATTTGCCTATGCTGCAGAGGCTCTTTGTGGTCGTTTCTATGGTGCTGGCGACAATTATTCTCTAAAGGAAACGATAAGAAAGGTTTTCTATTGGAGTATTGGATTGACTGCCATCTATTCTATTGTCTATGGGTTTGGCGGACTTGACTTCCTCCGGCTTCTCACAAACGAGGAAAGTGTCATTATCGCTTCTGAAGAATACATCTTCTGGGCAATACTGATACCGATTTCTGGAATAGTAGCATTTGTATGGGACGGCGTGTTTATCGGTATGACCATGACAAAAGGAATGCTATCAGGAACATTCGTAGCGGCAATAGTGTTTTTCATCACATACTTCTCTCTCGAAACTACATTACACAATCACGCCCTGTGGCTCGCCTTCATTCTATACCTTACGGCAAGAGGCGTGACACAGAGCGTGTATTGGCATTTGAAAAAGATTAAAGGGTAGAGAGTAAAGGGTAATGTAGATAGTATTTCTACTATTATTCTCTTACTCATTACACCTTCCACTTTACTCTTTACACTTTATACTTTACACTAAATTACTCTTCTCCTGGAACTATGAGCTTATAGCCCTTACCGTGGATGTTGATGATTTCAATCTGGTCATCATCCTTGAGGTGCTTACGAAGCTTTGTGATGTAAACATCCATAGAACGTGCATTGAAGTAGTTATCATCAATCCAGATGGTCTTCAAGGCGAAGTCACGCTGGAGGATCTCGTTGGCATGACTGCAAAGCAGAGAGAGAAGTTCGTTCTCCTTGGTTGTGAGCTTAACCATCTTATCGCCATTGGTAAGGAGCTGCTTCTGTGTATCGAAAACGAAGCGGCCGAGCTGATATACTGTACTCTCCTTTGTCTTCTTTCCACGAACACGACGAAGGATTGCCTCTATACGGAATACAAGCTCTTCCATTGAGAATGGCTTTGTGATATAGTCGTCTGCACCAATCTTGAAGCCTTCAAGAATATCCTCCTTCAACTGCTTGGCTGTCAAGAAGATGATAGGAATCTCAAGATTGCTCTGACGGATATCAGAAGCAAGTGTGAAGCCGTCCTTCTTTGGCATCATAACGTCAAGGACGCAGATATCAAACTTGTCACGCTGGAAAGCGCGGAAACCAGCCTCACCATCAGGACAGAGCTCTGTTGTGAAGCCCTTAGCCTGAAGATACTCACGAAGCAACATACCGAGGTTCTCATCATCCTCGCAAAGCAGAATTTTTACATTTTCTTCCATAATAGTTATTATTTTTATATTTTGTTTCTTTACTCTTTACACTTTTCACTTTCTAGCACAACGGCAACTTAATGATGAACTTTGTTCCCTTGCCAAGCTCTGACTCTGCATGAATAGTACCCTTGTGAAGATCAACTATCTGCTTAACATAAGCGAGACCGAGTCCGAAGCCCTTGACATCATGGCGGTTACCAGTATGAACGCGATAGAACTTCTCGAAGATTTTCTTCAGGTTCTCTTTCTTGATACCTATACCATTGTCGGCAACAGACAGATATACATGCGTAGCGTCATTCCATGTGCGAACATTCAGATGTATATCCACATCCTCCTTCTTGTACTTAACAGCATTGTCCATAAGATTAAACACCACATTCGTGAGGTGCATCTCATCAACATATACCTTTGAACTCGTTGCTGCCAGACTACTGTCTATCTTACCTCCTGAAGCCTCAACCTTGAGGGTGAACGTATTGATAACGCCCTCTACAAGTTCGTTGAGTTCAAGGTCGCGCTTCTTGAATGTAACCTTCTTATGGTCGAACATTGACATCTGCAAAACCTTCTCAACCTGGAAACGCAAGCGCTTTGTCTCATCAACGATAACACCAGACAGATGCGAGAGCATGGTAGGTGACTTTGTTATGGTATCATCCTTCAGCATCTGAGCAGCAAGTGATATACTGGATATCGGAGTCTTGAACTCATGCGTCATGTTGTTGATGAAGTCGTTACGCATCTCAGAGAATCGCTTCTGACGGAAGATAACCACGATAGTGAAGATGAAAGTGATAAGCAGCACACCTGTGAAGATAAGTGCCGGTATCATGAACTTCACACTTGAGAAGATATAGCTCGACATATCAGGGAAGTGGATGTTCACAACACCCATCTTCGAGTGGGGATCATTGCGGAAAAGAACCTGCGTATAGGTATTCTCCTCACCTTCATCCGTGTAGTCAGGGCAACGATAGACCTCTCTACCATCACTTGTGTTGACTGAAAAATGATAAGGAATAGAGATACCATTGTTTAGAAGCTCAGCTCGTATATCCTGGTCAAGCATTTTGAAGTTAATCCTCTCCTTCAATGGCTTGTCGGATGCTGTATAGAGAATGTTATATACCACCTCATCAAGCAACGCCCTCTGATATACATATCTGTTTCGGATTATCTCCTGCATCGACTTTGCAGCCTCTGAAATTGAGCTTTCCTTATCAGAATGGAGTATCATAGCCTTTGGCACCTTTGAAGGCTTCAAGGTTATGGTCTTCAATTCAAAAGATGAGTATATTGTACCGTCTTCTCCTGCCACCGCATATTGATGCGACTGCTGAATACCAGCATTCAACTTACCGCCAACACTTGACACGGAATCAAACTTGATTGCACGACGCTCTGTGGCATTTACATCTTTCTCCAAGTATCTGAGCGTCTCGTTCATCTCAAGATTACGCGAAGCCTGATACAAGGCTCGGTTGACAGATTCATTGAATTGCTCTCGCTTCATCTTGGTCATCTCCTCGATATAGGAAATCTGCAAGTACAGAAGACCTACGAATGAGAGTCCCATGACAACGGCAACGAGCCATATAGTTGATTTCTTCATCTATTCTTTCTAATTTTCTGAAAGGCTAAAGTCCAAAGTCTTAGGTCTAAAGTCTTTTGCCATTTGCCTGATTAACGGGTGCAAAAATACTAAGATTTCCGAAACAAAAGAATAAAATGTTAAATTTTATCGCTCGTTTTTAACGTTATTAACATAAATATTTGCCTATATTTTATTATTTACAATTATAATTTTATCATAAAAGCAAAAACAAAAGGTAAAATGTGTCAATACACTTTTTACCTTTTGCCGTTTTATTTTACTTCCTCATGCCAGCTACAACCTTATCCAAGAAAGTTGACATATCACCAACCAGAGAGGCATTTGCCTTCTTATAACTTGCGAAGAATGGCTTTTTCTCAATAGCGTTAAGAGTCTGCATATCCTTAAGGTCAACCTTTCCAACCAAAGCTGTCAGGATAAGCGTATTCATGTTTTTCTCCATGAAAGAGAACATACCATCCATCATCTTTGCCATCATCTCCATCTGATCAGCAGAAACGCCCTCTGGAGCCATATCAGCAACAAGGCCTTTTGCACAGTTCATAGATGCCTTCACGCTTTCTGCAGAATTGTTGATCTCCAGCCAACGGAGTATTTCCTTCTTCAACTGAGGGTCACAACTAGGTTCCTTCAAATCTTCTGGTGTGCCACCAGTCATAAGAGCCTGCATTTGAGGCATTAATGACTGCATAGCATCCTGTCCCTGACTTGAAGCCGCAGCAGAAAGAACCTTCTTCTGGATAGCCAGCACTTCCGGTTGCATGAAGAAAGAAATCATATCACCGAAATCCTTCTCCGACATATTCTTACGATAATGACCAGCCAACCACTCCACAGCATCAGTCTTAAACTGACCTGTTAAATAACCAGAATTAACACTTGGAATCTGCGACATCTGTTCAAACGCCTTAGTGTTGAAAGATGCCATAGCATCATTGTTCATGAGTTTCATGATCCCGTCAGTATAGTTGTCTGCACTAACGGTTGCGAACTGCATAAAGAGAGCAGCAATGAACGATAGAATAAATCTTGTTCTCATAATTTTAGGTTTTGTTTTTAAGTTTATAAAAAAGTCATCTACTTATTAGTAAGACGTGAACAAATCGGAAAGGTTTAGTCAACGTCCGAAAGGACTTGCGGAACTTGATTATCCTTAGGCAAAAACTATTGTTGCCTGATCCAATCAGTCATCACATCAAGCACCTCTGGAGATATTGTTTCTTCTATCTCCGAATATTCATTAGGAGAGCCAGTCTTACAATGCTGAAATAAATGATTCAAGCCTTCAAAGGTAACAATCTTATGTTTACAATTTGTCAGTCCTTTTTCTAATACTCCAAGATTATAGGTATGGTCAACTTGTAAATCAAGTTTTCCGTTAATAGCAAGCACAGGACATTTTATCTTCGACAAAGACTTGCTCATATCTATTGATAACAGGGTCGAGAGATAAGGTACCAACGGCTGAGACATTATCGTCTGGAGATTGCTCTTTAATGCTATTGGTAGAGATTCCGGAATAGTAATACCTTGTGGTCGTTTTCCTTCCGCCATTTGACCAAACACCTTGTCAAGTACTTCGCAATAAGCATTTACAACATCATCAGAATACCCTGAGCTCTTAAATATCGCCTTATTTTGCAACAAAAGATTTTCTTTTCCAGAGCCGCCAACACCAGCCATAGAAACAGCAAAATCAACCTTGCCCTCAGCAGCAAGCATCAAGGCTATAGTACCTCCGTCACTATGCCCAAGCACCCCTACATTATCAAATCTGCCACGAAGAAGATTGATAGCAGCAAGGGCATCTTCCTTAAAGTCATAAGTGGTGAATTTACCGAAATCCTTCGACTTATCTCCAAAGAAACGATCATCATAACGCAAAGTCGCAATACCCTTTCTTGCAAAAGCATCTGCAATAACAGCAAAAGGCTTATGCTCAAACAATTCCTCATCTCGATTCTGCTGTCCGCTACCCGTAACCATCACAAGGACAGGCGTTTTCTTAGAGAAACCAGCCGGAAGAGTCAAAGTACCATTAAGTTCGATATCGCCATTCTTGAATTTCGCCTCCTCGGTAGTATAAGGAAAAGGCGCTACTGGAGTCTGAGGACGGTTGAGTCTGGCTTCTGTCAGATTCAGCGGAAAAGACATCCCCATTTGCTTGAACACGCCCTTAATCTCCTTGCCTTCGAGTCTTCCTTCATAGCTTCCGCCAATAGTCGGAATGGAGATCTTCACATCTCCATTCTCGCTACGTGTCCAATCGGTCTTTATACCAACCGCCCCTTGGCTTGGAGAATCCATTGTGCAACCTTCAGAAGAGAAGTTGAACACAATAGGAAGTTTCATACCAGGCAAGTCTAACTCGCCTTTCCATCTGCCCTCTTGTGCATTAGCCACAAGAGAGCAGAACATTGATACTGCAATTAATAGTTTCTTCATTTTTCGTTATCGGTATTTTCTTGAGTTTCTTTCTTTTTCTTCTTTTTCATACGGCCAGACTTCTTCAAGGCCTCAGAGATAATCCACTGAAGCTGACCATTGGTAGAGCGGAACTCATCAGCCGCCCATGCCTCAATGGCATTCATCATCTCCTCATCAAGTCGGAGAATAAAGTTCTTGGTCTTTGCCATGAAAGAAATAATTACAAATTATAATATTACCTTTTCTTTGCCCAAGTATATTGAAGGACAACAAGAATGGCAACAAGAAAAATAAGCACACCACCAATAATCTGGAGGAGTTTCACGTCCTGTTGAAAGACAGAGAACAAGATGAAAGTCGCAGCTCCGACAAACATCAGAAGAGCCTGTACCAAGCGTACTCGCTTCACGTTATACCTCTCAGCACCAGGTCTGTTCAAGACCTTAACAAAACGGTCGCCCTTGCCTATCAGAATAAAAATTCCCACAACAAGGAACACTACGGCAATTATAATAGGGAAAGCTAATTCCATATCAAATATTATTTCTACAAATTACGATCTCTTTGCCCAAGTACGCTCCAAGATTTCCAAAGCAGCAACTATCACAAGCAAAACCGCAACCAATACCCACACGATTTTATCCGCATTAGGAGCGGTAATCACGAAATGAAGCGAAACCATAAAGGCAACGGCGGCAAACATCGCAATCGCATTAAGCAAGCGAACACGTCCGACATTATACTTATCTGCCCCATGCTTTTTAAAGCATTTAATCAAGAAATCGCCCTTACCGACAAGAATAAGAACGCCCATCACGAACAGCATAACACTCAACGCCACCATTATTCCTATTTCCATATTCCAATACAATTTAATGATTAACTACTTTTTGCCCAAGTCCTTTTTAGGACAAAGAGAATGACAACAGCCAGAAATTCTAAACCTAGAGCAATCCAAATCAGTTTCAAGTTAGAATTCACGAAAATTAAAGTCACAAAAATAATTGCCGCAACAAACTTCCGCAAAGCCGTTACCAAACGCACACGTATCACATTATACTGCTCAGAACCAGGTTTATTCAAACAACTGATAGAGTTGTCCTCTTTTCCCATGAGTGTCCAAATACCATCCAGCAACTCAAGCAGGGCCATAATAGCCAAAAATGCAATTCCTATATAATCCGCCATTATTCACAGAAATAAAAGACAGCTACAAATATCGCAGGAGCCACAACAGAATCACTAATGAGAGACCATCCAAGCACCTTTCGTGAACGCGCGAGATCTATGGTCTCCCCATTCTTGGCTGCATTTTTCAAGAGAAAGCCGTCAAATTTTCCGAGCAAAGCAAGAATCCCCAAAACAAGAAACAATGGTGCAATGACAGCTATTATCACAATCACATATAAAGGCATAATTCTACAAATCAGTTTAATGATTCAGAGTACCACTATTAATAACTGGCTGAGCAGGCTCATCAGCACAAAGAACTACAAGCAGGTTACTAACCATAGCTGCTTTCTTCTCCTCGTCAAGATCAACGATATCCTCATCAGCAAGTTTATCAAGAGCGAGCTTAACCATACTAACAGCACCATCAACAATCTTCTCACGAGCGGTAATGATAGCTGCCGCCTGCTGACGACGAAGCATTACAGCCGCAATTTCAGGAGCGTATGCAAGATAATTGATACGAGCCTCAATCACCTCAAGACCAGCCATTTGAAGACGTTCATTAAGTTTTGCAGTAAGGACCTCATTAACCTCATTACTACCATCGCGAAGAGTTATCTCCTTTGAGTTTGGATTCTCATCATCATAAGCATACATTCCGGCAACCTCACGAAGGGCAGAATCACTCTGAACAGCCACGAAATGCTCAAACTTAACCATACGAGCCCCGGCAGCATTACCAATCTGGGCATTTGCAGAAACATCTGTATCAATATCGAAAATAGCCTTGTAGGTATCCTTGAGTCGCCAAACGAGAACAAGTCCGATAAGCACAGGATTACCAGCCTTATCATTCACCTTGATAGGATCAGCATTAAGGTTACGAGCACGAAGGCTAACCTTCTTTGAACTCATAAGAGGATTGAGCCAGTAGAAGCCGTTCTTGCGGAAAGTTCCGACATACTTGCCAAAGAATGTCATTACCTTTGCTTCATTAGGTTCGAGCATTGTGAAGCCACAAGAGCAGATAACAGCGATAATTACGAGTAGGGCAAAGGTTACAAACCAACCAGCACATGAACGTTCAGCATCAGCAGCAACAATGCCTGATATCAAACTGAAAATCGCACATCCCCAGAGGATTATAGCGATGAAACACATCAAAAATCCGTTGAGCGAGCCACCAAAGAACTCAAACTCTTTTGTCTTGTTTTCTTCCATATAGTAATCTAAATTTTTATAGTTGTATAATGATATCACTTTGATATCACTTTGCAAAGGTATTTATTTTGCTCGAAAGCGCCAAATTTCAGCAAGAAAATTAACAGTCATTAACCAATATCGTCATTTTTGACAAGGCTTTTCTTCCGTCTCTCCTTCGTTCTTCCTTCGTTCTTCCTTCGCTCTTCCTCCGCTCTTCCTCCGTACCAAAGTCGGTGCAAAGTCGGTGCAAAGTCGGTGAGAGAGCGGAGGAACAAGGGAGTTACTACGGACTTACAACGGAGTTACTTGAGATCACGACTGGCACAAGACTTGATTTTTCTAAAGACATCACACGTTTTTCACACTTCTTTACATTAAATAATGTGGAAAATGCAGTAATCTCATTTTTTTTTAGTACCTTTGCACTCGAAAATCACAGACGTGCGCCAGCCTGTAGGGCTGACACGCACTATTTTATTCATGCGAGGTGCTGCGCACGTTGTCACCCGATTTTTCAAGACTATAAATGAACAACGAGATATTTATGACAGGAGGCAATCAGGGAGCAGGATTTCAGATGGTTGCCGATTTTGACGGAGACATCGATTCTCTCTTTGAGGTAAGTCAGGATGGCGAGATGCCGATTATAGCAACACGCAATATCGTGCTGCATCCGGGCGTACTTACACCTATCATGGTCACAAGGGAATCTACCCTTGCTTTGGTTAAAAAGCTCAAGAAGAAGCCTGATCTGGCATTTGCTGTCATTTGCCAGAAAGACCCGAATATTGACGAGCCTGAACTGGAGGACTTGTACGAGTATGGAGTATTCGGCAAGTTGGTGAAGATATTCGACATCCCGGGAATGAGCAATAACGTGACTATCGTCATTCAGGCACTCTCAAGATGTCATCTTGAAAGCATCACGAAGAAGAGTCCTTTCCTCATGGGCGAGCTCACAACGGCAAAGGAGCAGATGCCGGAGAAGAACGACACCGAGTACAAGATGGCTATTGACGACGTGAAGAAGAAGGCTCTGGAATACGTTCAGAACAACGAAGACCTTCCGAACGAGGCTCAGTTTGCCGTGACAAACATATCAAACGAGATTCTATGCATCAACTTCATGTGTACAAACTTGCCTTTCTCTATCGACGAAAAGGCAAAGCTTCTCAGTATGCCTTCTATGAAGTTGCGTGCATTCCAGTTGCTTGGCTTGCTCAACCGCGAACTGCAGTTGCTTGAGCTGAAGAACAGCATACGCCATCGTACAGAGGAGAAGATCAACGAGGAACAGAAGGAGTACTTCCTGCGTCAGCAGATAAAGAACATACGCAAGGAGCTTGGCGGAGACGGTCAGAGCGCAGAACGCAAGAAGCTGATGCGTCAGGCAGCCGAGAAGGTGTGGAGCGATGAGACACGTATGGCTTTCGAGGAAGAGCTCAACAAGCTTGACGCCATTCAGCCACAGAGTCCTGACTACAACATACAACTCACTTATCTTCAGCAGATTCTCGCCTTGCCTTGGGATTACCGCACAGAGGACAATCTCAACCTTGCACGTGCCGAGAAGAAACTCGACCAGGACCACTATGGTATGGAGAAGGTCAAGGAGCGCATACTTGAGTATATTTCCGTTTTGAAGCTCAGAGGCAATCTGAAATCGCCAATTCTATGTCTCTACGGCCCTCCAGGAGTGGGAAAGACAAGTCTGGGAAAGAGTATAGCCGATTCTCTTCAGCGTAAGTACGTCAG
>JAEEGG010003523.1_pt1 | contig 38977 bp, 29 predicted proteins | sample 9134161 | NCBI WGS metagenome assembly JAEEGG01 (sample SAMN16246543, study PRJNA631951) | gut metagenome | biome: gut microbiome; feature: rumen; material: CR-attached | host: Bos | place: Iran: Karaj | collected 2018-10 | reverse complement strand
TATAGCGGTCCATTTGTCACCAAAGCGCGATCGGTCTTCTCCAACAGCCGCAACGCCAATGTTCAGAAATGGAGTGCATACGTGCGTGGTTCGGTGAAACGGCAGGAATTTCTAAACACCGCTCTCAATTGGGTAAGCCATGGCCAAGTGGAGGAATACATGCAGGCTCACCGTCACGATAACAATATCGACGAATTGCAGCCCCACTTTAATGATGTGATTGCTTGGGTAGAAAGCGTCTTTGCCGAGTGCTATAACGAGATGTGTGGTCTGAAATGGGGTCAACTATTTGATGAGTATCACAACACACCTTACGACCCCAAAGAGATGACAGCTAAGGCCGCTCAGCTGATGGACGACCCTTATGTGAAGAACCGCAAGGGAATATTTGAATACCTGCTGGGTGGTGAGAAGGATACTCGACTATTGGATGTCCGTGTATTTGATGAATCAACCAAACGTCGAGTTTACAGGCGTCAGACAGAAGAAGCCAAGCGCAGGGGGATAAGTAACTGCCCCTTGTGCGCCATGGGACACGAGGCTCGTCGAACCAAAATATGGACAGAGAAAGAGATGGATGCTGACCATGTTGAGGCTTGGAGCAAAGGTGGAGCAACCTCGGAAGAAAATTGTCAAATGTTGTGCCTTACCCATAATCGTGCCAAGGGGAACAAGTGACCCCCTCAGGATAAACGATGACGATGTCTATGCGATGAGTTGGCCACCAAGTAAGAAACGGGTGGTCAACTCATATTTTGTATAAATAATCTCGATTTTTTTTTTCGTGCGATTGTAACATTTTCGGTATCTTTGCATCTAATACAGGCAGATGATACACAGGAAAACACATAGCGACAGCGGCGGACAGCCGGGCACCGAAGAGGCGTTTATGGACATGGTGAAGCGCAACGAGGCACTGATATACAAGGTGTGCCTTGCCTTCACACGCCAGCATCGCGACGAGGTGGAAGACCTGAAGCAGGACATCCTGTGCAACCTGTGGCGGGGATACGAGGGGTTCAGGAAAGAGAGCAAAGAGAGCACCTGGATATATAAGGTGGCGCTGAACACTGGCCTCCAGTACTACCACAGGAACGAGCGGTTGCCTCTCACCGAGGAGCTGACTCCACAGATGGCCGAACGCTATGTGGGCGAGGACGACAGCCGCCAACTGGACAGGATGTACGAGTTGATACACCGGCTGGATGACGAGGAGCAAAAGCTGGTATACCTATATATAGACAATGTGAGCGGGAAGGAGATGGCCGAGGTGTTGGGCATCTCGGAGGGGAACGTAAGGATAAGGATGTTCCGAGTAAAAGAGAAACTTAAAAGAATGGCGCAATATGAAAAGGACTGATTTCGATTTGGATGAAATGCAACGGCTATGGCAGAAACAGAGCCGTGCGCTGGAGGGGCGCAGCCTCATCAGCGAGGACGAGATGCGGCGTGCCATGCAGCGCACACGTAAAGCCGAGGTACGACCGTTGCACTTATGGCGACGTGTTGCCGCTGTTGCCGCAGTGCTCATAGTGGCTGCTGTGGCAGTGTGGCAATGGCCCGCACAGCCCGCCACTCCACAGCTGGCTGAAGCGGCCCAAGGCCCTCGGATTAATCGGATTAATCGGAATAATCAGAATAATCAGAAAACTCAGAGTACTCAGAGTATTCAGAGTATTCAGGATATTCAGATAACTCCGACCTCCCCAACCCTTATAGCCAAGTCCTCGGCTCAAAAGGATGTCGAAAGCCGTGTGGCGGCACAGATAGAGGAATCGCCACAGTTTATTGCTCCTGTGTCGGTGGAGGAGGTGTCCGCTGACGAAACCCTTCTGGCCCAAGCTCCTGCCCCACAGAAAACCGTATGGCCCAACCGGCAGTCAGCCACCGACACCCTGACAGTCTATACCACGCGGCTGGTGCAATACGGCACCCCCAAGCGCAAGTCGCTCACCGAAACCCTCTTCGAGCCAGTCCTGGCCAGCCTATAGAAAATAATAGAACAGAATCAATACATATAAAGCTATGAAAAAGACGCTCATATTAATCATGTTTGCTATAGCCGGGCTTACTGCCATGGCGCAATACCAGCCGGTGAGAATGGTGCAGCCGCTCGAAGTGTCGCACTACCGAAGCCTTGTTGTCAGTGTGTATGGCAATGGGCATGTCAATGTAGTGCAGGACGTTGACGACTATGTGGTCTTCTATCTCTGCTCCGCAGACGACACTGCCACCCTGCCCGACGGGATAATGAGAGTGTGGGACTCCGATTTCGGATATGGCAATATAGGAATAACAAGCTATCCTACAGTCCTCAATGTCGAGCTGCATCTGAAAACCGACAACCTCTATATTACGGCATGCGACTACAGCACAGTCAATCTCACCTCGGCAAACAACAGGGACTCCCTTGTCTATAACAGCCTGACGCTGCAGGCCGACGACCATGCCACCACTATGACGGAAAGGCATGTCCACGCCGAGACAATTAAGCTGAGAGCCTCCTACTTCGGTCTCGTGCGGTGCTATAGTTATACCAGCCCCCTGCACGAAGAGACCCTTTGGGGCAACGGAATCATCCGTGTCGGTGTCCGCAATGGAGTATATGACCATAATACGGCAAAGGAAATGACCACTTTGGGCAACACCCGCATGTCGATGGTCAGATACAAACCCATCGAGCGGGTGCACCTCAGCCTCCTTGCCGGCTTCCACAACTGGGGTACCAGCCAGCTCAACGGCCTTGCTGGAACGGAGTACGTTTTCGACTACCGCGATGTGGCCTATTGGGAGCGAAGCGCCTGGGAGGATGCATCCTCGGCACGCACCAACCTCGGCAACCTGCAACTGGAACTGTCGTATGACATTGTAGCCCGCGAACACTATACCATCGGTCTAGGTCTCGGCTATGAGCGGAACAGCTATAGTCTGCGCCACCCCTTCGTGTCGTGGGTTGAGGCTACCGACATCCCCGTGCAGACCAACAAAATCAACGCAACCCTCTTCGACTACACCGGCTTCACCATCCTGCCCGAGATAGGCGTGATGTACAGGGGACGCGACCAAGTCCCCGGCTCGTGGAGTACGCGATTCACCACCAACTATCTTGCAATGCCCATCCAGTTCACCTACCATGCCGACCGTCGCCACACCAAGGGCTTCCATGCCGGCGTGGCGGTGATACCGGGCATGGCAATCTCAAAGGGAACGCTGACACGCCACTTCAGTGGCTACGGCGGAAAAGCGAGGTCCAGCTATGACCCTGTCACAGGCGATACCACGTGGGGCTTCATTCGCTACGATGCCCACGACGAGCAGTCTGTCAAGGTCAACGCCAAGGTCGATGTGCGGCTGACCGTAGGTTGGGCCAACTGGAGCGTGTTCCTGCAACTCTCCACTATGCCCGTGCTGGCCGACAAGCGCACCTTGGGACTCTACCCAATGAAACTGGGGCTCAAGATACAACTATAGGGAGCAAAAGATGAAGGAATTAGAACCAAAAAACGTCGTCAATTTAAACACAATCATACAACTCATCATGAAAAAGAGATTCTTGTTAACAATATTGCTGATGCTTGTGCTGGCCGTCGCTGCCCAGGCACAGGAGAAGAAAGGTTTTGACTGGAAGAAAATGACTGTGGGCACTGAATTTGTCCACAACATCACCAAGGGATACTATTTCGGCAACAACTCCATCCTGCTCGACCATCCCAACAACAGCGTCGATATCCGTGTGATGTATGATCTTGGCCGCTACTGGACATTGGGGGTGTATGCCGGTTCCCGATTCTGCCATGTGTCTTCACGAGGAGAGAGTTACGTACAAGCAGCCAATTACGAAGGCTATATCAACCGTACAGTCTATGTCAACGAACCGCAGGCCATGTTCGGCATCGAGGCCGACCTGCACCTGTTGCCCCTTATCGGTGCGGACAGCCCTTGGTACGACATCTACGCCATCGGGCGCATAGGCTCCACTACACAGGACCTCGACATGACCATCGGTCTTGGCTTCGCCTACTGGCCGTGGAAGTGGGGATGCCTCTACGGCAATGTCGGCACAGGCTCGGCAGGATTTCCCTACGGCTTCCTCGATGTGCAGAAAATCCGCTTGCAGGTGCGTACCGGAATCAGTATCAGACTTTAATCCACATTTAATAATAACAAAACTAAAAGGTTGCGCCCGACACGTACAAGGGATTATGTAATGAAAAAACTGTTTGTCATGCTGTTTGTTGCCACTTCACTGCTGGCAGTGTCATGCAAAAAAGACACCACCGTTAAACTCACAGGCACCCAATGGGTGGGTAATGTGACCATTGGAGAATTCAATGGCTCTTACTATATGTCATTCCTAACGGACTCGACTGGAAAAATGGATGTTTCGTTGAGGGGCGGAGGCGAAGACGAGTACTTCACCCATCCGTTTACCTACACTTTCGACGGCAAAGAAACCGGTGTGCTGAAAGTCGGGGACGGAATGGCTGACACTTTCCACTACAGTGCAGAAAACAGCACTATCACCCTGTTCCTTAGCCCTGAAGAAGCGGAGGAACTGACCGTAAGCAGCATTGTCTTCTACAAGAAGTAGTTATCCCGTGCTCTTGTTTTTTTCTTTGCATGTGAGAAAAAAAATGTAATTTTGTACCTCCGTTAGATCGTAGTATGGCGTGTAAAATACACAATATGACTACTTGATAAGTTAAAATGGTTATAAATAAATTAAAAGTTGCGCCCGGCACGTAATAGGGTTTTGAAACGATGAAAAAAATGTTGTTGATTGCCGCAATGGTTTTCGGTATGGTTGTCATGTCAGGTTGCTCTGGCTATAATCGCATGACTTATAACACGATGAATCAGACCCACGTGCTTCTTGACAAGGCCAACTTTGAGGTGGTAGGTCAGGTGGAGGGCTCATTTACAGCCGAGTATGTCTTGTGTATTGGCGGCTACAGTAAGTCGGCTCTGAAAGACAATGCTGTGGAGCAGATGTATAAGAACGCCAATCTGAAGGGCAGCCAGACGATTGTCAATATCAATTTCTCCACGTCTGTACGCACGGTGTTAGGCTTCTATTCCGAGTATACAGTAACGGCTTACGGAACTGTTATTGAGTTCAAATAACAGATGTCGGTTTTTCTGACAGGCAAATATAATGGCCCGCAAGGTACGTTACCTTGCGGGTTATTGTTTTTCAAGAAAGGATGTGTTGAATCACTTGGCACAGGCGCGTGTTGGTCTCGGATATTTCGCCGCTGCCATCGACTGAGACGAGTCGTCCAGAGACCTTGTAGTAGTCGAGTACAGGTCGTGTCTTGGCCTCGTATTCCTCCAGACGGTGCCGGATGACTTCTTCGGTGTCGTCGCTACGGTTTGAAGAGAGGGCACGCTCATGGATACGGTGTATCAGTTCCTCTTGTGGGACATCGATGCTGATAACGCAGTCCAACCGCCGTTGTTTCTTTTGGAAAAGGAATTCGAGCATCTGGCACTGCTGTACGGTGCGAGGGAATCCGTCATAGATGATGGAGGGTTGGGGTTTTTCGGGCAGGGGGTCGTCTGGGCTTAAGCCACAGGCGCGACGCAGACGTAGTTCGTCCCATTCGTCGAGGAGTTCATTGCGACCATGGTCGAGGGCTTTGGCAATGAGACCTACAACGATGTCGTCGCCCACCAAGTCGCCACGGTTCATGATGTCTTTGACACGGAGACCTAACGGAGTGCCTTGTGCCACTTCGTTGCGGAGCATCTCGCCAGTAGAGAGGTGGATGAGGTCGAATTTCTCAGCCAACAGGGAGGCTTGGGTGCCTTTGCCGGCACCGGGGGCACCGAACAGGATGATGTTTTTCATGGCTTCGTGTTACTTGATGTTGAGTTTCTTTTTCATGTCGGGCGAGAGGGCATCCTTGTGGATGAGGATGGTGATAGTCTTGTAGCGGAAATAGGCTTTGCTGGCGAAGAACATGCCTTTGTAGTCGCCGTTGTAGGCTCCCCAGCTGTTTTTGACCATGTAGTACTCATTGCCCAATTGGTCTTTGGCGGTGCCATAGATGAGCATAAGGTGGTCGTCGTTGGTCTCGTGGTTGTCCCAACCTAACTGACGTTCTTGCGGGGAGACCCACCGTTGGGGAGTTGGACGTGTGGCGGATTCGTCTTGGATTTCTTTGGCGGTCATGCCAGTCCAGTGAGCAAGGTCGCTACCTTTGAGGTCGGGAGTGGCCATGTCGGTGGCAGGGAGGACACAGAAGCCATTTCGGGAGTTCTGACGGAATCCAGGTTCACTGACATCGCTGTCCCAGCCTACGGGATAGCCGTGGGCGATGGCATAGTCTGCGATGTCCAGCATCTCGTCGAGGGGAACATTATAGGAGAGGTCGTGACGCCAGTTGTCAGGGCTTTCGACGGCAAAGGTTGTGTAGTAGGGGTAGTGCAGGAAAGAGGTAATCTGGATGTAATCGTCGGCTTTTAGTCCAGTAGAAGCGTAGAACGATTGCGGGGTGTAGCTCTTACCTTGATAGGTGAACCGCTCAGGAGGTACTCCTAAGTAGACATCGTGTACGGCACGGATGGCTTTCATGCAAAGGAGTTGGTAGTTCTCGTCGCTTTGCAAGCTGTTGTTTCCAGCAGCGGCTTTGACCATGGGGTTGACCATAGAGCTGAGCTCGCTGTGGTTGGAGATGGTATCGCGGTACATGACACCGGGGCGCATCTGTTCTTCCGGTACCAGTCCGTAGCGTTCCATGCAATGAAGCAGGTCGCCGAAGCAGCCTCCCTGGCTGAAACCGATGTCGCCGTGGGTGCGGATGGAGGCCATGGCGCGATCCATGTAGTCCCAATAGGCGGTGTACATCTCGCTGAAATCATATGTGCCTTTCCCCATACGTAGCAACTCGGCTTCAATGAAAGCCATGCCGCTGTAGTCCCAGCAAGTGCCGGCTTTACCTTGGTTTTTGACAGAGGTGACGGGTAGCTCTTTGATAATGTTGAATTTGTAGCCTTCGTTGTTACTTGAGGGGTTGTCTTTCTGTGCCCAAAGGGAGGTGTATAGCAGGGCAGAGACAAGGAATGGAACGATTCTTTTCATGGTGATTGTTATTGATTTCAAGATGCAAAGATACAACTTTTTTGTGAATTATGATGAAATATGAATGTGATAATGTGTAAATGTGCTAATGCGTTAGTGTGGCTTTAGTATTTGCTTACTAATATAATGGCACATTCATACAATTGAAAAGGTGAATTGCATAGCAGAGACTAAAAAAGATATATGCTGGAAAAGAAATGGTGGATGGAGTTTCCCCACCTTTCGGTTTATTAAAGGTCAATATGTCCAGTGCCGGCACAGCGTTCCAGCTCCACCCATGCAGTCATGCACTGATGCAGGCATTCAGCATATGATTGTTGTAGTTCATTGTAGGTGTGTTGGGCATTGATGACCTCGAGCAACGAGGTCTCTCCGCGTTGGTATGCATACATTTTCCCATCGAGTACTTGGCGGGCGTTGTGGATGATGACGGTATTGTAGTCGGACAAGCGTGCCAGTGCTGAGCTATAGTCGTTGTAGGCTTTGATGATTTCGGTCTGAGCTTGTTGGCGCACAATCTGGGTCTGGATTTCGGCTTGGCTGGCTTTGTATTGTCCGGCACGGACATCCCCTTTGTTGAGGTTGGAAATAGGCAACGGGATGGTTACCCCTATGGTGTAGCCTATGAACTCGGGTGCAGGAGCTTCTTCATTGCGTACTTGAGTATTGTAGTTGACACCAAGGGCGAGGTCAATGTCAGGCAGTCGTTCGCGGCGTATCTGTGTAAGCTCGCTTTGGGAGGCGAGAGTCAGATGGCGTTGCTGAGCGATATCAAGTCGTAGACTATCGGCATTCTTCAGCAGGGTTTCGAGGTTGTATTGCCGGAAAGGGGAATCAAGGCTGCCTGCTATGCCAGTGGTGGCAGCGGTGGGGTCGCCCATCAGATGGTTTAGTTCGACAAGGGCATTGTTGTAGTCTACCAGCAAAGAGAGGTATTCTTGTTTGGCAATATTCGACTCTAAACGGGTTTGCATGACATCAATCTCGGAGAGGTCGCCTGTGGCGTGTCGCAGACTGTCGCTATGGTAGAGTGATTCCATGTTTTGTGCGTTCTGTAGTCCGATTTTTGCAAGGTCGCGAGCCAAAAGAGCATCGATGAAGGCAAGGGTGGCTTCGGCACGAAGGGTAAAGGCGAAGAACTGTAGTCCAGCGTCAGATGCGTCGAGGTTGTGTCGAGCCACGGCAATGCGGGCTGAACGTTTGCCGAAAGAGATGGTTTTGCCCAACTCAAAACTGAGTGATTTACCCATGGCAATATCCCAGTCGCTGTTGTTGCCATATTCAGCACTAATGGTTGGGTCGGAGAATTTCTTGGCGGCGGAGAGGTCTGCCTGCGATACGTCGTAGTCCAGTTTGGCTGCTGCATAGTCTAAATTTGACTGCATGACACGGTTGATGAATGTGTTGTAGTCCAGACTTTGGGCATTAAGGTCGAAGGAAAGAAGGACTGTCAAGGCTGCCGCGATGGCGACACGCTGTTTATGATGGAAGGCGGATTGTTTCATTTTTCGTCGGGCTGTTTAGGGTTATTGATTGTGGTTTTGGTGTCTATTTTACGTTTCTCGGCACGGAGCTCTACCATGTAGTAGAGCGAGGGCAGGATGAAGAGGGTAACAATGGTGGCGAAGATGAGTCCGTAGACAATGACAGTGGCTAAAGGACGCTGCACATCGCTGCCTATGCCTGTAGAGACGGAGGCAGGGAAGAGACCGAGCACAGCCACTGAGGCGGTAAGCAGTACGGGTCTCATGCGGTGTGAAGCACCTTCAATGACGGCTCTCCGTAGGTTTCGGCCTTTGTCGCGCAGGTGATTGATGTGCGATATCATGATAATGCCGTTTTGGATGGCTACGCCAATTAAGGCAATGAAACCTACGGCTGAGGAGACATTGAGTGTCATACCACGTATGTTAAGTGCTGCCATGCCACCGAAAAGAGCGAGTGGAACCACAACCATAAGGAGTCCGGCTTGGCGTACTTTTCCAAAAGCGAAGATGAGAAGAATGAACATGACCATGAGAGCCAGTGGCACTACTAATGCCAAACGACTGAAGGCGCGGTTTCGATTTTCGAACTGACCTGCCCAATGGAGATTGGTTTTCTCATGGTCGAATTGCACATGCTGCGCTATCTGTTTGTCAGCCTCGGCCACGAACGAAGAAAGATCAGCACCACGGAGATTGATGCGCACCAAGGTATAACGGCGTGCCATTTCACGCATAATGGTGCTGGCACCAAGGGCCATTTTGATGTCGGCTACAGCAGAGAGGGGGACTTTGACACCGTCGGCGGTGGTAAGGAGCAGGTTGCCTATTTCTTCAGGTGTGTTGCGATATTTCTCGGCATAGCGGCAGGTGATGTCATAGACTTTGCTGCCCACATAGATCTGCGAGATGGCTCGGCCGCCGATAGCCAGTTCGATAAGTTCCGTTACGTCGGAGACATTTAGTCCGTATTGGGCTATGCTGGCACGGTTGACTGATATCTGCAATTGAGGTGTGGGGGGCTCTTGGTCTACAGCCACATCGGTGGCACCCTTGATTCCGGACACCACGTTGGCTACTTGTTCGGCCACACGGCGGCTCTCGTCAATGTCGTCGGAGTATATTTTCAATGCAAGGTCACTATGTGTGCCGGCAATCTGATCCATCACCATATCAATGATAGGCTGTGAGAATCCTGCTGAATAGCCTGGCATTTGCTTTATGGCTGCTGACATCGCCTCGACAAGTTCGGCTTTGGTGCGTCCGCTCTTCCATGTATTGTAGGGTTTCAGGCCAATACCAGCCTCGATATGGGAGAGGGAGAAGCATTCGGCACCTTCGTCGTCGCGTCCCAACTGGGTCATGACGTATGAGGTTTCGTCAAAGTCGCTGAGTACTTTCCTTAGGTCATCGGACATCTTTTTCGATTGCTCAATGCTAAGACCGGAAGGCAATTGTACTTGAACCCATATGGAACCCTCGTCAAGGGGAGGGAGGAAGTCTTTGCCAACGGTGAAAGAGAGGGCTATTGAACCGCAAAGAATGACGACAAGAGTGGTAAGCACAGCACGTTTCTTTTCGAGGATTGTGCCGATATGATGGGTGTATGCGTTGTTGAGTTTTTCGAGCCACTTGTTATGATATAGCTTATGGGGTTTGTGGTAAGCAATGTAGGAGAGACCGGGTGTGAGTAGCAGTGATGCAAGCAGAGCCCCGATTAGAGCATAGCCCACGGTATAAGCCATGGGAGTGAATAGTTTGCGTTCCACATGCTCGAAGGCAAAAAGGGGCAGGTATGCGGTGATGATAATGATGGTGGAAAAGAAGATGGAACGAGCTACTTCTCGGGCACGCTGTTTGACATCATCGGTGGAGAGCTCTAATTCAGGGTGCCTTTCACGTTTCTTGAGTATGTTTTCCATCATGACGATGGCTCCGTCAACCAAGATGCCAAAGTCGATGGCTCCAAGTGAAAGCAGGTTGGCAGGTATGCCGGTTAGTTTCATCAGGACAAATGCCACCAGCAAGGCGATGGGAATAGTGATGGCTACCACCAGCGAGCCGCGGAAATTACCCAAGAATATCATCAACACGACGATGACGAGGAGCATGCCGATAAGCAGCGTGTGGGAGACGGTCTTGAGGGTTTCTCCCACTAAACTTGTGCGGTCAAGGAAAGGATGGATTTCGACACCTTCGGGAAGTATCTCGTTGTTCAGTTCGTCAATGGAGGTGTGAATGCGGTCCAGCACTTCGGAAGGGTTCTCTCCGCGCAGCATCTGTACAATGCCCTCCACAGCGTCGTCATAGTCACGCTCGTCATCGCTGAAACCGAGAACTCCTTTCCTCTCAAGGGTGCCGTATTTGAGTTCGCCCAACTCTTTCAGGTAGACGGGCGTTCCGTTGACGGTTTTCACTACGATGTCGCCCAGACCTTCCAAGTCGCTGATGAGACCGATACCACGGACAACATAGCTTAGACTTCCCTCAGACAGGATACTGCCACCGGCGTTAAGATTGTTCTGCTCAATCTTTTCAGTGATGTCGCTAAGCGAGATGTCGAATTCGGTCAATCGCTCGGGAGAGAGTTCTATTTGATACTGGGTGGTGATGCCACCGTAGTTGCTGACATCTGCCACGCCCGATATCTGGCGGAGATAAGGAATGATAGTCCATTTGTGGATGTCGGTAAGGTTGCGCAGGTCATGACTGCCGTCGGGGCTTTCAACTATATAACGGAATATTTCGCCAGTGGGGGCAGTGAGAGGATTCAATTCGGGTACAGCCCCGTAAGGCAGGTCGATGCCCACAAGACGTTCGGTGACTCGCTGTCGCGCCCAGTAGTCGTCTACTCCGTCGTCGAACACCAGAATGACAGTGGAAATGCCGAAACTGTTCTTGCTTCGCATAGTGACAAGATTAGGAATGCCGCTCACGGCTCGCTCCACAGGTATGGAGATTTGCTGTTCAATCTCTTCAGTTGCTAACCCTGGAACTTGGGTGACCACTTGGACGGTGGTGTCAGAGATGTCTGGATATGCATCAATGGAGAGTGCGTTCCATGCTATCACACCAGCGGTACACAGCAATAAGAAAACGACTATCGATATGGCTCTGTGGTCAATGGCCCAGCCTACTATTTTTTCAATCATATTGTTTTAATTAAGATGAAAAGTAAAAGATTGTGTTGACCTCGGTTGAGTTTGGGTTATGCATTGGAATAACACACCATTCCCGCATTCCGTCTGTTTTTTACTCTTGATTCCAGAAACTTAATGCTTGTCAATCAAGTAAAATGCACCTTCTTTGATAATTACATCACCTTCTGAGAGACCTTTGATTACTCGGAGGTAGTTCTCATCAATAGATTGTACCTCTACACATGTACGCACATATGTATTGTCGCCCACATGGCGTAGTACATAGCGGCCTTTGTCACTTTGGAGTACGGCCTTCTTCGGGACGACGATGCTGTTGCGGCTGTGGATTTGCATCCGCACCTGTGCGTACATATTGGGAAGCATCAGATGGCGGGGATTGTTGCATTCGATGATCGTTTCCACAGTACGGGTCTCAGGGTCAAGGATGCCTCCTACATAAGTCACACGTCCTGCCACCACACTGTCGGGCCGGGCCACCAGATTCACTGCCACACCCTCTATGCCGCCCACATAGGGCGCGTCCATCTCGCTGACGTTGGCTTTTACCCATACTTTGTCAAGGTCGGCCACAACAACCTTGGTGGCAGCGTCTTCCTTGATATATTCTCCGATAACCAAATCGTTTTTCAACACTTGGCCTGCAATGGGCGAGCGTACAATCATTGGCTGGCCTACTTCTGCTTTTTTGATGTCTATTTGGTATTCTTTGGCAACGGCAACAGCGTGACGATACTCTTCAACTGCAAGCGAATAGGAGGTCTTGGCCTCGTCAAGTTCCTTTACCGAAGCCACCTTGTTGTCGTGAAGGTCTTGTATGCGGTCTAATCCGCGTTTGGCCATATCCATTTCCGAACGGGTCTGTATCAATCGTTTCACCACTTCGGAGTAGTCGGACGAAGAGATTTCAAACAAGGGTGTGCCAGCCTTGACATTTTGTCCTATACGCACCAGCGAACGCACCACACGCCCTGCAAAAGGGGCTGCCACCTCGGCATAGCTTGATGGAATGGCTCGCACTACGCCTGTAGTGGTGAGGGTCGCAGAATAGGAAGCCTCGCCTACCGTATCTAAAATCAAACGAGGAGCAATGGTTGAAGTAGGAGGCACCACCAATGTGTCGCCCGTCACAAATATTTGACTGTCTCCCGTGCTCTCTGCATTGTCAACAGAACCATTGCATCCGGCCAGCAGCCCTGCACACATCATGAGATAAAAGTATTTTTTCATATTATGAAATGATGTTTTGTCCTTTTTATTTATTCTATATCAATCCGTTTCGTTTTATAAAAACTACTTTTTCTTCGTTTTTATCCAAATGCAAAAATACTACTTTTTTTTGAATTAGGGGAAATAATTATTGATAAACGATAATATTCTATCGTTTATTGCTGTTTTTTGTGGATAATAAAGTGTGTAGAAATAAAAAAAGGAGAAACCTCATTTAGTATCTCCTTGTCTTGGTAGCGGGGGCTGGATTCGAACCAACGACCTCCGGGTTATGAGCCCGACGAGCTACCTCTGCTCTACCCCGCACTCTGTTATTTCCCGTTGGAAATCGGGTGCAAAATTACGACTTTTTTATGATATGACAAAATATTTTTTCCGTAATGAGCCCAATTAACATTTTATATGATAGGTATCAAATGTTTACGAAATGCGTTTAACATAATGGAAACAAGCGTTTTTGTCAAAAAAATAACTCCCATGATGCTTGGAATTGTTAAAATCAGCATATGGATTATACAAAAAGTCTGTTTTTTGTTTATTTTGTTTTAAATGTTTGGCTATCAATACGAAGCTTTATCTTATATGCTACTCTTCAAGTATCGGTAAGGTGTCAAGCAAAAGGGTGTCGGCAGAATTCGTATCCTTTTTGAAAAGGTTTTCGAACCGCCCTTTCACCCTCCCTCTGATGACTGCCATGCGGCGGCGCGACTTCAGTCGGCTCATCTTTTTGTGATACCGTCCGCATAGGGTGTTGAATTGCTCCAGCTGGTCTTCCGACATGCGGTGGTCGTATAGCCATCGGTAGCGGCGCATAAAACACCGTTGTTGTCTTTTCACATCATTCAGTGTGTCGCCATGAAAATCGGCAAAAGGAGTAGCGACCACTTCATTTACAAATATCTCGTAATCTTTGATGAAGCGATCCACCTTATTGCCTTTTTGAGCCTGTGCAACAGGCCCAAGAAAGAACAGGCACACGACGAAAGTCAGCAGTCGTTTCATGGCAGGATGACGTTATTAAAAAAGTCAGGCTCACCGACAAGTGCATCAGTGAGCCTGACATATCATTTATTTTTTAAAGTTGTCAAGTCCTTCATTCAGGTAGGAGATGAACTTTTGCACATCGCGGTCGTACTTGTAGTTCTCCTTGGTCAGCACTTTTCCGTCGCCGTCGATAATGACGTAATAAGGCTGTGCGTTCATGTTGTACATGCTCTTCTCATAGTATAGGTTGCGGCGGCCGAGGGTTTTCAGCACACGTCCGTTGTTGTCGGTCACCCATTCCTCCTCGGGCAGGTCGATAGTGTTCTCATCGACATACAGACCGCACATGACGAACTTCGTAGTCAATATCTCTTTCACCTCTTTGTCGGCCCACACGTAATGCTCCATCTCGCGGCAGTTGGCACATGTTTTGCCCGTGAAGTCAATGAAGATGGGTTTGCCCACCTGCTTGGCATAGGCCTTGGCCTCTTCCAGATCAAAGAAACCGTTGAAGCCGGTAGGCATGTGCAGTTTGTCGGCATACTTGCGGGTTCCCAGTTGGTCGGCTGCGGCTGGCGAGTAAGTGATAGTGGATGCATGCTCTTCTATGCTGCGCTCAATATTAAAGTCCTGAGTCTCCATCGGGGGGATGAAACCCGAAATGGCTTTAAGTGGCGCTCCCCACAGACCGGGAATCATATACACCACAAAGGCCAGGTCAAGAATGGCCAGAAACAGACGGACAACCCCGATATGTGGCAAATCTTCATCGCCTTTGAACTTGAGCTTGCCCAGCAGATACATACCCATTAGGCCGAAGATGACAATCCACAGAGCCAAGTATGTCTCGCGGTCCAGCAGGCGCCAGTTGCAATAGAGGTCGGCCATGGAAAGGAACTTCAAGCCGAAGGCCAGTTCAAGGAATGCGAACACTACTTTCACCGTGTTCAGCCAACCGCCCGACTTCATGTTTTTCAGCACCGAGGGGAACATGGCCAACAATGTGAAGGGCGCGGCAAAACCTATGCCAAAGCCCAGCATGGTGATGAGCGACACCCAGCGGTCGGTTGTGCTGGTGGAGAGGCTTACCAGTGCGGCTCCAAGTATGGGACCGGTGCAGCTGAACGACACCAGTACCGTGGTAAGGGCGATAAAGAAGGGCGCCAGCAGGCCGCCTTTGTCGGCTTGCTCGTCCGACTTGTTAATCCACTTCTCGGGCATCTTGATTTCGAACAGACCGAAGAAACTAAGCGAGAAGATAAGGAAGATGATGAAGAAGATGAGGTTGGGTACCCAGTGTGTGCCGATGAAGTAGAGCGCTTCGGGGCCGAAAATAAGGGTCAGGATGGCTCCCAGAATGGCGAAGAGGAAGACAATGGAGAACCCGAAGAACCATGCCTGACGGCGCGAAGCGTGTTTGTTGTCAGTGCTGTTCATGAAGAAGTTCACAGTCATGGGAATCATGGGGAATACGCAGGGGGTAAACATCGTGAGGATACCGCCCAGCAAAGCCAGCAAGAAGACCACGATGAGTGATTGTTTTTTCCCTTCGGGCTGCTCTTCGGTGTCGGCCACGGCTTGGGCAACAGTGTCAGGTGTGGCCTCGGCCTCTTGCTGCACTTCCGCAGCAGTGTCGGCAGCAGCCTCTTCAGCCACCAGATTATCAACGGCCACGGGCAGCGATGCACCCTTTACAGAGAAGGCGAAATCGCGGTCGTCGGGCGCAATGCACGAGCCGTTGTTGCACAGTTGGTAGCTGAAAGTGCCCTTGACGGTGAAATCTTTCTGTGCCAGCCGTTGTATCTTCTGGCGAAACACCACTCGCCCTTCGAAGGAACGCACCGTACAATTAAAATCTTTGTCGAATTCCTCATGGGGCTTGGGTTCCCTCACCGGGCCGATGAGCTTATAATCGCTGGAAGGGGTGAATTCGAAAGCGATAGGGAATGGACCATTGGGATCGGTGTGCTGGGAATAAATGTGCCACCCTTGGTCTAATTGGGCGGTGAACACCAATTCCGATTCAGTCTCGTTGAGATTCTTTACTTGGAAAGACCATTTGGCAGGGTCTTGCATTTGGGCCGATGCCATGAAGGCAAGGCTCAGTCCGAGCAGAAATGATAAAATCTTTTTCATGGTGATTGATGGATTCGTTATAGCGGTGTTTTTATTTATTTCAGTGTGAATTTAGCCGTGCGGGTACCGTTTTTGGTCTTCACCTTCACTGTATAGGTGCCTTTCTTCATCTTCGAGATGTTGATATGGCTGCCGTTGATGTAGCGCGGCACCGTGCGCACCTTCTCGCCTTTGGCGTTAAGGAATGTCACCTGTGCTTCGGAGGCGTTCATAGTAATGGTGAGATACCCCTCTTCCAGATTCGGAGTCAGTTTGATGCGGTCTTCCGCTTCGGGAGTCTCTGTTTTGGCTTTCGGGGATTGTTCGGTGTTAGCTTGTGCGGCGGCCGCAGTGTTGTTGTCGTCAGGCGTTGGGGTCTCTTCGGCCACAGCGTTGTCGGCCATTTTATAGTCCGAAAGGCAGTATAGCCCTTTCTCGTCGGTACCGAACCACAAGTTGCCGTTGCGGTCTATAGCCACATTCTGGAACATGCAGCGGGGAAGTTTGTCGCCTGCACGGAAAGTGTCCCATCGCTCGTTGCAGTCGAACACGGCCACTCCGCCATCGGTTGCCATCCACAGGTGTCCTTCCTTGTCAAAAACCAAATCGTTGACTTGATTTCCTGGGATAGGGCTGTTGTCGGTGTTGAAAATCTTCCAGTTCTCGCCATCGAAACGGCACAGCCCTTCGAGTGTGCCAATCCATTTGACATTCTCTTTGTCGATGGCAATGGAAAGGGTGATGTTGTGGGCTATCTTCGAATTCTTGGTGGTGTACGACAGCCAGCGGTTGCCGTCGAACACACAGAGGCCGTCGTTTGTTCCAATCCATTTGCGGTCGCGGTTGTCCACCACCACACACAGGATAAAGTCGCTCAGCAGTTCACTGTCGTTGGCCGTATATTTGTTCCAGTTCACCCCGTCGTACGACACAAAGCCGCTCAGGGTTACGCCTATCCATTTGGTTCCAGCATGGTCCACGGCAATATCGCGGATGTACTTCATATTGAGCCGGCGTGTTACGTCGCTGTGTTCAAACCATCGGTTGCCGTTGAATTCTATTACTCCATAGTCGTCGGTGCCAATCCACAGGGTGTTGCCTTCCGAGACGAGGCAGTTGACAAATTGGTCTTTGAGTTTCTCGTTGAAGTCGGAATAGTCTGTCCAAGTTCCGTTCTTGAAACTGTTGAGTCCTTGGGTGGTGCCTATCCACAGGTTGCCTCGGTTGTCGACATTGATGGCAAGGATGTTATTGCCCGTGAGGTCCGAGTTCTTCGTGGTGTAGTTGGCCCATTTCTGCGCTGTGGCAGGGAGGGTCAGCAGGATGGCGGACAATATGATAAGGATGTGTTTCATTTCAACGTTCGGTGTGGTGAAAATGTTGTTTGTTTTTTATATGTTTAATCAAGTCTTGTGTTTCTCCTTTTTGGCGGCGGGAAACAGGATGTTGTTCAGTATGAGTCGGTATCCTGGCGAGTTGGGATAGAGCGAAAGGTCGGTTGGCGGGTCGCCCACAAAATGGCGGTAGTCTTCGGGGTCGTGTCCGCCGAGAAATGTCCAGGTGCCTTTGCCGTATTCGCCGTGGAGGTATCGCACCTCGCCAAGAGCCTTGTTCTCGGCCAGTATGACAGCCGACGATTTCACGCATTCGCGGCGGAAAGCGGTGGTCTGCCCCATGAAGCCGTGAATGATGCGCGTATGATTTTGGGTGAGCATTGTAGGTACCCAATCCCATTTGGCGGAGAATTCAAACAGGGTGAAGAAATCATTCTTCTCGTTCACTGTCCGCATGCGCGAGCGGTCGTCGACGTCGATGGTGGAAATCTCATATTCAGTGGGGTTGGTACTGATGCGGAAGTCTTTAAATGCGAAAGTCTTGCTAAAGTCCAAATGCTGTTGTGCATCGGGCTGCATCGGGTCGCCGTCGAACATCACGTCGCAGATGTCCACATTCTCGGCCGAGAGGGCAACGTCGTAGCTGTCGGGTGCCGAACACATGGCAAAGAGGAATCCCCCTCCCATCACAAAATCGCGTATCTTGTGGGTCACAGCCAGTTTCAATTGGCTGACTTTCGAGAACCCCAGCCGTGCCGCTGTAGCTTCCTGGGTGCGTACATCTTCGATATACCATTGCTGGTTGCGGTAGTTCCCCCAGAACTTCCCATATTGGCCGGTGAAATCTTCATGGTGCAGATGCAGCCAGTCGTAGGTGGGTAGCACCCCCGCTATCACTTCGTCGTCGTACACCACGTCGTAAGGTATTTCGGCGTAGGTGAGTACCAGCGTCACCGCATCGTCCCAGGGCAACTTGTTTTTAGGCGAATAGACAGCAATCTTAGGGGCTTTCTGTAGTTTCACTGCATCCATGTTGACCGATGGGTCGGCGATTTCGGAGAGGATGGCGCTCGACTGCCCGTCGGCAATCACTTCGGCGCTCACGCCCCGCAGTCGGCACTCCTTTTCGAGCAGGTCGGCATACTTCATCATAAAACTGCCGCCGCGATAGTTGAGCAGCCACGTCACCTCCACCTCCCGCTGCAAGGCATAATAGGCCACCCCATAGGCTTTGAGGTGGTTTTTCTGCACCTCGTCCATCGGGATGAGCAGATAACTTGCACGCGTTGCGGGTGCGGCAATCATCAGCATCAGGATTATAAAAACGCCTTTTTTCATGCAACTTTCAATAACGTGTTTCTCGAGATATTATTGTATCTACTTTTGGGTGGCTTGTTATTTTTTTTGTTCTGCCGCCGTGTTTTCGATGTTAGTCGCTATGGGTCGGGTATATCGTGCTTCGTGGTTCAGGAATTTTCCGGATGTCCTTTTTTCGCTCGTTCGACCCCGGTTCTCCCTCACATAAACCTTCAGTTCTCCTTCTGAAATGGGAGAACGATGGGAGAACGATGGGAGAACGATGGGAGAACGAGCGAAGGAAGGGATAGGATAGGGCAGGAGAAGATATTTACGAGAAGTGGTCTGGAACTACAAAAATTGGAGCAATATGCAGACAAAAGATGTGGTCGGAATATGGTATGTGATTGGGTGCTCAGGGGCATGGGTAAGTGAGTGAGGGGTGTAATGGTGCCTTTGTTGGGGGAGGGAGGCCGATTTGAAAAAAAAGACAGGAATTTTGGTTCCTGTCTCCGTTTGTCTGTCCCTGTCGGGGACTATGAAAAGAATCATTTTTGACAATGTCGTGCGGATAGGGGGACTCGAACCCCCACTCCGTGAAGAACCAGATCCTAAGTCTGGCGCGGCTACCAATTACGCCATATCCGCATGGTTTTCAACGTTATTGTTGCATTGCAACGGTGTTGAATGAGATTGCAAAGATACGTTTTTTTTCCGACATGTATGCTTTTTAAATTTTATTAGTGAAAAAAATCTTTAAGTCGGAATAATTGGATGACTATGCATTAATGAGTAAACTTTCAAAAACGGTTATTGAAGTGTGATGACTATCGTGTCTATTCAATTTCAGTAATGAAAATATTGCTCAAGTCAAAAAAAAAATGTATCTTTGCAAAAAAATAGTTATATGAAAAGTAATCAAAGTAATCAAGCAAACGGCCCTGTCATTTTCATAAGTTGGTCTGGCTCGCAAAGTCGTGAATACGCTAAATTGATTCAAGACTTTCTTTTAGAAGTTTACAGGCTTAAATATAAGGATGTTTTCATATCTAGAGATGACTTACATACAAACGAGGACACATTATTTAACGAGATTATAGATAAATCTATTTCAGCAGATATATGTATTTCATGTATTACCAAAACAAATCAACTGGCTCCGTGGATATCTTTTGAGGCTGGACTCTTTATGGTATGTAAGGCGAGAAGAGGAAGTAAAAGTAGAATACCATTACTAAAAAAAGAAGTTCCAGTCATCTTAGATTTCTATTTATCTGATTTAGATAAAAAAATGACTATGTTTACGCAGAGAAATGCAGTCCATTCCGAACACCGAATAGGTAAAACAATATATTATTCGGATATATTAAAGCGACTACTTGTTGAAATTGATACATTTGTTTCGGATTGCATTAATGATGAAGATTACAGAATAATACCATTAAATATAAGAAACCCCGATGATGAAAAATTAGCAAAGGGTGTATTTAAAAAAATAATAGATTTGTATTCGAGAAAAATGATGACGTGCCATCAAAAATATGACAGCCATGATATATATATTTCTAGACCGATAAAAGGTGTCCCGGAAGAAACATGTAATGAATTGACAATGATAATCGAAGATGTTATTCGTCAGGCCCAAGAGAGAAAAGTCAATGTTTATTCCTCGTCAGGTAATGCTCAATTCGGGAATTTGTTTCAATCAAGGTTTGATATTTTGAGAAAGAGCAAACATTTTTTACTCATATATCCTAAGATTACTGATAAATCACTACCTCCAAGTAGTTGTTTTATGGAGTTGGGGGCGGCAATTGCTTTGGGAAACGGTAGAATCTCTATTTTATATCACGAAAATGCTCAACTGCCAGAATTTCTAAATCAGATAGCAGATGGAAATAATAAGACAAACATTAAAATGCAGACATATAATGATGCATCACCATTAACAGAGATAATACTTGGAATGATAAACTAAAAGAAACAACCATGGGAAAATATGTTTTGATTGTTGGAGGAACAGGTGCAGGAAAGAGTACATTTGCAAAACAGCTATTACAAGAATATAGTGATTGTCTGTTTTTCTCAGACCCTTATATAGACAATCCATTCCTTCATTCAGTTTATTCTCATAATCAGTTTTTTTTTCAGTCGGAATTGTTCTTTGTGAAAGAGTTTCTTAAAATACAAAAACAAATTGGGAACTCCGATAGAAGAATAATTCAAGAAAGAAGTATCTTTGAATGTGTTTATATTTTTTGCAAGTCGTTTTACCTTCAAAGTAAAATCAGTAAAGACGAATATCAATTATGTGTGGATTTACTAACAGAGATACAACCATGGATAAGGATGCCAGATGTAGTTGTGTATATAAAAGTTTCTCCGTTGACTGCATATTATAGAATCATTGGTAGAGGTCGTGGGTTTGAAAAGGATGTTAGAATTGATGAAATAGAATTACAATTAAAACTATATTCTTCATGGGTACCTCGCTTCTGTAATAAAAATTCTATACCAGTTGTTGTGTTTAATAATGAAGCCGCTATTAATAGCATTGCTTTTTCCGAAGCTGTGGAGCAATGCATATCATCTATTGATAATATTATACATTGGTAATGTATTTAAGTCGATATATGCTATAAAAAAGAAAAAATGGCTGTATAGATGTTCTTGAGGCTTGTTACGATGGAATGCAATTTCGTTGCAACAAGCCACAATTTTTTACAGATTTTGAAATAGCGAGAAAGTGGGTTATAAAGTATTGCCTCGATTGAGCGGATGTTCTTCACTCGTTGCGGCGGATTTGCAATATGGACACTCTAAAGAAGGCTTGTATTGCAAGATTTATGGCACGGTAATTTTTGCACATAGATGTGTTGGCCAGAGAGATCAACTGTTCTTTGACTATTATTGGTGTCCGATAAAACTTTTTTGATAAGTTGAAAAAAAGTAGGGCTGACATTTTGTGGTGTCAGCCCTTTGGTTTATCTTTGCAGTCGCCAAACAAAAAAGTATAAACCAATGGGCAAAGATACGAATTTTATCGGACAGCCGGTATATGTACAATTGTTAAATCTCGTAGACCGAGAGAAAATCAAGAAGATAAGTTCACGCGGAGGGTATGACAGATACGTCAAAAAGCTGGACGGATACACCCACTTTGTGGCTTTTTTGTTCGCTGTGTTAATGCGTTTCGACACGCTTAGGGAGACTGTTATAGGCATGATGGCCGAGGCGAACAAGTTACAGCACCTCGGAGTGGACTATCTGGTCAAACGAAGCACGCTGTCGGATGCAAACAATCGCCGCAGCAGCCAGTTCTTCAGGGACATCTACAAGCACTTGTACAACCGGTACAGGCACATTTTGTCGGACAGCCGTCTGTCCGAAGTCCAGAAACGACTGTATATCATTGATTCTACAACGATAACATTATTTTCAACCATTCTCAAGGGTGCCGGTCGCAACCCAAAGCACGGCAAAAAGAAGGGCGGCATCAAGGCGCACTGCGTCATCCAGTACGACGAGTGGACCCCGCATTTCGTGGACTTCACCTCGGCAGCCACACACGACATACGCTTGCTGAAAGGGCTCCATCTTCCCGCAGGTTCGTTCATTGCTATGGACAGGGCATACATCGACTATGCGGAAATGGAGAGACTCACCCGGGAGAAAGTGTGCTATGTCACCAAGATGAAGAAGAATCTGGCATTCCGCACACTGTCCTCCGCTACGCTGGTGACGCCTGACGGCCAGGTGGAGATGACAATCAGCAAAGTGCAATTCGCAAAGGACGATGTCTTGCACACCGCCCGGATGATTGAGTATTGGGACAAGAACGGGAAACACGCCACGCTGCTGACCAACAACTTTGAGCTGTCTGAGCAGGAAATCGTCGCCATCTATGACAACCGATGGCAAATCGAGATGCTCTTCAAGCAACTCAAACAGAATTTCCCCTTGAAGTATTTCTACGGCGAGAGCGTCACCGCCATCGAATCGCAGATATGGGTCTGCCTGATAGCCAACCTCCTGTTGACTGTGGTGAGCCGCAAGGTAAAGCGTCGCTGGGCATTCTCCAACCTTGTCACGGCGGTAAGGCAGATGCTGATGTACTACATAGACATCTTCAGCTTCCTTGAAAATCCGGAGCGGACATGGGAAAGGATTAATGCCAAACGATGTAAGGTTTCTTCAGGTCAATTGGAACTGGATTTCTCGTAGGGGGAGGGCTTACATCAGCCACACAGTTGACACCTTTATGTATGATACCTCTGTATCAGCGTAATCAAATAAGGAATTCGCTCATTTATGATTTTAATCGGACACCAATATTTGACTATCTATTTTAGAAACTGGATTTGCCAGAATTATAGACTAAATCATTATTATGCGCAACCGCCCACTCTTTTTTTGACGAAGAGTGGGCGGTATGCGTGTTTGTCTATTGTTGTCTTATTTCTTTTTGAGGGTGGTTTCGCCGCCAAGGCTGACCGATTCCTCATCCAGACTGGTGTGAACCTCGAGGATTCCCTTAAAGGTATGGGCTTTGAGGTCGATGTCGAAATCAATCATGTCTTCTACGATTCCCGCCATCATGTTTCCGGTGAGTTTTATGCGACCTTGCATGGCATTTTGGAAGGGATAGTAGTCATTGACAATCACCTCATTGGAAAGATCCTGTAAGGTGGCGAATTTGGCAGTGTATTTGAGGCTTCCAACATTGCTGGAACCTTCGGGGTTGAGTGTGAGGACCCAGTTGATAGTGTAGTTCTCGGGGGCGTTCCCAATGGTAGTGGATCCCTGGAAAGAGCCCTCCCAAGTGCCAGCCATATCGGCTTTGGTGGGGTACTGGGTGTTGTTGGTGTTGTTTTCCTTGTTGCAGGAGACCATCATCGTGCCGCAGAAAAGAATGACGGTGAGCATTGCAAAGATTTTTTTCATTGTATTATTGTTTAAAGTGGTTATACTAATTTTAAGTGTTTATGCTATTCCCATTCCATGCTACTGTGGTAGGTGCCGTCGGATTGAACCTGAAAACGGCAGCATTTCTTGTAAGAACGTCCATTGTGTGGTTTTATGCCCGTATGGACAATCTGCTGTTTGTCTTCGCCCACGGAGCGGGTCTTGCCAGTGGTGGAGGTGCCAGTGCCCTTCGTTTCGAGAGTGGCGGTGAAGTTGAACTTAGCATCTTCGGCCACACCGCTGAGGTCACTCTTGGGAACCAGACGGAACTGGGTTCCGTACCATGCGGGGAAAGTAGTCAGAGTAAGGCTCTTGTTCCAATTCAGGTTGTCGGCATTGACTTCCGTCGTGGTTTGGATTTGGCCGTTGGCGTCGTAGAAGTCGATGAAGACATCGTAGGCATTGCGTAGTGCTTCGACGCTCGAGGATTCAACAGTGAGCCGGTAGGTAACATCGGCTTTAGCCATGGTGAATGTGTTTTCTCCGCTGCCAGAGTTGCCACCATTGTTTTCCTTTGAGCAAGCGACAGTGAGCATGGTGGCTGCCACAAAGAGCAGCATTGCCATTTTCTTAAAGTTTTTGTACATAGGATAAAAACATTTGATAGGGTGGGTTCTATTTTTACTTTTTCAGCCGTGAAAACAGACAGAACCCATTAATCTGCCAAACGACCGTTGCTTAACATTAAGTTTACGATTGCAAAAATACGATTATTTTTTTATTTGACAGTGAATAATTAACCATATTTTTGTCGGGGTGGTGTAACTGTCTTATAATTTGCTTGTTATGTATTGGTTGAATTTGGTTTGTCTTTATTTGTTTGCACCAATTTACACATATTTTTATACCAGATTTTGTCAATGCAATGTTGGCTTTGACCCATATCATTCCGAATTAGGCTACCCATTGTTTGTTCGATGAATCCGAAGACATGCTTTGATTCGCTCTCTGGGTGTTATAGGGTATTGCTTTTTTGTGGGTCAAGTAGGGAGGCGAGGTCGGCTATGAGGTCTTGGTCGGCGGGGAGCCATTGTACGGTTTGGAGGTTGTCGGCTGTGAGCCAGCGGGCAGAGAGGTGCTCTTTGAGTGTGAAGGTGCCTGAGGCCAGGTGGCAGAGGTAGCAATGCATGGTGAGATGGAATTCGGGATAGTCGTACTCGACGGTGGTGAGGTAGCGGTCTATGATGATGTCGGTGTCCATTTCTTCGCGCAGTTCGCGGATGAGGGCTTGATGGCGTGTTTCACCGGGTTTGACTTTGCCACCGGGGAATTCCCACCAACCTTGCCAAGGACCGTAACCGCGTTGGGTGGCAAGGATGCTGTTGCCGTTGCGTAGCACTGCCGCGACGACTTCGATTTGTTTAAGTAGTTGTTGCTCGGCTTTTTCTTTCCGTCGGAATAGCATTTCGGGCGGGCCGTACATGCATAGGGGAGGCTCGGAGGATTTCATGGTTCAGCGGTTTGGAATAAAAAAGCTCTGCCAACAAGTGGCAGAGCCCCACATTTATTATGAAACAAGTTATTGAATATCGTTTTTGTCGAGTGGCTGTGAGAGCAGACTGGTAAAGTTGCCGGCGGAGTCGAACTCCATGCGGGTGTATTTGAGTTTGTTGCCCAGACCACGGACTTTCTGGCTGATGACTACATAGGTGTAGGGTTTGGGTTTCTTGCCGTCGACACGCCATTTGGAGTCGTAGGTGTAGACAATCATGCGTTCAATCTTGTAGGTTTCCCCTTTGTATTTCTGCTGAAGATATTTGACAATGGCAGCGGTGTAGTGGTTCTTGTCAAGTACTTTGCCGGTCATGATGTGGGCATCGGATGCGACATCGTAGACTTCTTCCATTTCCACGCCTTGACGGTTGATGTAGTATGCCACGACCAAGTTGGGGACACGGTTGACCCATTCGGGACCTTCGACAACTTTGGAGGGAGGGCAGATTTTGGTGAAATGGGCAGTGATGTCGGAGGAGGTGTCGATGCTGACAACTTCGGGCATGTCTTCAACGGGTGCAGGGCGTTTGCCGCCTTTGTTGCTCTTGAGGTTGCGGAGGTGTTCGTCAGCAACGTCGTCGTCGGGGTTGTTGAGGGTGTAGAATTCACGCTTCACGGCATCGGGGTCGGGGGCGTTGCTCTTTTGGAGTCGGCCACGGGGGTCGAAAATAAGTTCGTTGTCCTCATAGCCTACACCGGTTTTGACTATCATCATGCGGTAGTAGACATCGCCGTCCATTTGTTCAACGTAGTCGATGGAGCGAATGCGGTAGCCGGGATAATTGTCGATGAAGTAGCGGTTCATGGCTGTGGGGCAGTCTTCTTGTTTGGTGGGGAAGGAACTGTATTGCCAGTCGCCGTTGTGGGTGAAGTAGGCACGACCGTTTTGTCCGTCGTAGACAAACTCGGCAACATATTGTCCGGGTGAGCGATACCATGTCTTCACCTTGTAGGAGTCGTACTTTCTGTCCAGTGCATTCAAAACGGATTTGGGCACTTGGGTCTCTTTAATCTTGGTCTGAGCCATTGTCGTCAATGGTAAGACAAGAAGGAGCAAAAGAACTATCTTTTTCATTTATTCAAAATATTTTGCCCTCAAAAACGAGATATTTATTTTTTTATTGTTTCAAAAGTTAAAAAAATATTTGTCCTTTGTGTTAACGTGTTGATATGTGTTACTTTGTGGCGGACTGGTATTGTTGTTGCACAGCACTATTTGAAAAGGACGTCTTTGCGGTCGGGGCTGATGGATACAGCTTTGACGTGTACACCGGTAGCGATTTCGAGAGCGTCGAGATAGTTGAGGAGGTTTTGGGGCAGGGCTTTGTATTCGGTGATGCCTTGCAGGCTTTGTTTCCATCCGGGGAAAGAGCGGAGCTGAGGTTTGATTTCCACTTCGTTGAATTCGAAAGGAATCTCGTCGGTGCAGTTCCCCTCGATTTCATAGTGGACGCACATCTTTATTTCGTCGAAGTCGTTCATCACGTCGGGTTTGGTGACGAAGAGGTCGGTAACACCGTTGAGCATGCAGGCATAGCGCAGGGCAGGGATGTCGATCCAGCCGCAACGGCGGGGACGGCCCGTGGTGGCGCCGTATTCATGTCCGAGGTCGCAAAGTAGTTTTCCTGTTTCGTCGAAAAGCTCGGTAGGGAAGGGACCAGCTCCGACACGGGTGCAGTAGGCTTTGCTGATACCCATGACGCGGCCAATGCGAGAAGGGGCTACGCCGAGGCCTGAGCATACACCAGCGGTGATGGTGCTGGAAGAGGTGACGAAGGGGTATGAACCAAAGTCAATGTCGAGCATGGAGCCTTGGGCACCTTCGGCCAATACTTTTTTGCCTTCGTTGAGGCATTTGTTGATGAAGTATTCGCTGTTGATAAGTTGGAACTTTTTAAGCAGTTGGAGCGATTCGAGCCAGGTTTTCTCGTATTCGTCGATGGCCATACCGTCGATGGTGAAGGAGGCGATGTCGAATTTGAGGGTGTGGGCAGTCTGCAGGTGCTGGCACTTGAGAAGTTCGTATTTTTCGCGGAAGTCGATGGCGGTAATGTCGCCTACGCGGAGACCGCTGCGTGCAATCTTGTCGGTATAGGCGGGGCCAATGCCTTTGAGGGTGGAGCCTATCTTGGCATTGCCTTTGGCTTGCTCGTTGGCGGCATCGAGGAGACGGTGGGAGGGGAGGATGAGATGCGCTTTCTTTGAGATATAAAGGTTTTTGGTAGCATCGACACCTCGTTGAAGAAGGGCTTCGACTTCGTGTTTGAAGATGTTGGGTTCGATGAGTACACCATTGCCGATTACGTTCAGTTTGTCTTCGTGGAATATGCCAGAGGGGATTATGTGCAGAACGTGTTTAATGCCATTGAATTCTATGGTATGGCCTGCATTGGGACCTCCCTGAAAACGGGCTATGACATCATAGTCGGGAGTTAGGACATCGACAATTTTGCCTTTGCCTTCATCACCCCATTGGAGACCCAGCAGAACATCTACTTTGCTCATTGTATTATTGATTAATTAAATTAGTATTCTGTTTAACGTATGCAAAGATACGATTTTTTTTTCAATTAGATAAAATTTTTCTTTCGAGGTTTCTGTTTTCAGTGTCTATTACCCCTTGTTACTGCCTATTATGTAAGGTGTACGGTGGAGGATGATTGTCCTTTTTTGTTGCTGTGGGGAGGTGGCGGGTGAGGTTAGGGGGCTATTCTTTGTCGCGGGAGTGTTTGAACCATTCGACAAATTCGGGCAGGTCGTCCAGTGGACGAAAGCCGGATTTGAAGGGTTCCTTGGGCATGGGGCAGAGTTCTATGTAGCCGATGAGCGTGGTGCAGTCGAATTCGCCTATGAGTGCTTCGATGGTGACATATACACCGACAAGGAGGTCGTCGTCTTCGAGTTGGTCGCGGCGTGGACTCATACCGTTGGCGAGGTCGGGAATGGCAATACGCAGCCCGATGATGTCGGGTTCTTCTTCGTTTTCGAGTTGCATGAAAGCCATTTTTGCGGTTTCGAAGCGGTATTTGTCGAATAACACTTTGAGGGCTTTGCCTTTGGGTTGGCGGAAGGGGATGATTTCCCACCAGTCTACATCGGGTGCGTTGTCGGTCAGTTCAATGACATGGCGGAAAAGGTCGAAATCGCCTTCGGCACTGATGGTGAGGGTACGTCCTTGGGCAGTCTGGTCGCCGATTTCGAAGGTGAGACCGTCGTGGTAGGCGGATAGTTGGTGCTGCATCTCGTCTAAGAGCTGTTGGCGGGCAGGCTCGTCAAGGTCGTTGAGCATGGTTAGACGCTCGCTGTTGGCAACAAACCAGTTCCAGAATATTTCGGTGTGATTGTCGGTAGGGTTCATGGGATGAATATTAAATGATGATTGCTTCTTTTTCGAGGGTGACGCCAAAAAGTTTTTGGACATCGGCGGTGATGGCATCGGCGAGGGCAACGACTTCGTTGCCTGTGCAACCGCCGAGATTGACCAGGATGAGGGCTTGTTTGTGGTATACACCGCAACGGCCTAAGGAGCGGCCTTTCCAGCCGGCATGCTCTATGAGCCATCCGGCAGCCAGTTTGAAACCATCGGGGACGGGATAGGCTACGATGTCGGGATAGCGGGATTTGAGTTGGTTGTAGTGGTCAGTGGTGACGATGGGGTTTTTGAAGAAACTGCCAGCACTGCCGGTTTCTTCTGGACGGGGGAGTTTGCTCCATCGGAGAGTGGCGATGGTGTCGGAGAGTTGGCGGGGTGTGGGATGGTCAATGCCCGCAGTTGTCAGTGCTTCGGATAGGGCTTTGTAGCGGATATCAGGTTTGTATGTGGATTGTAGACGGAAAGTGACGGACCAGACGACGTATTGGTTTCCGTATTTTTTTTTGAAAATGCTGGAGCGGTAGCCGAATTGGCATTCGTCGTTGAGAAATGTGCGTTCTTGGCCTGTGGTAGTGTCAATGGCTTGGACGGAATGGATGATGTCTTTGGCTTCGACACCGTAGGCACCGACATTTTGAACGGGTGATGCTCCGACGGTGCCGGGAATGGCAGTGAGGTTTTCAGCACCGTACCATTGGTTGGCGATGCTGTATTGAACAAAAGTATCCCAGTTTTCGCCAGCAGCGGCTTGAATTAAGATATCACCGGTTTCTGGATTTTCGGAAAGAAGGTTTATGCCTTTGTTTTCGAGGTGGAGAATGGTGCCGTGATAATGGTCGGTGAAGACGATGTTGCTTCCTCCACCAAGGATGAAGAAGGGAGAGTTTTGCAGTGTGCCTTGTTCGATAATGTCAAGCAGTTCTTGCTTTTGGGAGATGACAAGGTAGCGGTCGGCTGTGGCGGGTATGGAAAAGGTGTTGTATATCATAGTATAATGGGATGTATCAGAAAACATAGCCAATGTTGAGGTATAGGCCAACGCGGCGATTGAAACTGTTCCAGTTGAAGTCGAGAGACACAGGCCCCAACGGGCTATTGTAAGCGGCACGAAGGGCGAAACCATAGTTGAAATGATGGGATGCTTCAAGCCGTTTTGGCCAGTCGGATGTGTAGATGACATTGGGCATGAAGTAGAGATAGAATTTCTGAAAGAGTTGATAACGAATATCGACACGGGCGATGGCTGCGAAGTCGTCGACATGGATAGGCCGGTTAAGTCCGACGAAAGCAAGTTGATGGTCAAGGTAGCGGCCAGAGATGGTTCCGCCAATGAGGTTGTCGTACCAAGCCGAATTTTTGCCCAGCACCAGTCGGGAGGAGATTTGAGGGATAAATGTTAGCTTTGAATTTGCCTGCAGGTAGGTTTGCGCAGCGATGCTGAAGTCAAGAAAGCTGAGATCTAATTGTTTGAAGATGTATTTATTGTCGATGTGCCAGCCAAAGTCAGCATTGCAATAGATGCCGCGAGTGGCGAAGTAGGCGTTGTCAAGGTTGTCAAAAATGCTGTGGAAGAATGCACCAAAGAAACCTCGTGCGTTGTCGAAGTGGAAAATTCCGTCATAAAGAATATTGTCAAGGGAGAAACTATTGAGGTTGGAATAGATGTCTTCGTCGATACCGAAGGCGAAAGTGATATTACGGAGATGGAACTCGGACAGGTACAGGCTGAAGTTATGATGGTTTACTTTCCAGATGGAATAGCCTGATGTATCGGATGAACCGAGATTAATAGTGCTGTTGTGGTAGCGGTAGGCTAAGTTGATATCGCCAAGTCCCAGATTGCACCATGACAATTTTGTACCCAATCGGATGTTGTAGTTTAGGTTAGCATCAATCCTCAGTTTGAAGCCTGAGAGTTTCTGTTCATTGATGCCGAGATGGAGAAGGAGTGCGGCTTTTTCTTGGGAATCATAGCGGAAACCCAAGGAGAGCAGATGAGGTTCGGCGGGTTCGAAGGTGATGATTAGCCGATATTGATCCAATAATTTTGTACTATCGATAGCATTACTGTCAATTGGGTATAGGTTGTAGAGAATGCTGGAATAAGCTTCGGTACCCATGAGTATGCCTATGGCTTTTTGAATTTGGTTGAGAGAGGAAGCAGTGCCGCTTTGGAGACCGCCTTTATTAATAAGCCAGTGGGCATCTGAGGGAAGTACGCCTTTGTATAAAACCGAGGATAACCAGATGGAGTCGTTGGGCTGAAGTGCCTTGACGCGAGGGGATTGGAGGGTCTTTTGGCAGTGGCCATATTGCTCAAGCATTGCTTTTAGTTCGAACAGCTCTTTACGGTGGGCATGGGCACACAAGTATCCCCGCATAACCATGGTGTCAATGGCACTTTTGGTGAAGCTAAGCATGTTGTATCCTGTGATGTCAGGATGCATGTAGATGTCACAGAGTTTGCGGTTTTCGCTGCGGTTGTTCTGCACGGCAATGCTGAGGTATTGGGATAGTTGTTGGGGAAGTGATTTCAATTCTTCAGGGTCGGAGCGGAGTTCTTCGGCCAGTTCGATTCCGATGACATAATCGGCACCCATTCTCATGCAAAGGTCGGCAGGGAAGTTGTTTACCAAACCACCATCGGCCAAGAGTCGGCCTTCCCATTCGACGGGCGAGAAGACACCAGGTATAGCCATGCTTGAACGTATGGCTTTTGGAAATTGTCCGTGGTCGAGAATAACTGAGTCACCGGTGAGGATGTCGGTCGCCATACAGCAGAAGGGAATGGGTAATTGCCGGAAGTCCATGGAATCGTTGTAGCCTATGCTCAGTTGGCTGAATAGGTTGATAAGGCTTGCCCCGTTAATGACTCCGCTGGGCAGTGTAGAGAGAATGTTGAAGGAGCGTTCTTCGAAATTGCCAGCCCCGAAAGGTACGGAGAAGAGGTAGGTGCTTTGTCGGGCTCTTGCGGTGGATGACTGGTAGTAACGGTCGACATTGTTGCTCATGTATATAGACCAGTCCATGTCGGCAATGAGCGTGGCCATCTCGTCGGGAGTGTAACCCAAAGCGTATAGCCCTCCAATAATGGAACCCATGCTGGTTCCCGCTACATAGTCAATAGGGATGCCAATTTCATCAAGATATTTCAGTACACCGATATGGGCGGCACCCTTGGCACCTCCGCCACTCAATGCCAATCCCACTTTAGGACGCAGGTCTGAGATTGTTGAAGTGTCTTGGGCTGTTGCCGTCAAGAAAACAGTCAGTGATAAAATCAGTATGAGAATGGCCTTTTTCATGAACGGGAGCGATTATTGTTTGACTAACCTGATTGTGCGGGTGTCAGTTCGCGACAGGATTGAGAGCAGGTAGATGCCCGGGGCAAGGTCGTTCATGTCAATGACGGAGGTGGGTTGGTTGAGTTTGCATGCTCGCAAGCGGCGGCCATTCATGTCGTAAAGGACAGCGTCGAAGCAGTGTGCCGGGCCATCAACAACAATGGTTGCCTCAGTTGTGGCTGGATTTGGGTAGACGGTAATCTGTGTTTTGTGTTCAGGAAATTGGAAATTGATGCCAGAGGCAACGGTATCAACCTGTGTGGTGTCGGTCTGTGTGGTGTCGGTCTGTATGGTGTCAGTTTGTGTAGTGTCTATTGGACATTGTCTCAACCAAAAGCAGAGGGTGTCGAAGACCACGGTTTGTACAGCTTCGCGGATGGCACGGGCATTTTCTTCGTCAATGCCGGGGTTAAAGGAGATGAGCTGTGGCGATTTGCGGAAGATGAGGGTGTAGAATGCACAGGCTGCTGCATAACTGCCTTCGAGCGAGGGATGGCTTCCATCGTTAGCGTAGAGTTGGATGTCTCGGTTGTTTGTACGCAGATAGCGCCATACCCTTCCCACGGGACAGATGGAAGCATCGTAAGTCCGACCCATATACATATAGCGTTCATACAGCAGGCTGTCCATACCCTCATATGTGGCCAAAGGGGGGAAGACGGTGGCGTTTTGTGGGTCGCCGTTTTCCCGTCCCCATGTCATATAAAGCATTGCCTCTCCATTCTCGTTGTTGGCGTAAACCGAATCGATTAGCTGATGGGCATAAGGGAAACACTCGGCCTCCACTTGGAATTGCGGGAATGAAGGCAACTGGCTTTGCTCCTGCAACACCACGACATCCCATCCACCTTGGCAAATCATGTCCATGGATTGGTTGATGCAGTGTTGTTGGAATGTACACCCTCCCGGGGTGTTGCTTTCGTATTCAATACGATCTCCCACACTCTCGGCAGCATTCTTTACCAATAGCGGGAGATTGTTGACTTCTGTGTAGCTATTGCCGATGAATAGTACACGTCTGCTCTCGTCTTGAGCCCATGCCATCTGGGCTCCGATAAGGATGACAATGAGTAAAATGTATCTTTTCATATAGTATTGGTTTGCATTAAAGGTTGTTTATTTGGTGATTAGTCCATTGGGTCCACGTTCTTTTCGGGGTTTGCGTTCAGGGGGTATATACCCTGGAACAAATACCTTGCGCTGGGAGAGGAGCAAGAAACCGGAAAGAACAGCTCCCAACAGGTCGCTGACTGTGCAACTGCACCACACACCCGACAGCCCGTCTCCTCCTAATTGCATGAATAGCATCGGCACTAAATACATCATAGGAATCAGGAAAATGACTTGTCTTGAAAGACTGGTAACAATGGCTATCCAAGGTTTGTCAATGGATTGGAAGAATTGCGAATTGGTGATGGTAAAGCCAATCAAAGGTGCCATGACAAGGAGATATCGCATGGCGGGAATGGCAATAGAGATCAGTTGTTCGTTGTCGCTCATCATCATGACAAGCAAACGGGGGAAGATTAGCGCCAGCAACATGCCCAAAATGCCAATTCCGACATTCCATTTCATTGACAGAATGTAGACATGCTTCAACCGTAGGTTGTTTCCGGCACCATAGTTGTAGCCTGCTATGGGCTGCATTCCCTGGCAGATGCCCAGCAGTATCATCACTACCAGCATGGCCACACGGTTCACCACACCATAGGCACTGACAGCCAGGTCTCCTCCGTAGTGGATTAACTGTGAGTTGAGCAGTGCCACAACCGCACAGGCTGCCACGTTCATAGAGAAGGGGCTGATGCCGATGGCAAGGATATTCTTGACAATATACATCTTGGGTTCCCAGCAGTGGCGTTTGAAGCGGATAAAGGACTTGGGGCTGACAAAATGCATCACCGCAAGACCTGCGGAGAAGGCCATGGCAATTGTTGTAGCCCAAGCACCGCCTCGGATGCCCCAGCCCAACCCTACAATGAAGAGGGCGTCAAGAGCTATGTTCAGTAAGGCTCCACTGACTTGTATCCACATTGATTTGGAAGCATAGCCAGAGGCACGTATCAATCCCGACAGATTGAAAGTAAGGGTGGTGAGGAACATTCCGGGTAACACAATATCCAAATATTCCTGGGCAAAAGATATCGTTGTGGGAGAGGCTCCGAACAAGGAGAGAATCGGTTTCATGAACAGGTAGCCCGCGGACAGAAACAGGGCACCGAAAAAGAAAGTGAGGTGTACACTGTTGCCCAAAATCTTTTCCGCCCACCGAACATCTTTCCGTCCCAAAACAATGCTCATACGAGCCGAAGCTCCAGCTCCCACCAATGACCCGAAAGCATGGATAATATTCATGATGGGCAGGGTGATGGCTAAGGCGGCAAGAATAAGGGGGCCGTTTTCGGCATGACCCAAGAAAATGCTGTCGACCAGATTATATACCGTGGCAATTATCTGTGTCACCACAGCGGGTAAGGCATATTTCCACAATAGGGAACGAATGTTTCTTGTTCCCAGTTCTTTGGTGGTGTCTATGGCCTCGGTACTCATGAAAGGTTCTGTTTAATCTTGTTTCTAAGGGCGGTAAAAGCATTGTAAGCCACAAAACCACCGGCCAGTTCCATTGAGCGTTCGTCGACCATTAGGTCAGGTCGGTGCAGATTGCTATAGGGTGTGCCTGGAATATGTATGCCTACACGGTAGTAGCAGGCAGGAATCTTTTGGGCAAAGAAAGCAAAATCCTCGGCTGTCATGCGGAGGTCGAGCCATTCCACGTTTTCCTCTCCTATATAGGCTACCCCGTTGTCGTGTACCTGTTGGGTACACTCGTCGTCGTTGATAACGGGAGGGTAGCCATAATCGATAAACAGGTCGCATTCTCCGCCCATACTCTCGGCTATGCCGCAGCTTATTTTGCGTATTTTCTCGTGGCAGTCGAGCCGCCATTGGGGGTCGAAGGTGCGGATGATACCCTCCATCTTCACCTCGTCGGGGATGATGTTGGTGCGTCCTTCGCCGATGAACTTGCCGAAACTCAACACTGTGGGCATCATGGGCGCGGCGTTGCGGCTCACAATTTGCTGCAAGGCTACCACAATGTGCGAGGCGATAAGGATGGGGTCGACACTCATGTGGGGAGTGGCTCCGTGTCCCCCTTTGCCTTTGATGGTCCAGTACAGTTCATCGGTCGAGGCCATGTAGCGGCCTTTTTTCATGCCGATGCGGCCATAATCCATCTCGGGAAGACAATGGAAGGAATAAATCTCGTTGGGTGTCACCTCGTCGAACAGACCGTCGTCCATCATCATGCGGGCTCCGCCGGGATACATCTCTTCCGAAGGTTCGAAGATAAGCATGATGCTTCCTTCCAATTCTTCACGTATGGTGGTAAGGATTTTGGCAGCGCATAGCAGCGTGCTGGTGTGCATGTCGTGGCCGCATGCGTGCATCACACCGGGGTTCTCCGAGGCAAAGGGTAACCCCGTTACCTCGGTAAGAGGCAGTGCGTCGTAGTCGGCACGTAGCCCGATGCAGTAACCGTCGGGATTCTTCCCTCCGCGAATCATCGCCATCACACCCGTCTTGCCTATACCGGTCTTTGGCGTCAACCCCATCTCTTGTAGCCTGTCGGCCACAAAGGCCATGGTGCCGAACTCCTGTTGGCTCAACTCCGGATGCTGGTGCATCCATCGCCGCCAACACACGGTCTCTTCATGATACTCATGAGCCAGATGCTTGATTATGTCGATGATATTGTCCATTTTATGTTTTACGTTTTATAGTTAACGTTTCAACATGTCATTTGCTTTTTTGAATGACTATGCCGGTACTCACGCCTTCGATAATCTCAATGGTGGTTCCGTTCTCCACTGAGGACAGCAGTTGCAGGCGTGTGCAGAGGGTCTCGGTACAGATGTAGTCCATATTTTGTTTCACGGCTTCATCCCATTCACCGCTTTGCAGGTCAACCGTAATGCGGTCGGTCACGTCAAAGTCTTCCTTGCGGATATTCTGGATACGGTTCACCAGTTCGCGGGCAATGCCTTCGGCCTTCAACTCGTCGCTCACCGTGATGTCGAGGGCAACAGTCAGGTTGCCGTCGTTGGCCACCACCCAGCCGGGAATGTCTTGAGTGGCAATCTCTACGTCGCTCAGCAGTATCTCGACGGGTTGTCCTTCAATGGTCAGGTCGCAGCGGCCTGCAGCCTCAAGGGTGTTGATTTGCTGTTGCGAGAAAGCTTGTATCTCGGCACTGATGGCTTTCATGATTTTGCCATAACGGGGACCGAGGGTCTTGAAATTGGGTTTGATACGCTTGACAAGGATATCGTTGTCGGGCGAGAGAAACTCAATTTTCTTGATGTTCAGTTCGGAACAGATAAGATGTTGAACCAGTTCCACCTGTTGGCGGAAGCCTTCGCTCTGCACCGGAAGCATGATTTTTGCCAAGGGTTGACGCACGCGCAGATTACTTTTCTTGCGCAGCGAGAGTCCCATGGAGCAGATATGTTGAGCCAACTGCATACGCTCCTCGAGGGCTTTGTCGATCATCTCCTCATGCACCTCGGGGAATTCCACATGGTGTACCGATTCTGCCTCAATGCGGTGGGTGACATTGTTCAAATCCAAGAACAGACGTTCACTGAAGAAGGGGGCAATGGGCGACATCAGGCGTGCCAAAATCTCCAAGCAGGTGTAAAGTGTCTGGTAGGCAGAAATCTTGTCGGAGGTCATGTCGCCTTTCCAGAAACGGCGGCGGCACAGACGCACATACCAGTTACTCAGGTTGGCGTCGACAAACTCCTGTATGGCACGTCCGGCCTTCGTGGGTTCGTAGTCGGCAAAAGCTTCGTCCACAGTCTTCACCAAAGTGTTCAACTCGCTCAAAATCCAGCGGTCAATTTCGGGTCTTTCGGCAATGGGCAGGTCAGCCTCTTTATACTCAAAACCGTCGATGTTGGCATACAGGGCAAAGAAACTATAGGTATTGTATAGGGTACCGAACAATTTGCGACGTACCTCGTCCACACCTTCGATGTCGAACTTCAGGTTGTCCCAAGGCTGGCTGTTAGTAATCATATACCAGCGGGTGGCGTCGGGACCCTCTTTCTTCAGGGTCTCGAAGGGGTCTACGCCATTGCCAAGACGTTTGGACATCTTATTTCCGTTCTTGTCAAGCACCAGACCGTTGCTTATCACGTTCTTGAAAGCCACGTTGTCGAAACACATGGTGGCGATGGCATGCAGTGTGTAGAACCAACCGCGTGTCTGATCCACACCTTCGGCAATAAAGTCGGCTGGGAACTGGCTTTCTTTCAGCTCTTCACCCATATAATGTATCTGAGCATAGGGCATGGCGCCACTGTCAAACCACACGTCAATCAAGTCGGGTTCGCGCATCATCTTCTTTCCCGAAGGTGACACCAGCACAACATCATCGATATAAGGTCTGTGCAGGTCATATTTCTCCTCGCGGTAGGGGTTGCTCTTCATGAAACCGGCTGACACAGCCTTGTCAATCTCCTGGCATAGCTCTTCAATGCTGCCGATGCAGATTTCTTCCTTACCGTCCTCGGTGCGCCAAATAGGCAGCGGGGTACCCCAGTAACGGCTGCGGCTCAGGTTCCAGTCCACAATATTCTCCAACCAGTTTCCGAAACGGCCTGTACCGGTGGCTTCGGGTTTCCAATTGATGGTCTTGTTCAGCTCTATCATGCGGTCGCGCATGGCTGTAGTGCGGATAAACCAGCTGTCTAAAGGATAGTAAAGTACGGGTTTGTCTGTGCGCCAGCAGTGGGGATAGCTGTGGGTGTGCTTTTCACTCTTGAACAATTTGCCCTCTTCTTTCAGCATGACCACCAGCTCCACATCCAAACTCATGTCTTTCTCGGTCTTGGTAGAGTCGTAGGCGTTCTTCACAAACTTGCCGGCATATTGTTGGTATAGATTCAGGTCTACATTCTCTTTTACCCATTCAGGGTCGAGGTCTTCAATCCGCCAGAATTTTCCGGTACGGTCCACCATGGGGGCCTGTTTGCCGTCGCGGTCATACATCAGCAAGTCTGCAATACCGGCCTTCTTGGCCACGCGGGCATCGTCGGCACCGAAAGTGGGGGCAATATGGACAATACCTGTACCGTCCTCGGTGGTTACATAGTCGCCCAGAATAATGCGGAAGGCTTCTCCCTCCACAGCCGTGCGGTGGCTCTGTTCGGCGGCATTCACCACGGTGGGTTTCACCCAGGGGATAAGTTGTTCGTAGGCTATGCCTTCCAATGCGGTACCTTTGCACTCTTTTATCACTTTGCAATGCAGCAGTTTCGACTTCTCTTCGGGTTCGCCCTCGGTAAAGAAGTTGCCCATCAGAGCCTTGGCAAGAATAATACGGCAGGTTTCACCGCTGTAGGGATGTGTGGTTTCCACCAGCACATAGTCGATAGACGGCCCCACGCACAACGCCGTGTTCGAGGGCAGTGTCCACGGTGTGGTGGTCCAAGCTATGGCATAAGTGGGAACGTCCGACCCGTCCGACAAGTCTGGCCACTCCGACAAATCCGACAAAATCCTGAACATGGCTACGCAGGTGGTATCCTTGACGTCGCGGTAGCAACCTGGCAGATTCAGCTCATGGCTTGACAAGCCGGTGCCTGCCGCGGGGCTGAAAGGTTGGATGGTGTATCCCTTATACAGCAACCCCTTGTCGTAGAGTTTCTTCAACAGGAACCACAAGGTCTCGATATAATAGTTTTCAAATGTGATGTAGGGATGCTTCAGGTCTATCCAGTAGCCCATCTGCTTGGTCAGTTCGTCCCACAGGTCTTTGTATTGCAACACCTCGGTGCGGCAAGCGTGATTGTAGTCGTCGACGCTTATCTTTTTGCCGATATCCTCCTTGGTGATGCCCAGCTTTTTCTCCACGCCCAGTTCCACAGGCAAGCCGTGGGTGTCCCAACCGGCCTTGCGATCCACGAAATAACCCTTCTGCGCCTTGTAGCGGCAGAATACGTCCTTAATCGTGCGGGCCATCACATGGTGGATGCCCGGTTTGCCGTTGGCCGATGGGGGGCCGTCGTAGAATACGAACGAGGGACGCCCCTCGGCAAGTTGTTGCCCTTT
>JAEEGG010003522.1_pt1 | contig 38978 bp, 21 predicted proteins | sample 9134161 | NCBI WGS metagenome assembly JAEEGG01 (sample SAMN16246543, study PRJNA631951) | gut metagenome | biome: gut microbiome; feature: rumen; material: CR-attached | host: Bos | place: Iran: Karaj | collected 2018-10 | reverse complement strand
TCGCCAATTGGCGAGGGATGATGGTTTGTTTATAGCTCGATGGTGATGGGGGAGCCGTTGTAGGAAACCGTCTGCGAGGTGCCGTCGGGGAGAACGACCACAAACTGACGCTGCTGTAGCATTCCTGGGTAGTTGCCTTGACGTTGACCAATGGTGAGTTGGCGGTTGGCATTGTCCCATGTGATGGGGATCGTCGTATAGACTCCCTTCTCGTAGTTGTAGCTGTCGCCCTCGTCCTCATAGAGGGTGAAGTTGCCATCAGCACCTGGATAAATACGAAGTTCCAGATTATCCCAAGCTTTCTCGCCTACATATTGCATCTCTGGGCCAAGGGGCAGGATGCTACCAGCACGGACAAACATCGGCACGCGATCAAAGGAGGTCTGAAAAGTCAGTTCACGTCCACCACGGAAACACTCGCCTGTCCAGAAATCATACCAAAGTGCTCCCTTCGGCAGATATTTCGTTGTGGATTTGCCTTTTGTGAAATCAACTGTCAACTGTAAACTGTCGACTGTCAACTTCTTGTCCCATCCCGTCATCGCATCTTCTTTGATGATCTTTTCTTCGGTATAATGCGGGTCGAGGATGGGGGCAGCAAGGATACTACGACCAAACATAAACTCATCGGCGATATCCCATACCCTTTTGTCAGCAGCAAAGTCGCTGAACAAGGGGCGCAGATAACTCTCATTGTTGCTGGTTACCTGCCAAGCGGTACTATATAAATATGGTATCAGGCGATAACGTAAGCGGATCTGTTTCTCGATGGCATCATAGACGGGTTCGCCCTTCTTGCCAAACTGCCATATCTCACGAGGCGCATCAGCACCATGACTACGGAAGACAGGACAGAACAATCCATACTGCATCCAGCGTACATAGAGCTCCTGGAACTGTGGATTCTTCGGGGCGGAGCCTGAGCCTTTAGTGTTGTACGATCCGCAGAAGAAACCACCGATATCAGTGTTGAAGTTAGGGTTACCTGTCAGGGAGAAACTCAGTCCTGCCGGCACTTGATTACGCAGCATTTCCCAAGAGGAAGCCACATCGCCACTCCACATATTAGAGCCGTAATGCTGTTGCCCAGCGAAGGAGGAGCGGGTCATGATGAAGATACGCTTACCCCTATCGTCCTTTCGTTGTGACTCATATACACCTCTGACCGTTTCCAACGGGAACGCGTTGCGCTGGGAGCGCCAAGTGCCGCCATAAACGGGATGGTCGTAATCGCTTTCTTTCGGATTGAAAAAATCAGGATCAGTAGAGTCCATCCACCACGCATCGCAACCATAGTCGTAGAGCGTCTTGAGGTATTTCCAATAGATGGCGCGTGCTTCAGGACTGAAAGCATCGTAACACTTTACCCCCGAAGGATATTCCATCTTTGGAGGCCAGATATGGGAGATGCCACTTTGTGGCCACGTCTCGATAGGTAGCAATAAACCCTTCTCATTGAGTTCACGGAACTGCTGGGTCATGGGACCGAAACTGGCCCAGATAGAAATCATGAAATGGGCATGCTTCTCGTGTACATTCTTAATGAGTTGCGGACCTTTGACAAAGTCTTCAGACAGGAAATCCATCGCGTTCCAGAGGTAGTTGTTTCCCCAATACTGCCAATCCTGGATGATACCATCGAGGGGCACCTGAAGCTCACGGTATTTGTCGACGATGCTCTCCGTCTCAGCAGCAGTCTTATAGCGTTCCTTCGATTGCCAGTAGCCGTATGTCCAAAGGGGGAACATCGGCACATCACCTGTCAGCTGGCGCATCAGAGCAATCACTCCATCGGCACTTCCGCCATACATAAAATAGTAATCGATGCCCTCGCCAACCTCTGAGGTAAAAGTCATTCCATTAGCATCGTCGTCAAACTGCGTAGGCGAGTAGTTCTCCCAATAGATGCCCCAGCCCTTGATAGACTGTAGGACACTCTGGAAGTCTTCGAGGTTCGACTGCTCCATCCGCTTATGCTCTCCTCGACGGTTCATCTTTCCATTCTGGAAGGTGCCCAGTCCGTAGATGGCCTCGTCTTTATCGAGCAGGAAAGTCTGACGGACCTTAGCTACGTCGCAATCTTTTTCTCTTAGCAGAACCTTACCTTTCGCATCCGTAAAGGTCAGGTTGCCTTTGGCATCCAGATTCACGGTGAGTGCATCACTCTTCCAGGTGTTACCCTGCTGACTTACTACAGCGTTATCAGGTTTCGCTGTTATCACACGTGTCTGTGTGGGCTGTCCCTTCACAACGTGTACAATCTGAGGGGTGAAAAACTCCACTTTCACCTCCTGCGCTTTGGCCTGAATCAGACCCATGACCACCACGGTCCATAAATACAGTCTTCTCATATCGAAATAACGATGATTAGTTTCTGCTGCAAAGATACAACAAAATTCTTATTCCACAAAGGGTAACAGTAATTTAATCTCTGGAATATCAAACTGTTCCCTAATAGTAACTGGCAAGGGAACAGTCTGTTCCCACGGCGGGAACAGGTTGTTCCCAGGCTGGGAACAATGTGTTCCCAACGTGGGAACTATAGGGGAACAGATATCTGAATGATGGTTAGAATAATCATTTTTCCCATTTATATGTTTTGGGTGATTCTTTTCCGAAGAGATATTGACGCTGGTAGCCACCGAAGTCGATAACGATCTTCTCGAATACGATGCCAGGATCCTGTGGATGGAGGGTAAGCGTATGGAACTCGCCATTGCCAGAGATAGGCAACTCAACCACCTTCTCTACCACACGACGGGCCACAGTAGGATAGTAGATGCTGTAGATGTTCTCGGGCTTTTCGTTGAGATTTCTATTGAAGTTTATGCTGACGGGGGTGCCTTCGTCGATAGCTACATCATACACAAGACCGCCCTTGTCGAGGAAGTCGAGGGTTGATTTGGTGATGATATGGACCTTGGCCGTCTTCTGACCTTCTGCCTTGAAACGGTAGATGAGTTTTGAATCGCCAGTGTCAGTGGTATAAGGCATCAGGGCGATGCCACTTAGCGTACGACCCATATAGGGAATCACAGTCCACTTCGCATTTGAAGCGTCCGTACGACTGAACGTATGCTCAGCCTCGATGCTCACGTAGCCATGAATGGCACTAAACGTGGGACCTTGTGCTGGAGTGGAAACCTCTTTCAGCTCTGGACAGACATCAGCCTTAAACCAATCATTCCAATCGGTATAGCTGATGTGCTTCTGCGTCATCATTCCATCCCACTTGCCACCAGCTATCTCCTTGTTATACTGGAGGTTCAGTAATGAGTCGCGCTTAAAGGCCTGACGACAACGTTCTGCCCAACAGTTAGCTTCTGGATCACCTAAAGCAGCCAGCTGGTGGTTCATTGCCTGGGCATAGTACATCTCATAGATATTACCCATCGCCTGAACGGGGAAGAGGATGATCTGTCGATAGGCATCGCGGTATTCAGGCTTGAGGGAGATAAACTGCCTTAGGGCACGTGTTTCTAAAGCCTGGTATTCGCTGACTACCTGGGCAAATTCATCCGTTGTGTAGGTTCGAGCATCGAGCATCTCGGAGGTGATGCGCCCATTATACTTGCTCACCAGATTCAGAATCGAAGCAGCCTCACAAGCCTGATCCGCTCCAAAGCTCTCTGCACAGAAAGCCTTGGGGTGGTCGAGCAGGTTGCCAACATTGTATTTCGAGGGATCCCACGCCATATCCATAAACAGCTGGATGGGATACTCCATCGGTTTCAGGTCACCCACGTTGAGAATCCAGAGTTTCTGGATGCCTCCGTTATAGGCCAACTGTAACTGCTCCCACATATTTTGGATAGGGGTGACGTTGATCCATTTCGTATTACGAGGAGCGCCCACATAGTCTACATGGTAGTATAGTCCCCAGCCTCCTTTACGCTTCTGTTCTTCAGCTGTCGGCAGACGACGAACATTACCCCAGTTGTCATCGCAAAGCAGGATCGTCACATCGTCGGGCACACGGAGTCCGGCATCGTAGTAGTCTTGTACCTCTTTATATAAGGCCCATATCTGGGGCGTCTCCTTGGCGGGTCGCTTGGTTACTTCCTTGATGATCCTGCGCTGGTTGTCGATGATATTCTCTAAGAGTTTGGTATCCGTGGAGTTTCCCATTGCCTCGTCGCCATCGCCACGCATACCGATGGTGATGATATCATCCGTCCCCTTCATACGCTCGATACCCTCACGGAAAAAGCGATCCAGATTATCCTTGTTTGTATCGTAGTTCCAGGCGCCCCAGCCCTTACGGTCTCTGGCATACTCCTGATGGTTACGCGCCATGGGCTCATGGTGCGAGGTGCCCATCATCACACCCATCGCATCGGCGGTCTTTAGGTTCTCAGGGTCGTCGGCATAGAAAGCCCAGCCCCACATGGCGGGCCAGAGGTAGTTACCCTTCAATCGGAGGATGAGTTCGAACACTTTCTCATAAAAACGGTGATCGCCATAGTCCGTACCAAAGGTGTTCTTTACCCATGATGTCAGACAAGGGGCCTCGTCGTTCAGGAAGAGTCCGCGATACCTTACGGCTGGCTCGCCATCGGTATATTCACCAAATGATATATAGATATCCTTGTGCTTCTTGATGGGAACATCGGCCCAGTAATACCAAGGCGACACACCGATCTGGCGCGATAATTCATAGATGCCATACACAGTGCCGCGTTTGTCGCTACCTGCAATAACAAGTTGGTTGCCAATAGTTTTGATGATGTATTTCTCAGTCTTGCCCTTCAGTTCTTTAAGCTCGCCCTTTTTTACCCATTGGTCAATCTGTGGATTGACGCCAACGGTACCGATTAAGAGTTGAGAATTGGGAGTTGAGAGTTGAGGCTTGACGCCTGTGACGGCCTCGAAGTCGTTCTGAAGATTGGCTATGGCCAGTTGCACACAACTGTGCTCGCCTTCTTCATAGCCAATGGTGATGTTACTACTCAACTGCCAGGCGTCGCAAGCTGGCAGAAAGGTTACAAACTGACGGGCGGCATTGGCACCTGTCGTAAGAAACAGACACAAGGCGAATAGTATGGACTTCGCCATTGTTTGGTAAGTTGATAATCTGATCATAACATGTAGGTCATTAATTCTGCTGCAAAGATAGGTAGAAAAAATGATAATCTATAAGTCTCATGTATCATTTTCTTTTAATATTATCTCTTTTTTTTTTTGTTTTTCCCGAAAAAGTATTATCTTTGCACCGGATTTACCACTAACGAACATGCAACTAAAGAAATATCCAACTATTCTAGTGCTTACACTCTATGCTTGTTTTCTTCAGGCACAGACCGGAAAATTCTTCAGTGCCGACAAGCAGCTATCAAGTAGTTTTGTGACGCAGGTATACCTTGATAAGGAAGGGTTTATCTGGGCGACAACACGTGATGGTATTAACCGTTACGACGGCTATCAGTTCAGGGTCTTCAGTCGTACCAACGAAACCGATAAGACCTTGGCCAGCAACTATGTTAACACGATGTTGCAGGATCGCAATGGTCTATTCTACTTTGGTATGTATGGCGCCTTGCAGACTTGGGATGGACGCCAATTCTATAATGTTACGATGACCGACTTGAAAGGGCAGAAGGGTCATTGCTACGCCAACTGCTTCCTCCAGCGCAAAAACGGCGATGTGCTGGCTGGTACTTCTGGTCTGGGTGTCATGAAGTTCTCAGATAAGACCCACGCCCAACAGATAGGTGGAGCCTTGGCCAATATCCATACCATTAATGCTATGATGGAAGACCAGAAAAACCGTCTATGGATAGTTACCGACGCTGAAGGGGTGATCTGCTACGACGGTAAGACAACCAAGCATTATCTGAACGGACGTAATGACCTTGTGATGACGGGTCTTTGCGAAGACCGTCTGGGGCATATCTACTTAGGCACCTCGAATGCTGGCTTGTTCCGGCTTATAGACGACGAGTTTGTGCATGTCTCCCAAACGGGAAACAATGCTATCTCTGCCCTTTATTGTGACCACTTCGGCAATATTGTGCTGGGTTATGACGGAAAAGGTGTAGCGGCCTATAATCCCAAGGATGATTATCTGCTGGATAACCCGTTCTTCAGTCTGGAGGTTGACCTCTCCAAGAGTAAGGTCTACTCCATCACCGAGGACAACAGCGGTAACTTGTGGCTGGGACTCCTGCAGAAGGGCCTTTTCATGCAGCCTATCACAAGCTCAGGCTTTAATTATATGGGTTATAAGATGGGCTCGCGTAATATGATTGGTCAGGCCTGTGTCATCAGCACGCTCATCGACAGCAAGGGCCGTACGTGGATTGGCACCGATAAGGATGGTCTTTACCTCTTCGACAGCAATAACCAGCCATTGAAACACTTCTCCGACCATTTCCCCTCTACTATCATGGCTATTGAGGAAGATCCTACGGGACGTATTTGGATTGGCTCTTACCGTGAGGGCTATGGCTATATCGATCCAGTCTCCATGCAGTATCATGCCCAGCCTTATGCTGACGACGACCATCTGATTGTGATGGATATTGAAAGTGATAACCAACAGCGTTTGTGGATGGCTACAATGAAGCATGGTGTGCTTTGCAGAAGTCTGAAAGATGGCAGTGTCAAACGCTACGTCATGGATCCGAAGGCCGAAACCGACCGCCAGGTCAACAGTATTACGAATAACTATATCTCTCAGCTCTCTGTATCACCTGATGAGAAGCGCCTTTATGTCGCTACATCGATGGGCTTGTGCTGTCTTGACATCAGAACCGATAACTGGGTAAAGACTTTCGGCACCAATTGTCACAATTACAGCGTGCCCGTACGTGTGGCCCGAGAATACAGCGGACACCTCTGGATAGGAACCAACGACGGTCTGTTCTGTCTCGACCTGAAAGGCAAGGTGCTGAAGCACTACACCACCAACGAAGGACTGGCTGATAATGGCGTCTCGGCCATCGAGGAAGACAAGAACGGCAAGCTTTGGATAGGTACCAACCACGGACTCTCTTGTCTCGATCAGCATACGGGACTCTTCCAAAACTATTATGCTGACGACGGATTACAGAGCAACGAGTTCAGCGATGGCGCCTCGTTCACTTCCGACAAGGGAACTATCCTCTTTGGTGGCACGGGTGGCGTTACCTGGTTCCGTCCGCAGGATATCGTCCAGCGAAAGTGGGAGGCTACTGTACAGCTTACCTCCTTTGCCATCAACGGACAGCCTATCAACCGAGGTTCTCATTCTGGTAGCTATCTCATTACCGATACCACCGTCTTTGCCAGCAACCATTTCGAGCTGAGCTATAGTGACAATACCTTCTCTATTGAGTTCTCCACGCTCACCTACGAGAATCCGGAACATATCTCTTACCTGTATAGCGTGAACGGTGAACCGTTTATCCGTATGCGTAAGGGTGTCAACCTGCTCACGTTCTCCCACCTGCCAAGCGGCACCTACCGCTTCCGTGTGAAGGCTGAGCGTAATAATTGGGAAACGCCTGAACGCTCGTTTACCGTGGTGGTGCATAGCGCTTGGTACCGTTCGTCGTGGGCTTATTTCTTCTATGCCCTCGTCGCTGGTTTGTTCCTTTGGCAACTGTTGGCCTTCAGACGTCATCGTGAGCAGTCACGCCTCCGTTTGCAAGCCCACATCCATGCCGAGGAGATGGGTGAGGCCAAACTCCGTTTCTTTATGAATATGAGTCATGAGATACGTACGCCTATGACGCTCATCGTAACCCCATTGCTGACGCTTCTGAAGGATGACGACGATCCCCGTCGTCGTAGCGTTTATCTCACCATCAAACGTAATGCCGAGCGTATCCTCAGTCTGATTAATCAGATGATGGATCTCCGTAAGATTGACAAGGGCCAGATGCAGATGCGTATGCGCGACACAGATCTCGTAGCCTTTATCCAGGATATCTACACACTTTTTGAGAGTCAGGCTAAGACCAAGGGTGTCAGTCTTTCCTTCAACCATGATTCAGAACGACTTCCTATCTGGATCGACCGTGCTAACTTCGATAAGGTGGTGATGAATATCCTCTCCAATGCCTTTAAATACACTCCTGCAGGTGGTCATATCGATATCCGACTGACCCACGACGACCAGCAGGCTGTCATTGCCGTCAGTGACGATGGTGAGCAGATTCCTGCCGATAAGCTCGACAAGATTTTCGAGCGCTTCTACCAGACGGCTTCTACGGCTAACGACCGTCATGCTGGTACTGGTATCGGTCTCGATCTCACCCGCTCGCTCGTCGAACTCCATCATGGCACCATTACAGCCCATAACCTTGAGAAAGGTTGTGAGTTCGTTATTACCCTCCCGTTGGGTAATGCACATCTGAAAGCCGACGAGATCATGCCGGATGCTGAGACTGCACCTACACCAGCACCAGTAATGGAGGCAGAGTTGGTCGACGATGAAGACGATACCCCAGTCATCCTGAACCAGCCCGCCAACCATCGTCTCACCCTCGTCATTGCCGAGGACGACGACGAGATACGTGCTTACCTGGAAAGCGAACTCGACACGGATTACGAGGTTCACGCTTGCGCCAATGGTCGTGAGGCCCTTGCCGAGATCCATCGCTCAACACCCGACCTTATCATCAGCGACGTGATGATGCCCGAGATGGACGGAAATGCCTTGTGTGCTAAGGTGAAGTCGAACGCCAGCACCAATCATATCCCGTTTATCATGCTTACAGCCAAGAGTCGCGACGAGGATAAGCTTGAGGGTCTGGAAACGGGTGCCGATCTCTATATCGTCAAGCCGTTTAATATGGATATCCTACGTAGGAACATCATCAACCTCATCAACTCACACCGTTTGCTGCGCCTGAAGTATGGACGCAACGACGATCTGGAGGAGAAGGTCGACGAGATTCTTGTGAAGACGCCCGACGAGAAACTGCTTGAACGTATCATGGGCTGTATCAACAAGAACATTGCTAATTCCGACCTCAGCGTTGATATGATTGCCGAAGAAGCAGGAATCAGTCGTGTGCACCTGCATCGTAAGATGAAAGAGCTGACAGGGCAGACGCCGCACGACTTTATCCGCAATATCCGTCTGAAGAAGGCCGCCAACCTGTTGGCTAATCAGGGCATGAACGTTACCGAAGTGATGTATGCCTGCGGATTTGCTAACTCAGCCTCCTTCTCCACTGTCTTTAAGAAGTTCTATGGAATGTCGCCTCGCGATTACATGAAGGAACACGAGGAGCGATAAAAAAGTGGTCAGTTATCTGACCACTTGTGTAAACTCCGGAGCTGCGCCTTCTAATGCCGTTACGTAGACTTTCATCTCCCCAGCGGGCTGTCCCTGTGGGGCACCTTCGCGTGGCAGGTCGACGGCAGTAAACAGGTACTCCGTTCCTCCTGGGATGGTGCGTGCACTCACCGTAGAAGCCTTCGCATGAATCATTGGATAGTCGCCTACGGCCGCATCGAAGATCTTAGCTTCCTCCTCACTCACAGCATGAGCCTCGGGGAAGTCGTCGAGTTTTGTAAATTCACCTTCGATAAAGCCTCCAGCCTTCAGGAACTGGTCTACCTCGCCTGGTACAGCCTTCATACGTGCGGCACGTACGCCATAGCCTGCCAGCACCTCAGCCTTGGGCTGCTTTTCCATCAGATCCTTGATGCTCGCATCCAATCCGCCACTGCCAAAGGAGCAGAAGGGTACAATCTTCTTGCCGCTCAGATCAGCCTGACTCAGGAAGGCACCCATTGGTGGCGCAAATGTTCCGAACCATACAGGATAACCCAGGAAAATCACGTCGTAGTTAGCCAGATCCACGCCCAAGGGCTTGATCTCTGGTGTCACACCCTGTTCGCGCTCCTGCTGACAGCGGGCTATCGTTGCCTGGAAATCGCCGTCGTAGGGCTTCACAGGTACAATCTCCTCCATGTCGGCTCCCAGTTTTGTAGCCAACTCTTGGGCTACCGTCTTGGTGTTCGACGTCTGTGAGTAGTACAATACCAGCACCTTCTTCTGGGGTGCCTCTTCTTTCTTCGTGCCACACGATGTGGTGGCTGTTACCAAAGCCGCAAAGGCCAGCAAATACTTGAATGTCTTCATACAGTTGTACGTTTTTAAATGGTTGATAATATGTTTATAACTCAAGAATAAGCGTCTGACGAGGTGTTAGTTCCAAATCCTTCGACAAGTCGTACGTGCAGCCTGTGGGGATATCCTTTACCGTCGTAGCGTCACCTATCACCTCCTGATAGCGCTCCACCTCCATCTTGGCATTCTTCAAGGTGCCGTTCAGGATGGTAAGCACAGTCTGACCCTGATACTGTCGGGCGATGACGTAGATTCCCTGATAGGGGATAAACTGAATCTGCTGGCCTTTCGTGATGGCGTTGTTACCCTGTCGCCAGTGCAGCAAACGGCTCAGCCAAGTAAACATACTCTGCTCGGCTGCCGTACGTCCCTCCTTGGTGAAGGCATTATGCTTGTCGCCAGGGAATCCGCCAGGGAAGTCCTTACGTACATTACCATCCGTCACCTCCTTCGTGCCGTTCATCAGAATCTCCGTACCGTAATACAGCTGTGGAATACGGTTCACCGTCAGCAACAAGGCCAGCGCCTGTTTCAGGGCCAGCGTGTCGCAGCCGTTGCCCAGGAAACGATCGGTATCATGATTCTCGATAAACGCCATCACACTCGATGGGTTGGGGTAGAGATAGTCGTAGCAGAACGAGTTATACAAGCGGTTCAGTCCGTTCCACCATGCATCCGTTTCCTCGTGCTTAGCCTGATTCAGTTTGTCGAAGAACGAGAAGTCCATGACTGTCTTCAGGTAGGAATTCTTTTCCGAGAGCTTTGAATCCTTCTGCCAAGTAGCGGTATATCCAGGCTCTGTTACCCATGTCTCACCTACGGTATTGAAGTTCGGGTACTCCTCATCAATTTCCTTCATCCACTGGGCCATCGCATCGGCATAGGCATAGGGATAGGTATCCATACGGATGCCGTCGATGCCTACAGTCTCAATCCACCAGATGGAGTTCTGGATGAGATAGCGCATCAGGTGTGGGTTATGCTGGTTCAAGTCGGGCATTGAGGGTACAAACCAACCCTCAACAGTCTCTTTCAGGTCTACCTTCGAAGCGTAAGGATCTATCACAGGTGTCAGTTTATACGAGGTCTGCAGATACTTGCTCTTGGCAGGTTCCGAGCCGTCGCTGTTGGCTGTAAAGCCCGTCATCGGGTCGCGTCCGCTGGCATCCTCGTCGAGCCATTCGGGGGTGTTCAACCAATCCTTCGAGGGCAAATCCTTCGTCCAGGGGTGCTCAAAGCCGCTGTGGTTGAAAATCATATCCATCACAATCTTCAGTCCTTTCTGGTGGGCCTCGTCGCAGAGCCGCTTATAGTCTTCGTTCGTGCCGAAGCGTGGATCCACCTGGTAGTAGTTCGTCGTGGCATAGCCGTGATAGGTCGAGAAACCGTTGGGTGTATCGGGCGAGTCGTTCTCCAACACGGGGGTAAACCAGAGGGCCGTCACACCCAGCTCCTTAAAATAATCCAGGTGCTCACGGATACCGTTCAGGTCGCCACCATGACGTAGTGAGGGCTTCTGTCTGTCCTCTACATACGTGCGCATACCTTTTATTTGAGTAGGGTGGTTAGCACCCTGTGCAAAGCGGTCGGGCATCAGCATATACAGTACGTCGGCATTGGTAAAGCCCATGTGCTCCTCACCCTTCATCTCTCTCGCTTTCAGCGTAAACTTCTCACTGTTTACTTTCCCCTTTTCACTCCTGAAGTTCAGTGTCATCGTTCCAGGCTTCGCCTCTTTCACGTTCAGGTACACCAGCAGGTAGTTCGGTGAGTCAAGCTTCACAAGACTGTCCACCGTTACGCCAGGGTAGTCGGTTGTCACGCTGGCCACGTTGCGGATGCCCTGTCCGTACACCATCAGCTGCACCGATGGGTTCTTTAGTCCTATGAACCAGTCGGTAGGCTCAATCTTGTCGATTGCAGCCTTCTTCGCAGCACTCATTGTCATCACGTTAGCCATCAGAATGGCCATCACAAATAAAATCTTTCGCATATTAGTTATTCTTGATTTTGTTTGCAAAGATATCGTTTTTTTCAGAAACATGCAAATTTAGATGCGAAAATTTGGAAATACCAGTAGGATTTCATACTTTTGCAAAGTGATCAATAAATAGTTGTCAATGAATATCAAGTTACATACACCGAAGATTTTGAAGATGGGCAGCGGGATGAGCTCGCTGAAGCATTCTAAAAAAAGATAAGCAAGTAGTTAAGAAGTTATGACGAATAGTATGAAGAAAGTAGTTTTAATGTCAGCGATGGTCGCTGTGTGTGTAGGCGCTATGGCCCAGCAGGTGAGTTATTCCGTTAGCGGTACATACGCTGACGAAGGAAAGGTGGTGTATCTGTACGACTATCTGACGGACAAGATGATAGACAGCGTGACGGTTGCCAATGCCCAGTTTGCCTTTAACGGTTCTGCCGAGAAAGACGCTTTGATGGCGGTGAAGCTGGAGTATAATAAGTGGATGACGAGTTTCTTCAATGATGGTACGCCTATTGTTGTCAACCTGAACGACAGCACGCTGAAGGGCTCGCCGCTGAACGAGCGTCTGACAATGCTTGAGCTGGAGTGTGAGAAACCTCGCAAAGCCCTCGTAGAAAAGATGGCGAAGATGAGTGACGCTGAGAAAAGGGCGAAGCAGGAAGAGCTGGTGAATGAGATGAACAAGATGATCGACGGAAAGATTGCCTTTGCCAACAAGGTGTTCCAGGAGGATCGTAACTCGCTGATACCGCTGGTTTACGCGGAGTATTATTTCTATGATAACGGATTGGAGGCCTACGACAAGCTGGTAGCGGAGCAAGTGGCGTTTGCCAATCATCCCTACTTGAAGGTGGTCAGAGACCATATAGCTGAGATGATAGCTCCAAAGGATGATGCGAAGACTGCCTTTATCGGTCAGCAGTTTACCGACTTAGAGATGGCCGACCCCGACGGGAAGATGCGAAAAGTGAGTGAGCTGGTAGGCGAAGGCAAATGGGTGCTGGTAGATTTCTGGGCATCGTGGTGTGGTCCCTGTAGGGCAGAGATGCCAAACGTCCTGGAGGCTTACAACCAGTTCCATGAAAAAGGTTTCGAGGTGGTCGGTGTGTCGTTCGACAATAAGAAGGAGGCTTGGGTGAAAGCTATCGGACAGTTGCAGATGCCTTGGTTGCAAATTTCTGACCTGAAGGGTTGGGGGTGTGCTGCCTCAGCCGTCTATGCGGTAAACTCTATCCCTGATAATATCCTTATCGATCCTACGGGAAAGATCACCGACCGAGGTTTGAGAGGCAAGGCACTGCATAACAGACTGGAAGAGATCTTTAAAAAGTGAAAAGTAAATTGAGAAATAGTTATCATAAAGTTCAAGGGAAAAGGCGCGTTTTGCGCCTTTTTTTCGTGTATGTAACATAAAAAAAAGTATGTGTTACGCTGAGTAAAGGGCTGTATTGGAATAATGCGTATCTTTGCACCGATTTTCTTAATACTTAAAAATTTATATAGATATAACAACAAATGAAGAAACTGTTATCAACCATTCTACTGGGTATGCTGGCCATCACGGCCAGCGCCCAGAAACCAGATCCCAATTTCTATATTTTCCTCTGTTTCGGACAGTCAAACATGGAAGGTGCAGCACGGCCTGAGGCACAGGACATCGCCAGTCCTGGTCCCCGATTCCTGCTGATGCCTGCCGTTGATGATCCCCAACGAGGTAGGAAGATGGGTGAATGGTGTGAGGCTTCGGCGCCACTCTGTCGTCCGAACACGGGACTGACACCCGCCGACTGGTTCGGTCGTACGATGATTAAGACATTGCCTGAGAACATCCGCATCGGTGTTATCCACGTGGCTATCGGTGGTATCGACATCAAGGGATTCCTGCCCGACAGCATCGGAAAGTATATCAAGACTGCTCCTGGTTGGATGAAGGGTATGCTGGAGGCTTATGACAATAACCCCTATGAACGACTGATTACTCTGGCTAAGAAAGCACAGAAGGATGGTGTGATCAAAGGTATCCTGATGCATCAGGGCGAGACCAATACGGGCGACCCGAAGTGGGCTGGTATGGTGCAGCAGGTATATGATAATATGTTGGGCGACCTTCAGTTGAAGCCTGAAGAAACACCTTTGCTGGTAGGCGAGGTGGTACAGGCCAACGGTGAGGGTGTGTGCATCGGCTGTAACAAGCAGATCAACGACTTGCCCAAGACGTTGCATACCTCACACGTCATCTCATCGACGGGTTGTACAAACGGCCCTGACAAGCTGCACTTCGATGCGGCTGGCTATCGTGAGCTGGGAACCCGTTATGGAGAGCGTATGCTGGAGCTGTTGGGCTATCAGGTGAAGAAGCCGTTCGACGTGCCCGAAGATGCTGTAACCGCTGAGACCACCATTCCAGGAAATGAGTTCCCGAAGGTGGACAAGGAGGGCAGAGCCTACTTCCGTCTGAATGCCCCCGCTGCTACCAGTGTCATTGTCGATATCTGCAGCAAGAAGTACGAGATGCGTCGCGACGAGCAGGGTATCTGGTGCGCTGTAACAGATCCGCTGGTACAAGGATTCCACTATTATTTTATGAATATAGGTGGTGTGAACTTTATCGACCCCGCTACAGAGACCTTCTTCGGTTGTAACCGTGAGTCGGGTGGTATTGAGATTCCTGAGGGCGAAGAGGGTAATTACTACCGTCCGCAATCAGGTGTGCCAGCTGGTCAGGTGCGCTCGTTCTATTATTATGCCGAATCAACCAAGGAGTGGCGCCATGCCATGGTGTACACCCCCGCAGAATATGAGCTGAAGGCCAATGCCAAGAAGCGTTACCCCGTGCTTTACCTGCAACACGGTATGGGTGAGGACGAGACCGGCTGGAGTAAGCAGGGGCATATGCAGCATATCATGGATAACGCCATTGCCGCTGGTAAGGCAGTGCCGATGATTGTGGTGATGGAGAGCGGTGATATCAAGGCTCCCTTCCAGGGTGGCGATAACCGTCAGGGCATGAGCACCTATGGCAACTCGTTCTACAAGGTGATGATCGAGGATCTCATTCCTACCATCGACAAGCAGTTCCGCACGCTCACCGATCGCGACCATCGTGCCATGGCAGGATTGTCATGGGGTGGACACCAGACATTCGACGTGGTGTTGGCGAACATGGATAAGTTCTCGTATATGGGAACGTTCAGCGGTGCTATCTTCGGTCTCGATGTGAAGACTGCCTACGACGGTGTGTTCACACGTGCCGATGAATTCAATAAGAAGATCCATTACCTGTTCATGATGAGCGGTACGGAGGGTATGGATAAGATGTTCGCAACCGAGAAGCTGGTGACCGACTTGAAGGCTCAGGGTATCAATGCCGAGTATTATGAGTCGACAGGCACCGATCATGAGTGGTTAACTTGGCGTCGCGGACTCAATGAATTCATCCCGCATCTGTTCAAATGAAACAAAAATATTAAAAAATCTATCATTCTGGAAGCGTGAAACAAATAAAAAAGTAAATGTAACATATAAATAAGTGACTTTCATTATTTTATATTAACTTTGCACCCAGAAATGAATTAGTGATCGAATAAAATTGTTTTAGTTATATTAGTAGTTAGTAGTTTTTCCTTCCTCGGGGCTCAAGAAAAGCGTTTCTTGTCCCGAGGTTTTTCTTTTTATTTATATAATAAGGTGGAAATATGACTTTTTTTTCGTAACTTTGTCCCCACATAAAACCAAAATAAGATGAAACGACTATTTGTAGCAGTTTTGATGGGCGCTTGTAGCGCATTGTCAGTGAATGCCCAGGAGCACAAGCTCTGGTACGACAAACCCGCCAGCCACTGGCTGGAAGCCCTCCCCGTAGGAAACTCCCACTTAGGAGCGATGGTCTTTGGTGAGACGGATGGTGAGGAGATACAGTTGAACGAGGAGACCTTCTGGAGTGGTTCACCCCACGATAACAACAGTCCGGAGGCAAAGGCACATCTTCAGGAAGTGCGCGACTCGATCTTCGCGGGTAAGGAGATGGCGGCTCATAAATTGATTGACAAGTATTTCTTCAAGGGACCTCATGGTCAGAAGTATCTCACGCTGGGTAGTCTGAAGCTGAATGGCGGTCAGGATTTCGAGCGGACTACCAATTTCCGCCGTGAACTGAACCTGCAGACGGCCATCTGTACCACCACCTATAAGGATAAGTTGAATGGTGTCACCTATACGCGTGAGGTGTTTGCCTCGCAAGCCGACAATGTGATTGTCATGCACTTGAAAGCCGATAAGAAGGGGAAGTTGGATTTCTCTTTGAGCCATTGGTGTAACACAGCCTTGAAAAACAGCAGTTCTGTGAAGGAAGGTGAGCTGGTGGCTACCATCCAGAATGTGGAGCACGAGGGTATCGCTGGCGCTCTGACGGCAGAGGTACGTGCGCTGGTGAAGAGCGACGGTACTTTCGACAATACCCCAGATATGATAGTGGTGAACGGGGCTACCGAGGCTACCATCTATATTACGGCCGCCACCAACTACGTGAACTATCATGATGTGAGCGGCCATCCTACGGAGCGCACCTTTCAGGCGATGGATGCTGTGAAGAACAAGAGCTATGACGAATTGCTGAAACGTCATTTGGAGAAATACCAGGAGCAGTATAACCGTGTGAAGCTCGATCTGGCCAAGTCGGAGAAATCGACATTACCCACCGACCAGCGCCTGGCTAACTTCGACGGCACCGATCTCGATATGGTATCGCTGATGATGCAATACGGCCGTTATCTGCTCATCTCCTCCTCCCAGCCAGGTGGTCAGCCCGCCAATCTGCAAGGTGTATGGAACAGTAAGCTCGATGCCCCCTGGGATTCGAAGTACACCATTAACATCAATGCCGAGATGAACTACTGGCCCGCATTGGTGGGTAACCTTGCAGAGACACAGGAGCCTCTGTTCTCGATGATCCGTGACCTGAGTGAGACGGGTGCCAAGACGGCAAAGGAGATGTATGGTTGCGACGGATGGGTGGCACACCATAACACAGACCTCTGGCGCATCGCTGGTCCTGTCGACGGCACTACCTGGGGTATGTTCCCTACGGGAGGCGCTTGGCTCACCACGCATATCTGGCAGCACTATCTCTTTACGGGCGATCTGAAGTTCCTAGCTGATCATTACGACCTCATGGAGCGGGCCGCCCAGTTCTTGTTGGATTACATGCAGACCTATCCAGAGAATGGAGAGATCAAGAAGGCCGCTGGCTGGTTGGTTACTGTTCCTACCGTCTCACCAGAACATGGTCCTGAGGGCAAGGGTACTACCGTTACGGTGGGCTCTACGATGGATAACCAGATTGTGTTCGACGTGTTCAGTAGCGTAGCCAAAGCCGCCCAGTTGCTGAGGAAGGATGATGTGCATTGCTCGAACGGCCCGAAGATTGTGTATAAGAACAGAATGTACACGGATATGTGTCAGAAGCTGCCCCCGATGCAGATTGGTCGTTATGGTCAGTTGCAGGAGTGGCTTATCGATGCCGATGATCCGAAGGATGAGCACCGTCATGTGTCGCACCTCTACGGACTCTACCCCTCGAACCAGATATCGCCCTACTCACATCCTGAGCTCTTTACTGCTGCTGCCAACACCCTGAAACAGCGTGGGGATATGGCAACGGGTTGGAGTTTGGGCTGGAAGATCAACTTCTGGGCCCGTATGCTCGATGGCAACCATGCCTTTAAGATTATCAGCAATATGCTGACCACCATCCCTTCTACCACGGAGTGGGGCCCTCACGGAGGAACCTATCCCAACCTCTTCGATGCTCATCCGCCCTTCCAGATCGATGGTAACTTTGGTTGTGCGGCTGGTGTGTGTGAGATGCTGGTACAGAGTCACGACGGAGCCGTTCATCTGTTGCCTGCCCTTCCTGATACCTGGTCAGAAGGCGAGGTCAAGGGCTTGCGTGCCCGTGGCGGATTCACCGTAGATATGAAGTGGAGCAAAGGCGAGTTGCAAGAGGCTGCAGTCCTGTCGTCGATAGGCGGCTATCTGCGTGTGCGTTCCTATATCCCTCTGCGTGGCGAAGGACTGAAACCAGCCAGCGGTGCATGTCCGAATCCCTTGTTCGCACCAGCAGAGATCAAGGAACCTCTGAAGTCGGAAGAGTTGAAGGACTTCGAGCTGATCCCCCTCAGGAAAGTCTACGAGTACGATCTCGAGACCCAACCTGGGAAAACCTATAAGCTATATCACCAATAATACATAAAGAGTTATGAAGAAACAACTATTTCTAACAACCCTGTTCTGTATCGGTCTGACCGTATCAGCACAAAACTATCCTTATCAGAATCCGAATCTGAGCGCCCAGGAGCGCGCCAAGGATCTCTGTAGTAGACTAACTTTGGAAGAGAAGGCGATGTTGATGCTCGACGAGAGTCCTGCTATCCCACGCCTGGGTATCAAGAAGTTCTTCTGGTGGAGTGAAGCCCTGCATGGTGCTGCCAACATGGGAAACGTCACCGTGTTCCCTGAGCCCGTGGCCATGGCATCTTCTTTTAATCCCGATCTGCTCTACAAGTGCTTCGACGTGGCTAGCACGGAGTTCCGTGCCCAGTACAACCACCGTATGCACGACCTCAACGGTGAGGATGAGAAGTTCCACAGTCTCTCCGTCTGGACACCTAATGTGAATATCTTCCGCGATCCCCGTTGGGGACGTGGTCAGGAGACTTATGGGGAGGATCCCTTCCTGACCTCCATCATGGGCGATGCTGTGGTACGTGGTCTTCAGGGACCGGAGGATACGAAGTATCGTAAGCTCTGGGCGTGTGCCAAACACTATGCTGTTCATAGCGGACCAGAGTACACCCGTCATACCGCCAACCTCAACAGTGTGCCCGTGCGTGATTTCTGGGAGACCTACATGCCTGCTTTCAAGAAACTCGTTACAGAGAGTAAGGTCCGTGAGGTGATGTGTGCCTACCAGCGTCTCGACGATGATCCCTGTTGCGGAAGTACCCGCCTGCTCCAGCAGATCCTGCGCGACGAGTGGGGCTTCCAGTATCTGGTAGTCAGCGACTGCGGTGCCGTGAGCGATTTCTACGAGAACCATAAGTCGTCTTCTGATGCCGTACATGGCACCTCGAAGGCTGTCCTTGCTGGTACGGATGTGGAGTGTGGCTTCAACTATGCCTATAAGAGTCTGCCAGAGGCTGTACGTCGTGGTCTGATCTCTGAGGCTGAGGTCGACAAGCACGTCCTCCGTCTGTTGGAGGGTCGTTTCGATCTGGGTGAGATGGATGATCCCTCACTCGTGGAGTGGTCGAAGATCCCTTATTCGGCCATGTCTTCCAAGGCTTCTGCCAATATCTCCCTCGACATGGCACGCCAGACGATCGTTCTGCTGCAGAACAAGGGCAACGTGCTGCCTCTGAGCAAGAATGCGGAGAAAATCGCCGTTATCGGCCCCAACGCCAACAACACCCCGATGATGTGGGGCAACTACAACGGCACACCTAATAAGACCGTCACCATCCTCGACGGTATCAAGGCCAAGCAGAAGAAGCTCGTCTATCTCCCAGGCTGCGACCTCACCTTCGACAAGGTCATGGAGTGTCATATCGCCTCCGAGTGTGTCGCCCCCGATGGTAAGAAAGGTCTCAGGGGCATCTTCTGGAACAACCGTACTATGGAGGGCAAGCCCGTTAGCACACAATACTATACCAATCCCCTCGCCGTTACCACCTTCGGTATGCACAACTTCGCCCCTGGCGTACAGCTTGAGGACTTCTCGGCTAAGTACGAGACCGTCTTCACCCCGAAGGAGTCTGGCGAGTATGTGGTGAATGTCGATGGAACTGGACATTTCGAGCTCTACATCGATGGTGAGCGGAAGTTCATGCATCACATCTGGCGTAACACGCCTAACCGTGTGCCCATCCAGGCAGAGAAGGGCAAGAGCTATACGATCGAGGTACGCTACGCTCATGTCCATACCTATAATGCCGACCTGGCCATCAACATCGCCCGTGAGCTGCCTATCGACTATCAGCAGACCATCGATCAGCTGAAGGGTATCGACAAGGTGATCTTCGTAGGTGGTATCGCCCCCAGTCTGGAGGGTGAGGAGATGCCTGTGAACATTGAAGGATTCAAGGGAGGCGACCGTACCAGCATCGAACTGCCGAAGGTTCAGCGTGAGTTCCTCAAGGCGTTGAAGGCCGCTGGTAAGACTGTTATCTACGTGAACTGCTCTGGCTCGGCTATCGCCCTGGAGCCTGAGACAGAGAGTTGCGACGCCATCGTTCAGGCATGGTATGCAGGTCAGGAGGGTGGTACGGCCATTGCCGACGTGCTCTTTGGCGACTATAACCCTGGTGGTAAGCTGCCCATCACCTTCTATAAGAACGACTCACAACTGCCCGACTATGAGGACTACTCGATGAAGGGTCGCACCTATCGCTATTTCAACGATCCACTCTTTGCTTTCGGCTATGGTCTGAGCTATACCACCTTCGAGATTGGCGAGGCCGCTATCGAGGGTGAGGCTGGAAATTACAAGGTAACGATCCCCGTAAGCAACAAGGGTAATGTGGGAGGAACAGAGATTGTACAGCTCTACATCCGCGACCTGGCTGATGCCGAAGGACCATCTAAGTCGCTTCGCGCTTTCCAGCGTGTTGAGATAAAGGCTGGTCAGAGTGCTACAGCCACGCTGACACTCGACAAGAAGAGCTTCGAGTTCTGGGATGCCGCCACGAACACCATGCGCACCAAACCAGGCACCTACGAGATCCTCTACGGCAACAGTTCCTTAGACAAAGATCTCAAGAAACTCCAGGTTAGATTCTAAACATAAATCCCTCGCCGCTTGGCGGGGGATTATTGTTTGTTACAGCTTCTTAATAATCGCGTTCGTGCCAGTAAGCCTCTTACCGTAGTTCTGGGGCTTGATGTCGCGGATATACAACTCCCTCATGCTGGAGCAACCCACAAAGGCTTCTGGTGAGCAATTCGGTGTCCGACCACTCACAGTAGCCGTTGTGAGTTTGCGACAGTTATGGAAGGCCCACTTCGCTATCTTCACACTGTTGCCAGGAATGCTCACCTGCGTCAGACCTGCATTGTTGAAGGCATCCTCCTTGATGGTTACAACACTCGACGGGATATCCACCGATGTCATGTTCGTCTGGTTGGCAAAGGCATTCTTGCCGATACCTACAACCCTGTAGGTTGTACCATTATGCTTTACCTGTGAGGGAATGGACACCCTACCCTTATAATTGCCTCTCAACTCTCCCGTTACCTCAACGGTATTTTTGCTCAGGATCTTATAGTTTATCTTGTCGGCAGTAAACACCAGTCCGTTGTTGCCTGTGTTTGAATAGTGATTCTGAATGTCGCTCATCTTGATGCCCCATTTCTTGGCTTCCTTCTCAATATCGAAGTCCTGAACATTCATAACACCATTTCTGCCAGCAGACACACATTGTCCTGGCTGTAGTGTGATTCTTTTCCCAGTCCTTTTGCTCTTTGCCGTAACAGAGCCCGCAAACAGCCAGGCACTCGACTGACTTCCAGTTTCTTTCACCGCAAAGATGGTACCATTAATACCCATGGCCATATTGAACATCTCTATTTCTAAGGATTCTCCATTAATAATTTTTTTGATGTTACCTACAAATGATCCATATAGCATCTGCAATTTGGTCTGTTTGGGTTCATTTATAATGTGAACGCGACTTTCACCATTAAAAAAGAAAAAATTCCAATTTTTATCCATTAATATAGCACCAGACTCATCATCGTGTAGTTCAATGAGGTCGTTTCCATAAATAGGGGTATCAAGGTCTACAGATTCGAATGAATCGTCCTCATCGTCGAAACAACGGATTTTCACCTCTCCCTTGTAATCATAGAATTCGAACTCACTGGGCTCTTGATGACAATGGGGGCAATTGTCAGGGTCTATTCTCTTCTCATAAGTCTTAACAGGTTTCTTTGCAGGAGCAGGTGTAGAAGGTTTTTCGACCACTTTCCAAGAAACATTAACAACACACGGAGTCCGTGTTCCGTCTTGTACATCACCTTTCATCGATACATAACCGGCATCTTTGGGGATGGTGTAGGAATAGGACGCATTTTTACCAGAAATCGTTTTACGAAGCAGGACTTCACTATCTACTTGGGCGCTTCTTCTGACTTCGACACGAAGATAGGGTAAACGATTAGCTTTATTATTCACAGCATCAATCGTGAGCGAAACCGTTGTTCCCGCTTTTGCCTCACAAGTATAATAGAGCTGCTTCGGACCAGCTGGCATCTGTCCGTTTTTAACTACTGTTCCACCAGACAAGCTATACCTTAATGAGCAGTCATTGCCTTGGATGGTTCCACTTTGCGCCCAGGCTGTTGCCACTCCCAGCAACAACAACGCCGTCAACATGAATCTATTCAATCTCTCCATTGCCATAATAGTTTTTAGTTTCACTTTCGTTTGCAAATATAGGGAAAATAGAGCAATCTTCCAAATATATTCAGACTTTTCTTACTCCTTCTCCTCCTTGCGGATGCCCTCTACCACCCGTCCGAATATCATCTTGGGGTGATCGGAAAAAGACAAAGAATAGTTTTATCCTCGAAACAAAAAATCCCGCTTATTTCACCAATAAGCGGGATAATTCTTATGTTAACCTATCAGTCAGCGGGTTTGGGGAGAATCATGCAACGAGCAAATTGAGCGGGATTTGCATTAGTATTATCTGCAACGTTTTCTCCATTCGACCATGCAGCTGCATCAGCGGTAGTCTTTGTTCCAATTAATAAAGCATCTCCGGATTTATTTGTTATAGTACCGCTAATTCCTGTTGCCCCAGTTGCACCATTGGCTTCAACAACTCCCCCCTTGTATTGCAAGCTTGCTGCTGTATCAACCCAGATGCCATATCCGCTATATCCGCTACCGGGTGCACCAGTAGCTTTTATTGTACCACCACTAACAATAAGTACTCCAAAGCTATACAAGCCAACTCCTCCACCGCCCGAATGACTTGCGTCGCCTTCACCGCCAGTAGCAGTAATAGTGCCTCCACTTATAGTATTCTCACCAATATTTATTCCAGCTGAAATACCAGAACCACCGTTGCAACTACCACAGCTATTACCGCCTATACCTGTTATTGTGCCATCATTGAACATTATCTGCTCGGCAAAGATACCTCTTCCGCCAAAATTATCACCTGATACTGCAGAACCGCCAACACCTGTGACTTCTCCTTTATTAATTGTTAATGTAGCGTTCACATATATTCCAGATCCACCAGGCCCAGTACTTGATACAGTTCCAGTTCCTTTTACTACTCCACCATAGATACTAAGATTTTCGTCAACCATAATACCCTGCATGGTACCCTCGGCAGTAACATTTCCTCCATATACATTCATGTTTTTTGCAAATATACCCTGATTATTATCTCCAGAGGCAGTTGCTGTAATTTTACCACCATGAATGTTAATAGTTCCTGAAATAGCTAAAGAATAAAAGTCGGTTGAAGTAGTAGTAACGACTAAAGCACCAGTACCACCACTTTGACCATAGATATTCAGTGTAAAATTTGAAGCTCCATTGTACGATATCTGATGATCGTTCGATAATTTCAAAGTCTTACCATCAAGAATAATCAAGTCGACATCACCACCAAGTGTAACATTTGCATCAATGGTAATATCATCATCTACAATATAAGTACCAGACCATGTAGTTGTGGTAGATGTCATTTTTGTAGCACCATCGGGAATAGCAGTTTCTGCCAAAGTAGATCCATTCCATTTAAGATAGGTACCAGTACTCGTCGATCCACCAGAACCTCCACCATTGATGATTTCCTCTAAGGCGTTATCACCATTTCCGCAACTTGCGAACAACAGCGGAAGGCTAAGCAGCACACCTCCCAGTAGATGTAAATAACTTCTTCTCATACAACAAATCAATTTAGAGTGTTATAAATTGAGGTTCAATAGGTTAAAACGCGAGGACTGGACGGACGTAGCATTTTCCCCAAGTATCATTCTTATCATTATAGTTCCAGTAGAAGCCGTAGCCATCCCCCGTAGTCGTAGCGTCGACCCTCAAATATACGGCGTTTCCTACGGAATTCTCGGAACTAGACCAGAATAAGTATTCTGCATCAGTCATGCTGTCGTAGTCTACGCCTGCTGTGCCTGCTTTTCCAAGGGCAGCCTCCCAATTGTCAGCGGCGGTGTGATCTTTATTATACGAATCATCAGACCACACAATATCATCCTCGTCCAGCCCGCCGAGGCCTGTCTGCATCCTCACCCACTGCTGCGCGCTGGGCAGGAACCAGCCTGTAGTCCATGTGGGGACCGTCAGATCATGATAGGTCCTAGCCTGATAGGCTGCTGGATAGTTGGTGCCAGGGTCGTCTTTTCCTACCATCGTCAAGGTATTCGTATAGCCGCTCACATTCGTCGTGCGAATCAAGTCAAGCTTAGCATCTACTTTTGCACTTTCGCCAAATTCATAGGCTGTATTTGCCGTACTCCAAATAACTTTCGTGGGGGCATTCTTCAGGCAGAGCACGAGGCCGTGGCCTCCGCCATCAGCAATAGCCTCCGTGAAGGCATCGTTACCCAGATATGCAATTACGCCAATGGGCGTCTTACCTGTCTCTGCAGCAGCACTGAATGTGCCGTCGCTATTCATAAGGTCGCCCAGCGTCGCCATCTTCAGTTTCTTTTCTGCCTCCAGCGTAGTGAGGTCCGCAGCTGTCAGTCTCTGAATATAAGCCTTTGCATCACCACCCTCGCCTTGTATAGCCTTTACCCATACGGCTGTAACTGAAGCGAGCTTCGACTTATCAACGGTGTACTTGCCTTCACTAAGTTCTGCGGTGGCAATAACAGAACCTTCATCATTCGTCAGTTCAATCGAAGTGATGTCTTCTGTTATATCGAATGTTTCCGCCAGATCAGTCACTGAAAATTCATACTTGGCGATTACCTCAGGAATGTCACCAGAGGATCCACCCTTAATAATCTCTTCTAAGGCGTTATCACCATTTCCGCAACAAATCAATAACACAGTCGCAAGGAGTAGAATACAACCCCTGATTACGTTTAAAATAGACTTTCTCATAAGCATCATTAAATCTGGTTTATAAATGTTTGAATACTAGTTGGTTGCAAATATACGCAAAAAGTTCGAAACCACCAAATCTTTCCCCAAGAACTTTGCTTTTCTACCCTGCTCCGCGTTTCCTGTGACAGCCCCAGTTGTGTTATTACTTACTTCTCAATTTTATCCTCCCATTTCTTATGTTCAATAAACCAATCTGCGCTATGACTCCCAAGACCACCAATCTGACGAGGATGCGCTAAAGGGAGAATCTTGTAATTCTTACCATTTATCACAGCCTCTGTAGTGCTGCCATAACCATAGTGATTCCTATAATCCAATAGTGTCTTATAATCTATTTTTGACACTATGTTGAGGAATTGTTTAATGGGGATATCACCCAGCAACACTAACAACTCAGCTTTTGACTCTTCTAACTCTGCTATAATCTCTTTACAACGTTCTTTATCACAGAATCTAGAAGGACGCTTGGGGATAGTTACCTCATTCAGGCCATACCGATCTCGATAATCTTTATTGTATATGTTATCAATAAAGTCCTGCTGATTCTTATTCAGCCTTGTCTCTGGTAGAAGATCGCAGAGCCAGGCATCTTTACGTGTAAATCCTAACGGTGCTAAGATATGCTCATCAAGGACTTTAGCTGAAGGGCCGTTGAATCTGGATTCTGCAGGCTCTAGAGAACCTAATTCTTTGGGAAAATTGATCTTACTTATAATTTCTGCTGCCTCCATAGGATTTCCATCCCAGAAGATTCGTGGTTCACTCGCTACGGCTAAAGCATTACAAACGGGCTTTTTCTGCCCAGGCTTCGTCCAACGCGCATGTACAGCACTTGCATAAACACCCAGAACAAACACCTTCTTTGGTGTCCGATCCTGCTGCACTACAGGCTTTAGTTCTTCGCCAAACGGAAAATAGTACTTCATATCCTCTTATCTTTTAAGTTAATTCCAACCTTCTTCTCCCCCACTATCTCACAGATGATTTCTTTCTTCTTTCACCTCATTGAGCATCGTTATGGGATTCTTACCATACTGGAATGGTCTGAGTACATTGAAATCCCTATCAATCACACAATATATTTCCACCTCGTCATTATCCTCCATTCCGAAGCCATCTTCGTCAGCAAAATATCTGCCATCAGGATAGAGCGTCCAGCAATAAGCACATATTCCGTCTTCGAAGTCATTATAACGGCCTATACCCGAATATTCTGACTTCATGGCATAAGCATTATAAGTATGCTCAACCCCCTCAAGACTCTTGTAGTCAATATCATCCTTGGTGAATCCCACTACATTTCCATCCTCATCTACGAATTTCTTTACCTTACCTGTTTCTGTATTTGCCAGATACAAAGGTCCACGACAACTACCGAATGTAGCAATACCCTCACCTATCATATAGCCAGGATTGCCAAGAGCCTCCAACTCTGGACAACCAATGCACTCAACCTTCCTATCGTTGATCACAAATTGGGGTTTAAATTGAGATTGATTCATAATCTTTATAGTTTATGGGGACAAAGATAGTTATTACTGGTTAATACTCATAGATGTATTTTTATTGTTTCTGGGCCTCTTCTACTTTCTTCAGAAGAGCTATTAATTTCTCAAGGCCTTCATCTATTGCCTTGTAGAGTTCAACAGAATCTCTAAATTCCTTGCCATGTATAACGATTTTCAGTTCATAATCGCTTATTGGTTTATCAGCGAGTGCTAACATATCTTCGCGAATACAATCATCCTGGAACCAGTAATTTTTCTGGGTAGCCTCTTTAAAGTCCAATGTCAAAGTCTCATTGCAAGTGTTCTGCTCTATGGCTTGCAGATGGCTTTCCAGACTTTTAATTACACTTTGAATGTATGCAAAGATCGTATGAGCATAGGATATCTTTGACACTCCTCCAAACGAGTCCATCAAATGATACTTACTAATCACATACCTCAGGCCATCCAAATTATCCTGAAGTGATACATGTTCTTTTTCTTCCATTTTTGATACTTTTTCGTTCATAACTTTACTTTATTAATTAATTATCATTTTTCTATTTCATTTACTTTTCACTCTCAATTAGCTTGTTAATATATCCCAGAACCCCATAAAGCGGAATATTTTCCATCCAGTCCTGATCAATATAGGGCTTCATGGAGCAACGCAAACCCTTGAAATGCTCATTGGGATAATCTTCTACAATAAAGCCACGAAGTGACTTACTGCGCAAGTTTTCCTCAGCCTTTACCTCAATAGGGATTATACGTTCATCTGTCTGTATAAGGAAGTCAATCTCTTGAGTAGAGTTTTCCTTACTATAATAGTAGATGCTCAGATCATCGAATGTTCTAAGTTGCTCAAAAACATAATTCTCAGAGAAAGCACCCTTGAACTCTTTAAAGACATCATTGCTTGTTAACATCAAACTGGCTGGAGCATTTGCCATTGCTCCTAAAAGGCCGACGTCAAGGGTGAATAGTTTGAACGCATTGAAATCTTCGTAGAAACTTAGCGGCATGGTAGGCTTGTTGCAACGATGAACTTTAAAAGCCAGTTTTGCATCTATCAGCCATTGGATAGCAGACTCCAAATCGCGTGCGCGCCCTCCTGGTTTCACGGCTCCGTAGATAAACTTTTTGTTCTCCTTGGCCAATTGGGCCGGGATACTCTTCCACACAAGGCGTATACGCTCCGTCTCATTGCCTGCATGCTTGGCAAAATCATTATCGTAAGTTTTAAGAATTGCTTTCTGTATCCTTCTAATCTTATTCACATCGCCATGAGTGGTATAATCCAGTACAGCCTCTGGCATACCGCCAACATAATAATATTGTCTGAGCAGTTCCTGTATCTTCGTATCAAGAATACCCATCATTTCCCAATCACAATTGGCAATCATCTCAGCCAATTTATCTTCGCCTTTAGCCCACAGGAATTCTTCAAAAGTCATGGGATACAAATAGAGGAAATTAACCTTACCAACAGGATAGGATTCGCCAGGACGATGGGTTACACCTAGCAAAGAACCAGCAACAACAATATGTTGATCACGAGCATTCTCGCAGAAATACTTCAGACTGTCAAGACCTCTATAAGCCTCTTGTATCTCGTCTATAAAGATAAGCGTCTTCCCTGTAATGATAGGTTGCCCAGAAAATGCCTGGAGTGCCTGCATGATACGTTCCACATGAAGATCCTGCTGAAACAGATTTTGCATGCGCTCATCATCATGGCAATTTACATAAACCAGATTATCGAACTCGTTCTTACCAAACTCTTTTAACAGCCAGGTTTTACCAACCTGACGAGCCCCCTCAAGCACCAACGGCTTGCGGTCTGGGTCGTTTTTCCACTCTATCAGCGCATTATATAGCTTTCTCTTCATACCTTTTTACACTTTTCTGGACGAATAATCGCTGCAAAGTTACACTTTTCTGGACGAATTTCCAAACTTTTTGCCAATTTTCTTGGGGAACTTTAATACATTTTTGCCAATTTTCTTGGGGAACTTTGGTGTATTTTTGCCAATTTTATGAGGGAACCATCATTCTATGAGAGCAAATTGGTGTTTCAATCTGACCTGAACAGCAGGCTGTCTCTTCACCGAGAGCCATCGCTTAGTTTTTCCATCACACCACCAAATCTTTCCACAAAAACTTTGCAAAGTTCAGATGCGAATTCAAGCCCAAAATAAGAGGCGCCTCCTTGCAGAAGCGCCTCTTGATATGATTGGATTATCGGCCACGTTCGAGCCACAGGAAGGAGGTGAGTAATGAGTAAGAAAGAAACTATGAAATTCGTTGTGCAGTTGATTGCGTCGATTGCGTCGGCGATACTGACAGCACTGGGGGCTACATCGTGCGTGGCGTGACGTTATCCGGCCCATTAAAGCCCTATCCCGAAGACTTTTATATGAAGTTTTCGGGATTTTTCTTTGTGGTATCAGATATTATACCTATCTTTGCAGAACATTATTATAAATACTACATTATTACTAATTATGAACAGTCGCTCACTATTCCCTATCGGAACCAAGCTTCAGATGATCATCTGCTGCCTGCTATTCTCCTTGAATGTAGCAGCGCAGGCACAAGATATAGACAGTGTAAGTACGCAGGAAAGTAAGCCGAGCTTGATGGATCGGCTTCATCAGGTACAGGAATACTTAGACGCCAAAGCCAAGAAGAAGGTGGACCCGAACTATATCGAAGTGCCCGAGAAGCCCTGGAGGGTGATTCTGCGCTATAAAGCAAGCGTGTTCGACGTAGATTATAGTAACAGCGCAGGTGATCCGTCGGCGGGTGATGGCGTAGACTGGGAGTTGAGCTTTGAGCCACCCATGGCATCTTCCGTTGGTGTGTGGGCAGGCTATCGTGGTACGGGATTCGCTATTTCCAAATCTCTTCACAGGAAAAAAGGAACATCGTTCTCGTTCAGCACCACCGGCGCGAAGTACGGAGCCAACTTCAGGCTGAAGGGATTTGATATTGACGAAGCAACGCTCACCTCAACCGTCTACGAAGACGGACAGGTTATCAATGGAAAGGGGCAAGGGCATTTAAAAGCTCCCGTCAGCATTGCTTCGCTTTATCTAAACGGCTATTACGTGTTCAACGGGCGCCGCTACTCTCAGGCTGCGGCCTACAACCAGTCCGTTATCCAGCGCCGCTCTGCAGGATCCTTGCTTGTAGGAGCCACCTGGTATATGGCTGCTTTAGATTATTCGGATGACAAGAACACCTCGATCATACTCCTAAGCCGTAACATTGGCCGCATCAAACTGCATCAAGGCAACATCGGTATCGGCTACGGCTACAACTGGGTACCCCTGCGTGGTCTTGTCCTCAACGCCATGGCCATGCCGACCGTCAGTTTCTACAACCGTGTGAAGGTTTACAAGTACGACTGCAACTATGAAGTAGCGGATGCGAAAGGACAGATTGACGACTACGGGCAATGGAACCCCCAAACGCACACCTGGGCTAACGGGAAAAAGCACAAGCCTGTTCCCAGTGGCGATGATATGACATGGTACGATGAAGTGGACAGCTGGGAAGTAGGTTCTGAGAGCGAAACCAGCATGCTCAGGCTCAACCTTGACCTGCGCCTCGGTATTGCCTACAACTGGAGTAATTACTTCATCGGACTTCAGGCGCAGTTCAATAATTTCATGTTTAAGAAAGACCAATGCAAGGTCAACCTCTACGACGCATATGCTCGTATGTCTTTGGGCGTAAGACTATAGAATCACAATATGAAAAAGAAACTAATAACACTCACCCTTACACTCTGTGTATGCGCTATTCCGCTCTGGGCTATCGTGAGCGGACGGTCGTTGACGAATACACTCAAGGAACTCTGCAGGGAGTTGCAAACAACTTATCAACAGCGTTCAGAGGCGCAGCAACGCTTCAACGACGATTATGCGCGGCAGCATCAACGGATGATTGACGTCGTCACCGAGTCGAACGAGCTCTCCATCCTGCTCTATACGCAAGAGCAGGAGATGACGTTTGACCTGGCCTACGCCCTGAAAAAGGTAACGGCCAACTATAAGACCTTCAGCATGGACCGCAGACCGTACGACCACTTCGTCAACAGTCTGAACTACGAGATTGACCGCAATGCCCGACTGGTGGAGGCCCTGCGCCGACTGCCACCGATGATGAAGGAGATTGAGATGGAAATTATACCAGACAGTCTGCTGTATCGTAACGACTCGCTGGATGTGCATCTGACAGACTCCATCTCTTCGCTGGAAAAAGAGATTATCAGGATTGCCTTCAAGGATTCGCTTTCAGCCCCGTTTGTCTTGGACTCGATAGGCGAGGCGCTGCGCGACTCCTGCATCTTCTATGCTTCTGAGCTGCTGAAGATGAACGCTGATAACCGAGCTACCGTGATAGCCGACAGCACACACTATCAGGAGGCCTTTCTGCGATTGAAGGAGAACTACGACTATGCCGAGTCGCGCTATCGGGATCTTGAGCGGTATATCTTTGTGGACGGACAGACACCGTTCTTAGACATTCTGGCAAATCCAGGCTACTATTGGAATAAGGTCAAGGTGGATCTGCATGAGCAGTACAGCATGAAAGAATTGAGTGAAGGACTTGATGAATCGGATTTAGACGAGAATGTTTCTGACGAAGAGGATGACACCGTATTTCTACAGCACCTTTCCAGTAAGGCAGAGAACACAATGTTGCTGATTGTCTGCATCGTACAAGTGGTCGTGTTGGTGTTCTTCTGGTTCCTGACACTCCTGGTTCTGTGGCTGCTTTACCGCTTCACAAGGCTGAAACGCTATATTCCCAAGAGGAAACTGTCCATCATCTCGATACTGATGGGTACCATCATTTACTTCCTTTTGTTTGGTTTCTCATTATACGGCGATGAATACATCGATCTGGGTGTCAGACACGTCAACACCTTCCTTTGGCTACTCATTGCCATCTCTGGTTCGCTGCTGCTACGCGTTAAACCAGAGCAGTTCCGTCAGGGGTTTCTGCTCTATTCTGCCACCTTCCTGGTGATGCTGATGATCATTGCCTGCCGCATCACCTTTGTGCCAGACAAACTGATGGTGTTCCTGTTCCCGCCCATTCTGCTGGTGATAGTCATCTGGCAGTTATGCTGCTGCATCTGGATCAGTGGTAAGGCCACATCCATCGACAGTACGCTGGGCTGGGTATCGTTGGCCGTCTATCTCGTCGCCTTCGTCTTTGCATTCATGGGCTACACCTTTGTGGCTTTGCTCATATTAGTGTGGTGGTATTTCCTGTTGGCTGTATGGCTGACAATAGTCTGTATCTTAGACCTGATGGGCCGGTACAAAGAGCGCTGGTTAGACAAGCGGGTGGATGCCATGCGAAATCGTATTACCTACGTGTCGGGTGAAGACCGCGAATCGCTGCTATTTGGCGCCACCTGGTTCTATGACTTCATCCGTCAGGTGGTCGTTCCCGTCATCGTACTCCTCTCCATGCCGCTGTGTGTCAGGTTGTCGTTAGGCATGTTCGATTTCGACGACCTCTTTGTGAAGTTCTATGAGAAGCCCTTTATTCAGCTTTATGATCAGAGTGGTTTCGAGACGTTACGAATTTCGGCCAGGAGCATCATCTATCTGCTGATTTTCTACTATATACTGCGCTATTTCAGCAAGGCTATCCACGCCATCTGGCAATACCTGAGATATGTAACCTTTATGCGCAAGCACAATCGCACCTCCATCCGCTCCAACGAGATCAACCTCTCCTTGGGCAACAGCATCATCAGCGTCCTGATCTGGATGGCTTATGCCGTAGTGGTTATCTACGTATGGAAGATTCCTACAGGCTCACTGGGTCTGGTGGCCGGAGGTCTGTCGGCTGGTATCGGTTTGGCCCTGAAGGATGTGATCAATAACTTCATCTACGGCATCCAGCTGATGGGTGGACGTCTGAGAGTGGGTGATTGGATAGAGTGCGAAGGCATTCGTGGTAAGGTGACCGCCATCAACTACCAGTGTGTACAAGCCGAGACCATCGAGGGCACGGAGATGTCATTCCTTAACTCGTCGCTCTTTGGCAAGAACTTCAACAACCTGACGCGCAACAACTCGTACGAGCTGACAATCATCACCGTAGGCGTGGCTTACGGCACTGAAGTGCAACGAGTACGCGAGGTGCTGGTGGAGGGTATGCAGAAGATGCGCACCAAGGATCAGTATGGTCGTGAGATAGTGGATCCCAAGTACGGCGTCTATGTGGTTGTGGGCAACATGAGCGACAGTGCTGTTGACATCAACGTGAAACAGTACGTACTAGTGGCTGAGCGCATCGGCTATGTAGACCGTGCGAAGGAGGTGATTTACGATTCCCTCACCGCCGCTGGCATCACCATCGCCTTCCCGCAGTGCGACGTACATCTGATTAACGAAGGATAACGAAACAAAGATAGGGTGTGCCTATTTGACACGCCCTCATCTTTTATAAATCATATTTAATATATTCCTATCGGAACCAAGCTATTATTCTTGTGCAGGAAAGCATAATACTACATTGCCATCGCGGTCGATGTATCCCCGTTGATTACCTTTCCTGAACCAGGCAAGGCCCTCTGAAAACTCGCCAGACTCATCAAATTGACAAGGAATCACTACCTGATACGACGTGTCAACGTACCCATATTTCTTGTCTTTGACTACGCAAGCCAGTCCTTCATGGAAACGAAAGAAGTCGTAGTCATATTCTGGAGGCAGTAGGATAGAACCATCTGTAGCAATAAGTCCGTGTTTCCCGTTTGATGTAATTGCAATTTTTTCTCCATATACGAAGATCTTGTCGAGGATACAGGGAATAATCATCTTCCCCTCTTTAGTGAAGATGCCTAGCTTTTTGTCTTTCTCAACCTTAATAAGGTCTAAACAGTCATTGTTGGAATATATACGATCCAAAACATCACCGTAACCGCAAGGAAATACTAGGCGTCCTGTCTTGTCGATAATGCCCTCTTTGTCATTTTTGTCGGTAACAAACGCCAGCCCATTGACAAAATCACCTATGTATTCATAATCGTCAACTTGCAGAACCTCCTGTCCGTTAATGTCCAAACATACATACTTATTGTTTTTTTTCAGGATCAGAAGACTATCGGAATAACTTGGGGCGTTTCCATCGTAAGTATAGATAAATTGTGATATCAGCTTCCCGTCGCCATTCATCAAAGCCAACTTCTGTCCTTTAGCAGCAAACATCTTTACAATACCAGGATCATTCATCAGACCAAAAATCTCCCTATAGATACAAGGCTGTATCTGGCGGCCCTTCTTATCAATCAATCCGTAACCCTTTTGATTATAAGTCAAAGCAATTCCGTTGATGAAAGGGTAACTATTGCATAAGAGCGTTGGATAGTATGCTCTCGTGATGGGAATGACCACGCGCCCCGTCTTATCAATATATCCGTATTTCTTGCCTTTTACCACCATTGCTAATCCTTCAGAGAATGAATAGGCATAGTCGTAGGAGCAAGGTATGACTATAGTTCCTGTGGTGTCTACATATCCTTGTTTATTATTTATGTCTTCGACAACAGCCAGTCCTTCATCGAAAGCGTGTACATAATCATAGTTACAAGGTATGATGAATGTTCCTGTACTATCCACGTATCCCTCTTTATCATCTTTATATATCTTAAGAAGTGGTCTGGTAAAACCCTCATCACGAAAATATGTATGCTTTAATTTGGGTGAATCGTATTCGCAAGGCACTACCACACGTCCTTTTATCCATAGTCCCCATTGACCATTCTGACATAGCCAGGCCATTTTTCCGTCGAATTGATAAATCTCGTCGTATTCGCAGGGGATGACCTCTTCGCCGTTGGTACGCTTTCGGATACCGTATTTACCATCTTTCTTGACCAGCATCCAAATACGTGAAATATCAAAACCTCCTAATTGCATGCCATCAAAATGGGAGTATTTATTACCCTCGAATACACAGGGCATGATTTCCTTTCCGTTCGTATCTATCCACGTCCATTTTCCATCGCGGCTGACGCGGGCAAAGCCATCTGTAAAAACATCAGCAAAATCATAGATATAGTCTATAACCAGATGCCCCTCGTGGTCAATATATCCATACTTTCCATCTTTTTTGACGATAGCCCTTCCGCAGTTAAAGCCATGTGGTGAATCATCAAATTGTAAATAATGGTCGAATATGGGGGGAATCACCTCTTCGCCCTTCATATTAATATATCCTTGCATTTTGCCTTTCACCACGTAGGCCAGTCCTTCGTGGAAGGAGAAGACCCTATCATAAACTTGGGGGGCATCAGTCCTCCGAGGTGTTTCTTCTTGAGCCGTCATCGTCTGTACCATTGCGCATCCTGTCATGATGGCCGCGATAGTCAAAAATCTCTTTATTTCCATATTACTTCGACATTTTATGGGTGTTATAGGTGTAGCTATGATTGTAAGCTGCTGCAAACATACGAAAAAAATTCAATTGATTAAGTTCACTATCTGGGGCGTTTTATTCTAGCATATTATCGAGGGCGGTAACACCCCTGTCGGTGCAGAAGCCACGTAGGGAAATGAAGATATAACTCTTGAAAATATCCTCGATAGAGTAGTCACGATAGAGTTGAGCTTCCATGATATGACGACCCATCACATCAAAAAGACGACCCACCAACTCATAGTTCAGCTCAGGACGGAAATAACCCTCACGGATACCACGCTCAACGAAAAGGATGAACTTACTACGACTCTTGACACTCTCCTGCTCAAGATATTGCAGTACCGAAGGATATCTCTTGATATCAGAATAGAATGCAGGATTTGTCTTACGGAATTGTTCGACTTTCATCTGATATAACTTCAGCATGATCTCCATTACATTATCACACCCTGCCACTATCTGATCTATCTGTTCTCCACGCATATGATGGTAGAATTTGATACCTTCAAAAAGCAGGAGTTCCTTGTTTTCAAAAATCTCATAGAGCGTACGCTTCGATATGGCAAGTGATGAAGCCACATCATCCATCTTCACAGCACGGATGCCATGCTGGGCAAACAACTTCATCGCAGATTGAAGAATTTGGGTCTTTAGTCCCTCTTTATAGGTGGTAAGATGCTTAGTTTCCTGCATATATATGTATTTTATGCTGCAAAGATACAAAAAAAACAAAAAAACAAAATGATTTCAATTAGTTTTTTGTAATTTTGCGCGGAAATTCAGGATTTAATTAATAATACACTATGGTAAAGATCACAAAAGAGGCTGCTCTCGAGTACCATGAGAGTGGACGCCCAGGAAAAATCGAAGTAAAGCCAACCAAGGCTTATCGTACACAAACCGACCTGAGCCTCGCCTACTCCCCGGGCGTGGCTTATCCTTGTCTGGAGATTCAAGAGAATCCAGACAGTGCATATAAATACACTGATAAGGGGAATCTCGTTGCAGTAATATCAAACGGTACTGCCGTGCTTGGTTTGGGTGATATTGGTGCTATGAGCGGCAAGCCCGTGATGGAGGGCAAGGGTCTGCTCTTTAAGATCTATGGAGGTATCGACGTATTTGATATCGAGGTTGCCGAGAAAGATCCAGAGAAGTTCTGTGAGGCAGTGGAGCGTATTGCCCCCACATTTGGTGGTATCAACCTCGAGGATATCAAAGCCCCTGAGTGCTTCTATATCGAGGAACGCTTGAAGAAAACACTTGACATCCCAGTGATGCACGACGATCAGCATGGTACAGCTATTATCTCGGCTGCCGGACTAAAGAATGCCATGGAGGTCATCGGCAAGGATATCAAAAATGTAAAGATTGTGGTCAATGGTGCTGGTGCTGCTGCCATCAGCTGTACCAAACTCTATATGGCTATTGGTGCGAAGAAGGAGAATATCGTGATGCTCGACTCGAAGGGTGTCATCTCTACCGAGCGTACAGACCTCAACGAGCAGAAGAAATTCTTCGCCACCTCACGTACAGATATACACACACTGGCAGAGGCTGTGAAGGATGCCGACGTATTCGTTGGTCTTTCGAAGGGTAACGTGCTCTCTAAGGATATGGTAAAGTCGATGGCCAAGGATCCCGTCATCTTCGCCCTCGCTAACCCCGTTCCTGAAATTTCATACGAGGATGCGATGGATGCCCGACCTGACGTACTGATGTCTACAGGTCGTACCGACTATCCCAATCAGATCAACAACGTTATCGGCTTCCCCTACATCTTCCGTGGTGCCCTCGACGTTCACGCTACAGCCATCAACGAGGAAATGAAGTTGGCAGCCGTTCACGCTATCGCCGACCTGGCTAAGCAGCCTGTACCCGATGTGGTAAACGATGTATATAAGGTTAATAATCTGACCTTCGGACGCGACTACTTCATTCCGAAGCCAGTAGATCCACGACTGATTACAGAAGTATCGTCAGCCGTTGCTAAGGCTGCCATTGAGAGTGGTGTTGCCCGTAAGAAGATTGAGGATTGGGAGGAGTATAAGGATTCGCTTAGTGTGCTGCTGGGGCAGGAGACCAAACTGACACAGAAACTCTATGCTACAGCTGCTGCCCATCCACAGCGTGTAGTATTTGCTGAGGCCGTACACCCAACAATGCTGAAGGCAGCCGTTACGGCCAAGGCCGAAGGTATCTGTCAACCGATACTCTTAGGTAACGACGAGTATATTGGCAAACTCGCAGCTTCGCTCGACCTGAGTCTCGATGGTATCGAGATTGTTAATCTGCGTCACCCCAATGAACAGGAACGTCGTGAGCGTTATGCCCGTATCCTTACAGAAAAACGTCAGCGTGACGGATACACCTTCCAGGAGGCCAACGACAAGATGTTCGAGCGTAACTACTTTGGTATGATGATGGTCGAGACTGGCGAGGCTGATGCATTTATTACGGGTCTGTACACCAAGTATTCCAATACCATCAAGGTTGTCAACGAGGTTATCGGCATCCGTCCTGAGTACAAGCATTTTGGTACCATGCATATCATCAACTCCCCCAAGGGCACCTTCTATATCGCAGATACACTGGTGAATGAGAACCCAGACCGCGAAACATTGCTCGACATCTCGAAGCTTGTAGCTACAGCAGTACGCTTCTTTAACGAGAAGCCCGTTATCGCTCTGGTTAGTCACTCTAACTTTGGCAGCAACACCAGTGATGGAGCCCTCAAGGTAAAAGAGACTGTTGCCAAGATGCAGGAGCTATATCCTGATCTACCCATCGACGGTGAGATGCAACTGGGTTTTGCACTCGACAATGAGTTACGTGACGAAGAATATCCGTTCACTCGTTTGAAGGGTAAGAAGGTCAACACCCTCGTATTCCCCAACCTTACATCAGCACGTTCGTCGTACAAGATGCTGCAAATGTTGGGCAGCGACGCCGAAATCATCGGCCCGATCCAAATGGGACTGAACAAGCCTATCCACTTTATTGACTTCGGTGCCTCCGTACGAGATGTCGTCAACATCGTGGCTGTGGCTACTATTGACGCCTATGTGGATAAGATCAAGTCGAAGTTATCTGCTTTTGGAAAGTAGACTTATACATTATTATATTAGGAGCCGTATCACACCCCATGATACGGCTCTTTTTGTGCTCGGGCACAAGAAAAATGTATATTTATGACCTTTTGCCTTGATTTATATCAATTAAGTGACAAAAAGAAACTAATTTGGCGATTTTTTTGATAAAATGTTTGGTATTTCATTTTTTTGATGTAATTTTGCAACCACAAATCAACAAAGTCATAAATTCAGTATAACAACTAAAAAAAGAAAAAAGATTATGAATGCAGCACAAGTTGTAGAGGATCTGAAACAGAGATTCCCCAATGAGCCGGAGTACATCCAGGCAGTTTCTCAGGTACTTCCCACCATCGAGGAAGAGTACAACAAACACCCCGAGTTTGAGAAGGCCAATCTCATTGAGCGCCTTTGCATCCCCGATCGCGTATGTGAGTTCCGTATCACATGGACAGACGATAAGGGCAATGTACAGACGAATATGGGTTACCGTATCCAGCACAACAACGCCATTGGCCCGTACAAAGGTGGTCTCCGTTATCACAAGTCTGTAAACCTTGGTATTTTGAAGTTCCTCGCTTTCGAGCAGACTTTCAAGAACTCTCTGACAACACTTCCTATGGGTGGTGCTAAGGGTGGTTCAGACTTCTCTCCCCGTGGCAAGAGCGACGCTGAGGTGATGCGTTTCTGCCAGGCATTCATGAACGAACTTTATCGCGTGATCGGTCCTGATGAGGATGTTCCC
>JAEEGG010003521.1_pt1 | contig 38983 bp, 16 predicted proteins | sample 9134161 | NCBI WGS metagenome assembly JAEEGG01 (sample SAMN16246543, study PRJNA631951) | gut metagenome | biome: gut microbiome; feature: rumen; material: CR-attached | host: Bos | place: Iran: Karaj | collected 2018-10 | reverse complement strand
AGACAGAGTTGGCCGTCAGACCGGTCACTACGATATAGCCACGGGCACGGTCCTCGTCGGTGATACGGTAGTTCTTGAACTTCTCATCCACCGTTGAGTTGGGGTTGTTGGGTGAGGGCACCACACGAAGGATCTGATAACCCAGGTTGCCGTCGTCGTCGATGTTGAAGTTCTCATAGAACGACTCCAGCTTGTCCTGGTCGTCGGGATCGGTGATAGTGGCATCATCATCATAGCCAAGAGCTTGCTTGGCAGTCTTGTTCAGGTAGACGTGCATTTCGCTTTCCGTGGTCTCTGCCTGGTTCACGTAGATGGCGAATGGGGTAGGATAGCGGTCACGGGTGGTGATGCCCATGTACTCCTGCCACTGACGGCCATTGCCGTGTCCGAACCAGTTGGAGGCATGTGCAAAGGTACTCTCGTCGCCCTTGACGTTTCGGTCCTGAGTAGAGAGAGCACGGATGGCGAAACGGTAGTCGGTGGAGTATTGCAGGTCCTTGATGAGCATATCGAGCTGTTTGGGACCCACGATGGTGTCAAGCAGCAGATCGCTGGTGCCCTGAATGTTGGCCCAGGCTGTAGAACCGCCGCTCACCTTGTTCTGGATGGCCATCTGGATTTGATAGCCGGCACAGTCGTTGACACCGTACCAATAGAGGTGGATGGTGTTACCATGGGGGTAGGCACCGTCCAGACCACAGTTGTAGGGGTAGTCACCACCCTTACCGCGGTTATTGTCGTTGATGAACATGGTCATGAACTCTCTGTCCGTCCCTTCTGCGGCGGATCTTTCGTCGTCCTTACAGGAAGTAAAGAGGAAGGAGGAAAGAATAAGGAGGAAGGAGGAAAGAGGAAGGAGGAAAGAGATTACTCCGTAGCAGACATTTCTCATTCCACTTTCCACATTCCGCTTTCCACTAAATTTATTTATATTGGTAATCATAATTATCAATTTCAATTATCAATTATTTAATAACCATAATAGTTCTTATAGGCACCGGCAGAACGCTGGATGACCGTGTTAGGATAGGGGAGGATGTAGCGCACCGGAGGCAGTTCGCTGGCAGCGGGAATGCTGCCGAACTGTGTCTGCGCACCATCGCGGATCACCCATAGGTTGCCACTATCGTCGCAACGGATATAGCCGTAGAACGTGTACTTACACTTGTCGTTAGGCAGACCCGTGTTCTCGTTGTACCAGTTGTACATGTCGGCAGGGATCCAAGCTTTGGCTGAGAAGCCGCCACGGGTGATCTGACTGGTGACAGGAGCAGAGCCGGCCGGCTTGTAGGCGTTGAAGATGCGGAGGCTCTGGTGTGACTGGTCGGGATATTGCTGTGTGACATTACCCGACTCATCAATCTTGTAACCGTAGAGCTGAGCTCTGTACATACGGAGACCGTAGGCATTCACCTCGGGTAGGCTGTAGGTATGGTAGTAGACACGCATACCGGGTAGACCGGAGAGATAGTCCTCACCGTTTTGGCTGTCGTGGGCGACGATGTCGTCCTCATAGCCTGAGCTGCAGTTCATACCAACGGAATAGTAGCGCAGGAAGCTGTAGACGAGTTCCTCGCCGTAGGTGTTGGTGCGCACGAGGTCGCGCCAGCGGCTGTTCTCACCGGCAAACTCCCATTTACGCTCGTCCATAACGGCTTTCTGGAAGGCGTCTTTCGAGGTGCTTGCCTGAGCGATGAACTCGGGGTCGCCAGCTTCGAAGGCGCGGTTGTGAACGGTTTCCAGACATTGTACGGCCTTATCCGTAGGTCCGTTGCTGAGTTCGTTGGCAGCCTCGGCATACATCAGCAGCACATCGGCATAGCGCATATAGGGGAAGTTGATACCCGTGCCGCCCTCGGTGATGTCGCCCAGGGCTGAACTCTCTGAAGTCCAGAGCTTCGACCACTTGTTGTTGTGGCAATAGTAGTCGTTGCGGAAGTAGACGGAGTCGGCCAGGTTGCCTTCGGCATTGGTGAAATAGCTGTAGTACCACATGCCGTTGACAAACTCACGACGCAGGTCACCCTCGCGGAACAGGAAACGGTAGAAGGCGTTGACGTGCATGCTGCCGCCGGACTTACCCCAGGGACCAACGGTCTTTCCTTCGTAGGAATTGTAGGTGGGACCCTGCAGATAGCCGGTGTTACCGGTTGACTCTTTGGCGAAGGGAATCTCGAAGATGGGGTCGTCGTTGTTGACAATCTGGTAGTTACACTCGCTGACGAACACGTCCTGATAACCCATTCTCAAGTTGTGGGTGCCGGCAGAGATGACCGAGTCGGCGTAGTTCATTGCGATGCGATAATAGTCCTGATAGTTGCTGGGACGCTGCATGGTGCCGTAGTTCCTCGCATTGGTCTTGTCGGGACGCAGCGAGTAACCGCCGGCGGTCAGGGCGATACGGGCGATGAGACCCTGAGCGAACTCCTTAGAGCAACGCTCTACGGTGACGCTGGCTGTTGAAGACATGCCTACAGCAGCCTTCTGCAAATCGGCAATCAGGGTATTCTGAATTTCCTCGCGGTCAACCACGGGAATCGTCTCAATACCACGAATGTCTGTGGGCACGAAGGTGAAAGGCACATCGCCGAACATCACCACGAGGTCGTGATAGATCATCGCACGCAGACACTTGGCCTCGCCGATCCACTGAAGCATCTCCGAATCGGCCTTGTCATTACCATTGGCATCCTTTTCAATGTTGCCATCAGTGTCCTTGACATAATATACAGGACTAGCCTCGGCGTAGGTAATAAACTTATTGCAGTACTCAATCAAGTTGTAAGCAGCCGTCCAGAACTTGAGGATGTCACCACCCTGATCATCGCAGTCGAAGCGGCGATAGGAGGTGTGCGAGTGGCTGCGGCTGTCGCTGATGAGAATGTCTACATCGCTGTTGAGGACGAATGTGCTCTGGTAGGCATTGCCGTACAGATCGCCGACAAGTGCCTGGGCATAGACGCCATTGAGGGCGCGCTCCACCTCAGACTTCATGCTGTAGACGAAGTCGACGGTGCTCTTTGAGGGTGCATCTACCTCCAGGTAGTCGTTACAAGAAGTGAATAAAGGTAAAAAGGTAAAAAGGTAAAAAGGTAAAAAGCCTTTCGCCATTTTCCTTACCTTATATGTTATTGTATACTTCATATCTTTACTTTTTTAATTTTTTACTTTTTTACCTTTTCTTAGAACGTAATATTTGTTCCGAATACGAAGCTGCGGGCACGCGGATAGCGGTTGTAGTCCATACCGCAGGTCAGACCTGTCTGGATGTCCACCTCAGGATCGTAGCCTGAGTAGCCTGTAAGGATGAACAGGTTGGAAGTCGAGACATAGAAGCGGGCCTTGGTCAGACCGGTCTTCTGAATCAGTTTCTTTGGCAGCGTGTAACCGATGGTGATGTCGGAGCAGCGCAGGAACGAACCGTCCTCGATGAAGTAGGAGTGGGTAATCTTCTTCGTCACGTCTGTGGGGTTCCACAAGCTACGGCCCTCGTTGGCGCTCTTGTAGAGGTTCACGCAGTCGTCGACGTAGTAGATCTTGTAGAGGATATCACCCTTGGTACCGGTGATGCTTCCGTCTAGGTCGTTATACTGCCAGCCGTCCTTGAACTCGGTGAGCACATTGTAGAACTTGTTCTTGTTGCCCTCCGATGCGGAAAGGGTATAGGCAGTCGCATTGTTGATATCGAAATCGAGCATGTAGGTGAAGTTGGCCGTAAAGTCGAAGTCCTTCCACTGACCGCTCAGGCCGAAACCACCCTGGATCTTCGGGTTGGTGTTACCGATCACGGTACGGTCGTTCTCTGTGATACGGCCGTCACCGTCGAGATCCTTGAACTTGATCTTACCGGGCAGGGTGGCGATACCGGAGTTAGAAGAGCCGGAGATATCGTTGATTACGGTCACATAACCGTCCTGACGCGGGGCACAGTCGCTCGAGGTGCCGTTGTCGGCGGCAGCAGAACCCCAGGGCACAGCCTGATAGTTGTTCAGCGGGTCGAAGTAGAACTCATCGAACTGGTAGAGACCGTCATAGACGAAACCGTAGATCAGACCTACCTCGTCGCCTACCTTCAGGCAGTAGTCGTTATAGCTTGACTTCCAACGGTTGTTCTGGTCCCAGATCACGTCGTCGGTACCGTTCAACTTGTCGATCTTCTTCTTGTTCAGACCGAAATTGATGTTGGCAGAAAGCACATAGTCCTTACCCTGCAGGATGTCGCCGCTGATGGAGAACTCGATACCCTTGTTGGTTACCTGACCGATGTTCTGCATCTGGCTGGTGTAACCGAGGGTCGGGTCGAGGTCGCTCTTGTAGAGCAGGTCGCGGGTGGTGTTCCAGTAGACCTCCGGCGTGATGGTCACACGACCATTGAACAGCGAGATGTCGGCAGCAAGGTTACGGGTGATGGTGGTCTCCCACTTGATCTCTTCGTTGGAGAAGGTCGCACCGCCGTTGTTACCGTAGTATTTCTCACCATATTGTGTCTGCTCGCCGAAGCCAGGACCGCCGGTAGAGTTGATGCCGTAGAGGATACGCCACATATCGCTGCTGATACGGTTGTTACCGGCCAGACCGAAGGCAGCGCGGAGCTTCAGCTGGCTGATCCACTCGACATCCTTCATGAAGGGCTCCTCGGAGATGACCCATGCACCGGAGATAGAGGGGAAGTAACCCCACTGGTAGCCGGGGGCGAACTTCGTGGAACCGTCGGCACGGAACGTGGCCGACAGCAGATAGCGGTGCTTGAAGTTATAGTTGGCCTGTCCGAAGAACGAGGCTGTGCGGTCGGATGTGCTCAGTTCGCTGGTGCTCTGGTAAGGTGTACCGAACGACATGTTGTTCCAAGCATCGCGAGCTGTGAAGTTACGCGGGAAATAGCGGTTCATCATGTAGGTCGAGTTCGTCTGCGAGTGCTGGATTTCCTGACCCAGCAGGAACGACCAGTTGTGGGTGTCCTTCACCGAGAAGTTATAGGCTGCGGTGTTGGTCCATACATAGCTCAGTCTGCGGGTGTCGGTAATCTGGGCAACCGGCAGGTTGTTGTTACTCTTACCGGTATTTGTCAGCGCACCGTAGAAACGGTTGTTGTCGGTCCAGCCGAGTCCGATAGTAGCCTCCGTGCGCAGGGTGAGACCCTTGATGGGCTTCCAGTCGAACGAGATACCGTTGGTATAGGTATAACTGTGCTTGATGAGCTGGTTGATGGCGATATCGCTCTTCGGGTTGGTATAGGTGAAGAGTTCCTCCTCGTTGGGGTCGGCATAAGAGGGGTCGATGTAACCGAACTCACGCAGACCGTTGGTTGGACGGTATTTCAGCACGTCGATGATACCACCCGTACCGATGTTGTCACCACCGGCGCCGTTGTCGCGACGGAAGGTGAACTTCGGGTTGAACTGCATCGAGAGCTTATCGCTGATCTGTATGTTAGTCTTCACGTTCAGGTTGGTGCGGCGAACGCCGGAACCGAGGATGATACCCTTGTCCTCACTGTTGGTGAGCGACAGGTTGAACTTCACTTTCTCAGAACCGCCGCCGATGGTGACGTTGGCTGAGTAGTTCACCGGTGTCTCACCCATCACCTCGTCCTGCCAGTCGTGAGAGGGCAGGGTGGAGTACATGTCGAGGTCGTAGGGGTTACCGAAGTTAGAACGGAAGAACTTGGCGTTGGAATTACGCGTACCGGCGGCAGCGTGCCACTGGTACTGGTAGTTCACGAAGTCCTGGGCGTCCATGATGTCCAGCTTCTTGGCCAAGTGGCTGATATTCAGGTTGGCATTGAATGAAACCTGTACCTTACCTTCCTTTGCACTCTTGGTGGTCACCACGACTACACCATTACCACCCTTCGCACCATAGATGGCGGTCAGGGAGGCGTCCTTCAGAATATCGATTGAGGCGATATCCGTCGGGGGAATATCGTTGATGTTGTCCACCTGGAAACCGTCCACGATATAGAGCGGTTCGTTGGACTGGGTTACTGACGTACCTCCACGTACACGGATGTTGACGTCGGCACCGGGCTGACCGTCGACGGTTGTTACCTGTACACCGGAAACCTTACCCTGCAGGGCGACGGCAGCCGAGGTAACGGGTACTACTGCCAGTTTGGCACCGCTGACGGATCCTACTGATCCCGTCAGGTCCTTACGGGCCTTGCTGGTGTAACCAACGACGACCACTTCCTCGAGCGAGGCGTTGTCGTCCTGAAGGGTTACGTTCATGTTCTGCGAGGCAGCCACTTCCTGGGTTACCATACCGATGTAGGAGATAACCACGGCTTTCGCTTTCTTAAGCGTTAGTGAGAAGTTTCCGTCGAAGTCGGTCACGGCGGCATTCTTGGGATCTCCCTTCTCTACGACCGTCGCACCGATGACTGGCTCACCTGTTGAGTCGAAAACCTGACCCTTCGCAATCGTCTGCGCCAGCACCTCGGGCGGTGCGAGCACAAAGAATGCTGCTAAGAGGCAAAGTCTGCACAATAGTCTCATTGCTTGATTCATACCTTGTTTTTTAAAGTTATTATTAATTAGTAAAAAAATTCTTGCAGATTAGCTTCTAACTCGGCACAAAAGTACAAATTTTTTTTAAATTGGCCAAATTATTAACATATTATTTTAAACAATCTCTCGTAAACGTTTACATTTATAATTATAATGTCCCCGCAAATGTACAGGGACATTATTGAACAGGATCGTTTGTTTTTATTTTTGGACAACAGTTTTACCGTTTTTAATGATAATACCTTTATAGGCGTAGTCAACCTTCTGGCCGGCAAGATTGTAAGAAGCTCCGCAGTTTCTATAGTCCATGCTGATGTGGTCGATGCCGGTAGAGGTCACCTCGACGGTGGCAGCCTCAGTGCTCAGACCACCCATTGCATTGGCGGTGCGCAGGGTATAAGTACCAGTCTCGCTTACGGTGAAGGTATTGTCAGCAGTGTTACCCACATACTTGCCGTCCTTGAAGATGACGGTACAGCGTACCAACGGATCGTTCTCCCATGAGATGACGCCACCGTTGACTTTTGCCTTGGGAGCGCTTGTGAGCTGGGTATAGTCGGTGGGCATCCAGCCGTCGGTACCGCCCAGTACGTTCATAATGGTAAACTTCTTAGCTTCCTCGGCACTGATGACGGGTACATAGGTGTTGGTACTCGTGGGCGAGTTACCGCGTACGCTGAGGTCGATCTCTTGGCCGTCCTTGTCTACAGAGCCGTACTCATAGAACCGGGTAGGCAGATTGCTCATCGAGGTATAGCCATTGTCGCTGGGTTGAATGTTCATCTTCGTGAAGAGATAATAGGTAGCGGGATTGTTCTGCCACGGACGGCTCAAGGCGTAGTCACCTTTATCTTTCATCTTGGCTCCATTACCGGCCTCGGCTCGGTCGATGGTGCAGTGACTGAACACATAGCCCCACTTGGTGGTGCTGGTGGTAGAAGGAGCGGAGATGACGCTGCCCGCACCCTCCATAATCAGCTCACATTGGTCATAGAACTGGTCGCCGCCGCCGCAGATGTAGTCGACAGTGCCCTGAATGCGGCAGTGGTCGAAGTAGCTGCGCTCACCTGTTACCTGCGTGTCCTGCTGCGACTGCATGCAGACATTCTTCATGACTGACTTGTTGCCGCCGTAGATGGCCACAGCTACACCCTTGCGGTTGGCCTGACGGTAGTCGAGGTCGTTACGCACGGTGAGATCCTGAAGGTAATAGCCGTAGCGGTCGCGGATGTTCAGGATAGGATTGCTGATACCGGTCCGTGTGCCGTGCAGAAGTACACCGTCGCGACTCTGGCCGATGAGCGATACATTGCCGCGGTTGATGCGTTGCTCATTGTTCTCGCCGAAGTCATAGTCGCCGTCCTTCAAGAAGATTGTCACGCGTTCCAGCGTCTGGACAGTGCTGTTGCCCAGGGCCTTGATGGCAGCGGAGAACTCTTCGGCTGTGCCGACCACATAGTCGAAGGCTTTCTTCTCGACGGCAGCCTGGGCCTCGGTCTGGAAGTTGACGACGATATCCTCGGTGGTCTTATTACCGAAGAGGTCTTGGGCTGTTCCGGCGGGAATTGTGAAGGTATAGCTCTTAGTGTATTCGAGGTTGGTTATACCAAAGCTCAGAGTCGTGCCGCTGGGGGCATTCACCTCCTGACCTTCGAACATGACATTACAGGAGGCCATTTCACGGTCGAAGGTGACGCTGATCATGGCATGGTTGTTGGCAACGCTGGCCGACTGCTTCATCACCCGTGGGGTTGTACCGGGGTTGGTTTTCTGGATGATCAGGCGAATCTGGGCGTATGGCTGGTTGCCGCCGGTGATGGTGAAGGCAATGGGCGCGCCTGGCTGGTGGTTCTCTACCACCACGAAGAGGTCATCCTTGGCACCTCGGGTATAGCCGTGCTTGGTCGGCACGCGGAAGGTGGCTCCTTCCGAACTGATGGCCGTCAGTCCTTCGCCATCACCATAGTTGGCTCCGAATTTCTCCAGAATGAACTCCTTGACCACGATGCCTCCAGGCACCTCCAGGAGATTGTCGGCGGCGTTGAACTTGAACTGTTGTCCGCCCCAGCCGTCAAGACTGGTGGCGCGCAGGGTGTAGAGGCCGTCGGTCCAGCCGTCAGTCCACTGGCCTTCGGGAACATAGGCAGCCTTGCCGTCTGTACTGTAGGTGATGGTGTACTCTTCGTCCTTTTCACCTTTCTTATAAATATATACACCTTCTACCATGAGGGTGAACGTGCGGTCTGCACCCTTCAGCAGGAATGTGGCTATACCGGCCTCATAAGTCGAGGTTACTTCAGCCTGATTGCCGTCATTGAATGTGGCGGTAACGGCAGGCATCGCTGTGTAGATGTTGTCGCTGAACGTAGCTGTATAGTTGGCATCTGTATTCAGGACAGTTCTCAGGGCTGCAGAGGCAGCAACACCGTCGATGGTCAGACTGCGTATCTGCAGCTCACCGGCATGGAACAGACGAAGGGTGTATCGTGACTTGTTAGCGATGGCACCCTCGGCAGTAGTCAGGCGGAAGGTGATCAAATGGGCATTGTTGGGTCGTGGTGTCTCAACGGTAAATGTCCCGTCAGCATTGCTGGTTACCTCTACTTCGTCGCCACTGTCTTCTTCCTCTGCAGTGACTTTGAGCGTAGCATTCTCTATGTTTACGGCGATGGTGGCGGTAGCCTCTGTATAGCTCTTGGGCAGACGTATCTCAAAGTCTTGTCTGTCACCGGCTGTGGCCACATATTCGCCGATACTGATACTTGTAATCTGACTCAACTTGGCCGTGAATTCGCCGCGCAACCATACGTCGTCAAGGTCAAACTGGTTGTCGCCGTTCACATTGGCACCGGCACCTTTCCAATTCTTGGCGGGGAACACACGGATGTAAGCCTTTTCCTGTCCGCCGATAGGCAGACTGACCTTTGTGTTCTCCCAACGGTTGTAGCTGGCGCCTGTCAAATAGGTGTCGCTAATAACTGTCCAGGTCTGTCTGTCTGTAGACCAGGCGATGGCATAATACTGATCAGCGCTATTGTGACCGGCGGCTTTCAGTTCCAGTTCCATATCCTTGGCATAGCTTTTGGTGCAGACCTCTATCTCGAAATAGTTATAGGGGTTCTGGTAGCTGTATGTCAGCCCGTCAGGGAAGTCTACCGTCTTGTCGCCATAAGTGAAGCTTTTGCTGCCTTCTTGTGGTGTGGGAACAGGTGAGGTCATGTGAAGGGCTGCACCGTCGCAATTGATAGCGTTCACTTCGTGATAGGCTCCCTTGTTGTCCTGGGCACTCACTTGGTCTGCCTGTGTGGCGATGGTAGGGCGGTGGGCCGTCAGTAGAGCCTCTTCGGAAGAGAGAAACAGTTCGTTGGCCTTGAGCTTGACATCATGGAGGTTTACACTGCCGTTGGCAGTGATGGCTTTACTGTTGGGGGTTCCTACGCCGTTGACGATGGTGTAGTCGTAGTTGAACGACCAATGTGCCATGGTCTGTGTATTATCGGCCAGACTGATAATGGCCAGTGGCAGGGCAGCCATCAGCACCGTCAGCCGTTTCCGTATAGTTTGTAGTGTCATCTTTTCTGTTTTTTCTAAAATGGGGAGTGCTGCTCACGCAGTACCCCCCACGCGATTATTATTAACTAACTTGTATGTGAGTAAAGCCTTTGTTACTTGTTCAGATATTTCTTGCCATTCTTGATGACGATACCCTTGTAGCTCTCGTCTACACGCTGACCACGCAGGTTGTAGATGTAGTTGTTGGCAGGTTTAACATTGACCACTTCAACGTTCTGGATGCTTGTAGTACCACCTCGGGTGATTTCAATCTTCGTGATGAAGAGGTTGGTTGACGTTGCAAAGCGGGTCATTATGATGTTCTTGCTACCTGCAGCCTCTGCGGGAACAGTAAACGTAACTGTATTGGGCTCGGTGCCGTGGTTCTGGTCTGCAGTGGCATCTGCGTGGATGTTGACAAACTCCAGACCGGTTGAGCAGCTAATCTCACCACCCTTGTCGAATTTGGCCAGAACACCGCTCTGCTTGTCGGCGGTATCTTTGTTACGATATGCCGTAATGGCAATCTGGTCGTCAGCAGCCAATTCCTCGTCAAGAGCAATGCTTACTGTATAGGTGCTGAAGTCCTTGGCCCCGCGCAGACGGATGCAATGGTTACCTGCATTACTCATATTGATATCATCGGCAGAAGTATCGTTGCTATCGGCATCTTTTGCCGTGGCCTTACCGCCAACTTCTGTAGCACCGGCCTCGCCGCCTACCCATGAGTAGATGGTTTTACCGGTAATGGGCTGTTCACTGCCATCGTCGAAATAAACCTTGAACCATACATTTTCCTGATTGTTACCTGAGAAGGTTACAGTGATGCTCTTAGTAGCAGGAGCTGCACTGAAGTCGAGGGTTGCGAAGAGCGGAGCCGTGCCGTCAGCAAGGATAGGATAGGTAGCCTTACTCTGAATATCAGAGTTCTCCTTGATATTCTGGCCAATGGCTTCGGTGAAGAAGTTCGCACCGTCCTTGTCTACCATGTAGAGATAGCAGAGGTTGCCGGCATCCGACTGTGAGCAGCCGCCGATTTCGAGCTTTGTCACCTTGTAGCCCTCGGGGATATTGATCGTACCAGGGTCGTTGTTCTTGAAGTTGATACCGTCTGTATAGGCATTGCCATTGGGATCAGTCCAGTTACATGGTGTCTTATTCGTGTCGCGGTTGTTCATGGTCAGGGTGAATCCCTTGGCATCTGTAAACTGATAGAGGTCGTTGGTAGAGTTGGCCTTGTCGAAGTTCTCACCATGCAGGAATACAAAGTTGTTGCCTCCGGCAGAGCCTCCTGCGCCAATGAGTTTCAGGCCGTGAATATTGTATTGGAATCCGAGTCCGTCGTTGCCTTGCCACAGGCCGCGATTGTCATAGGCAATCACAAGGTTGTAATTGCCTGTAGCCAAAGTAGCTGCTGTGGCTGATGTCACGGTCTTTACGAAGCTCCAGTCGTTGGTGCCCTCCTCAGGAGTGGTGTAGGGCAGGTCAATCAGCTCGCTCCAAACGCTCTGTCCGTTAGCGGTCTGAATGGCATAGGTAGACTTGATGCCCGACATGATGGTGGCATAGTCAATGGTCACTTTGTAGTTGCCGGCATTGGCCACAGAGAAGGGAATAGAGATGATGTCGCCGAACTGGAAGTAGTCGAGTTTCTCACCGTTCCAGTTACCTGTATTATTGGCATTGGTTACAAAGCCGAATTTCGACATGTCGATTTCTATCTCGTCGCCACCGCTGACGGCAGTAAAGGTGATGTCTTTCAGATTGGTGGTGAAGTTTTCATAGTTGGTTCCCTGGTGGAAGGTCAGGGCGAGGGTATAGTTGCCCAAAGGCAGCACATCGGTATTGGGTAGCGAGGTGTTGTGACCCTCGGGTTTGAAGGCCCAGTCGCCTCCGTTCTCGCCTGTACATACTATATTGGCAGTCTGTCCATAGACGGTTGTACCGTTGGCGTCGGTAATGAGGAAGTCGATAGTGACAGGCTCACAGGGGGTAGCCGTGTCGAATGAGATGGCGTATGCTGAAGCTTTTGTGTTGGTGATGGCAAAGGTGATGACGTCGCCATCGCCCACCCAGTTGAAGCAGTTGTCATCATCGCAGCTTGGGGTGCTGCCCCATGAGCAGTTCTTTGTGGTGACAGCCTGTTTGCCGGCCAGCACACCTGGGATGTTAAGACTTGCTGCACCTGGAATGGGGTCTTCTGTGTATTCGTCGGCATCGATAAAGTCGATTTGGCTGATGTTAACCTCCAGTGAAGCACCCTCCTCGAGGTTGTCGTAGTATAGCACCAGCTCGTAGTTGCCGGCAGCCATCGCATCCGTTACAGGCAGACTGGTATTCTTCTTCTTGTCGCCGAAGCCGCCTGAGGCGTATGGCTCCGTAGTTTGGTCGTATACGACGTTACCTTTGCTGTCGAGAATAGAGAATCCTACCACGACTTGGCTCTGGTTGGTTCCTCCGTAGGAGACAATCTTGTACTTGGCTCCATCCTTGGTGTTCTCAAACTTGATGGTGGCAATGTTGCCTTTGGTCATCCAGTCGATTTTTGAACCGTCCCAGCCAGCACCTTCATGCAGGGTACCAGTACCAGCATCTACAACTACAGTTGAGAGATCCAGCGAACCGGGAATCTTCGACTGTGCTTTCACTGTCGTTACTCCCATCAGGAGCAACATACATGACAATAAAGTAAATAAATTCTTCATAAAACAATCAATTAGTAAGTTTATTTTTGTTTGTAGTTCGTTTTGTTGGTGCAAAATTACACATTCCTCCTCGATGTGAGGTGGAATGTTGTACGGAAAAGGTGGAAAAGGGGTGTTTTTTAGTGTTCGCGGTATTCTGAGGGTGACATGCCGGTCTCTTTCTTAAAGCATTTACTGAAATATTTTGGGTCGGAGAATCCTACGGAATATGCAATCTCGGAAACCGGTTTCTTGCTGAGTGTTATTAATTGAATAGCCCGTTGGATACGCACTTGGCGCAGGAATTCTGTGGGTGTGACACCGACCAGCAGTTTCAACTTTCTGTAGAATACCGTGCGCCCGAGGTTCATGGCCGACGCCATATCCTCCGCCCTCAAATCTTCTTCGCCAATGTGTTTTTCTATGAAATCCATCAGACGGCTCATCATCTCCTCATCTTCATCTACAATCTTGGGCTCTTCCAATTGATATTTCACAGGAGCAGGTCGGTCTTCCGTGTGTTGGCTCTGGGGCTTTTCTTCCATCTGCTGTTGCAGTTCACGGTATTGGCGCAGGATATTTTCCAGTCGTTGGTCGCGCTCCCGGCTCTGCTGCTGGCGGCGTCTGACAACTAGTATTGCTTTTGAGAATAAAGCGAGGGTCATGATCATCAGCAACAACTGAAACCATGTACGCTCCCATAGCATGGGTGTCACATCAATCAGCAACTCGGTCTCGTTGTCCATCCATACGCCGTCGCTATTGGTGCTGCGTACGGTCAGCACATGCTGTCCAGGCGACAGCTCGTTGAATGAAAGATGGGGTGTCTGGCCGATGTAGTTCCATGGCTTGCCATCCATTTGATAGGCATATTCAACGAGATAGTTGTCGCTGAACTCGAGTGCTGCGAACACGATGGTTAGGCTTCGCTGGTCCTTGTCCAAAGTTAGTTTCTTCCGGTAAAGCAGGGGCTCCATCGTGCTTTGGCCTTGGTAGCGTACACCAGTAAATACAATGTTGGGGCGGAAAGTGCTCTGTCGCATCTGGCAGGGATTGAAGGTTACCACGTTTCCGATGGCTCCAAGCCAGACCTGTCCCTCGGCATCCACGACGGGCAGGGACTCTGTCGGTTCCAGCTCGCCGACCATGTTGCGTGAACCATGTTGTATGAGCTGATCTTTTTTCGGATGATAGCATTGCAACTGCATCTCGCGGATGATCCAGATGTTGCCGTCGGCATCTTCTGCCATCGATTGTACGTTGCCAGGACCGTGGCTCAGCTGACCAAGCGTCGTAAAGTGTGGCTTGGCATCGTTTAGTTCACAGCTGTTAAGTCGTTGTATGCCGCCACCCATTGTTGCCACATAGAGGGTCCCGTCGCGGCTTACTAAGGTTTGCATGACATCGTTGGTGCGTAGAGAGGTCGAGTCGTTTGTCTCGTGCCGGAAGATGTGGAACGGGCTGTGCTGCAAGGGCCGATTGCTGACGAGCAGACCGGTGGTGGTTGATATAATCATAGTGCCATCGTCGGTGTGGGTGATACGCCTCACTTTGCCGGTGTCGTCGTTAGGGTAGTTGGTCAGGTCGTTGTCACGGTGGATGAAGCGCAGGTCTTTTCCCTTATCCACAACATTGGGGCCTCCGCCAAAGGTTGCTATCCAGATGTGGCCTTCGTCATCTTCGTCGAAATCATAAATCTCATTGCTGTTCAGACTGTATGGGTCGGATGCGTCTGTCTGATAGTGGCTCAGATGGCCTTGGCTATCCAAAATGAATAGTCCCGCTCCTTTTGTACCAATCCACAGGTTGTGTTGCGTATCTTCATACAAGGCATAGATGCGTTTAGAGAAAGACGTGAACCGGCCTGTGACTTGGCCTTGCTGATTGAGCCATCCCAATGGCTTGCCATCACGGTTGAAGATACGGATGTAGCCTTCGTGAGTGCCTGCCCATATAGTGCTGTCATGCCTGCAACAGACGGCGCGCACGGCTTCGTTGGCCATGACGGGCCAGAAAAACAGATGCTGTTGCTGGAAGGTGACCTGCGTCAGACCTTTGGCGGTCGCGAGCCAAACGTTATGCTGGTTGTCGGTAAAATACAACTCAATGGCTGGCAAACCTGTTGTATTGGACAGGTTGAACTCTTCCTGATGCCGCTGCGCTTTCAGAAAGGCATTCGCCTTGGTTGTGTCGGCGATGGTCTTATAGCTACAGGTCTGGGTGTCGAAAAGATAGACGTTGCCGTCATAGGTCCGAACCACGAGGTTGTCCAAACTGTCGGGACGTATCTTGAGAATGCGGTTGGTGGTAAGGGCGTTCATTCCGGTCTCGGGTGGATCAAAAGTGGTGAACTGGTAACCATCGTAGCAGCACAGACCATTCCATGTGGCCAGCCAGATGAGTCCCTTGCTGTCTTGCTCAATGCCCGAGATTTTGTTGGCTGCTAGACCGTCACGGATGTTATACGTGCGGAGGGTATAGGGCGGTTGGGCCGATACAACCTCGTGTATCAGTAGCGTCAAGACTGCAAGAAGGACTCTTTTCATCGGCTGCAAAAGATAAGCATTTTAAGAAAAAGGTAGTGTCATGATAAAACGGGCACCGGGGGTGTATTGCACATCGAGTACGATGTCGCCACCGAGCTTTCTGGCAATGTTGCGGGCCGTGTTATAGAAGTCGACGATCTTGTTCTGACGGGCCACGCTCTCGCTCCAGTAGTCCCCATGGATGTGGGCATCGGCAATCCACTCATTAAGCACCTGCAGCGCGAGGGTATCGCTGTCGATATGGAAGGCGTTATAGTAGAGGCGCGTCCATGCGCTCTGACGGTCAGCCCCCGTCTTTGTCGGAATGACACGACGCAGAGAGTCCATACGGGCGCGCAGTATGCCGACATCGTCGGAAGCCGTTGCCGTCAGCACACCAACAAATAGCAGGCAAAGGGTCAGATATAGGGATGAGGCCTTAGGTCGTATCATATTCCAAATACATGAATGGATTAATTATGGGGACAAAGATACGAAAAATAGCTGAATTCTCAGCCATTTTTTTGGAGAATTAACATAAATATGCGTACAAAAAAGGTGTAGTCCGATGTGGGCTACACCTTTGAAATCTATAGAATCTGATATTCCGGCGGGTTAGTTGGCGGGCTGATCCGTCACTGTTTCCTGAGGATTATCTACTTTGTCGACGCCAGGAACCGGATTATCGTCGCGGCTGCATGCCGTCAGTACTACTTGTGCGGCAAAGGCGATGCAGAAGAATAACAGTAATTTCTTCATATTCTTGACTTTTTATTTAATGATTACCTTTTTATTATTACGGATATACATACCCTTTGTCGGAGCAGCTACGCGCTGACCGTTCAGGTTGTAGATCTCGTTCGTCTCATCATTGTCGGCTGTCGCCTGCTCGATGCCTGTCGCATCCTCGTCGACGAAGACGGGATACATACGGGCAGCTGCGGTCTTCGGAATAGCGAGCCATGCACGATGACCTTCAATCTCGAAGGCTTCACCGTTGTTGGCACCCCAGTACCAGGCGAAGACTTTAGCGTTGGGCGTGTTCGAGTGACCGTAGGCGAGCTTATAGAACAGGCACGGCATCTTGATGAAGGAGTAGGTGAGAGTGGCCTCGTCGCTACCCATCAGCAGGTTCTGACCTATATAAGGCTCGGCCTTGGTAGGTGTCAGTTCAACTGTCTTACTGTTGTTATTGCTGCCTTTCAGCATAACGGCTGTTCCGGCGGGAATCACGTCGTCGAGGGCGACATAGTTCAGCACGTCTTCTGAGCCTTCTGCAACGACGTAGGCTTTCAGACCCTGAGGCAGGGCGTAGCTCTTCTCTGAGTCATAGAAGGTGGCGTAGCCCAGATTGTTCAGCTGGATGATGGTCGGTGTAGATGCGGCCTCGCTGAGTCCACCCATCTTGTTGGCGGCGCACACGCTATAGGAGGCGTTGGCATCATCGACGGTGATTACGGGCTCGCTGGCGATAGCGAAGATCTGTCCGTTCTTCAGAATCAGCCAGGTCTCCACATCCTTGTCGGCACTCCAGGTCAGCTGTGTACCCGTGAGCTTCACATTCTTCGGAGCGGCTGCCTGAGCGGTCAGAGCGGCAGGATCCCACTGCTTCTCGATGTTATTCTTGAACATCATGTCGTAGGTGTAGCCAGCAGCCTGCTCGGTGGTGAGGATGGTCTCGAAGGTTCCGCCAAACGAGGTGATGATGTTGCTGGCAGGTGTGATATCCTTACCGTTCACATCCTTCGTGCCGTACTCACCGAAGATCTTCGGATCCTTATTGTTCATACCCTTCTGTGTCCAGCGTGAGCCGACGAGGGTCTTCTCGGCATTCTCGTCGAGCGTGGTGTTGAGCCAGATACAGATCGGCTGATTCTGCCAGGTACGACCGAAGTTCCAGTCGCCCTTGCCTTCTGCGAGGTCAACAACATTACAGCCATCGAATACCCAACCGAAGTTGGTCGTGGTGGTCGGAGCAGTCACCGTACGTCCGCCCTTGCCGTCGAGGGTACGAGGCTCGAGTGAGATAGTGCTGTTCTGGAAGCGGATGTCACCACCGCCGCAGATGAAGTCTACGGTACCGTGAATGTCACAATCCTCCCAGTAAGCCTGCTGGTTGCTGTTCGAGGGATAATAGGTATCCTGATAAGAGAGCATGCGCACACGCTTACCGATAGTGCGGTTACCGCTGTCCTGCAGCACGGCAGCACGGCCGCCCACCTGTCCGTCGCTGAGTGCACCGTAGTAGTCGAGTGCATTCTGCAAGGTCAGATCCTGCATATAGAGGTTCGAACCGCTGTTCTGGAACATGTCGGCCTTACCTAAGCCCTCGATGCTCTTGTCGGGAGCAGTCACGATGATGGTCTTCTCCATCGACTGTCCGATAATTGAGATGTTATGTCCGCTGATGGGGATCTTCACGGTCTCGTTGAGGTCGTAGACGCCGTTGGGCAGGTAGATGATTGAGCGCTCAGCATCCTTCGAGGCGTTCTGGCCGTTCACGATGTCCAATACCTCGAGCAGACTCTCTGCGTTGCCGGGCTTCACGAAGTACCAGCGTCCCTGGCTCTCGTAGTTGGTCTCGGCGGTGTTCACGATCTTCACACCGTGCAGATACATCTCACCGCTGGTGTTCAGTTTCAGTGTCAGGGTGCCGGGCTCGCCCTCGTAGTTGAAGGCAACGATCTCACCGTCAGCCTCTTCGTTGTTCATACCAGGCAGTGTGCCGAGCTTCTTGCCCTGGGCATCGAGGATCTCGATGTCGTCGGCATTTCCGTAGCGGCAGAGGGTCACAGATACGGTGGCCTTCGGACCGACGAGCAAGTCGATCTTGTTGTTGTCATCCTTCTTGAATGCCCAACCATGCTGAGTGTCGTGCCAGTAGTAGTTGCCCGAGGGATTGAAGGCCTCGTGGTCGGCAGCGTCGAAGAGCTTGTCGGTCAGGTCGAAGACATACTTCTTATGGGTGCTGGGCACCTCAATTTCAGTAGCGACGGCATAGAGGCTGATGTTACCGGTAACGACGGTCTCAGCATTATACTTCTCACCACCGGCGGTCTTGATGAACCAGCCGCGTACCTTCGTGCCTTCCTCAGCGGTAGCCTTCGAAGGATCGATGTCGAACTGTCCGATGGTCTCGTCCTTCTCACGCTTGAACTCACCGAGTACGGTCTTCTTGTCGGTGTCGATATAGGTCAGCGTGAAGTCAGGCTTCTGCACGATGTTGAGCACATAGTCAACCTGGGTGCTGCCCTGTGTCATCGGGATGGTGACGGTACACTTGGTCTCATCGCCCACATAGCCGATGATGCCGATCTCACCCTTGGCGGCGGTAGCCTCCACAGGGTTGGTCTCACCCACCATAGGCACTTTCTTCGAGAGCTCCATCTCTGCCTCATAGGCATCGTCGAAGACCTTCGCAGCAGAGAACTCAATGCCGTTGATGGTGATCGTAGCCAATACGGGCACATCCTTCTCCTGTCCGCTGAGCGTTCCTTCGATCACGATATCGCGGAAGCCGATCTGCTTGCCGCTCTGCAGGTGATAGAGGTTGATCAGCAGGCCGCAGGTTCCCTCAGCAGGTGTTGCGCCTGTGATGTCGTAAGAAAGATCCGAGTAGTTGGGGTCAGCGTTGTTACGGGTGGGCTTCACGCCTACGGCCAGCGATACGGTGCTCTTGTCGGGATTCTCCCAAGAGAAGTCGAGCAGACCGTTGTCCGTACCGAAACGGGTGGTCTTCAGCGACACCTTCTTCGGGGTGAAGGTCAGACCGAAGTTGGGCTGGATGAGGAATCGGATGGCGTTCGACTCGTCGGCAGCGGTACCGTCCGAGGGTTCGTTCTGCTGCTCGATAGGCTCGAAGAGCGTCTGGTTCGAGGTGGCATTCTTGATAAACAGGTTGCTGCCGTAGGTCACCTTGCTGGTCACGAAGTAGCCGGCAGCATCGCCGAACTCTGCCTGCTGTCCGTCGGTTCCTGCACCGAAGACGAAGTTAGCGGTCACAGGCTCGTTGTCGAGTGTAGCCAGCTCCTTCGGCTCTTTCTGTACGACGCTGATGGAGTAGAGGTAGAAATGAGTCGTTGCCTCCACCTCTACATAGCCGTTGGAGGCGTCAGAAGCGTTGGCTTTGTATTCGGTGGTCTCCGTGTTATAAATGTTACCACCAATCTTGATTTCCGTAAAGTTATAGGGGTGTGCAACTACGGTTACCACGTCGTCTGATGATTTGACGGGTACGCGGATGATCGTTCCCTGGTTGAACTGCACATTGTCGCCATTCGACTTCAGTTTACCCTTGCTGGCGTCGACGAAGAGATCGATGCCTGCCACGTCAGAGGCGACGGTGCCGGTAGAACCTTCAATATGCACGTTGGCGATAGAAGCGGGCACGCCGTCCTTCCAACTCCATTGTGCCTTCACTTCAGCTGGAGCTGCCTTGCTGTGATTGGCGATAGCCACGCTGTGGATATAGTCGCGGTTACCGAAGGTCAAGGTCAGTATCGTGGCGGGACCTTCATACTCGAAGGTGTTCTGTCCGCCGTCAGAATCGTTCTTACCGCTTATAGAGCCGACATTGTTGCCGTCAGCATCGGTAATGACGATAGGCTCGCCGCTTGAATAAGCGCAACCGCCGATAGTGATGGTGGCATCGCCGCCTACCCAAAGCTTGATGGTCTGGCCGGGGCCGAAGGTCCAACCGTGGGTATTGTAGTAATAGCCGCCGTCGGCAATCTCGATGCACTCGTGGTCAGCGGGATCGAAGGCGTCGGTCGTCATGTCGTATGCATAGGCAGACTTGTTGTCGGCAATCTCCATAGGTGTGACAACGGCATAAAGACTCATGTCGCCCTCCACCTTGTCGGTCTCCTTGATCTTCTTGCCGCCCTTGGGTTGAGTAAACCAGCCGCGGAACACAACACCATCCAACTGGGTGATGTCATTCGCGCCGAAGGCAAACTCGCCGATGGCAGTCTGGCCTTTCACCATCTGGATGCCGAGGCTTGTTGTACCGTCGGTATCAAAATAGGTCAGGGTGAACTCTGTGTTCAGCTGTGCAATCTCCTCCTCGGTCAGGGCGCTTACGGCCACGTAGGGGCAATAGCTCATGCCGGAGATGGTGAGGGTCGTAGCCTCGCCGGTGTAGTAGAGCACGTCGACGTTGTTACGGTCGTTCTTCCAACAAGCGGGTGACGATGGGGTCTTGGTGGCCACTTCCTCACCATTGGCGTTGGTTACCTTGATGGCTGAACTGCTGTAGGTACATTGTCCCACGGTGATCTTCACGTTAGTCACGTTGGGTACCACCACTTTCAGGTTCGTACAACCATGATCGCTGTGATAGTTGCCGCTGACGGTAGCGACGGCGCTGGCATCGTCTTTGGCCACACGGCTTACTATACCGTCGGCTACTGCCACACCGAACTCAACGGCTGTGCCCTGGGTCTGCTCTTCGGCGGTCAGCAACGTGCCGTCCTGATTGTTGACGATCACGCTGAAGTCCTTGAAGTCAGCAGCCGCAGCACTTTGTGACATCCCTAGCATCGCCAGGAACACCACGAGCATTTGCTTCATCTGTCTTGTTAGCATAATGTTATTGTTTAGAGTTAATGAATGATTATATTCGTTTCAGATTGCAAAGATACATATAAATTATGATAATTTAAAGGCTTTTGCAAGGTATAATTATCGTAAACGTTTACGTAATCAATTCAGCGCTTGCCGTTGATGACGACCTTCTTTCCGTTATAGATATACAGTCCTTTGGCTGTGGGCTTGCCATTGAGGCGACGGCCGTCGAGCGTGTACCAGGCATTGGTGAATCGAGGATTGTGATTTCCATCGCCGAGGGTATTGTCTTGTAAAGCGATCTCAACGTCTTGAATTCCTGCTGCCGCCGGATCCTTGTCGAGCCACTGGAACACCTCGCCGTAGGTGCCGGTGGTGCACAGGAAAAGGAAGAACTCGGTGCCTACGTTAATGTGGTCAGAAGGGGTGACGCTGTCGTCAATCCTGTACCAGTCGCCCTCACCGTCGGGGTGGGCATCGCGGAAGGAAAGGTAGTTGCTGAAGGGTACCACCATGTCGCCTTTTGAATGGACGAACTGGATGCGGTGCTTCGGCTGCCACCCGGAGGCGACACTGTTGTCGGCCAGCGCACGATGCAGGTCCTTGCAGGCATCACCCTTCTCGGTGGGAACGGCGTTGAAATTCGATGCATCTGCCAGATAGTCGTAAAATGGTTTGGTAAAGAGCTTGTCGAGGTGAGCCCATACGCGGTCCTCCTTGGGCGACTGGAACAGTTCAGCCATCTGCTCTTTGGAGTAGGTGCGGCCGTTGGCCTCCAAACCCTCCTGGAGCTGTTCGTACCACTTCTCGTGGATGTCGTTTATTTTCCACTCCTTGCTCTTTAGCCACTCCATGATGCCTGTGTCGAGGAATTGCTGCGAGAGGTAGTCCCCCAGCTTATGGCTCTTCATGTCGGGGTGCGTGTCCAGCATACCTTGTATAATCATTGGTACGACCATCGGCATAGTGTTCATTCCCTTGCGGTGGTCGGTCTCCGTGTCGTAACTGTTACCGTCGTCCTCCATGTAGTAGCGCATGGTAGCGATGAGGTCGTACGGGCCGTCGCCCACGATGCTGCCACGGTAGCGCAGTTCTTGGTCCGTTCCCTGCTGTTCTATGCGGCGCTGCACGGCCAATGCTACGGCACCGCCCTGTGAGAATCCGAAGCCGAACGACCGCCAGTCGCTCTTGAAATGAAGTGCCCGATTGTCGTTAACATGCTTCTGATAGAGTTTCAGTCCATAATCTACGGCATCCGTCATCTGACGGGCTGTCAGTTCTTGTGCCAGATAGGGGTGTGCCAAATCTTTTGTGATGCCGTAGCCCTCGTAATCGGGGGCGATGATGATACAATGGGAAATGAAGTTCTGGTCTTCGGCAAGTCCAAACCCGTAGTCTTCCTTGGCAAGCGTGGCGAACAGTATGCGTTCCTTCAGATTCTGGTCCGACGTAGGGCACTCGTAGTCTGCCGTGATGGTAAAGTGGCTGTAGATGTGTACCGACTCGATGCTGTCGGTCGTCTTTGCTTCCTTAGGGTTCCATGCAACGAGTAATGCCGAGAGCACCACCTCTTCGCCGTCAGTATTGACCGACGGATAGTTGAACTTATAGTAAACGGCATCGTTCGCCCTACTGTCTTGTATCAGACTGTCTGATACCTCGGCGGCCTGTACCGTCATTACGCCGCAGAGAAGGATGGCGGCGAGCATCCATAGATTCTTCTTCATAAATTTATCTATTTATATATTGTTGTGCAAAGATAGTATTTTTCCAGGAAACCACCAAATATTCTAATTGGAAAAATATAACTGAACAAAATAACGATATAGAAAAATCCTTGCCCTAATTGTGGAGTAGTTCTTTTGTTACTTCACCTGCTGAAAAGCTTTCGGCCGTTGCGGATGACGAGACCTTTGTCTTTGGCTGTCGCCTTTCTGCCTGTAAGGTGGTAGGCGTCAGCCGATTTTTTTTGCGTTGCGACTATGGTTCGGATGTGTGTGGCGGAACCCATGTCGCCGTAGATCTTGACTAGCGAACTGGTGTAGTTGGTCAGTTGGTTGGAGAGGTCGGTGATGACGTTGTCGTTGGTGTCCTGCGTGGTATTGTCGAAGGTGTATCGGAAGTCTCCCTTCTGGCAGCGCCCGGCTCCATACTGCCCCATCACGATGGCAGGCACGTCGCTGGCATCATCGGGCGTATAGGCGTAGAAGTCGCTGGCCGTGTCGAAGTTGTTATAGCCTGTGCCTCCCTGCAGTGTCGTTACCTCGGCCGGAACCTGGTCGTTGCGGTTCTCTGCCACGTATGCGTCGAAATGGCGGCTGAAGGTGGCATCGCCAGCCGTGTATGGCTCAAAGCTCTTCTGACCGGTCATGTAGTTGCCGAAGGCCTTGATCATACCGCCGTCTTCTTTAGAGAACGTGCCCTTGGTGTCGCTGCTCGATCCGATACCGTTGTGGACATCAGACCCTTGCATCGAGATGAGCATCGGATATTTGCAGTTGCGGAAGTAGTTCTTCTCCACAAAGATACAACTGCCGGTGGTGGCACCGACACCGTATTTCGAGTTGCCGTCGTAATAATTATTGAACACGTGCAGATGCTGCGACTTGCGGACGCGGGGGTGACGGGAGTCGCTGTGGTCGAACCAGTTGTGATGATAGGTCACATACTCCACCTCGTCGCCGTTGGAGTTGAGGTTGCACTTGCCGCTGTCCCAATAGTGGATGGCTGAGATTGTGGCGTATTTCGTTCCCTTCACGTCGAACGAGCCATCGCCCTTGGCTTTGTCACCGCCTTTGTTCTGACCGTAAAAGATGTCGAGGTGATGTCCCCAGAGATGCTCGTTGTTGGTGTCGAAGCTGATGCCGTCCTCTGGATGCATCATCACCGCGAAGTTGCGCAGCTCCACGTAGCGGCAATTCCTGACCAGCACGCCGAAACCGTGCAGGGTGGCATCGTTGCCCACGCCCTCAAGGGTCAGGTTCATCTGCTGGCCTTTGCCCTTCACCTGCAGACCGATGGCAGAACTGCCGAGTACGGGCATGTCTTCTTTCTTGAGCAGTCCGATGATGCGGATGGCCAGCGGACGGGTCTCGGCGCCTTTCTCGTAGGCCTTCAGGATGTCCTGTATGCCGGTGCGGGTTTCGGTCTTGCCCTTCTGGTCGACCATCATGCTGAGGGTGACGGTCTTGGCGTTATCCTTGCTGATATAGAGGATGCGGGCGCCGTCTTTCAGCGTTCCGTCGTCATTATAAGCACCGATGCCGGCTGTGGCCTGATGGTGGGCATAGCCGTCGCGGTTGAAGTTGCAGACGGTGATGTCTGTGGCTGTACTGGCCAAGGACTCGTCTTCCTGGCCGTCCCTGACGGGGATGATCCTGACGGTATAGTCGTTGGCGGCCTTCAGACCAGGAACATCCGCACGGTTATAACTGCCGTAGCTGCGGATCAGCTGGTCGTCGATACGGGTATATCTGTTGTATTGTCCGCCCTTGACGTAGACGTGATAGCTGTCGGCTCCCTCCGTCTGCTGCCATTCGGCGTAGAGTGACTCGTTCCATCCGGCAGCGAGGGTAATCTGAACCCCGTTGTTCTGTATATGGCTGCTGTCGGATGCAAAGACTGCAACAGACAGCAACAGCAGGACTGCTAATGAAACGACTTTCTTTATGCTCATTTCTGAATCATTCGCTTGCCGTTGCGGATGACGATACCTTTGTAGTTGGCATCCACACGCTGGCCGGCAAGGTTGTAGGTGGGGGATGGAAGATGGCTGATGGATGATGTGTGATGGATGGCGGTGGGTGTCTGATATACGGGGTAGTATTCGTCGACGGCACTCTCGGCATCGGCATTACCCTGCTTCATGATGGTTTCCACGAGCGAGTTGGCATACACCTCGAGGTTGGTGTACCATTGCTTCTCGGTGTCGATGGTGTAGAGCTTGGCATCGTTGGCGTCGTTGGGGTTCAGGCCGTTGGCAGTCTCCCATTCGTCGGGGATGCCGTCTTTGTCGGTGTCGAAGCCTGCGGGTCGGGCGGTGGATTCAAGCGTATATTCACCCTGATCTCTCACAAAATCGATGATGCCGGGACGATGCGTGACACTTTTTCCATCGCCGGTCTTAGTGGCTGAACCTGTATAGTGGGTCGTGCCATTCAGGGCCTCGTCCATATAACGGGCATCCACATTGTCGCGATAGAGCGAGGCACCGCCGTTGGCCAGGACTTTCTCGAAGGCCATCCCCGCTGTGTGGGTGGTCACTTCGCCGGTTTCCGTGGGTTCGTCCATCGCTATCTTCACGCAGTCGGTACCTGCGCTGTTCTTCACGTATGTCACATTCTCGCCGTAAAGGTGCTTGGCATCGGGACAGTAGTCCTCGCCGTTGATGGTCGATGTGCCGCTGTCGTAGATCACGCCCTTCCAGTCGTAGTCCTGGGCATTGTTGCCGGCTGCTGTAACATAATTGCCTTGGATGAAATAGCGTGAGCAGTAGCCCATGTATGCTGACCCTTCGGCATTGCTGGAAGTGGCTACGGACACTTGTGTGACGCGTGTCTTATTGACCGTGGCCGGACCGGCCTTGTAATAGTTGTTGACGATATTGACCTGACCACCGCCGGTACCGCCATAGCAGCCATTGCCGTTGCCCCAGTTGTACATCACGCAGTTGCGGAAATCAACGATTTCTGCCTGTAGGGGACTGGTGTATCTGGTCTTGTCGTAGCTGATGTTGTTTTCGCCGTAGCGTGCTCCACAGAAGCGGGGCACACGATTCTGCATGTGGCAGAGCAGATTGTGGTGGAAGGAGGCTCCCTTACCGCCCCAGATGCCGCCGTAGCTGTGCTCACCTTTCGAATGGCCGGGATTGGCCAATGCTTCGCCGATGGTACACCATTGCATGGTGAAATCCTGATTGTCGTAGAACGAGGCTATCTCGTCAATGCTCCACGAGAAGGAGCAATGGTCGAGTATGATGTTCTTCTTGCCGCGTTGCCATGTGGCGTCAGCTCCGTCGTTGACATCCTTTTCCTCTCCACGTCGGATGCGGATGAAGCGGATGATATTGTTGCTGCCCGGGCGGACCGTGCGGTAGCGGAGAGTGATGCCGGGGTAGGGGGCTGTCTGTCCGAGGATGGTGATGTTGTCCTTGATGGTCAGGTCGCTCTTGAGCTCTATGATGCCGCCGACGTCGAACACGACAATGCGCTTGCCGCTGCTGACAGCACTCCGGAACGAGCCTGTACCAGAGTCGTTCAGATTGGTGACGTGGACGACATTACCTCCGCGTCCACCTGTGGCATAACGTCCGTGACCCTCGGCACCGGGGAAGGCCGGAGCCTGTGTCTGGGCCGTCATCGACAGGGCGATGACGGCCAGCACTACTGTTGAAAGAATTCGGTTCATATATAAAATAGGTAGTTTGTATTCCGCTGCAAAATTACGCATATTATTCCCATTCTGAACACTTTTTTCCATTAAATGTTACTAAAACGTTTACGGGGACACAGAAGTGCCTGACCCCTTTGTGCCCTTTTGAGAAATATACTGTGTTTTTCTTTGAATATTCGGTTTTTATTTCTACCTTTGCAACCCAAAATAATTGTATAAGGAAATGAAACAGTCAAGACTATGGATGTTCGCCGTCATCCTAACGATTTTATGCGGCGCAGACGTACTGGTATCGTGTAACAATGAAGACAACCCGGTAGTGGCCCCGGCAAAGAAGGACTATTTCCCTTCTTGGAACCAATGTGAGGCGTTGGCGGCCTTGCAGGATTATGTGAAGGATGTGACCAACCCGCAGTCGCCCAACTATATCAGTCTGGAAGACCGTATTGCCACCTTCGACATGGACGGTACCTTCGTAGGTGAGCTCTATCCCACCTATTTTGAATACAACATGCTGGAATACCGCGTTTTGGACGATGTCACCTATCGTGACAAGGCTCCCGAGGATGTGCGCCAGGCAGCACGGGATATCCGCGAGTTCGTCCGTCACGGAAAACCGCTCCCCGACCATTTCGATATGATCCACGCCCGTGCGGCAGCAAAAGCCTACGCCGGCATGACCCTGGCAGAGTTTGATAGCTATGTGAAAACCTACGCAGCCTTTCCCGCTAACGGGTTCACGGGCATGACCTATGGCCAGAGCTTTTACAAGCCCATGCTCGAGGTGTTCGACTATCTGAAGGACAACGGCTTCACCTTTTATGTCGTCTCCGGTTCTGACCGCTTCATCTGCCGCTCGCTGGTGGAGTCTATCGGTATCGAGCCCAACAGGGTGATCGGCATGGACGTCTGGCTCAAGTCCAGCAATCAGGGCGACGAGGCCGGTGTCAACTACACCATGGGCAAGGAGGAGTATCTGATACGTACCGACAGCCTGATCATCAAGGACCTGAAGACCAACAAGGTGCTTCAGATTACCCAGGAGATTGGCAAGGTGCCTGTGTTGTCGTTCGGTAACAGTGGTGGCGACAGCGCTATGCACAACTACTGTCTGAGCAACAAGAAGTACCGTACGGCTGCCTTCATGCTGATAGCCGACGATGAAGCCCGTGACCATGCCAACCGTGAGAAAGCTCTCTCGCTCGGGACGAAATGGCGTGAGGCCGGCTATTACGTCATCTCCATGCGTGATGATTTCCGGACCATCTATGGTGGAGGTGTTCAGAAAGTGGACTTCACCTTTCCTGCCGATTAGGAAATATACAATAAAGGGCTGCGATCTCGCAGCCCTTTATTCTTTAGTTGTTCTTGAAACCATAGCCATTGGTGAAACCACCGGTGGACATGGTGTTCGGTGAGAACGGGAAGAGGTAGATGGGTGCCTTGTCGTAGTCGTACTCGAAGAAGAGATACTTGTAGTATTCATCATCGTTGTCGACCAGCACGCTGCCCCAGGCGGTCTTGGTATAGCCGTCGGCCTCGAGGACTGCAATCTCCTCGTCACTCAGCTTTTTGAACAAGCCCTGAATGGCCAGGTTGGTCTTGGTGTCGCCCTTGTAATCGAGACCATAGTTGGTCCAGTCGTTGTTGACACCACGCCATCCGGGAGACAGTACGGGGTCATTCTCGCTGCCGGCAGGGGTCTGTTCGGTGAGACGCTTGCCATAGGTAGCCTTGGCATCAACCAGCTTCGTCCAGATATTGGCAGAGATGGTGTTGCCATTCTCGAAGGTATAGAAACCATCGTTCTTCAGACCGTCGAGCATCTTACGGGTCAGGTCCTTCACGGCCTTGATCTTCTGGGCGATGAAGCCAGAGCGGATGAGTGTCCAGCGACGGTCACCCTCACCGGCGAACTCGAAGCCGCGCTCATCGATGATGGCCTCGGTAAGAGAACCCTTCGAGGCGATATAGGCATCGACATTGCTGTTGGCACCGAAGGCACGGTCGTGGATGGCCTTCAGGTACTGCTTGGCGGTGGCGTCGTCGCCGATGCCGGCAGCGGCCTCTGCCAGTCCGAGGTAGACCTCTGCCATACGCATATACGGACCATTGATACCTGAACGACGCTGGTTCTTGGTCCATGTGGTGACCTGGCGGTTCTCGTCGAACTTGTTGCAGGCGATACCACCACCATTGGCCTGTGAACCAGGCGTGAAGGGGATGAGCTTCTCCCTGCCGGCCTTACCATCGCTGCCTGTCACGGCACAGCTCACGTCACGACGGGTGTCCTTCGGGTCGAACATACCATAGTAGAAAGCCGGGTTGATACGACCCTGACCGTAGTTCTTACAGGGGTAGTTGTTGGAGCTACCGCCGGCAGAGGGACGTCCGAGTGAGTAGGGACGGGGGTCGTTGCCGCTGGCACCCTGCTGGAAGGGCTCCTCGTAAATGGACTCTTCAGCATAGCTGGCATCATCGCCGTGCAGCTGTACGAAGAAGTCGTAGTAGTTGGTTGAGAGCTTGGCCGTGCCCTTGTGGTCGATGGCCTTCTGGAAATACTCTTTGGCGGTGGTATAGAGGTTCTTCCAGTCGCTGCGGCGGCCATAGGTGGCACCGTTGTTCTGCGAACCCTTGGTCTCGAAGGTCAGGGCGTTGCCGCTGCCGTCCTTGTAGTTGATGTCGCCACGACGGGTCTGATAACCGCCGGCCTCCAGAGCCAGACGACCGATAAGGGCATCGACATAGGTCTGTGAGAAGTAACGCTTGTCCTTGCCAACTGGATTCATCAGGGGCTCCACCTTCTTCAGGTCGGCGATGATGACATCATAGATGGAATCGCGGGGCGAGAGACCCAATGCGGCAGCACCCATCTTGCTCTGATAGGGCACGTCGCCGTAGTACTTGATCAGTTCGCGGTAGCAGGTGGCGCGCATGGCGACGGCCTCGCCATAGAGCTGGCTCAGGTCGGTAGCCTTACCACTGGCTATCATCTCCTCGAAGTCGCTCTTTTCCTCAATGGCCGAGGCAACGGCGTTGGCCTTACCGATGACGGCAAACAATACACTATAGGGACTGTTGGGCGCTTCCTTACCATATCCCACTGCATCGTAGTCGGCAGCAGCGGTACCGTTCACATAGAAACACTCTGGTACGTGGCGCAGGGGCTGTGCCGTGTACTTCTCCGGGTGGCGCATGATATCGGAACCGGCTACGTCGAGAGCGTAGTACAGACCGTCGCCGAAAATCTGAGAGCTGATGGCACCGTGCCACTCGCTGTAGGCACCGTCCATGGCAGCACGGGCCGTGGTCATGTTAGAGAATACGAATTCTCCGTCGGCGTTTGACTTTGAGCTTGTTTCGAGATAGTCACTACAAGCAGTGAATAGTGAACAGTGAATAGTGAAAAGTGATGCGCACACCACCCACCGGCCTATTTTGTTTATCTTGGTAATCATAATTCTTAATCTTTAATTCTTAATTCTTAATTAAAACGTGACATTGAGACCGAAAGTAAACGTACGTGACTTCGGGTAAGAACGGAAGTCGTAGTTAGGCGTGGGGAATCCACTGTAGGAACTATCGGCAGAAGGACTGACGTTCACGTCGGGATCCAGACCGCTGTACTTCTTCAGGCAGAAGAGGTTACCAGCCGTTGCATAGATACGGAAACGGTTGACACCCACCTTCTTGGTGAGCACCTTCGGCAGGGTGTAGCCGATGGTCAGGGTCTGCAGACGCAGGAACGAGGCATTCTCGATGAACTGTGAGCTGGCGATACCATACTCAGAGTAGGGCAGGGCATACTTTGCACCGGCATTCAGGGAAGAGAGCTCGCTGGGATCGGTCACGGCATAGAGTTCGCCGCTGGCATTGACATTATACATCTTCCAGCAGTCGGCCACCTCAATCAGACGACCCTGACCAAGACCGGTGTCCTTGTTACCCATCATGGCGTGCATCACGTTGGCATTGTACACCTCACCACCAATCTGATAGACGAAGTTGGCGGCAAAGTCGAGTCCCTTGTAGCTACCGTTGAAGTTGAAGCCTCCGGTGAGGTCGGGCTGTGTGCGACCGATGATGTCGACGTCGTTCGTGGTGATGTTGCCGTCGCCGTCGAGATCCTCGAACTTAGCCATACCGGGGAAGGCATTCTGACCTTCAGGCCTCTTATAGGCCTCGCCACCTGCATAGCTTGTAGCGGTGTAATCGGGGATGCCAGACTTCAGGGTCCAGACACCATCAACTACGTTGAAGTCATCGACGGTATAGATGCCTGCGCTCTTCAGCCCCTGGATAAGACCCACGGGCTCGTCGACCTTCACGAGGTAATCATAATAAGGTACGCGCATGGTAGAACCCCAGTTGGTATGGGCACTGGCCACTACGCCTTCCATCAGCTCATCGACATTGTTCTTATTGTGGTTGAGGGTGGCACCGAAGCTCAGGTTGAGGTCCTTGGTACGGATGATCTCATAGTTCAGGCTCAGTTCAATACCCTTGTTCGAGGTCTTGCCGACATTCTGATACTGATAGCTGAAACCGGTGGTGGCATCGCAAGGCACACGCATCAGGACATCCTTGGTGGTGTTCCAGTAGAAGTCCAAGGTACCACGGAGCTTACCATTCCAGAAACCGAAGTCAAGACCGATGTTACGCGAGATGGTGGTCTCCCACTTCAGGTCAGGATTACCCAGACAGTCGGCAGGAACATAGGTGGTGACGGTCTCACCGTTGATGGTAGCGGTACCTGTCTTCCAAAGGGTATCGAACAGACCGGCGTCGATGCCGTCGTTACCAGAGGTACCGAAGGATACACGGAATTTCAGGTTATCAAGCCACTCGCGAGTGCCCTGCATGAAAGGCTCGTCGGAGATACGCCAGGCAGCAGCGGCTGCGGGGAAGTAGCCCCACTTGTTGTCGCCATGGAACTTGGAAGAACCGTCGGCACGCAGGGTGGCAGTCAGGAGATAGCGGTCCATGAAGTTGTAGTTGACACGTCCGAACCAGGATACGGTGTGGGCAGGTGTGCCTACATTGCTGCTGACAGCATCGCCGGGAACGCTGCTGCTTGACATGGCCATATTGGCGAAGACATAGTCCATATCCCATTCAGCGGGATAGCCTGTGCCGATGATCTGGCTGCTGTTCGACTTGCTGCCAAGTATTTCGTTACCGGCCATGATGTTCACCTTGTGGCTGTCACCCAGACCAGGCATGTCATAGCTCAGGGTGGTGTCCCAACGGGTGTTATAGCCGTCGCCATTGGTCAGGGCTGCGTAGTTGTAGCTCTGGCCGTTGGTCTTGCCACCGTCCCAACGCTCGGTCTTGCTCCAGTTACGGCTCAGATAGAGCTCTGTCTTACCCACCAGTCCGGGGATGATCTGCCAGGTGAGGGCGTTGTTGATACCGATGCGATAACGGTGACGGGTGTTGCTGTAGTCATTCAGGATGGCCACGGGGTTGTAGTCTTCCTCAGCATTGGCACTTCCCATACCGAGGTCGGCAGCATTACCTGAACCCAGGGGATTGTCGATGGGGTTATAGGTGTAGGCCTGTGTGGCGATACCGTATTGACTGCCCTTGAAACGCAATTCACCATAGCGCACGTCCATATCCCACTTCAGGTTCTTGGTGATATCCTGTGCGAGCTTGAAGTTGCCAACCCAACGACGGAAACCTGTGTTGATCAGGATACCTTCCTCGTTGCTGTAGTTCAGCGTGGCGTAGTACTTGGTATGCTGGGTACCACCGCTGACAGACACGTCGTGGCTCCAGGAATGGCCCGTACCCATCACGTCGTCGGTCCAGTTGTGGGCACTCTGGTTCTTGTATTCAGAGATGTGGTTGCCGTAGGTTGCACCGAGACCATAGTACTTGGCCACGTTGTCGGCGTAAGTGGTGCCGAGGGCCGTGGCATAGCTCCACTGGTGGAGCACATGGCTGTAGGCATCCCAGATGTCGAGGTTGTCGGCGTTCTTACGGATCTGATAGTACATATTGTACTTCACAGTCGGCGTGCCTTCCTTGGCACCCTTGGTGGTGATCAGGATGACACCATTGGCACCACGGGCACCGTAGATAGCGGTAGAGGCAGCATCCTTCAGCACATCGATGCTCTCGATATTGTCGGCGGGGATATCATCGATGGATGATACCTGTACACCATCGACCACATAGAGCGGCTCGTTGCTCTGGGTGATGGAACCACCTCCACGCACGCGGATAGACATGGTGGCACCGGGACGACCGTCCTGAGAGATGACATTCACGCCGGGCAACTGACCCTGCAGGGCCTCGGCGACGTTGGAAACGGGATTGGCAGCGAGCTTGTCGCCGGAAACAGAAGCCACGGCACCTGTCAGGTCCTTACGCTTCATCGTTCCATAACCGATCACAACCACATCCTCAAGTGTGGTGTTGTCCTCTTCGAGGGTAATGTTCAGCTGAGACTTGCCAGCCACATTGATGGACTGGGGCTTGTAGCCGACATACGAGATTTTCAGAGTTGTGTTGTCCGGCACGCTGACGGTGAAGTTTCCGTCGAAATCGGTCACTGTACCCTGGCCATTGCCATAGACGATACTAACTCCAATCAGTGGTTCGCCTGCGGCATCCTTCACCGTACCCTTAACGGATTTCTGGGCAAAGGCCGTGAAGCAGAATACTGACATAAGCAAAGCCATTGCGGCTCTTCTAAGATGTAAATTCATACACACGTTAGTTTTAGTTCTACAAATATATTTAATTAGTTAAATTCGTAATTTGTTTTAATTCAGCGCAAAGGTACGCAAAAAAAGAGACAAAAATGCGTCTTCGTCTTTAATATCATGCGTAAACGTTTGCGTGTTATTGCATCCGCTGCAGGCCTTCCCATCGCACATTCCAGGTGCCGTCCTTGGGGAATCCGGGGTTGAGAGACTCCTGACAACCGTCCCAGCCGGCGCACATCATGGCGATAGCAGTCAACAAGGCACCGTTGCCGGGGAGATAGATGCGCAGGCGATCGGCGGTCTGGAAGTTGTGGCCGTTCTTGAGGTAGGTATTCTTCTGCGTGTCAATGAGCAGGGCCTTCAAGGCGGTCTCAGGATCACCCAGACGGGCTGCGCACATGGCAATCATTCCATAGTCCCAGCCCCAGGTGGTCTGCCAGTTCCAATAGGCCATCACCCAGTCGAGGGTCTGTTTCATCTTAGCTTTATCATATAATAAGGAATAAGGCGTGCGCGCGCTAGGCAACATACCACAGGCGCCAAGGACAGCCGGATGGTCGTTGCGGATTTTATCAGCGAAGGTCTCTTTCTTAGTTGAGAGTGGAGAGTGGAGAGTGGAGAGTGTGCTACCGCTATCAAGAGAGACGGTGTCGAAGGGATCGAAACTGTCTAAGTTGTCGGTCTTGCCGAGGGGAAGACCGGCGGTATAGATACCTTGTACCTCTGGGAGCTTGGCAAGCTTGGTAACGATGTCATCCCATTGAGTGTTGCGGGGTTTGCCTTGGCGCTCACGCCATTGGTTGGCGATAGCGAGACCGTATTGCCAGTAGGCAAGTTCGAAGGGTTGGTTGAAGGAGATGTCCTTGGTCATACACTCCTGCATGGCAGTAGTGCCCTTTAGATAATACTGATGCTGTTTCGCATCGAAACTTACGAAATCGGCCATGAACTCAGCTGTGGCATCTATCTGTTCGCCGTATTTCTTCAAGGTCTCTTCTCCTGGATTGGCGCGGTACATCTCCTCGGCGAGATAGATGTAGTGGGGTTGTTGCCAAATGAGGAATGAACCCGTATTTGAGGGTGCCTCACCAGCCCAGGGGTCGGTCATCTTCATCCAACGCACACCTTTAAATCCTTGACGCTCAGCAATCTTGCGGGCGACGGGATAGGCGATGGTGTTATACCATTCGAGCATCTGACGGATGTTTTCCGGACGGTTCCATAGGGCAAAGTCGACGGCATGCCACCAAGTCATCTCCAGATGAGGTCGGCCGAACCAGGAGTTATAGGTCAGACCGGTCTCCTGAGGGGGCATGTTATTGGCACAGTTGATCTGAGTGAGATACTGCGAAAGCACCACACGGCGCTCCAGTTCCTGGGCTCTGGAATCGGTGCATTGAGAGAAATCTACGATGGCCCCCGACTGCCACCAGCCATGCCAGAATTTCTGGGTGGCCTTGTGATAGCTGGCGTAGTCGAAGAGGGAAATCCGAGTATTCTGATTAATCGGATTACTCGGAGAATACTCTGCCGCGAAGGTCAGCACATCATCGGTGGTAGTCAGCTCGAAATGATGGCGGTCGCATTCTTGCAATGTGGCATTACCTGACCAGGTGAGTAGGACGTAGTATTTCGTGGCATCGAGGGTGCGCTCGATGATGGCAGAGTGGTCGTCCTGGGCGATGAGGGTTGACTGGTGCTTCTCGGGCTTTGTCCAGTCGTTGGCATCATCGGCATGTTTGCCGGTAGGGTAGGAGAAACGCAGGGAGATGGCAGCGCGTTGGTCTTTCAGCAGGTTGCTCTTGACACGTGCATAGAGGGCGTCTTTCTGCGGATGAACGCCGGTGGTGACTTCCACCGACTCTCCATCTGCCCTGAAGGATGATTCAATCTCGCCATCCCAAAGCAGGAGTGACTGCTTTGGCTGCTTCAATGCGGTCAGAGGAATTGCCACGCCCTTAGCATCTTTGAGGCTGAGACCGATGGTACCAAGGTTCAGACGATGGGGATTGACACGGAAAAACTCCGTAGCCTGCTTATGTCGGCCATCTTCATTCTTCTTGAATTCCACGGCATACACCTCCGGATGGCCATGACCGAAGTCAAAGGACTTCTCCGACTCTGAGGGTTGCAGGTTGTTGGTGTTTTCGAACGTGTGCCAGCCCCAGTCAGACATGGCGTTCAGGGGCACACCTGCCCCATATTCAAAAGGGTAGCTCTGCAGACCGGTGATATCGACGGTGGTGGCAAAGTGACCGTTACCCACGCTGAGTGAAGCCAGGGAATCGACCTCGGTGATCAGGGGATTATGACGATTCACGACGGCTTGCCTGTCGATGGCAGCCGTCGTGTTCTCTGTGTTATAACCTAATTTCTCCATTTCGAGCGAGGCCCAGATAAACGGTCCTACGCCCTTGGCATCATTGTCGCGGATGGGTTCCGAGAGGTAGTAATTGTAGCCTCCGTCGCGCCGTCTGTTCTCCTTGACACTGGCCTTGGGGTTGATCTTCTTCAAAGCGGCCTCTACCTCAGGCGTGGCAGCCGGACCAAGACCTGCCACCGAACAACAGTTGGTCAACGAGATGGTCTTGTCGCCATTCACGCGGATCATATTGTTGATGATACCCTTATAGGCCTTGATGCCTGCATCGCGGTATTTGGTGCCGAGATACCCCTTGTTATAAGCCTTCAGCAGCACGTAGGCAAACATTGAGGTGGCTGTCGACTCCAGATAGTTGCCCTCTCGGCCTGGAGAGTCCATCACCTGATACCAGGTGCCGGTCTTCTTGTCCTGCCACTTGAGAATGGCATCGAGGTCCTTCTGCAGAAGTTCAACAACCTCTCCTCTGCGGCTATAGTCCTCTGGCAGGGCATCGAGCACTTCAATCAGGGCCATCGAGTACCAACCCTGGGCTCGGGCCCAGCAATGTTGTGATAATCCTGTTTCCTTATCAGCCCAGAAGGTGTTTCGGGTCTCGTCGTATGCATGACGGTTCAGGCCGGTCTTCGGGTCGAGGGTGCGCTCGTAGGTGATCTTTAGCTGGTTGACAGCATCATCGTAGATGTTCAGAATACTCTGATTACTCCGAGTATTCTGAGATTTCTTTTCTGTGATTGGGGCCGTCAGACAACGGAAAGGCAGACCCATGAAAATACCGTCGAGCCATACCTGATAGGCGTAAACGGCCTTGTGCCAGTAGACCTTGTCGACCTTGGTACGGGGTTGATCCTTCAATTGCTTCATCATGGTCTGCATGGCGATGAGGTTCTTTGGCTCGGGATAGAGATTATACATACGGGTCACGAAATGACCGGTACGGATATTGTCGAGGTTGTAGTCGAGGATGTTGTAACCCCGGATATCGCCCTTGGCATTGATCATCGTGTCGGTATATTCCTGACAGTACTTGCGGATAGCCTCACCACCGTAAGCCAGATAGGTGTCCAACATGCCCTCGAGTTCGATACCCATCACATAGCTCCATTTGGGCTGGGTGGAGAAATCAAGGAGGTAGCTCTTCGGCACACGCTTCATCTCACTATAGGTCATCCATTCGCTATAATGCTGGTAAGGCATCTCAGTGAGTGCCTGCGAACCATTGACAAAGAGCTTGTCGAACTGCACATTGCGAGTCTTGCCGGAAGAGAAATTTCCAGACTGGACACCATTGAACTTACAGTTCTTCACCAGGATGTCATACACATAGGTGTCTTCATCAAGTCCGATGATCTGGACACCATATTTCGATTGCTCGCTGGTGACATTCTCCATATACACGTTACGCACCGTGGGATAGTTGCCACGACAGCAGATCTCATTATGCTCGTAGTCGAGGTTGATCTTCAGTACGCTCTCCTTGCAGACGCCCACCTTCACATCCTTCATGTTGATGTTCTCGATGATGCCCCCGCGGCAGGAGTTGGTCTTGATGCGCAGCACACGCTCCAGTTCGGGAGAGTCCATCACACAATCGTGGGCGTAGACATTCTTACAGCCGCCGCTAATCTCAGAACCGATCACCACACCACCATGACCATTCTTCATCTCGCAATTACGGATGATGATGTTCTGTGAGGGCATGTTGCGCTCACGACCGTCACGGTTTCTTCCGCTCTTGATGGCGATGCAGTCGTCGCCGGTATTGAAGTAACAATCTTCAATCAGTACACGGTCACAACACTCGGGGTCACAGCCGTCGCCATTAGGTCCGTCGTTGATCATCTTCACTCTTCTGACAGTGATGTCCGTAGAGTGTAAGGGATGGATGACCCAGAAGGGTGAACGCAAGAGGGTGACGTCCTCCATCAAGATTCCCTCACACTTGTTGAAATTGACAAGTTGTGGACGCAGACCGTCCTGAGGACCGAATACACGCTCAGGCGTGCGCTCGCCTTTCTCATTATACATAGGGATACCGTCCTCGCCGTTCTTCAACAGTCTGGCGCGGGCCCCTTTGTTTTGGGCAATACCACCTTCCTTGGCACCGAAACGACCATTGCCACACCAGGGCCACCATGTCTCGTTCGAACCACCACCATCGATGGTGCCCTTACCGGTAATGGCTATATCCTTAGCTTTGAAGGCATAGACACAGGGCGAGAGGTTGAAACACTCCAAACCTTCCCAGGAGGTCTCTACGATGGGATAGAGCTCGGGTTCGAAGGCAAACTCCAGGACAGCACCCTCCTGTATTTCGAGGTTCACACCACTCTTCAACTGGACGGCGCCCGTCAGGAACTTCTTGTCGGCAGGCACAATGACCTTACCACCGCCTTTCTTCGAACAGAGGTCGATGGCTTTCTGAATGGCCTTCTGATTCTTGGCTGCTGTGGCGTCGGTCTTGGCACCATACTTGGTGATCAGATACGTTTTGTCTGCAAACTGAGGCACACGGATACTCTGTTCAATCTGCTTGTACTGGACTGCGTCCCATGCCTGTGCATGGGCCATGACCGGCATCAGCAGACAGAGCATCATCAATTGAAATAATCTCTTCATCATTTATTTTTAGTAATTTAGTCCGTAGTTTCACGATTCGTTTGCAAAGATACGAATAATACGTGAAACTACGAACTAAAAGAAGAAAAAAATAACGTAAACGTTATAGTTGCAGGGCTTCGAACAGGGTGTCGAGGGCTTTCTCGGCATCGCCTTGGGCCTCATCGAGCAGGGTGACGAACTTCGAACCGATGATGGCACCGGCGGCATTGTCCTGGGCTGCCTTCAAGGTCTGGGCATTCGAGATACCGAAGCCGATCATGCGGGGATTTCGCAGGTTCATGGCGTTGATCTTGCGGAAATAGGCCTGCTTCTGATCGTCGAAACTCTTCTGGGTACCAGTAATCGAGGCCGACGAGACCATGTAGATAAAACCATCGGTATGATCATCGATAAAACGGATACGTTCCTCGCTGGTCTCCGGGGTGATGAGCATGATGATACGCAGGTCGTACTGGTCGGCGATGGGTTTGACGAGGTTCAGGTAGTCGTCAAAAGGCAGGTCGGGGATGATGGCGCCACTGACACCAGCCTTGACGCAACTCTGACAGAAAGCTTCGATGCCATAGTGTAGGATAGGGTTCAGATAACCCATCAACACCAGAGGAATCTCTACTTGGTCTTTGATGGCTTCCAACTGTGCAAAGAGCTTGCTGAGGCTCATGCCATTTTTCAGGGCCTTGGTGGCCGCACTCTGGATCACAGGTCCGTCGGCCAGAGGGTCACTGAAGGGAATGCCTACTTCCACCATAGCAATGCCCTTGCGCTGCATGGCGAGAATCACATCGGCAGTACCCTCTAACGTGGGACTACCGGCACAGAAATAGAGCGAAAGGAGTTTTTTCTCCTTGCTATTGTCGAAAAGCTGATTAATCTTGTTCATCATATCATTTACAATTTGACAATTTACAATGTACAATTTATTTATCGATTTAATTCATTTAAGAATTTTCGGAGGACGGTGATGTCTTTGAGACCTGGAGAGAGTTCGAAGCGGGAGTTCAGGTCGATGCCGATACATTGTGGGTGGTGGAAGGCATGAATG
>JAEEGG010003519.1_pt1 | contig 39011 bp, 30 predicted proteins | sample 9134161 | NCBI WGS metagenome assembly JAEEGG01 (sample SAMN16246543, study PRJNA631951) | gut metagenome | biome: gut microbiome; feature: rumen; material: CR-attached | host: Bos | place: Iran: Karaj | collected 2018-10 | reverse complement strand
GGTCGTGTGATGGCTTTCAACAACACCACACTTTATAATGGCGATCTCGATGCCATGAAGGAGTATCCTATCGTCCGCGTGTTCGACTGGGTGAAGAAGGTGCTGATGAACTTCGTGCATGAGGTGGCCCTCGAGAACTGGGATCCGTACAACAGCCCGAAGAACCTGAAGGCAAAGATCCAGGAGTTCCTCAACCAGTACAAGGGTTATGGCAACCTGTTCCAGAACTACGAGATCGGTGAGCCGCGTCAGGATCCTATAACCAAGCAGATCACCTGCGACATCACGCTGACGCCGTTCTATGCTGCCAAGAACTTCATCATCAAGGTGGCTGCCGACAAGAAGGCCAAGGAGGCTGCTATGGCAAGTGCATAATGAGAGTTTTACTACTATATTATTTATTAACAGAAAAAGCAAACGATTATGGCAAAGACTCCAGTTTCAATGACCATTGACGGTTACAAAGAGAGAGAAGTACTGATGGTGACTTACGAGTTCAATCAGGCAACAGACGTAGAAGGCCAGATGGCCGGTATCCCCCGCGGTGGTAAGATCACCGTCCGTGTGAAAGCCCTCAACGACGGCACCCCCGACCTGCTCGCATGGATGACAGAGCGCAGCCTGCCGAAGAACGGCGAGATCAAGTTCCTCGAGACAAAGACCAACAAGGAGATGAAGTCCATCAAGTTCACCAACGGCTATTGCATCAGCTTCGAGGAGAAGTGGGAAGACAAGATGGGACACTTCGAGGAGATTGAGATCACCTGCAAGGAAATCGAGTTCGGCAACGTGAAGTTCACCAACGACTGGGCATAAGACATAAGCACAGGTCTTTAGACATAAGAACAAAAGAACAAAATAAAATATGTACTTATGTTCTTCTGTCAAAAAAGAAAAATAAGTTTAACAATTGAAGAATAGAAAGTAAACAAAATATGGCAGAGAATGTAACCCCGGTAACCCTCGAAATTGATGGGTTTGCAGCGAGAGAAGTAATGATGGTTGACTACAAGTTTGATCAGGCAACAGACACAGAGGGTCAGATTGCTGGTATCCCCCGTGGCGGTAAGGTAACCATCCGCGTAAAGGCACTGAATGACGGTAACAACGAGCTGATAGCGTGGATGCTCGATCCCACAAGCCCGAAAAACGTCTCAGTGAAGTTCGTGAACACCGTCGACGGTGCCGCCATGAAGGAGCTGAAGGGCACCAACTGCTACTGCATCGACTACATTGAGAAGTGGGAGGACGGCCAGCAGCATTACGAGCAGATCGAGATCGTGTGCCAGAAGCTCGAGAACGGTCCCGTCGCTTTCGACAATCCTTGGAAATAATCAAGAATTTGAAAATTCGCGAATTGATCCAATACTTTCAAAATCAATTGATTCAGTCTTCGGACTGGGTCAATTGATTAACCATGTAAATAAGAACCTCACGAACTGTTTATATTTTAGAAAGATTCCCTATGGCATTATTGGCGCACTTGCAGTTAGGAGACAATATGGCACGTCACTATTTTAAGGAATACTTAGTTGCAGACTGTCACCTGCATTTTACGAGGCACCACAATCACTTCAAACCCGATACAGATGCAAAATGCGTGAAGGTGGAATTGGTTGTGGAGGCACCAGGAAAAGAAGATCTTAATCTCTATGAGTGGTATGTCAACGATGAAACTCTGAGCGGGCGGGTGGTGTTCGACCTTCTGCCGATGCCCGATGATAGTTCCATGGTGAAGTACGTTGAGTTTGAGGAGGCCCGCTGTTATTCCATTGAAGAAGAGTACCATGTCGACTCCCAGCGTCGGCGCTTGATTCGTTTGTCGCTGACTGCAGAGAAGATGACGGTGAATGATATAGAATTCGTAGACTTTCATGCCTGAAGGCATTGTAATAATCAACAGATATGCAAATATTATCAGATTTCCTCAATGCCGTTCTCTATCCCGGCAATCTTAAAGAGAATGGATGGTATGCGGAGAAAGCCAACTGCCCCGTCATCCAGCATTTCTCCTATAAATGTCAGCGTAGCCGTAACGATGCGGGCATGCTTTATGGTAATACCATTCCCTCAGAGTTGAAATTCACCATTAGGCTCGGCAAGCCCGAAGACAGCAAGTTGTTCTACCAGCAGCTCACCCAGAATGAACTCTCCGACCATACTTTCATTTTTAATGCCACCTTCGACCAGGACATGCGTCTGAAGGCCTTTGAGGATGCCATGATGGTAAGTGGCTATGTGGTGGATGTGAAGGAAGACTACAATTCGGCAGCCACTATGGAGGGGCATTTCGTTCCGATGCAGGTCGGAGTGACGCTTCTGCTCAGCTCCATCACCTATGTCGGTAAAGAGAACCGCTATTGTAAATTAAACATCACACAATTCTAATCTTCGAGGCAGTATATTATGGCAGATACTATGGTCATTTATCTGGTTGATACCGAATCCGGTTTCGGTTTTACAACTCCCAAGTCATACACTTTCGGTTCTAAGAGTTACTCTGTGACACTCTCCAAATTGAATTACAATAAGAAGGTGTATCAGCCTGGTGAGATTTATGCCACCATTGTGATTAGTGCCACTGACAGCACCCTGCCATCCTATATGGATGTAAAAGGGGCTCTGTTTAAGAAAGCGGCCATGTTGAAGATCAACGGCAACGAGGTGGCCAAGAACTATTATGTTCACAAAGTCAAACCCCACCAGAGGAAAGCTTCAGAAAAAACGTCAATGGAAGTGGAGTTGTCTATTTTCAGCCAGGATAAACTGATGACGTTAGACAAGCATTCCAAGGCTTATACCGCCAAAAGACTGAGGAAGGATATTTTCCTCACGGAATACAGCAACTATAAACTGGACGGTGTCGCCGTCGAGATCGAGAAAGATAAGACAGAAACTGTTAAGGATGAACGGAAAAGTGTTGAAAAGAAGGGGGAAGATGTTGTGTTAACAACTTCGAACCTTCAGATTCTGTCATATAAAACCGCCCAGAAAATCTACGATAATGATAAAAATGTGGAGAATGAACTTCGTCAGCCTTATCTGGTGCAATACAACGAATCGTTCTATGATTTCCTGAAACGTACTGCCAACCGTTGTGGTGAGTTCCTGTATCACGAAGACGGAAAACTTCATCTTGGTCTGAATATCAACCGGCTTGACACGGGCACCAATGCAGTGGATTATTCCACGAAGGCATCGGAGTATTATTATGAGAATGTGCTGCAAGAGGGTATAGAGGTAGAAGATTATGGCTATAGCTATCTGAAAAATACTGATCGTAATTCACTTCATCATGCTCCTACTGCAGATAACGCCACAAAGAAATTCTACTATAGCGATCCCTTGACGACAGACGAGTATCTGGATGACATTGGGAAAGATTACACAACCTATGGTGCTCAGTGGGCTCAGTGGGAAAAATTGGTATTGAGTGAGTTGTGCTCTGTCTTGCAGGGAACTTCATTGTCTGCCATTATTTCTGGAATGCTTATAAGAAACGCCTATAAGACAGTTGCCGTCTATCCGGTGGTTATGAGTAATCTTAATTATGCGAGTAAGAAAGTAAACATTTATCCCTGGCAGAAACCTGATCCTGATGGCGGTAAAGACAGTAATGGCATGCCGAAAGCGTATTTGGATGAACCGAGAACTGACGTGGTGGATCAATGGAAGGATAATAATAATACCCTGCGTCAGTTTGGTACTGCTACTGACCCGACAAACAATTTAGGCAAGGAGCAGAACATCCGCGAATCGTTCTATTCGCTCATCCGAAAGGCAGAGAAAGAAGTCAGTAGTGAGGCTGTGTGGCTTGTATTCGACGGCAGCTATGAACACCTGAGGATTGGCGATGTGATCAAGGTAGTGGACACCAGCTATCTGGTCATTCAGGTGAAAGGCTGTGCGGCCTATGACTCCGGGGAGGGGAAAGAGACCATCTCTGAAAAAGTGGTAGCCATACCTCTTTATAATAATAGTTTGCCGATTCCACCAGCTTTGCCTAAGATTACGGTGAGGGAGTCGCAGCCTCAGTTGGCGTTTATTACCTCGACGGGATTTCTGGATCCGAAGAAGATCGGTCGCGTCAGGGTAAGGTTTGCCTGGCAGGAGGCTAAGGGCGACGGATCGCCCTGGATACGGGTGTCGATGCCTTTTGCGACAAATGGTGGTGGCGTGAAGTTTAACCCACAGCCCGATGATGAGGTCATGGTCAGCTTCGAAGAAGGCAATGTGGAACGTCCGTATGTGTCGGGCTATCTGCTCTCACCTCGTAGCAATGAGTCTTGGAAGGCTTTACCAGACCGTACCATCACATCTAAAAATGGTCATAGCATCACTTTCAATGATAACAAGGACGGCGGCAATTTCTTCTACAATCTTTATCCAGGTCTTTCGCTGATCAAGAGTTTCTTCCCGATGTCTGTTTGGCCCAATGTACTGACTGATAAGGATGAGTGTCTTGCCCTGTCGGGTGGTATGTCGATCAGCGACCGCTATGGGCTGTATAAAATCACTGCCTCGTCGGATTCCCGCTCGATCATGATTCAGTCGGCCATGGGTAATGTCACGCTGAATGCCTTTACGGGTATCAATATCACGGCTCCGAATGGCAACATCAACATTTCGGGAAAGAATGTAAACATCAAAGCAAGCAATAAGGTGAATATCACTTCTGGAACAGACATTGCTAACAGGTTCTTCTCTGCAGGCGGTCCGGAAGACTCGGCCTACGGCTTTTCTGCCGGTGAGGCGGGAAGAAGGGCTATGAGAACCCTGATAGACACCGGCGTCGGCATTCTGGACGGCTTCAACCGTCAGATCATTGACAAGTTTCTTGATATTTCTTTCTTCAGGACCATCATTGAGATTGTCATTCGTCCGATTGACGGTACGACTAAGGTCAAGTCTATGACCTTCGTGGAGATTGAGGCCGGGCGTGGCTCGGTAGAGTTCCCTGCTGACCAAATTGTGAAAAGCCATACTAAAGAGGGCATTTTCCCGAAGTGGAAACATTCTGTAAAAGCGATTTGTACGATACTGGATAAGCTTATCCATCAACATGAAGAATCGTATTACCGGTTACGCGATATGGTGCTATATTATAAAATGCTCATCATCAGATATGGTCTGGATAAAGACAAGCTCGGCACTTTGTTCGATGATATCAGCAAATTGGCCTGGAAAAAGGAACATCCTGACAATATGACTTTGGATATCGACTTTGAAGGTCTTCAGCTTCAGGATCTTCCGGCTTATGAAGAGGAGGCTGCCATCGAAAAGTTTAAAGAAGTAACGGGGTTAGAGGGAAAGCCCAATGAAAAAGACGGAAAATATAAAGATAAAAAGGAGAAGTATCTGATTGATTCGCTGCTTTGGCAAAATGCTGTGGACAAGATCAATATACTTGAAGGTGATGATCAGCAGAACAGGAATAAGAGAGCTCTTTTACGGAAACAGCTTCAGGATACTGCCGATGGGTTGTATAAGTGTATAGTTAACTTTTATGATACTTCTCATAATGTCAAAATTTACAGATCTGAAATAGGCAAAGATCTTGCCCCTTCATCTTTATATGAGGATCAAATCCTCGATAGTTTTAATCATATACATTTTAGAGATTATGATCAAAACCTAAGTGCTCAACCAAAATTGGATACGTTCCCATTGGACATGGATAAGAAGAAGTGGGAGGAAGCCAAGAAGTTCATGAAGAGAAAGTGTGTTGATATATTTACAAGATCTGTCAGCAAGGATTTGGGAAATCTCAGCGCAGTTGTAACATTGAAAACATCGGTTGAAACTAATGATGATACCTATAAAGATAATTGGAGTACTTATGTAAATGCGCTTGTTCAGGATGGAAATCCGGCACGGCCTGCAACAGGTTTTGGCGGTAAATATGTTGTGCAGAAATTAGTAAAGACCTTTAAAACAAACTGGTGGGATATGAACTATGTAGACCCCTGGCGTGATACTACCGTTAACAGGCATCGGTGGAGAACGGGCGTACAAGGTAAGATCCTTATGTCGGATTCGCCTTCCACGACCATCAGTTTCGACAGAAAAGGTGGAACGGTAAGTGAGATGAACGTGATTGCCAGTAACACGAAGACGGAGATGATTAAAGTATTAGAAAGTATTTAAGTATGGCGGGTACAGTTTTTAGTGATTGGCTGACGGCTCTATCCAAGTTGCAGGCATGTGTGTCGAAGGATCTGGATGAGATTCGCAAGCAAAAGGCAGAAATCCAGCAACTGAAGCAGGATGTGTTTAATAGGCTGGCAGAGGGGCGTTTTGTACGCGATGACCGCCGTCTGGTGTTGTCGGCGCCTGAGATCGTGATCGGTAATGTGGACGCCAGCGGCATGCTTTATTCTGAAGGGGGTTGTATCACCATCCGTGGCCAGAAGGTGGGCCTTGACGGGGTGGGGGAAAACGGGGCGATTGAGAGTCGTGCATCTACGATTTCGCAGACGGCAGTAGATCCGGGTATCGACGGCATCGAGGAGGTGGTGCGCAGTCACTCGGCCATTATCAGTCAGGCAAAACATATCACCATTCAGAGTAATGAGGCGGAGAAGGACGGGTATTTCTCCAGATCGCCCCGGCTGACGGGATCGACGGGGGTGCTTATCCATGCTGATGAACGATTGGAACTGGATGCTTCTGAGTCTTCTGAACTGCGGGCTCAGGAGATCGGGGACCGGTTGAAAGACTTGACCAGCAGTATCGCTACGTACACGGCGGATTCTACGAAGGCGATGATAGGGGTGACTGCACAGGTGGCGGAGATGGAGACTCTGTTGGCCTTGCAGGAGCCTATGGAACTGGATGAGATGACGATGCGCACAACGGTTACGGAACTGGATGCGCTGACGGAACAGTTTAATGAGATGATGCCTGCAGTATATAGTGCCTTGGAAAGTGCGGTGGCCAAGATGTCGCAGTTGGCAGAGGCCAATCGCCAGATGAAGTGTTTGCAGGATGAGCAGATCAGTGTGGCCACGGCAAGCACGTCGTTTAAGGAGAAAAGTACTGATGCCACTTTACAGATGACTGCAGAGCATATGGACATTGCTTCTGTGGACGGTGACGGAAATATCCGCACTAATCCTGAGGCATCTATCTGTGTACAGACAGGAAGGCTGGATATCTCGACCAAACAGGAGGACGGGTCGCTGATAGACGACAGTTATGTTCAGATTTCCACGCATGACGTGCGCATCTCTACGGTCAATCCGAAACTGAATGACGCCAAGGAGAATGAGGACGGTGACTATACTACTGAGGGCAGCGTGTGCATCAGCTCTAAGCAGGTGGCGTTTACTGCTGTGGATTACAGCGTGAGCGATGGTAAATATGAGGAAAAGGATCAGACCAAGGACAGTAGTTTCAGTATCAGGGCGGAGAACATGAGTATGATGTCTATGGATAAAGACCAGAATACGACAGGGTGTTTCCTGATATCGGCAGAGAATGCAGGTCTCGTCTCAATGGATAAGGACGGAAACTGTACAGGCAGTCTGAAAGTGGCGGCAAAGGACGTCAGCCTTTCGTCTGTGGATAAAGACGGGAACTCTACGGGCAGCTTAGCAGTGAAGGCGGATGACATCGCGATGGGGGCCACTGACAAGAGCGGCAAGGCCAGCGGACAGTTTAGCCTGAATAGTAAGGATGTCTTTGTGAAGTCAATGGATACCGATGACAACGGTGCCGACAAGAGTCTGGCTGCCGGCGGTAATATGGTCATTGTGGCCGAGAAGATGTTTGTGGGTCGTACCGACAAAGACAATCTCAGCAAGGAACTGCAGATTTCATCGGATAAGACGGGTGTGTATGGTAAGACGACAGCGGAGGTGCAGCAAGGTGAGGCCAAGGCTGTGCTCCAGCTCGATGGTGGCAACGTGGCAGTTGGCGGTTCGAAGGCTGAGTTTTATGGCGACAACACCGTCAACGGTAAGACAACGTTCAAGGGTGATATTACGGCGCCGAAGGCTGCCATCGACAGTCTCCAGGCCAAGTCTGAGTTCAAGTCGCCGAACATCAAGGACGGCATGCCCGCCGCTCCTGCCGCTGGTGGCGGCTCTCTCTCTGCCAAGCTGAAAGAAGCGGATGCACCCAAGGCGAAGGTGGCGGAGAAAAAGGAAGATAGTAGTGGAAAGTAATCATAAAATCAAGATATGAAACGAGCGATTGAAGTAATAATAGGCGAGATGGAATCGAAACTCAGTGGCTATGCCGGTCTGCTGAACTACCGCTTTATGAATCTCTGCGTCAAGGCAGAACCTGCGGCACTCATTTCAATCACCATCGAAGACGAAGAAGGGGAGATGAAGAATCTGGAGGACTTAGCACATGCCATGCTTGCCAACGATTATCAATACGAGATTATCCCCATGGATCCGAAGCATGTTTTTAGCATTTGCAAGGGAATGTATCTGTCTCATCCGGAGATGAAGCAAGATATTGTGACGCCTGATGATGACAATAAGTTATATTATGACCAAACAGATGAAAAGCATATCCTCTTTACAGTACCTGAGGTGAATAAGGATCGCTACGACGTGTTGATGGATGGTGTCAAGGTACTTTATGACCAGTGTATGGTTGAGGTCAAGAAAGTGAATGCGGCCTACAAGGCGAAGTTAGCGACTCATCTGGAGGGTCTGCCTAAGGATGAAATCGAAGAGGCCAAGAAAAAAATGGAGGATAGTCAGCAGACTTATTCCAACTTGACAGGTGAATATCTGACCCATAAAAAGAAAGAGATAGAGGATGCCTATCAGCACTATCTCCAGGAGCAGGCTGCCAAGCAGGCTGAGGCTGATGAGATGGCTGCTGCCCATAACGTGAATGCAGGGCTGCAGTATCGCGTTGATCAGTGAAAAGAGGAAAGAGGAAAGTGGAAAGAGGAAAGAGGAAAGAGGAAAGCGAAAGTAGCCACAGATTACACAGATTGACACAGAAGATGAGATTGACACAGAAGATCTTTATATGTTGCCTGATGGCCTGCTTTGCAGGATTGACGAAAGCCCAGTACATACCGGCCTTTCGGACGGATACTGTTATCTGGAAAGACCCTGGAACAGACTATTGGAAAAGAGGTAACTCGCTGAAGCATCTGGAGGTATCTCTGACGCTCGGTACATCGGGCGTCGGCCTTGATGTGGCTCTTCCTGTAAGTCAGTTCATGCAGGTCAGACTGGGCTATGATTACATGCCTCAATTCAAGAAGCTGCTGCGCATGAATCTCGCTGGTGGCGGTGAGGCTGCCCGGCAATATGACGGTCAGGGCAACCGCGTGAGGACGAAGTTCGACAAGATCCAGCAGTATTTGTATGAGGAGAGCGGGATGGAGATCGATGACCATATCCTGCTGACGGGTCAGCTGAACATGCACAACTTGAAGGCGCTGGTGGACATCTATCCCTTTAAATACAACAAGCACTGGCATTTTACAGCGGGTGTCTATTATGGTCCGGCACAATTAGCGAAGGCGGATGACGCCACGGAGGCACAAACCACTCTCTCGTTGATGGAAGCGTATAACCAGGATTATGAAAAAGCCAGCAGCAGCGATGCTATCAAGCGTTATGGACGGCTGACACTCTATCCTGGAGACAAGAACGGAAAGCCTTGTCTGGTGGATCCTACAGATGACGGTAAGGTGAAGATCAGTGTCAAGACGAGCGAGATTAAGCCTTATATCGGTGTTGGCTATACGGGTAGGCTGATCAGTTCCCGTGATGATTGGAAGGTGTCGGCAGAGTTAGGTGTATGGATCTGGGACGGTGCACCTAAACAGCGGATGCACGACGGCACGGACCTGGCAGACTTGTCAAATATCTATGGCTCCTTGGGCAGCTGTGTCAGTGTCTTCAATGCTTTGAAGGTCTATCCGGTGTTAAGTGTCAGATTTGCAAAGACGATTTTTTGAGCCACAGATTGACACGGAATAACACAGAAGAAGAGATGGACACAGAAGAAGAGATAGAGAAGAAGAGCCACAGATTACACAGATTAACACAGAAGAAGAGATGGACACAGAAGAAGATATAGAGAAGAAGAGATAGAAGTGATTAATTAGAATTAAGAGTTATGGGAAATTTTGTATGTCAGGGAGCTATGCTCCAATGTAGTTTCGGTATGGCACCGTCGACACTGAACGTGGTTGTGCCGCTGCGCCCCAAATGTGGGGGTATGCTGATGGCGAACATCACGGACTTTGCTCCGATGGTCAATATTATGCCCTTCGGCATGTGTCAGTCGATGGCTAACCCGACGGTCGCCTCGGCAACAGCCGCTGCCATGGGCGTCCTGACGCCGATGCCTTGTGTCCCTGTGATTGCGGCACCGTGGAGTCCCGGTGGACAGGTGAAGGTCATGAATATGCCTGCACTCATCAACAACGCCAAATGTATGTGTACCTGGGGGGGCAATATCTCTATTACCAATCCCAGTGGAAGCATGATGACGACGGGAAAGTGAGGAAAGTGGAATGAGGAAAAGAATCATCCTTCTACTTTTCTCCTTCCTCCTTTCTCCTTTCTCCTTCCTCGGAATAAGTGCCCAGGAGATGCATATCGTAGAACTGAAGAAACTCTGGAAAGGGCCGCTGAACATGAGACACGTGGTGACCAGCAAGACGGAGGCGATCCTCGACCTGAAGACGAGTGAGAAGGGTTTCTCGTTTTTGGCCAACGGGCAGCAGGAGATCGCAGCGGAAGAAGGGGAGGGGATACTGACCCTGAAGACACCGGACAAGACGGCCTTCATCGTGGTGAAGCATGCTGACTATGGCCAGACGACCTGGAAAGTGCCTCAGAAAAAAGGACTGCGCAGGAAGAGGCATTATACGGCGACCCTGCAGACCTTCAGTCGGGATAAGGAATATCAACTGCAAGCGCAGTGGGTGGTCTTTGAAATACAGCCAGAGGATGCCATCCTGACCATTGACAGCACGATGACGACGGTTCACGGGGGACGGAAACAGATGTACCTGCCTATCGGCAAACACGGCTGGAGGGCAGAGGCTCCTTTCCACCAGGAGGAAAGGGACACCGTGGAACTGACGGACGAAGGGCGACAGACGGTGAAGATTGCCCTGCAGCCTATCTACTCGTATGTGAGCGTGAAGACGGACGTGGAGGGCTGTGATATTTTGGTCGACGGGCAGCTGATTGGTCAGACGAGGGGCACGAGCGGTCATCTGCGGGAAGGCAGTCACAGACTGATCGTCATGAAGGACAGCCTGCGGTATTACGATGCGGATTTCAATATCGGATGGCGGGAGAAGAAAACGATAGAACTGACTGCAGAGGACCTGCATCCGGAGAGCATCAACAGGCATAGAATGCCCGGCAGGGCTGAGGCGGATCAGACCACCCCTAACCCCTCCTACTCAGGAGGGGAAAAGGCGGCGGTATCGATCAAGGCCCTCGATGACTTCACAAGCATCTGGGTGAACAGGGAACTGAAAGGCTATGGCAGTTGGGAAGGAGAGCTGGAACCGGGATTCTACCTGATCAGTACCGAGAAAGAAGGTCTGGAGTCGAGGACAACGCCCCTTTGGGTCACCGATGCGGCGCCAGTGAAATTAGAGCTCCCTGCCCCTATGGACAGCTACGGGATGCTCAATGTGGAATGCAACGAGACCGGCGCGGATATCTACATCAATGACAAACTTGCCGGCACGACACCTTGTGTGATTAAAAACCTGCTTGCAGACAGTAACTGTGAGGTAAGAGTGGAGAAAGCCGGATTCTCTAAGGCTGTGAAGATGATAAAAGTGGTTGGGAATGACCTGACGCACGTGAAGATGGAAATTAAAGAGGAAAGAGGAAAGAGGAAAGTGGAAAGAGGAAAGAGGAAAGAAGATGAGTGACATGCAAAAAATAAGTTGGTATAAATCTCACCACAGAGACACGGAGGACACAGAGTCTCTTGTTGTGTCAGGGAAGATCAGACAGGATCTGGTAAGTGCTGCCCATGTGATGGTGGTCGGCTGTGGTGCCTTGGGTAACGAGGTGCTTAAGAACCTGGTGCTGATGGGTGTCACTCATATCGTGGCCGTTGACTTCGATATCGTGGAAATGGGTAATCTCACCCGCAGTGTGCTCTTTACCAGGAGCGATGCAGAAAGGAAACGGACGAAAGTGGAAGTGGTGGCAGAGAGGGTTCGTGACATGAACCCAAACATAGACATACAGACGGTCTGTGGTGATATCGCGTATGACGTCGGGCTGGGACTCATCCGCCAGATGGATGTCGTCATCGGATGCGTAGACAGCCGGTGGGCCCGCTTCTGTATCAACCGGTATTGTATGCGGGCTGGCATCCCCTGGGTGGACGGTGGCATCGACGGACTGGAAGGCACGGTACGCGTGTTTGCACCAGGAAAGAACTGCTATGCCTGTAACCTGGGGCCTGAGGGACTGAAGGACCTGGCGAGGCGGATGCCTTGCTCGGGCATCATCAGGAGACAGGAACAGAGGGGGGCTGCTCCCACGACCTCTATCATTGCCTCGATTATCGGAGCCATTGAAGTGCAGGAGGCGCTGAAGATAATGCATAATGAAGAATGCATAATGCATAATAAAATGCATAATGAAGAATGCATAATGCATAATAAAATGTATAATGAAGAATGCATAATGCATAATAAAATGTATAATGAAGAATGCATAATGCATAATAATAAGAGGGAAATGACGACGCTGTGCGGAAAGATGATGTATTATGACGGGGAGCATGTGACGGTGAGGATTGCGGACTTTCAGGCTTATGATGAGGAGTGTCCTGAACACGAGACGTGGGCACCAGTGAGGCAGACGGAGGTGAGCAGGGATATGACAGTAGCAAAAGCGCTTGCGCTTTTAAGACAGGGAGACAAGGAGACAGGGAGACAAGGAGACAGGAAGACAGGGAGACAAGAAGTTCAGAACATAGCCATATGTCTGACGAACGACTGTTTTGTGGATTATGTGGTGAGGCGCGATACTGACGAACGGATCGCGGTGATGGTTCCCGGGCGGATGGTGGCAGACAAGGTGGCTCTCGAAAAGGCCTTGGACGGACAGCCGCTGAGCGGTCTTTACCAGCATGAGTACCATCGCGTGGATGCCAGTTTCCCATACCCGTCGCTGACATTGGCCCAGCTCGGCATCCCGCAGCAGGACATCGTGCGGGTGAATGTAGATGGGGAAGACTATTATTTGGAATTGAGCCACGGAGGGACACGGAATGACACAGAAGAAGAAATTGACACAGAATGAACATGTATAATATACCCGAGATCCGTGCAGAACTGCTGCTGAACTACCTCTATCCGGAGGAAGAGAGCCAGTGGATTGCCCAGCATGAGGGTTTGTTCTTCCGTAACTATAACAGCGACCTGCTGGACATCGACGAAGAGGGGATGGAAGTGCAGACGGCACGCGACAGCTTCATCAAACTGCTGCCACAGGGACTGCTGACCCAGGAGACGGACCTGAAAGGGGAGGACGCGACGGAGAAGCTGAAGGAGACGGAACTGAGGATGAGACTGCTTCGCGAGACGTTCAAACCGATCGATACGTTCCGTTTCCGCGAGAGCGTCTATGTGGAGCATCAGACAGACAGTCTGCTCGAGGGAAAGCTGAAGCTCGTGTTGAAAGACTATTTCGACACGGACCTGGACGGGATTGAGGATCCTTATGTGCGGGAGGCGGCCATCCTGCTGCCCTATGTGAGCCGAAGGCGCGGGGACCTGGGCTTCATTGCCAGCCTGCTGCGGACATTGCTGACATGCGAGGTGAGGATGACGAGGGGGCGCTATAGTCATACGGACTCGACTCGGTGCTGGCTGCCGATGATCAGATATGAATTGGATATCCCGGGTCTGTCACCAGAGGGGTATCTGAAGAAGAACCAGGAGATCGATCCCCTACGGGAATTCCTGACGGAGTGGCTGATTCCCGTCGAAGTGTGGTGCGAGATTGTGATTAAGGAGTATGATGTGCCGCAACAGGCCAATATGAGGCTGACGTTGGGGTATAATACGGAGGTGAAAGGAGCCACGGATTGACACGGAATAACACAGAAGAAGAGATTGGGAAAGAGGAAAGAGGAAAGAGGAAAGAGGAAAGAAAGAGGAAAGAGGAAAGAAAGAGGAAAGAGGAATGATAAATGATAAATGATAAATGAATGATAATTGATATGGTGGATATTAATGCAAGAATCAACTGGGTGCCAGGCATGGAGCTGACGGCAGAGACGCTGTCCGGGATAGGAGAGCAATGGGACCTGCGTCAGCGGCTGGCCCTGCGTGCGGCAACAGGCAGCCATAGGATGGGATTGGTGCCTGGTTATCCTTTCAGCTGTAACGGGGTGTTCGTGAAGAACCGTTTTGAGGTGACGGGCTTCCGATGCATGGCTTTGCTGCCGTCGGGAAGGGTGATTGATGCGGATGAGGACATCGAAGTGACCATCCCCATGCTCTTTGGCAGCCAATATTACCTGACAGTAGGATACGGGGACGAAGTGGTGGCGTTTGAGAAGAAGGGGGTGCCGATGGTAAGGCCGCACTATACGTATGGCATCCACACGATGGAGGAGGTGGAGGCGGGGGATCTGTTCCCGCTGATGCGCTTCCACGTGGCAGAGGGCATCTTCTCGGCGGATCCGGGGTATATGCCGCCCTGTCTGCTGCTGACGGAGAACGGGCGCTTCAAGGAGTACATCGACAGCTATACGGGGCTGATGAACGGGCTGGCAACGCACGGCCATCTGGCGGACGGGGAGGGGAAACGGGCCATGCTGCGCTATGTCTTCCTGCTGAAGGGCTATCATCTGAAAAACCCGGTGAAGGACTTCCTGCTGTTCACTCAGGAGATGGCCCAGGCGATAGACTACTATGTGGTGACGCCCAACAGGGAGCAGCCGATGGAAATACCGCAGCCCCGGCAGGCGGACATACAGGCCTGGCTGCAATGGCTGGAGGACTACATGCGGGGAGCAGCGGTGATACTGGACGGCGTGGTGCTGGAAGACCATACCATCGACTACGAGGCTCTGCTTGCCCAGGCGAAGAGGGAGCTATATGAGAAACTGCATCCGGAACTGATAGAGAAGCTGCTGGCGGACATGAAGGAGGAACTGCGTGAAGAGATGAGACAGCAGACGGAACAGCTGGCTACCTATATCAACGGAACGCTGAAGACGGCCATCCTGGAACAGCTGACGACGGAGATGAACGACCGGGAAGCGAAGATGAGCGAGATGCTGACGGAGAAGTTCGACGAACTGGGCAAGCAGCTCAATGAGTCTCTCTACGAGAAGTTGTATTTCGATCTGTTTGAGAACCTGTTCAAGGCGCTCTATGTGCCGGAACCTGAAGAAGAGAAATTCGTGCCGCTGATTTAGAGCCACAGATTCTTGCGTCCCGATGGTAGCAAGCGGCAAAGCCGAGCGGACACGGAATAACACAGAAGAAGAGATGGACACAGAAGAAGAGATTAATACAGAAGAGGAAAATGATGAATATTGGAATGCCACTACAGTTGACGGAGAAGGGACTACAGAGGGAAGAGAGCCTGAAAAGGTCGATCGACACGAACCTGTATCTCATCATCACGACAGAAAGGTTCAGCACCCCGGCCGATCCGATGTTCGGCTTCGTGTTCAATAACCTGCGGTTTGAGATGTTCAATGAGAACGAGGGCGTGGTGTTCGACTCTGGCGACACAGAGACGATGAGCAACATCCAGGGGGCTTACGACAAAAAGATCTCCGGAAGTTCGAAGAGTATCAACACGTTTGCCTCAGAACTGAAGACGGTGATCAGTAAATATGAGGAGCGTCTGGAGAAAGTCTCGGTGTCGATGACTTATATCCGGGAGGAAAGGCAGATATATATCACCGTGAAAGGTGTCATCGTGAGCACCAAGGAGGATTATATCTACGATCAGATTATCAAAGTTTGGAACTGAGATAAAGAGGAAAGAGGAAAGAGGAAAGAGGAAAGAGGAAAGAGGAAAGAGGAAAGTAAAAAGGTAAAAGAAATGAAACAGACGATATTTGAGACGAAGCAGAGGGCAGAGGAGTTGTTGCGCGAGGCGATTAATATATGGAGGCAGAGTGACGACAACGAGCGGCTTGAGGGGCTTGAGAGTGATCCCGTGATGAAGCTGCTGATTACTGCCCTGGCCTATCAGGCCAACGAGAGTGCCAGTGACCTGGAAGCGCTGAAGACAGAGGTGCTGGAAGAGTTCGCCCAGCTGCTGACTCCCTACGAAATCGGCCATGCGACGCCAGCGACGGCCGTGGTGGAGGCAGCCTTGCAGGACTCGGTGACGGAACTGGAGATGACGGACCAGAGCGTATTTACGCTGAACGGTACGAACTTCAGCTTCATGCCTCTGCTCAGGACGCGGCTGCTGAACGCCAAGGTAAACTCAATCATCAGAATGGACGGCCGGCGCTTCAAGGTGACCATCCGCTTCAACTCGCCAGTGAAAGACCTGTCGGGGTTTGCCTTTGCGGTGGACAGCCTGGATTTCCAGGATCTCACGGTGAGCGTGAGACAAGGAGACAGGGAGACAGGGAGACAGGGAGGCTGGGAGACAGGGAGACAAGGAGACAGGATGCTGCCGCTGATCAGGCCTTGGGACTATTCGGAACTGCCGCTGCAGAACTGTTTCGGACTGGACACCATCCTCTATAATCGCAGTCAGACGTACGAGGCCTCTGCCACGTGTCTTGACCTGTTTGCCAGGCAGAACGTCAGGCTGTTTGTTATAGGGAGACAGGGAGACAGGGAGACAGGGAGACAGGGAGACAGGGAGGCTGGGAGGCTGGGAAACGGGGGAATGCTGCCTACGGAGACGGACGGGGTGGACTTGATATTCGAATTCACAGGCATATCTGACAGGTTCGTCTTCGACAAGCAGCATTTCTCGCTGAACCCGATAGTGCTGGTGAATGCGCAGATGCACCAGACGACCCTGAGCGGGGGGACGCCTATCGTGCGTGTGGCAGGCTATGATAAGGATGAGGATCATGTGAACCTGCAGTTCCTGCATGCGGTGCGGCCTTCAGAAGAACAGCTTTACGGCAATAGCCTTGTGGAGGTGCGCAGGGTGGCTGCCGACCGTTTCAATCAGGGACGGCTGGTGCGCCTGCTGAATTCGCTCATTGCCAGATATCACTCTGACTTCTATGCCTTTCAGGGATTGCAGGGCTTCAGTGGGGACAAGACGATGCAGGCTTTGCAGGAGACACTGATGAGGCTGATGGAGATTACGAAGAAGGACCAACTGCGGCAGGTGCCCGGTGTCTATCTGCTGCTGCGTAACCGCCGACTGATTGAGAGCGGGAAGGGCAGCTTGGACGTGAGCTATCTGACGACGGCAGGGGCGGGTGTGAACGGCTCGCTGCATGCAGACAGCACGTTTACCGTACCGGGAGGACTGAGCGGGGCACAGACGCGGCAGACAGGCAACCCGGTGATGGGCCGCGACGAGACGACGGAAGAGGCTGCCCTGGCCAGTCTGTCACGTTACTATATCGCGACGAACGACCGTATCGTGACTCCGGCGGACATCAAACTGTTCTGCTACAACGAACTGCTGACGCGCTATGGTATCGTGCGTGACATGGTGAAGAGCCTGACGGTGAACCGCCGACAGCAGATGGACCGCCACGGATGCGGCTATGAGATTGTGGTGGAGATCGTGCTGGCGGATAATCCGTTCGTCAGACGAAGCTTTGCCGAGAAGGCATCGCGGGTGGAGATCCTCATGCAGAAGATGATTGAGGTGAGGAGCACGAATATCTATCCGGTTGTGGTGACGCTGAGGATTGGGCCACGGATTGACACGGAATAACACAGAAGAAGAGATTATCACAGAAGATGAGATTATCACAGAAGAATTGATATATGGAAGATTTCTTTTTAGACATTGTGTATAAGAACAAACAGGTGCGCTTCAGGGTAATGAATCCCGAGGCACCGCTGAGTACGCTGATGACCAATCTGAGGCATGCCATCGGTGAAGACGGCAAGCTGATTTTCGACTTCCCGAGCATCGACGGAACAGGAGCACCTCTTGACTATTTCTTCGGGCGGGAGGATCCTGACGTGCATGAGATACGTGTGCTGCGTCCGAGAATCGGCCGGACAGAACAGACGCTGATGGACTATGGCGTGGAAAGTGGTGATAAGGTGTTTCTGATGCCAGACCCGTTTCCGGGATGAGAGAGAGCGAGGGGTATGAGTTAGGACAGTACAAGGGACGTAATCGGCGCCTGTTGTACGAGTGGCAGCAGCTGGAACGGAGGCTGGGGCATCGGCATGACATTAACTGCCGGCCCGTTAGCCGTAATAGGGAAGGACTGCCCACGGCCTATCTGGTGGACTACCGGCTGAGGAGCATCTGCGGGGTGGAGAACGTGGAACGGCTCGGAGAAACGGACACGGAGAACCCGCCGGTGTTTGCCACAGGCTATCTGATGCGGATAGACCTGCCCGACGGCTATCCGTCGGTGGATGCGGCTCCCTCGTTCCGGTTCCTGACTCACGATGAGCAGGGGCAGCCCATCGCTCATCCTTGGCATCCGAACATCCGGTACTTCGGCGACTTCGCCGGGAGGGTGTGCATTAATATGCCCGACACGTATACGGATCTGGCGTGGGCCGTGGAGCGGGTGGCGCAGTATCTGCGCTATGAGATCTATCATGCGGTATCGGAACCGCCTTATCCCGAGGACCTGAAGGTTGCCGCCTGGGTCATAAGACAGGGAGAGCCGAAGGGGTGGATACCCACCCCCTAACCCCCTCCCCAAGGGAGTGGGGACTGGATAGTTGAAAAGGTGAATATAAATGAATATGAGACGAGAGAATAAGAATGTTGGTAAAAGGTTGGTGATAAGTGTTTTACTTTTTCACCTTTTCACCTTTTCACCTTTATGTGCGCAGACGGTGAAGTACATCACGGTGAGCCAGGATGAGCCGTATACGGACCATATCAGCTTAGAAGGTGATTTCACCGACAAGGACATCATGGTGAAGTTCGTGTTCGACGAGGCTGCCAATCAATTGACTGTGAACCTGATTTCCCACCGCATGATATTCGTGTTCAGGGAGGACATACGCTTCAAGCCGCTCATCAAGGGCCGCAGGATCCGTCCTGACCAGTTGCCCTACGTGGTCGCTTACGAACCAAAGGACCAGTACCGGATCTCAAAGCTCTTCAGGGAGACGGTGCCCAAACCGCGGAAACAGTACGTATTCCACCGCTGGATCTACTATGAGGGTCTGCAGCCTGTTCCACAGGAGTACAGGATGGTGAACGACTATATCAGCCAGACTTTCGACGTGCTGAAGAAGGGCAGTTCGGTGGTGGTGCGCCTGCGTGACATCATGCTGATGAACGATGTGAGCAAGCGTCTGAACAAGCGGAAGTATGAGATCCCTTTCGGTCGCGACCTCTACACGGAGTATCAGGTGACGATACGGCGCGATCCGTGCTTCGGTATGGATGCGGACATCGCATCGGCCAAGGCTGCGCTCGACGGCATCCGTAAGAGCTACGGCTCGCTGAGCAAGCGCTATGGTAGCGGCGTGGTGGACAGTCAGGATGGTCTGACGACATTCCAAAGTCTGAAGAACCAACTTTCGGAACAGTACCCGCGTAAAGACGGGCAGAGCCTTTGTCCGGACATACAGGAGGCGATAGATGCGTATAATGCTTATGCTGACTCGATCGCTAAGATGAATTGCAAGTATGTACCCTCCAATGATGGCATCAGGAGAGAGGTGACGGGAGTCAGTGCCAAGATGCTGCTGGCAAGGGCTCGTCAGCTTGATGCGGCTGTGTCGCGCTATCTGTTGTCGAAGGATCCGATAGAACGCCGTGACATCATCCTCCAGGCGGAGAGCACCATCAAGACGGTGAATGAGAATGTGAACAGTCAGGGCGTCTATACCACCGAGCAGCGCCAGGCGCTGTCGGTATTCCGTGAGGCGGAGCGCTATTTTAGGAACAACTGTGGAAGGTAGTGAGGAGTTAAAGGAGTTAAAGGAGTTAAAGGAGTTAAGGAAGTTAAAGGAGTTAAAGGAGTTAAAGAAGTTAAAGGAGTTAAAGAAGTTAAAGGAGTTAAAGGAGTTAAGGAAGTTAAAGGAGTTAAAGAAGTTAAAGAAGTTAAAGGAGTTAAGGAAGTGAAGAGGAAAGTGTGGATGGTGATCATCTTCATGTGCATGCTGCCTTCGGGGGGGCGGGCACAGGGGGAGGTGGCGACGGGGCAGGAACTCGACTCCGCCTATGCCGACATCAATGAGCACATGCAGCTTTTTCAGGAGGAACTGATTCAGCTGAATGCCCTCAGCAAGTTCCGCATGGACATCGATATGGAGATGCCGCTGACAGAGCCGCTCATGGATGTCGTCTCCGAGCGCCTGAAGGCTTTGTCGTCTGCCCTGAACTCATTCTCCACGCGCTGGAACACCTATTCCTCTGCCCAGCAGGTCTACATTGCCGACAACGACAGTCTGCTGAACCGTGTGGCCATTATCCAGCAGATGCAGCAGGCCGTGACAGACACATTAGTCTCGCGCCAGCAGCAGCGCGACAACCTGGTGGCATTCTCCACTGCCGAGAAATTCATCTGGGGGCAGGACAAGGCCTACCGTGCGCTCTACAAGCAGGCTGTCGCTTACTCCATGTCACCGAAGCTGGCTGCCAAGTTGGAGAAGACGAAGGCCGAGGAACAGACGCTGACTGCCGATGTGGAGAAATACTACAGCCAGGCCAAGGAGGCCGCAGCGGCATTCCCGGGCCTCGAACTGCGCATGAGGGCGATGGAGAACAAGGTCTTTGAACTGCAGACGGTCTCGGCGAAGATTCAGGAGATGGCCTACAAGCCCTTTATCCAGAGGATCAAGGACTATCTGATGGGTCTGGCGTGCGTGGCCATCCTGTTGATGGGCGTGAACCTGCTGAAGTCGAAGTTGAAGGTGATCAAGCAGACTCGTGAACAGGCAAAGAAGATGAAGGAAATGATGAATGGACAGCATAATTATCCAACAATATAATTGATAAGATATGATTAGCAGGATAGATAAGAAGATGTGGATCAGGTGGCTGGTGCTTCCTGCACTGTTCACTTTTCACTTTTCACTTTTGGTGACTTCTTGTGATGAGCAGGTCCCCCCTGACATCGATGACATATTGACGACGGACGACCAGCAGGCTGAAAATGCAGGTGATGCCCTTCAGATCACCAACATTGAGTTCTCTGATGACTACAAGGTGATGGAACTGTCATCCCGTCTGCTGCACGACGTCGGAGGGCAGGACCTGACTGACTCTACGAAAGTCGAGGCAAAAGTCGAACAGCATATCAAGCGCCTGATCAATCAATTAGGCAAGGAGAAGCAGCCTGTGCTCACGAAGGTGGCCAACAGCAGTAGGGATCTGTTCAAGAAACTGGACATCAAGCTGATTGTCCTGGCAGACCTGAGCCTCCCCCAGCAGCAGGTGGACGCCGAGCGCAAGGCGGTGAAGGAGATGAGGGCGCTCTTTGGCGAACAGAGTCTCTTCATTGCCTTCATGCAGGACGATGACGTCTCGGAGACCTATGAGGCCACCGACTATATCATCGATAACTATTTCGTCCACCAGGACCCGTCGACCATTTATCTCTACCGTTCGGTCCTGACGAAACTGTCGGAGCTGGAAGACCGGAATACGACGATAGGCAAGGCGGCCCGTAAGGTGATGGTCATCCTGTCTGGCGGAAAGACCTACGCCGGCGACCAGCCTGTGGATCCCATGCACTTCGAACTTCAGCAGCTGCTGAACAACAAGGCGAAGGATGACAACGGTCTGCTGCAGGCCTACTATGCGAACTTCGCTGCGGGGGTGAGCGGAGGCGAGGAGGAGCTTATCGGCCTGTCGGACAATGCCGGCGACAACAATGTGCTGCAGTATTTCTGCAAGGCGCTGGGCGGACTCTATCAGCCGACGTTCAACTGGCAGGAGATGGAGGAGGACATTCTGAAAGACTATCATATCGACCTCTCGAACTACAAGATTACGGTGGAACAGCCCGACCGCAAAGTCTTCCGTGGCGATCTTCATGTTCTGGAGATATCCTTCTATGACAAGCAAAGCGGCGACCTGATAGCCAAGGGGCAGACGGAGTTCGCGCTGGGCTCGGTGTATAGTCCTGTCATCGTACGCGACGGCAGTATGTTCGAGTTTGTCATCACCGGCATCCTGTTCACCTTATGTCTCCTGCTGCTGGTGTGGCTCATACTCCAGTTCCTGGAACCCTATATCCGCTACCGCATTTTCAAGCGGAAATACGTCATCACCTACACGGGCAACCAGATGAGCTATCAGGGTCAGCCCGTATCGGAGTCGTGTTATCTCTGCAAGTCTCCTTTTATTCAGGGCGACGAGATTGTGGTGAAGTGCAAGCATACGATGCATCAGGAGTGCTGGGATGACAATGAATACCACTGTCCGGAGCATGGGCGCCATTGCAAGGAAGGTTCACATTATTACAATCAGCATCATCTTCTGGATTCGCAGAATGCTCCGTTCTATATGAAATGGGCGCTTGTCGGCATCGTGGCTGGCTTCACGGCCTGGTGCGTGTTTGTCAGTCACGACCATCCTCTGTCGTCTTCGTTCATCGAGCACATGAGATCGATGCTCAACAGGGATCCCGGTACTGACGGCAGCGGTGCCTTCGGCTACGGCTCGGGGCTGAACGACCTGCCGGCCTTCGGACAGGCAGTAGGCTTCCTGCTGACGTTCTTCCTGTCGAATTTCACTGTCCGTCATCGTCAGTGGTACTACCGTTTCGGCGAGATCATCCTTCGCGGCCTTATTGCAGCCGTGGTGGGCTGTCTGCTCTGCATGCTGGGCAGTTTCATCTCCATCCTTCTCCATTTCGACTACAGCACCTTCCTCACCGAGTGGATACCTTGGGCGCTTCTGAGCGGCTTCATCATGATTTCCGTCACTGTCAAGACGCGCACGCCCATCCGCCGCTCTTTTGTCATCGCCTCCTGCCTGATCGCTGTACTGAGCATGTTCATGTGGGCCTTCGTGTACTATAACTCGCTGCTCGACTACCGCCTGTCGCTGCTGATAGGCTTTATCATCTACTCGGTAGCCATCGCGCTGTGCATCGCCTACGTGTCACCGCGCTCGGAACGCTTCTTCCTCCATATAGAGGGTGCCGTCAAGGAAATGGACATCGCGCTCTACAAGTGGTACAAGGTGTCGCCCAGCCAGGTCATCACCCTCGGAAAGTCTGTCGACTGTGATATCCAGCTGTCGTGGGACGTGAACGGGTGCGTGGCTCCAGTGCACGCAGAGATCAGACGGCGCCGCAAATCGCTGCGCCTCAAGGCCTTGGAGGAGGGTGTGACCATGCGCGACGGCAAGCCCCTGCCCGTCGGCAAGGAAGTGTGGCTCTTTCACGGCAGGGCCTTCACTATCGGCCATACGACATTCACGTATATAGAAAAGGATATGTAACAACAGAATATGCCAATGAAAATAAGACTTTTTGCCTTTTTACTTTTAGTTGTCTCCTGCAGCAGCGATGACGATAATGGCTATCAGAGCCGTCTGAGGGAACTGCTGATGGAAGATATGTCATTCACATGCGAGGGAGGCACCCAGGAACAGGAGTACCGCCATGAGGACCTGTCGATATACAAAGTGTCAAACAAAGAGCCGTGGTGCCTGCCCAGTCTTGATATCAACCACTCCAAGCTGGTGGTCACGGTAAAGGCCAACACCACCTACGATGCCCGTACCGACACCGTTACGCTGACTGACACCATCGCCAAAATATCGCGCTACATCACCGTCAGGCAGGCCCGCAACACCGGACTGTTCCTCGACAAGACCTACATTGAGGCATCGATGTATGGCGACACTGTCAGCACCAAGCTGAAGAGCAACGTGAGCTTCGAGGTGCAGATTCCCGACACCTGCGACTGGGTGACGATGGGCCGCCCCAACAAGACACGGGGCCTGGACTCGACCACCCTCACGTTCTACGTCAAGGAGAACAAGACCTACAAGGACCGTGAAGCCACTGTCACCGTCGTCAACACTGACGAGAAGCTCACGGACAAGCTGAAGATCTGTCAGCCGTTCAACACCGTGTTCAAGGCAGACTCCACCAACTTCGAGGCGGACATGTATGGTGATACCATCACCGTCAACCTTGAGACGAACATATCCTACGACGTCACCATCCCTGAAACCTGCAGTTGGATCACCAGGAAGAACAGCAGGGCGAGGGCGGGGGCGAGGGCCCTGACGCGCGGGGTGGATACCAAGACGCTCACCTTCTACATCAAGGAGAACAAAACCTATCACGGCCGCGACGGGGTCGTCACCCTCAGCAACAGCGATGCCGGCGCCAGCATCGAGATCAAGATTCATCAGCCCTTTAACACCGTGTTCAGCCCCGAGAAGAAATACTACGAGGCGTCACAGTATGGCGATACCGTCTCCATCAAGATGTCGAGTAACGTCAGATACGATGTGATGATTCCCGAAGGCTGCGACTGGATCACACGTGCCGCTACGCGGAAGACCAGAGGCGTGGAAAGCTCCTCCATCTTCCTGAAGGTGGCAGAGAACAAGACCTATCAGGAGCGTGAGGCCGTCCTGGAAGTCAGCAATGAGGATGCGGGCGTCTCAGCGTCCATCACTATCTACCAGCCGTTCAATACGGTGTTCAGTACCGATTCCACCTCTTTCGAAGTCCCGATGGACGGAGCCACCTTCACCGTCCGCCTGAGGCATAACGTCGGCTATGATGTGAGCATTCCGGGCGACTGCGACTGGATCTCGAAGGTCACGGGGAGCAGGAAGGGGGGCGCGGGGGCGCGGGGAAGCCGGAGCACCCGTTCTACCCGCTCCACCAGCGGCATAGATACCACCGCCATCGTGTTCCGTGCTACTGAGAATACCTCAGAACAGGAGAGGGGGGCCACCATCACCTTCAGCAATCAGGATGCGGGTGCCGAAGCCAGGATCTATGTCCACCAGCCGTTCACGACCACCTTCCATGTCGACTCTACCTCGTTCGAAGTGGGTACAGGCGGCGGCACGAAGACGGTCAATGTGGAGAGCAACATCAGCTACACGGTGTCGATTCCGAGCGACTGCCAATGGATTTCCCTGGCGGGGAGACAGGGAGTCAGGGAGACAGGGAGACAGGGAACCAGGGGTGTGAATACACGGGCGAAGACCCGGGGCACGAAGACCGAGGCCATCCTCTTTAAGGTGTCGGAGAACACCACTGGCAAGGAGCGGAGCGCCACCGTTACCATCGGCAACAGCCGCGTGGGCGTCAGCAAGGCCATCTCCTTCAAGCAGAAGTTTGAGGCAACCTTCGAAGTCGACACGACGACGGTTGAGGCGGATGAGCAGTCAGGCACCTTCGGCATCAATGTCGTTGCCAATGTCGGTGTCAGTGTCCAGCCACTGGCCAGCTGGCTGACTAAGGGCGACAAGACAGATACCGGCGACGGCTACTGGACTCAGAAGATCAAGGTGTCGAAGTTCACCGGCAAGGCTCCCAAGCGCGAAGGAAAGGTTAAGTTCCTCTATGCCGCAGGCAACCAGACGAAGACCGTCACCGTCACGCAGAAGCGGACGCTGTATGTCTCATTGACGGACACTACCCTTACTGAGAGCGGACAGAAACTCCATCTCAGCGGGCTGCTGACGAACACGGCGTCGAGGCCGCTTACCTGGAAATCCTCCAACAAGGGTGTCGCCACTGTCAATGGCTCGGGCACGGTGACCGCTGTTGCCAACGGCACGGCAGTCATTACCGTCAAGAGTTCCGACGACGGCGGGAAGTACTCCGATGCCGTCAACATCACCGTCGAGATTCCTGAACCGCCCAGCGAGGGTACTGGAGGCTCTTCGGGAGGGTCAGGCGGTGAATCTTCGGGAGGGTCAGGCGGTGATTCTTCGGGAGGGTCAAGCTGTAGCTCTTCGGGAGGGTCAAGCGGTAGCTCTTCAGGAGGGTCAAGCGGTGACTCTTCGGGAGGATCAAGCGGTGATTCTTCGGGAGGGTCAGGCGGTGATTCTTCAGGAGGGACAAGCGGTGACTCTTCGGGAGGGTCAAGCGGTGATTCTTCAGGAGGGTCAAGTGGTGACTCTTCGGGAGGGAACACGGAAAACGCTTCCGGAGGGTCCACAGAGAACCCTTCTGATGGGTCTGCGGAAAACGCTTCCAGAGCGCGTAAGAGGGTGAGGGTCAGGCGTTAGTAACCTGTCCGTTTGTAACGACTAAGACTGCGTTCTTTTCAAGCAGGTCAATGGTCTTGTTGATGACATCGTTGATCTTGGTACCGGTGCTTGAGAAGCCCAGTTTTTTGGCTGCAATGCCTGGAATCTTGTCCTTCGGCAAGGAGAACTCCTCTTTGACGACCTCCTTGATGGCATTCGCCACCTCTACCGTCGGTATCTCCGTGATGCTTCGCGGCGATGGTGCCCTGTAGTATCTGTAGCCGTCGGCACTCTCCTTATCTGTCCAGAAACTGTATATGCCGTCGATGGACAAGGGGTCTTGATACAGACTGGGCAACGCGAAGGAGACCGCCCTCTGCACGTTTGCGCCTGCGTGTGCAAAGCCCAACACCTTTGCCAGCCGCTTGCAGAGCCAGGCCTCTGTGACAGGCTGCTCGTCTTTCAGGATCTTCTTGATGATCGTGAGATTCTTCTTGTCGTATGGATTGAACTTCTCCTTGTCGATGCCCGCAGTCCCCGTTTCACACTCATGATAGAGCCTCAGACCCTGATTCCTGTACAGTGTGTCTGAAAAGCCGGAGGCCTTGATCTTCTCGGCATCGAAGACTTCTGGAGTAGTCTCCTCTGCAGGCTCTTCCTCTGGTGTGCCAGACTCTGCTGCCTTCAGTTCCTCCAGGATCAGGCTCAGTGTCCTTTCCCGGTTCTCATACCAGTCGATGGAGTACACCCTCATGATTCTCCAGTTGAGCATGCGCAGAACGCCGGGCTGCACGATCTCCCTGTCGCGTGTGGTCTTCGTCTTGAAGTAAGACCTTCCGTCGCAGAGTATGCCCAGGATGTATCTCTCAGGATGCTCGCGGGCGGACACGGCGATGTCTACCTTGAAATCCGACCTTCCCACAAACGCCTCTGTCGTGTATCCTTCGCGGCCCAGGGCTTCGCAGATCTGCTGCACCATTACGCTTGAGCCCGACTGCCGGGCGGCGCCTGGCGCCATCGGCAGTCTGCCTGTCTCCGCATATTCAAGGAATGCCTTCAGGCCTTCCACTCCCTTGGCGCTGGAGCGCTTCAGGTCTATCTGGCTGGCTTTCAGGGTGGAGAATACCATCATCTCATAGCGGGCACGAGACACGGCCACGTTCAGCCGCCTTTCACCGCCGGCATTGTTCAGGGGGCCGAAGTTCATCGATACCTTCCCGTCCTTGTCTGCGCCGTAGCCGATGGAGAAGAGTATCACGTCGCGCTCGTCGCCCTGCACGTTCTCCAGGTTCTTGACGAATATCGGCTCCTTGCCGTTCATGGCCGTCTCCTTGAGCTGCGGGTTCCTGTCGAGCGCCTCGGTCAGGTCATCTTCTATCAAGTCGCCCTGCACCTTGCTGAAGGCGACGACGCCGATGCTGTACTTCTGCAGCTCCTCATCCTGCAGCCTGCGCAGGATCTCATTGACGATGGCCTTTGACTCGCCGGGGTTGCTCCTGGTGCGTCCTTTGTCGTAGACGCCGTCGACGGGCACCAGCGTCACCCTGGGCACACGGTCGTCGGTAGAGGGGAATGTGAGCAGGCGGTTGCCGTAATACTGCGAATTGCTGAACGCGATCAGGCTCTCGTGCTTGCTGCGATAGTGCCAGGCGAGCTGATGCTCGCACAGGGAGAGGGTGATGCAGTCGTCGAGGATGCTCTCCATGTCGTCGATGTCGGCCTCTTCCTCGTCCACTGAGTTGGACGAGAAGAAACTCGTGGGCGGCATCTGCCTGCTGTCGCCGACGACTACGAGCGCCTTGCCCCGGGCGATGGCGCCCACGGCCTCGCTGGTAGGCATCTGCGAGGCCTCGTCGAAGATCACCAGGTCGAACTTCTCCCGACTGATGTCGATGTACTGCGCCACGGATATGGGGCTCATCAGCATACACGGGCACAGCCTGGGCAGCAGGGTGGGGATGCTGTCGATGATGGAGCGGATGGAGTTCCCCCTTCCGCCGCTGGCGATATTCCTTTTCAGGATACTGATCTCCGACCCCTCTGCGATGGATGCAGACGTAGACGGCACTCTCGAGGCCAGCTTGCTGTAGAGCTCCTCCTTGCTGAGTTCCTGAAACCGTGCGGTATCGCGCTTGTACTTCTCTATCTTCTGACGGAATTTCAGCCCGTTGAACATCCTGAGCTGCTCGCTGCCGTCGATGGCGCTCTCTATCAGCACGCGGTACATGGCTTTCAGGAATCCGTTCATCGCCTCGTCGGCAGCGGTTCCCTTCTCTATCTGTTCCGCCACCGGCAGGGCGCCCATCTGTTCCAGTTCCCGCTTCTTGTCCACCCAGTGATACCAGTCTCTCATGTTCCGGTAGCCGTCCAGCCAGCGGTCGATATGCGCCGTGATGTCCTCGGGGGTCTTCTCCCCCGTCGTCAGGGCGTTCAGCTTCTTGGTGAGCCGGCCGCCTGACCATGCGAACATCCACTTGGCGATGTGGCGTATCAGGAACCAGCTGTCGGCCTTGCTTTCATACTTCCCGTGCTGTACCTTGAACTGCTGGAGCAGCGTGCGGATCGTGTCTGTCGTCTCCTGCCTGTTGTCGAGGGGCTCCAACCCGTGGAGGGCATGCTGTCGGGGCTGGCCCACGATGTCGAGGATGGCCTGGATCTGCTCCACCTGTTCCCGACACCGGGCGATATAGTCGGCTGTAATCTGCTCCTTGGGAGGCAGCTGTCCGCTGGTCTCTTCTCCCGCGATGGCCAGGTGCTCCGAGATGCAGTCATACAGGCTCAGTCCGCCCGGCCCCTTGTGGTGAAGGGCCTCCATATAGCTGATGAGCTCCTTGCGCTCGTTGAACAGCTCTTCCGACCGTTGGGCATACTCCTCCGGCGATTTGATCTTGGTCACCTTCAGCACTTCGTCCATCTGCTGGAGGAAATGCTTCTTGGTGGCCTTGTTTGAGTGCAGCTCCAGGCAGAACGGGGCGAGGCTGATCTTCTCCAGCCTCGACTGCACTACCGACAACGCCGCCATCTTCTCTGCCACGAACAGCACTCTCTTGCCCTGATACAGCGCGTTGGCAATCATATTCGTGATGGTCTGCGACTTGCCCGTTCCCGGAGGTCCGTGCAGGATGAAGCTCCTTCCCCTTCCGGACTCGACGATGGCCTCCATCTGCGACGAGTCGACGTCGAGCGGTATCGCATAGTCCATTGGCGCACTCTCCTTGTCGATCATCCTGGCGTCGACCGCATTCCCGTCGGCTTCCTGCCTGTCCTGCTTGTCGATGAGCGAAGCCACCACGACGTTCTCCTTCAGCTTGTCGGCATTGGTATGGATGTCGTTCCACATCACGAACTTGTTGAAGGAGAACAGTCCGAGCATCGACTCTTCGATGACGCCCCACCGCTTCTGTCCGGCGACGGCCTTGCGGAAGTAGTCGAATATCAGCTTCACGTCCACGCCGCTCCCGTCCTTCGGCAATTCCTTCAGCACGCTCAGGCTGATCCTGAAGAACTGTCTCAGCAGCTCCACCAAGGTGATGTTGAGGATGATGTCCTCGTCGCGCTTCCTGATGATATAGTTGTTGCCGCTGCGGCGCACGATGTCCACCGGCAACAGCAGGATGGGTGAATAGCGGGCCTGCTCGCTCTTGTCCGTTTCGTACCACTTCAGCATGCCCAAGGCCAGGAACAGACTATTGGCGCCGTTCTCCTCCAAGGCCGTACGGGCAGACCTGTAGACGTGCTTCAGGGCATTCTGCAGTTCTGCCTCCGTCAGATACGACGCCAGCTTATGACTGCGTATCAGTTCTGTGACGTGCGTTTGATATTCCGTCGCCTGCCGGTTGGAATCATACATGCCTTCGGCGTTGGGTTCCAGTTTCTTTCCAGGCGATGGCGTGATGCTGTAGTCTTCGCCGGCCTGGAGATGATCCTCCAGATGCTCTATCTCAAAGGAGATGAAGGGGATGACCTTCCTGCCCAGTCTTGTGTTCAACAAGTTGTTCCGCAAGGTGAAGTCCAGAAGTTTGCGCTCCCATATCATCTGTTTGGTGGTCGGTATTCCCGGGTCCTCTAGTTTCAGGTCGTATGGCCCGATATACTTGTCCGTTTCCGTTATCTGTTCTGTCATATCCTCGGTTTTAATCCGCAAATTTACGAAATAACTTTGAGATTATGACGTTTTCACTTCGTTTTTACACATTATTAATAATACTTTCCACCAAGGCAGAGAATACTGCAATCCCCCTCGATGAATAGTTCAATCTACGAGATTGCAGTATTCCCGCTCTATATGGCAGTACAAGGTTATGGCTGGGCTATGGCGTAATTGTTGGGGAGCACGAAAGAAACGGGTAGCAAACGCTGCCCGTTTCTTAGGTAAATTAATGCTACAGGATTACTTTTACTTCCAAGGATTGTCGTAACCGACTGAGCCGTTCTCGAGCTTCTGGCACACAATCTCAATCTGCTCGTAGTGCTGCTGGCCGTCTTCCCACTTCTCGACGTAGTCGATGCAGTAGCAGTTGGTGCCTTTCAGCTCCTTCATGGCTGCACCATCGACGGTGTTCACGAACTTCACTGAAACGTTTTTCGGGCTTGTGGGATCGAGCATCCAGGCGATCAGCTCGTTGTTACCGTCGTTCATGGCCTTTACTCGGATGGTTACCCTGCCACCACGGGGGATACCTGCAATCTGTCCTTCACGGTCTGTAGCCTGATCGAACTTGTAGTCAACCATCATTACTTCTCTCTCTGCGAATCCATCAATTGCGAGGACTACTGGTGTTACATTCTCTGCCATATCTTGTTTCCTTTCTATTCTTTAATTGTTAAACTTGTTTTTATTTTTCTTTTTTTTGACAGAAGAACATAAGTACTTATTTTATTTTGTTCTTTTGTTCTTATGTCTATAGACCAGTGCTTATGTCTTATGCCCAGTCGTTTTCATACTTCACGTTGCCGAACTCGATTTGCTTGCAGGTAATCTCGATCTCCTCGAAGTGACCCAGCTTGTCTTCCCACTTCTCCTCGAAGTTGATGCAGTAGCCGTTGGTGAACTTGATGCTCTTCATCTCCTTGTTGGTCTTCGTCTCGAGAAACTTGATCTCGCCGTTCTTCGGCAGGCTGCGTTCGCACATCCAAGCGAGCAGGTCGGGGGTACCATCGTTGAGAGCCTTCACACGGACAGTGAGCTTACCGCCGCGGGGGATACCGGCCATCTGGCCTTCTACGTCTGTTGCCTGTGTGAACTCGTAAGTCACCATCAGTACCTCGCGATCTTTGTAACCATCGATGGTCATTGAAACTGGAGTCTTTGCCATAATTTGTTTCCTTTCTTTTTTTAATTGTTACTATTTAAATGTTTAATCTCTAATCTCTTTTTGTCGTTCAGATGTCGTTTGTTCTGATTGACGATGCAAAGTTACGACGGTTTTCGGCTCATTCCAACTTTTTTTGCGAATTTCTTCAAAACTATAGGCGACACAGGAGACGATAAGCGACAATTTGGACAAATGGGCTTAAAACTTGTCGCCAATGGCAAAAAAACTGATGAAAATGCTCGCTTAATCGATTTTTTGCACTACCTTTGTCCCCGATTTCAAACGGGTATAAGCTTCAACCACGATGATCAGATACACAAAACGGGAGGAAATATGGAATGCGGCGTCGCACGGCGGGGGTATCCTGCTGGGTGTGGTATTCGGTGTGATCTTCTTGGTGTGGTGTTTCCAGAGCGACAACAACTGGGCACGATGGGGGGTGATTCTCTACCTGTTCGGCATGCTCGGCTCGTATGTGGCATCAACGCTCTATCATTCGATGAAGCATCACTCGAAATGGAAGGAGCGACTGCGCAAATGGGACCATGCGGCCATCTATTGGCACATCGCAGGTTCGTATTCGCCTTTGACACTTGTTGCCCTACGAAACGCGGCAGCAAAATGCTCACTTTTCACTATTCACTTTTCACTTAATTGGGGTTGGGCGCTGTTCGTGTTTGTGTGGACATGTGCCATCGTGGGTACGATTATCAGTTTCATTCGTCTGAAGGAACATTCAAATGTGGAGACATTCTGTTTCATCGGCATGGGGCTGAGTGTACTCGTAGCTTTCGGGCCGCTGATGGACTCCGTATCGCCGGCTGCCGTCATCTGGCTTATTGCTGAGGGTGTCTGTTACATCACGGGTGCCGTGTTCTATACCTTCCATCAGAAGAAATACATGCACTCTGTGTTCCATTTTTTCGTCCTTGCAGGCTCCGTGTGCCATATCATCGCCGTCTGGGACGTGCTGATGGAGTATCTCTAACGGGCTATACATTATATATAATATAAGAACAATAACTATCAAAACGATGATGAAAACGAGAGTTTATTCTTTGGTAATGACAGTAGCTATGATGACGGCTGCTTCACAGCCTGTAGTGGCTCAGGTTTTAGATGACGTTAAGACGACTGTGGAGATAGTTGGAGGTGTTCAAGACATAATTAATAAAAGCAAAAACTCAAAGGGTTCTGAACAACGGTCCCAACAGGAATCTGTTACTGTGAGACAGAGTGGTCAGACGTCGAAAACTTCTCAAAAGGGTGTTCAGAATGGCAAAAGGACAAATGCAGCATCAAGTTCCCAGGGAACGGTGACTCTTGAAGGCTTGCTGAGGGCCTCTGGCCAAGCCCCAAGTCAGCCCGCCAAAGGTTCCAAGCCTCAGGCGCCTGCAAATGGTAAGCGTATGAAGTTCCTTGGACTGGAGTTGGGCACTGATGCAAAGAAGTTCGGACAGGCTTTAATAAGTCGTGGCTTTACCGAAGGCGACGGTTATAGTTCCAACTCTGATGATATCTTCTTAGAAGGGGTGGTCTATGAAAAGGTTTTTTCAGAGGATAAGAAAAGTAGCCAGACATCCCAAGTCTCCATTACAGAGGAGGATGGCCTTGTAAGGGAAGTCTCGTCTATTGATTATGTGAGTTCGGAAGTCGTTGCGAAGAAACGCTGGGAAGTCTATAAGAGGCACATTATCTCGGAGTACGGAGAGGGTGAGATCACTTATGGCACCATCTATCAGGTGGATTTACCTTATGGCACCGTCTTTTGCCGGTATGAGGAAATTGACCCGGGAGAATATGAGGTGATCATGAAAGTGTCAACGAACTAATTTAGGGAAAATTAGGTTGTTAGTATGTTATTATGTCTTAAAATCGATACTATGTCTGAAATAATATGTAATTTTGCAGCAAAATTGTAAATTTACATATTATTATGGCTTATACACGTATGACTGCTGCCGAGGCTGCAGCACTTATTAAGAATGGCGACCAGATCGCCATGAGTGGCTTCACACCCGCTGGTGTGGCCAAGGCTACAACGAAAGAGTTGGCAAAGATTGCCATTGCCGAGCATGAGGCTGGCCGTGAGTTCAAGGTGGCTATCTTCACTGGTGCCTCCACAGGTCAGAGCACTGACGGTGACCTGGCTAATGCCCAGGCTATCAAGTACCGTGCTCCCTACACGACGAACCCCGACTTCCGTAAGCACGTGAACCTGGGTGAGATCCCCTATAACGACCTGCACCTGAGTCACATGGCACAGGAGCTGCGCTATGGCTTCTACGGTCCGGTGGACTGGGCCATCCTCGAGGTGTGTGACATCGAGGAGGTGGGCAACGACTATCATGTCTATCTGACCGCTGCCGGTGGTATCTCTCCTACAGCTGCCCGTCTGGCAAAGAAGGTCATTCTGGAGTTGAACTCGTTCCATAACCCCAATGCGAAGTTCATCCACGACGTCTATGAGCCGTTGGATCCCCCTTACCGCAAGCCCATCCCCATCTTTAACGTGAGCGACCGCATCGGTGTGCCCTACGTCTCGATTCCGAAGGATAAGGTGGTAGGTGTCGTGGAGTGTAACATCCCCGACGAGGCCCGTGCCTTCAAGGACAGTGACCCTGTGACGGATAAGATCGGCTATCTGACGGCTGAGTTCCTCGTTGACGAGCTGCACAAGGGCCGTATCCCCAAGGAGTTCCTGCCGTTGCAGAGTGGTGTGGGTTCGACAGCCAACGCCATCCTCGGCGCTCTGGGAGAAGACAAGCACGTGCCCGACTTCAATATCTACACCGAGGTGCTGCAGGATGCCGTGGTCGGCATGATGCTACATGGTCGGGTGAAGGATGCCTCTGCCTGTTCGCTGACCGTTTCTAACGAGTGCCTGAAGCAGGTATACGACAATATGGACTACTTCAAGGATCATCTGACGCTGCGCCAGAGTGAGATCTCCAACCACCCCGCTGTCATCCGTCGTCTCGGCGTCATTGCCATCAACACGGCCATCGAGGTGGATATCTACGGTAACGCCAACTCTACACACATCAGCGGTACGAAGATGATGAACGGTATCGGCGGTTCGGGTGACTTTATTCGCAATGCCTACCTCTCCATCTTCACTTGTCCTTCTGTAGCCAAGGGTGGCTGTATCTCCAGTGTGGTGCCCTTCGTGACCCACCAGGACAGTTCGGAGCACGACGTGAATGTCATCGTGACGGAGCAGGGTGTGGCCGACCTGCGCGGCAAGAGCCCGATGCAGCGTGCACAGACCATCATCGAGAACTGTGCCCATCCCGACTACAAGCAGTTGCTGTGGGATTACCTGAAGCTGGGTACGGGCGGACATACCCGTCACTGCCTTACTGCCGCCTTCGCCATGCACGACACGCTGGCACGCAAGGGTGACATGAAACTCACGGACTTCTCAGAATACATTAAATAATACGCAACGCATTGCTGGCAGGTGGTTAGCCTGCCAGCAATTTGTAAATTATCCTACCAACATTTCGTATGAATAACAGAAAACTAAGGCTTATGATGTTAGCAGCAGTAGCTGTATTGGCAGTCCTTCCCGCAGCGGGTAAAGGAAAGTATCAGAACTTCAAGGTGTCGACCTATATCCGTGCGCAGGATGTGGCGCGGATGGCCGACGACAAGTTCCTTAACCAGACTTGGGAGACCGTGAGCTCGCAGGTGGATCTCGATAAGATCTACTTGGAGACCCACCGCGATGCCTTCACCGTCGATGAGAAAACGATGACGAAAGTGAAGAAGTTCTTTCTCTCGAAAGGCCTTGAAGTGGGCGGCGGCATCACCTACACCCGCAGCGAACCTACTGACTTCGAGACCTACAGCTACGCACGCCCTGTGGAACGTCAGCAGGTCAGGGAGGTGGCCGAGTATACAGCTAAGCTCTTTGATGACTTCATCCTTGACGACTTCTTCTTCATCGATCTGAAGAACGATGACGAGATAGCAGCTAAGGAGAAAAGTGGCAAGAGCTGGACGGAATACCGTCTGCGACTGATGGCCGACGCAGGTCGTGAACTCGTACTCGAACCAGCGAAGAAAGTAAATCCGAAGGTAAAGGTGATCATCAAGTATCCCAACTGGTATGACCATTTCCATGGCCTTGGCTTCAATCTAGAAGAGGAACCACAGTACTTCGACGGCATCTGGACGGGTACTGAGACACGTGATCCGGGTTCGGCGCAACATCTTCAGAACTACCTGAGCTATAACGTCGTCAGGTATTTCGATAACATCGCCCCAGTTAAAAATGGCGGCGGTTGGGTGGATGCTGGCGGCATCCACATGAGCATGGACCGCTACGCCGAGCAGCTGCACCTGACGATGCTCTCGAAAACACCAGAGATCATCCTTTGGAACTACATGCAGCTGAACGATGTAAAGATTACGCCACAGATGCGGGCGAAGTGGCAGGATGCGGGAGACAATAGTTTCCGCTATGACGAGATGGTGGCGCCGTATCAGAAAGCCGGCAAGACCATGACCCCTACGACGATGGCCCGTTTTGCCAGCGTTACGCTCCAGCAGACGGACAAGCTCATGGGACAACTGGGTAATCCCGTGGGACTCGTCAGTTACAAGCCTTACCATTCCTCAGGCGAGGATTTCCTGCAGAATTACCTCGGTATGATCGGCCTGCCGATGGATATGCACCCGCAGTTCCTGAATGACCGCCAGCAGATCCTTCTGACTGAACAGGCTGCGAAAGATCCGCAGATTGTGGATAAGATCAAGGCACAGCTGAAGAAGGGTGGCGACGTGATCATCACAACAGGTCTGCTGAAGGCCATCCGTGAGAAGATTGCCGATGTCTGCGAGCTCTACTGCGGTGACCTGAAAGCCATCGTCAATGATTTTGGTTGGTTTGGTAAGTCGGAGCGTGAGTTCATCATCCCGCAGGTAAAGTACTTCACCAACGATGCCTGGGAGGTGGTCTCTGCGGGGCGTCCGCTCAGCGGCGGAGTCTCCGGCTATCCCATCCTGCTACGAGACACTTATTCGAAGGGTATGCTCTTCGTGCTCACCATTCCCGATGACTTCGGCAACCTTTACGATTTTCCTGCGGGAGCGCTCAATGTCATCCGTCGCGCCATGAGCAAGGATGTCGGTGCTTACATCGAGGGACCGTCGAAGGTGGCGCTCTTCCCCTACGACAACAAGACGCTTGTGGTGGAGAATTTCAATGATGAGGCGGTGAGCCTGCGTGTGGTCATCAATACCAAGGTCGGTGCCCTTCGCAACCTCCTGACAGGTGAAGAACTGAAGCCCGCAGAGAAGACGAGTGGTCAGGTATTTCCCTTCCGCAACAGGTTTTTCGGCTATGCAGAAGGAGCCACAGTCTTCGACTTGAAGCTTGCAGCGCACAGCTATGTAGGATTGGGCTATTGATAGGAAATCGTGAGGCGGTAGTAAATTTTTCACTTTTCACCCCTCACTTTTCACTTTTATTTTGTACCTTTGCAGCCGTTTATCAGTTGATAGTTTAAAGTTTATAGTTTATAGATGGAATCAAAACTTGTCATTTACAATACGCTGACGCGGCAGAAGGAACGCTTCGAGCCGCTGCATGCCCCCAATGTGGGAATGTATGTGTGTGGCCCTACGGTCTATGGTGATCCCCATCTGGGACATGCCCGTCCTGCCATCACCTTCGACCTCGTGTTCCGCTATCTGCAGCATCTGGGGTATAAGGTTCGTTATGTGCGTAACATCACCGATGTAGGTCATCTGGAACACGATGCCGACGAGGGTGAGGATAAGATTGCCAAGAAGGCACGGCTGGAACAGTTGGAGCCGATGGAGATAGCCCAATACTACACCAATCGTTACCACACTGCGATGGATGCGCTGAATGTGTTGCGCCCCTCTATTGAACCGCACGCCTCGGGCCATATCATCGAACAGCAGCAGCTGGTGCAGCAGATCATCGACAACGGCTTTGCCTACGAAAGCAACGGCTCGATCTACTTCGACATCGAGGCTTATAATAAGAAGTTCCAGTATGGTATCCTCTCAGGCCGAAGCCTTGAGAATATCAAGGATGCCTCGCGCGAGCTCGACGGTGTCGGTGAGAAGCATAATCAGGCCGACTTCGCCTTGTGGAAGAAGGCACAGCCAGAGCACATCATGCGCTGGCCATCCCCCTGGAGTGACGGTTTCCCCGGCTGGCACTGTGAGTGTACGGCGATGGGTCGTAAGTATCTGGGTGAAGAGTTCGATATCCACGGTGGCGGTCTGGATCTGGTGTTCCCGCACCATGAGTGTGAGATTGCCCAGGCACAGGCTTCGATGGGACATCCTGCCGTGAAATACTGGATGCATAACAACATGCTGACCATCAACGGCCAGAAGATGGGTAAGTCGTATAACAACTTCATCACGCTGGAGCAGTTCTTCACGGGCAACCATCCCTTGCTGAAGAAGGCCTATTCGCCGATGACCATCCGTTTCTTCGTCCTGAGTGCCCACTATCGTGGCACCGTCGACTTCTCTAACGAAGCTCTTGAGGCTGCAGAGAAGGGACTAGAGAAGCTCCTGAACGCCATCGCAGACCTGGAGCGTGTGCAGGCATCCGACAAGTGTGACGCTGAGACAGAGAAGGTTGTGAAGGGCCTGCGCCAGAAGTGCTACGACGCCATGAACGATGACTTTGCCACACCGCTGGTTATCAGCTACCTCTTCGAGGCCTGCACAGTCATCAATAAACTTGTCGACCACAAGGCTACCATCTGTGCCGACTGCCTGAAGGAACTCTCAGAGACCATGCGCCTCTTCGCCTTCGACATCCTCGGTTTGAAGGCAGAGAAGAGCGGCTCTAACGACAGCCGTGAGGAAGCCTTCGGCAAGGTGGTGGACATGGTGCTCGAACTCCGTGCGAAGGCCAAGGCCGACAAGGACTGGGCTACCAGTGATAGGATCCGCGACGAACTTGCTGCCGCTGGCTTCGAAGTCAAGGATACCAAGGACGGTGTCACCTGGAAACTGAACAAATAGAATACGCTTCTTTTGTCATTTCGACGGCGATGGTGTTTTTGCGGAAATCGTCGAATGAGATGTATTCCAGTCCGCCGTAGGGACGCTTGGTGCCCCAGGAGTTCTTCATGATGAAATACTTTTCGCCCTTGTCGTCGTGTGCGATGCCGACGATGGCCATGCCGTGTCCCTTGTCCTCCCAGCAGACACCGTGATGCTGACGCACAGCCCGTTCCGTCTTGGCGAAGAGCGAGTCCATGGGAATGTTCAGATAACGGTCGTGCAGCCAGTTGTCCTCCACTTCGAGCTCCGACTCCTCATAGTAGGGCTTGCTGTCGTCGCTCATCAGCTGCATATATTCCCCAGGCTTGCAGACGCTGCGTGCAAACTCCTGGGGAGTGTAGGTGGCGCCATACATAAAGACCCATCTGGG
>JAEEGG010003515.1_pt1 | contig 39041 bp, 28 predicted proteins | sample 9134161 | NCBI WGS metagenome assembly JAEEGG01 (sample SAMN16246543, study PRJNA631951) | gut metagenome | biome: gut microbiome; feature: rumen; material: CR-attached | host: Bos | place: Iran: Karaj | collected 2018-10 | reverse complement strand
CGCGCTTGTCCTTCGGGCTGCCGGCTTCGCGCCACTTCTGATACGCGATGTCCTGCCGATTGCTCTGGGCGATCTCCTCCGCCGACAGCTTCGGTCGCGGGGGCTTCACGCCGCGCTCCTCCCAATGCTCCAGGAACTCCTTCACGCAGGGCGAGTGGAGATCGTAGAGCGCGCCGTCGTCAGGGGCGGCGAGCTGGATTGTCGCGGCGGACGCCGAAACGGCGAGGAGGAGGAAAAAGGAGGAAATGGCGGTGACTTTCATGGGGGGGCTCTTTTCGTGTTCGCGACGGAGCGCGGACGGCAAAACACTTGTCAGCTGTAACGAACGTGGTTCTTTGCTACCAGACCGAGATGATGAGGCCGGGGGCGTACTTCGTGCCGAAGAGGGAGAGTTCGGGGTGGTTGCGGCCCTGGATCCAGCGCATCCAGCCGTTCTGTCGGGCGGCGGCGTCGAGCCGCTGCTTGGCAGTGTTGTCGATCAGCGCCGGAGGCTGGAAGGTGGCGGGGACCGCCGCGAGCGAGGCCGGGGCGTTGGCCTTGTCGTAGTAGTGCGCAAGCGAGGCGTTGGAGGCGAGGATGCGCGAGGTCTCATCGAGCGTGAAGGCGATTTCATTCTCGGCGGTGATGTCGCGTCCGCCGATGAGCAGGCCCGCCTGCCCGCCGTCCGAAATGGCGGCGGAGCCGGCGATGACGGCGTTCGACACGACCATTGAGAGACCGGCGAAGTCGGATTCCTCGATGCCGCCGATGAGGAGGCCGGCGCAGCCGCTCATCGTCGAGACCGCGCCGGCCTGCATGACGTTGCGGATGCGCCAGGTCCTGTTGGCGTCGTTGTAGCGGATTTGGCCGACAAGGCCGCCCGCGCAGCCCGCCTCGGAGGAGATTGCGCCGGCGTTGCCGTTGTTGCGGAGCTGCGAAACCACGCCCCGGTAGCGGCCGATGAGGCCGCCCGCCGCGACGGGCGAGGCGACCGTGCCATAGTTGAAGTTGTCGGTGAATGTCAGCGAGAAAGTGCCGCTCTCCGTGCCCGCGTCGCCGATGAAGCCGCCCGCCGGATAGTTCACGGTCGATTCGACGATGCCGAAGTTCGCGCATTCGCGGATCACGGGCGAACCGCTTGAAGTTGCGATGCCGACGAAGCCACCCGCGCCGCCGGACTGGGTGGCCACATGGCCGGCGACCTTGACGCGGGCGTTGTTGCTGGAGCGCTCGATGGTCACATTCGACCCGCACTGGCCGATGAACGCCCCCGCGGCGGGGATGCCGTTGCCAATAGACACGGTGTTCGTGGCCGCGTAGACGACATGGCAGTCGACGATTGTCAGGCTCGACGCCTTGGCGACGAAGCCGCCGATTACCTGGGCGCCTCTCGTGGCATTATTGCCGATTACCTTGCAGTTGACGAGCCAGCAGTTGGTGATTGTCGTCGTGGGATACGTTGTCTCGTAGATGAAGCCCGAGGTGCCAGGCGTGGCGGACGGAAGTGACCATGTGCAGTTCGTGAGGACGACGCCGGAAAGCGTCCCGCCTCTGGAGGACGAGGCAATCAGGGACGTCCCGCCGACATTTCCGGGGGAATTGTACCCCGCGATGCAAAGGTCGCGCACCGTTCCCTTGAGAATGTTGATCAGATTCGGCTTGTCCTTGTTGAGCGAAAGCCGGGTGAGGGTGTGGCCGCGTCCGTCGAGCGTGGCGTTGAAATCAGCGCTTGGCCTCGTGTAGGTGACGCCGGACATGCTGATGTCGTTCGTGAAGGCGAACGTGACGCCGGAGAGCGAGACGAGCCCGGAGGCCATGTATTCGGCGAACTCGGCGCCGGTTCCGATTTCGATGACCTTCGGGACAAAGATGGCGAAGACATCGACGTCGTTCGTGACGGAGGTGTATTTGCCTTCCCAGCGATAGAAGACGCTATCCGCATCAAGCGGTTCTGGATTCGCAGGAGCCGTTGCCGAGGCCTGGTAGTTGACCGTCTGCGTCGCGATGACGGTGCCGTTGGTGTATTGGAAAGTAACGGTGTAGGTGTTGATTTCGTACTGCGCCGTGATTGTTGTGACGGCCTGGACGTTTGAGTACACGCCGCTCCATCCGGTGAAGTGCCAACCTGTACGCGAGGGGTTGGCAGGCGGCGTGGCGTTTGATCCGTGGTTGACCGTTTCGGCTTTAAGCACGGTTTCGTCCCAGTCCTCGAAGGTCACGGTGTAGGTGTTGATCGCGTACTGCGCGGTAACGGTCTCGTCCTGCTGGACGTTCGTGTAGGCACCCTGCCAGCCCGTGAAGTGGTAGCCCGCGCGGTTGTCCGGATTGGCCGGCGGGATGGCGTCCTCGCCTTCGACAATCTCCTGCCGGGAGAGTTGCGTGTTGTCCCAGTCGAGGAACGTGACCCAGTGCGTGACGGCGGTCGCCTCAATGTAGGTGGCGGTGATGTTGGTGTCGGCAGTGATGCCGGTGTAGGTGCCCTGCCACCCGGTGAAGCGGAAGCCCTGGCGCGTCGGATCGGCGGGGGGCGTGGCGTCTGAGCCGTGGTCGATGGTTTGCGTGTCGAGGACAGTGCCGTTCCAGTCGAGGAATCGGACGGTGTAGGTGTTGATTGCGTATTGTGCTGTGAGCGTCGCGTTCGACTGGACGTTCTGGTACGGACCGCTCCACCCGGTGAAGTGGTAGCCCACGCGCGTCGGGTTGGCGGGGGGCGAGGCGTCAGCGCCGGCGTACACCGTCTGCGCGGCGCAAAGGGGAGACCCGTCCCAGTCCTCGAAGGCGATGGTGAACCGCTGGCGGTACGTGACCGTGGCCAATGCGGCCGGTTCGGTCGCATTGTCGAGCCAAGACACGGTGGAGGCGGTAAGCATCGTGCGGGATTCATGGTTCTGCGCGTAGATGGCGCCGCCGTCAGTGCCGACGCGGGCTTCCGTGAAGCCCCAGGCGATGATGCTGTCATCAAGTTTGTCTTCGTTCGTAATGCCGTTCAAGATGCCTTTAGTACGCGAGAGGCCGACAAGCATGAAGGCGTTCGGGTAGTCCGACCGACATTTGTTTCGGACTGACGTGACGGGAGCGATAGCCGAGCCGCTGTTGACGTAGGGGAAAGTCGTTCCCGATGGCATCTCGAAGATGAACTGCTCGCCCGTGGTCTTGTCCTCAACCACGCAGGCGTTCGCCGCGTTCTTCTTGTTGCTGGCGGTCTCCATGTCGTACTGCTCCAGGAGACGCCACCGCGCCTTCTTGTACACGAAGATGTGGAATCCGCTGGCTCCGCTGGCCTTGTCGCTCGGGCTTTTGGTGTAATCCGCATGCGTGAACCCAAAGTTTCCGGCGCTGGAGGGGCCGTAGAAGACACCGAAGTCAACATTGTTGGTGCTGAGGAAATTGGCGTAGGCGTCCTTCCGCGTCTGGGAGGGGGAGGAATACGATCCTGTGCCAATGTATTCGGCGAAGACACGGATTGTGCCTGCGCTGGCCGTTGCAACGAGGGCGAGGGCGGCGAGGGTGCTTGCGAATGTCTTTCCCATGACTTGTCTCTCTTCCTTTACTGTTGTTTCGGCCTAGTAGGCCATAATCATCGTCGCGTTGTCGAGCGAGCGCTTGATCCAGTCGCCTTGCAGCGAGAAGACCCGCCCCTCGCCGGAAGCCCTGACGCGCCCGGCGGAGGCGTTGGCGGAGGAAGCACTGTCGAACCAGGCATTGCCGTTGGCATCGGCGAGGCGGATGGCCTCCCCTTCGCCGATGGCGACGAGGTAGCTCACGCGCGGTGAACCTGAACTCCAGTCCACCTCCTGCACGATTTCGACCGGCTCGCCGAGGGCGACTGGCCCCGCGAGTTCCTGGAAGGCGAGCGCGCCGTTTGCGCGGACAAGGCCGAACCAGGCCGGTTCGCCGTCGGCTTTTTCGGCGATGAGGAGCGAACCGAGGGGTGGCGCCTCCATCTCGCCGAAGTCCGCAAGGGCCATTTCAACGTGGTCGGGCGTGAGCGGGTTCGGGAAGGAGGCGACGGTCGAGACGCGGACGCGGCCCGTCCGAGACGCGCTGGCCTCGAAGACGCCCGGCTCACCGCCCTCGACGATTTCGAACGCCCCGTTGGTGATCGCCGGCTTGGAGATCCACGCGCCGCCGGTGGCGGAGTCGTCCGCCGCGGCCGCCGCGAACCAGGGTTTGTCACGGCCGATGGAGAAGGCACCCGAAACCGTCTCCGCGTGAGGGACGCGCACGCCGTTGGCGTCCGTGACCTCGACGATGTACGTGTAGTTGTAGCCGCTCTGGCAGATCGAAGGGAGGGAGGACACGGAGGTGTCGAAGGTGTACCGGCCGGGGCCGTTCAAGGCCTGGTACTGCACCGCGCTTCGGCTTCCGTCCTCGCTCGTCACGGTGAGCTTGAGCCGCGAACCGGCGGGCAGCGCGCCGGCGGTCTCGGCAATCGTCACAGAAACGGAGGCGCTGTCCGTCGACGTCCCGAAGGAGCCGTGGTGGCGGCCAAATTCGAGAATCGTGTCCCACGAGAGCGAGACGTTGCCGTCCGTCCCGGAGGCGACGGCGATGAGGTCCTCGTCCGTTCCGCAGACGATCTGGGCCGCCATCGTGGTGGCGGCTGCGAGCGAGAGCGTCGATGTCGCGAAGACGTCGTTGCGGTTCGTGGCGGACGCGCAGCTCACGCGCAGGGGGGTGGAAAGCACGCCGGCGATGACGAGGTCGGCGGCGTTTTGCGTCTCGACGGCGTTGAGGCCCGTCACGCCATTGAGGATGGCCTTGCCGCCTGCGGCAACGGCAAGCGTTCCCGAGCCTTCGCGGAAGCGGATGTCGCGGAAGGTGACGGTCGTGCCGGAGGCGACTTGCGGCGCGACGCCGTCCTCCCAGCCGATGGAGGCGTTGTTGGTTGAGGAGAGCGACCAGGCGCCGGTGCCGCTCGGAATGCAGGGGTGCTCGGCCGTGAAGGTGGCGTCGCCGAGGACGTCGATGGCCGTTGCGCCGGAGGGTGTTTCGCCATCGATGATGTCCTGCATGAGGAAGTCGAAGTCATCGTAGATGTAGGTGCTGAGCATCGCGTCGGGCGCCCTGAAGTAGATGGCCGCGTTGGAACCGTTGTCGCGCAATGCCGAGAGGTTCCAGGAACTGCTGGAGCTGGGGCGGTTCAGGACGGACGGCTTGTTGGCGGCCTCATTCCAGGCGCAGAGGGTGGAGGAGCCGCCGCCGTCGAGGTTGATGGCGTCCCAGCATCCCATGGCGACGAGCAGCGTCGAAAGTGAGGGGAAGTCGCAACCCGACGACCAGCCGTCGCGCCGGCCGTCGCACGCGATGAGGTAGATGTACCGCTTGTCCTGCGAGACGCCGATCGCGGTGCGGGGATCGACGCTCGTGTCGCCGTGCGTCGGAACCTGGCCGCTGGAGACGAGGCGCGCCACGAAGGCGGGCACGCAGAACCACGTTCGCTTGGCGATGTCAGTTGTCATCTGCGGGATGAGGTCGGCCGTGCCGTCCTTGAAGACGGCGACCATGCCGCTTGGAACGGAGGCTGAGGCGTGCGTCCCGTAGCCGGTGGCGATTTCCGAGACCTGGATGCCGTCGGAGTAGAGGGGGCCGTTGGGGGAACCCCAGAGGTTCGCGTAGGGCGAGATCCACGGCGACCAGGCGGCGTTGTTCCAGGCGAGGACGGCGTTGCGCGCCTTGCCGCCGAGCGATTTCGCGCCGCGGTTGCGGGCGAGGAAGTCTGTCGTCTTCTCGCGGACGGTGCGTTTCTCGTAGCCCGAGGCGTAGTCCTCGGGCATCGGGTCGCCCCAGTCGGCGCAGCGGTCGGTGCCGGTGAAGCGGATGTTTGGGGTCTTGAGGTCGATGCGGACGAAGTGACAGACCAACTGGCGCGGCCAGCCACCGGCTGTCGTGAGGATGGCGGGGATGTAGTCCACGCCGGGGGCGATGGCGATGCGCTGCGGGCACGAGTCCCAGTCAATGGGCGTCGAGACGCCGGGGTTCCGGGCGCTTCCGACCATGGTGGTGACGTTCGTCGCCCAGCTCGCGCGGTCCTTCGCGGCGAAGGACGAGGAGACGTTGCGGAAGTTGGCGTTGCCGGGGTAGTCGGCATTAAGCGACAGAACTGAAAATGCCGTTGCCAGCCCAATGATGAAAAAGCGAACTTTTGTGTTGCCAACCATTGCAAGAAATCCTTTACGCCGACGTGAGCAACCTAATGTGGCATAATAAACGCTAGAACAGTGTCTAATGTACTATACGATAATAAGAGGCCCGTGTCTATAAAAAAACGTTTTTGGGTGGTGCCACCCTCTTCCGTGATTCCCCTGATGATTTTTCGCGACTTTTTGTCCCCAGGGGAATGGAGGAAGCGGCAAAAATGGTATAATAGCGTATCATGAACATTCACCTCGCAGCCATGGTAACCATTGCCGCCACTGCATCGGCCTTTGCCGGGCCGCGCACGCCAATCCGCGAATTCTTCACAGAACACGTCGACCTCTCTGTTCCCAGCCTCGCCGGCATAGCGGCGAAACTGGAGGCGGACGACATTTCAGGCGCGGAGAAAATCTTCGCCGATTACATTCGCGCCAACCTCAGGACAGAGCAGGTCTGCAAGGAGTGGTTCGACAAGAAGTACACACTGGCGCAGGTCTCCAACCTCACGGCCAAGGCCGCGACGGTGATGGACTACACGCTTTCCTCGTGCGGCACCTCCCATCACTTCCCCGATCGCAAAGTGATTTGGGAAGCCAACCCGACTCCAAACCAGTACAGGGAGTGGACCTACCAGTTCAACCGCCACGGGGAACTTGGCCTGCTCGCCGAATACTACCTGAAAACCGGTGACGAAAAGGCCTTGGACGTCTGGATAGACATGATTGACAGCTGGCTCAACCAGGCAATCGTCCCCGAAAAGGGCGTGGGCGCAGGCCTGACAAAATGCTGGAGGACGCTCGATTCGGCCATCCGCGTCAAGCACTGGACTTTGCAGATCGCCGTCTTCGCCAAGTCGCCGAAGGTGTCCGACGAGTTGCTGACGCGCATTTTCATTTCGGTGTGGGAGCACGGCTGGCGGCTGCGTGGCAACCCGACGTCGGGGAACTGGCTGCTTACGGAACTCCGTGGCCTCCTTACGATTTCCGTGCTCTATCCATTCATGAAGGACGCCCCCGAATGGGAGTCGTTTGCCTTGACGCGCCTTGAGCAGGAGTTCTCCAGGCAGATCTATCCGGACGGCTTCCAGTGCGAACTCACAACCGCCTACCACGGCGTGTCCATCAATGAGTATCGCGGCCTTTTCGACTTCTACCAGGCTCTTGGTCGCGAGCCCCCTCCCTTCATACGGGAGGGGCTTGAGAGGATGTACGGAGTCTACCCGCGTCTGAGTAGACCCCGCTGGCTCACCCCGAACCTCAACGACGGCGAATACGCGTCTGTCTACTGGTACTGCCGCAAGGCCGCCGAACTCTTCCCCGAACGCGAGGACTTCCGCTGGTTCGCGACACTGACGAAGGAGGGGGCGCCGCCCGATTTCCTCTCCTTTGCCTTCCCATACGCGGGAGCCATCCTCTTCCGCGACTCATGGCGCCCCGATGCCGTCTGGGCCTACCTCGACGCCTCCCCATTCGGCTACGGCCACCAGCACGAGGACAAGCTCAACTTCGTCATGGACGCATACGGACGCGAGATGCTCATCGAGGGCGGCAACTACTTTTACGACAGCTCCGACATGCGCAAGTACGTCCTGTCCACGCGCGCCCACAACACCATACGCATCGACGGACAGGACCAGAACCAGCGCCGCACGTACGCCTGGCGGCCCGACGACATCCGCAAAAAGGCCGACTTCGAATTCGAGACCGCGCCTGGCCGGGACAGCGCACGGGCCTCGTACACCGCCGGCTACGGCCCGCGCGTCCTGAAGGCTGTCCATGAGCGGACAGTGCTGTTTCTCAAGGATGTCGAGGGCCTCAGCCCCTTCTTCGTCATTGTCGACCGCCTCACCGCCCCCGATGACCAGCCGCACAAATACGAAATCCTGTGGCATTTGGGAGGCGGCGGCCTCTCCATTACCAACTCCACCTTCAACGGCGATTTCGGCAAGGGCGTCGGCCTCTTCGGCGCAGTCAGCGACGCCGAAGCGTCAATCACGGACAAAAAGGGCCTGAAGAAGCCCGAGCTACAGGGCTGGGCCGCGGTCTGGACCAGCGACCCGAACGCCCAGCGCGCCATACCAACGCCTGCGGTCGAAGGCACCTTCACCGGATCGCGGCGAATCGTCACCGTGCTGTATCCATACCGCAAGGGCACATGCCCCATACGCGGCGTCCGCGCCTCGGCCGACACCGCTTCCACCGACTTCGAACTGCTCCTGGATGCGGGCGGGGCGACTTTGATACATGAATAGGCCCCAAAAGGAATGAATAAAAGCGATTATTGCCCGTTAACCACGGGGGATTCAGGGTCCGAGACTTCTTTTTGGATTAATCTCGCGGCGGTGTTGATAGCCGTAGGCGCATTGGTAGCCTGTCGGTGCCTCGGCCTGTTGCAAGGGCCGCCCCTTTTCATCGTATTTGTCCTGGCAATTACGCTGAGCGTCGTCTTGCTTGAGTGGATCTTTTATCCCCGGACTTGTTTTTACAGCAAGTGGAAGATACGTCGGGCCATAGAATGGCGACGGGTGTTTTACAAGGAAGTGGCCTTTTTGGCGACAATGGCGGCCATAGGCTTTGTATACTGGCTGTTGCCTGTTTTCGAATCAGGCAGTTTTACCGAAGAGTACAAACCGTTTTTGTCATATCTCGCGCCCTTTCTCATCATTGCCAGCCTTCCGTACTTCTGCCTGATGGACAAAATGGATGAAGCACCCGATGACATCTATTTCAAGCTCGGCAAGGCAATTGTCCACCGCCAAAGGACAGTTACGCGCTTTGAGCTTGGAAACTATATCCGCACATGGCTTGTAAAGGCCTTTTATCTCAGCCTGATGCAACCGGCGATGATGGCGAAGATCTACTGGCTTTTCCAGTTTTCATGGGAAAACGTCAAAGGTTCGCCAGCCGCATTGTTCTATGCTGCAAGTGCGGCATGCTTCTTCTTCGATCTTGCCTATGCCTCGGTAGGCTACCTGGTAAATTTTAAAATCCTCAACTCGCAGACTCGGACCGCCGAGCCGACATTGCTCGGCTGGCTGGTTGCGATCATGTGCTATTTTCCTTTTTGGGGCGTCCTGTTCTATCCGTATTTTTGCCGCTATAATGAAATCAGCTGGATGAGCGTTTTCCGGACTGGAAGCGTCCTCTGGTGGATCTGGGCTGTTCTGATCATCGCATTGGAATTGACATATGCCTTCGCAAGCGTGGCGATAGGTTTCCGGTTTTCAAATTTAACCTACAGGGGCCTGGTCAATACCGGGCCATACAGGTGGACAAAGCATCCGGCGTATGTTTTCAAAAACATCAGCTGGTGGCTGTTGTCCGTGCCGTTTATGGCGTCTTCGCCATTGACGGCCCTAAAGTTGAGTCTGCTGCTTCTGCTCAACAATGCGATCTATTTTCTTCGCGCCAAAACGGAAGAGCGCCATCTGTCGCATTACCCCGAATATGTGGCGTATGCATTGGAAATGAACGAGAAAAGCATTTTCCGCTGGGTCGCTAGGCTTTTGCCTTTTTTGAAATACCGGCCGTTGCGGCCGGACGAGCGTCTTTTCTGAAGTATTCCCCGTTAGAAAAAGGAAAAGCCAAAGGACAAAAGTGCTAGAATATAATGTTAAACAATGACGATTCGAGACTTTTTCGACAACACGGTCGCCCGCTACCCGCAGAGGCCCGTGCAGATTTTTTACAGAGGGGGCAAGTGGACCACGCGCACCTACGACGACCTTCGCGCGCGTGTCATGCGCGCCTCCGAGGCCGTCAGGCGTCTGGGCGTGGAGCCCGCCAGGCATAACGTGGCCCTCATCCTCGAGAACTGCCCCGAGTGGCAGGAGATCTACCTCGCCCTGGCCTGCATCGGCCTGACAGTCGTGCCGATCGACCCCAAACTCCGCCCGCGCGAGGTCTCCCACATCCTGCGCGACTCCGGCGCGGCGGCCATCTTCGCCGGTGCAAAGCAGTTCGACGCCCTGGGCCAGGTGGTCGCGGAACTGCCGCTGGTCGGCAAGTGCATCTGCGTCAATCCCGGCGCCACCGCGACGGGCGGCGGACTCCTCGACTACGAAACGCTCATCGCGGACACCGCGTCCGCCACGACCGCCGCCTCCGACTGGAACTCCGCCAAGCCGACGGACGACACCGTCGCCTCGCTCATCTACACCTCGGGCACCACGGGCGACCCAAAGGGCGTCATGCTCACGCACGGCAACTTCGCCGCCGACGCCCTCGCCGCCTCGGAAGCCGTGAACTTCAACAAGGACGACAATTTCTTCGCCGTCCTCCCCTTCTTCCACACCTACTCCTTCACGGGAAACTTCCTCCTCCCCCTCTGCCAGGGCGCCTGCACGAGCTTCGCGCGGTCGATCAAGACCATCAGCGACGACATGCGAACCCTCCGCCCCTCCGTCCTCCTCGCGGTGCCCCTTCTCGTCGAGAAGATCTACGCGAAGGTCAACAAGGGCATCAGGGAGAATCTGGCGGCGCGCGTCATGCTCGCCGCAGGATTTGGAAAGACAATCGGCAGAAAGGTCATAAAATCCCTCGGCGGACGGCTCCGCATCATCGCGATTGGCGGTGCGCCCGCCGACAGGCAGGTTCTCAGGGGACTTGACCGCCTCGGCATCCCGACTCTCGAAGGGTACGGGCTCACCGAATGCGCCCCGCTTGTGGCCTACCCAACCCTCGGCAACTTCCGCATCGGCACCGTCGGCAAGGTTCTGCCCTGCATGGAGTACAAGGTCGTCGACAAGGACGAGACCGGCGCGGGCGAGCTCTGCGTGCGCGGGCCCAACGTCATGCGCGGCTACTACAACAACCCCGAGGCCACGTCGGCGGCCATCGACGCCGACGGCTACCTCCACACGGGTGACGTCGTGCGCACCGACAAGGACGGCAACATCACGATCTGCGGTCGACGCAAGGCCATGATCGTCAACCGCGAGGGCAAGAACATCTACCCAGAGGAAATCGAGCAGGTCGTCTGCCGCTCGCCATACGTGGCCGAGGCGCTTGCCCTCGGCTACAAGGTGCCGGGCGAGACCGGCGAGCACGTCGGCCTCGTCGTGCAGCCCGACGACGATGCCTGCGCCGCGCTGAGCGAAACGGACGAGGCGCGCGACGCTGCGGTCCTCGCCGAGGTAAAGCGCCTTTGCAACGAAGGCCTCGCCGAGTACAAGGTGCCCCGCAAGATCTCCATCCGCCACGAGGCCTTCGAGCTGACCTCCACGATGAAGGTCCGCCGCGCCGCATACGCCGGCTCGCTCGACGAGAAGGCCTAGCCCGCGCTTGAGGCCAATTCACCGAATAACAACTTTGTGAGGAGCGACGCAATGCCAATCTACGAATACCAGGCCGCCGAAGGCGAGAAGGGGTGCAAGTTCTGCGCCGAGGGCTTCGAGCGCATCCAGACACTTTCCGAACCGAAACTTGAGAAGTGCCCCGAGTGCGGCGCCAAGATCGTGCGCGTCATTTCGGCGCCGTCGGTCGGCAAGTCGGTGTCGTCGCTCGACGACCGCGCCAAGGCCGCAGGCTTCACAAAGCTCAAGCGCCTCGGCAAGGGCGAATACGAAAAGCAGTATTAGCGGGTGGATAAACCCCCGAGCCCATTTCGTCTTTTCCGATGGTCGGTTCCAATAGCTAGTTGAGCGCAAAGTGCGGCAGGCGGGAAAGCGGGGTCTCGATTTCAAATTCGCCGGGGCCGTTCAGCAATGTCCCGTCATCGGCGCGCCATGCGCCAGGCGGCAGTACGACGCGGCAATGCGCAGCGCCTTTCTCGACGACGGGGGCAACAAGCAGGTCGTCGCCCATCAGGAATTCGTCCTTGACGTCGGCATAGCCCATGCCGGGGAAAACGTATTCAAGAGTCCGCATCATCGGTTCGCCCGTCCTCGCGGATTCCTTCGCCAGTTGCACGAAGCGCGGCGCAAAACGCTGGCGAAGCGCGACGACCTCCCTGAACAATTCCTGGTGTTCCTCGGACAACACACGCCAAGGCGAGGCCGAGATCTGCATCATGGGGCAGAGGGCATGTATTTGCGCCGAGCGGATGAAGAGTTCGGGGTCGAACGGAGCGCCAGGCAGGAAGGCCGTCCACTCACCGCCGCCAATCATGTCGGGACAGATGAACGGACACCCCACGAAGCCCGCCGCCAGCATGTCCGGCACGAGCCGGCGCAATGCCTCCCATGTGTGCGTCTTGTCATGGAGGCGCATGATCACAGGCTTCCCCGCGAAGCCGAATCCGTTGCGGTATTCGCTGCCCTTGTATTTGAGTGCGAATGCGCCGTAAAGCGCGCTTTGGGCGGCTGGAGATGCGGACGGGTCGTGGGCAAATGTCTTTGGCGATGCGCCTTCCGTCCCCGTGCATCCGGCGTAGAAGTGGACTCCGCCTCCGTCGAACTTGAAGCCGTCGGCCCCGTAGTCGTCAACAAGCCGGTCGAGCTGTTCCGTGAACCATTGGACGGCGTTCGGATGCGTGAAGTCGAGAAGCGCGCTCAATCCGTTCCACCATTCAATCGGCGCGGGCGGTGGAATGTCGCCCCAGCCAGGTTCACGCGACGAGACAAGGAAGCCCCCTCTCGACGGATACCCTTTCACATCGTCGGGATTCTTTCCCCACGCGATGCGACGGTAGGCGGGGGAGTCCATGGAAACGAACGGGCACATCCAGAGCAGCACTTTGAACCCCATGTCGTGCAGTGCGTCCATCATGCCCTTGGGATTGGGGAAGCGCCGCCTGTCGAAGTCCCATTCGCCGTAGCCGTGCTGCCAGGTGTCGTCAATCATGAAGATTCCGGGCGGAAGGCCGTGGTCGACCATCGACTTTGCGTAGGCGAGGATGTCCTTTTCGTTCTGGTGGTAGGTCAGCTCGATCCACGTGTTGAGCTGCGGCGCGGAAAAATAGAGAAGTTCCGGGACCTCGCCAGACGGCGGGAACCATGTTCGAGAACCGTATCGGTAGGCCTCGGCGAGGTTGCGGCCCGCGTCCTCCTTCAGCAGAATTTCGGCACCGTCGGATCCAAGCGCGATTTCGCCGCCGGAGATTTTCACCCCGACAGGCTCCTCGCACCAGATTGCCCGCCCCTTGTCGGAGCAAAGGAAGGAAATCGACTGGTGCGCGTAGTTGTCCGTCCTCAAGTCGCATTCGAAGACGGTCGCAGCCGTGAAGGGCATCTCGCGCCCGAAGTTGTTGCAAAGCCCCCACCACTTTTCGTCTGGGAGCATGCGGACACTTAGGCTGGATTGCCTGGAATGGAGGTTGGGAATTGTTTCCGACATCTGTTGATGGCGGCCAATGCCGCCCCTTCAAAATTTGGTAAAAATTTTACCACAGGACGGGACTGCGTTTCAATTGCGGTGTTGCGACTAAATCGATAATCTTTTGCGACATTCAGTCGCAAAAAGATATTGCCCGCTAACGTTCCGCGTCCGCGTCCCTCGGTGCCGGCTCAAGGCCCATCTCTTCCTGCAGCAGGATTGAAAGGGGGATGCCCAGTACGATTGGGAAGCCCGCCGTGTTGCCAAAGACCGCTGCGGCGAAGAACGCCACGTCCACGTCTGGATAGACAAGCGCAACGGCGGGCGCGATGATTGCATCCTCAAGAACGGCCATTGCGACAAGGACGAGACAGTGCCTTAGCAGATCTCGCCCCGTGCGCAGCGAGAACGGCGTCCGCGAGATGCGCGTCCAGAATAGCCACACAAGCAGAGGCCCGAGGAAGTTCGCCGCGAAGCCGGCGATGGACGTCCAGCGCAGCGCGTCGTCGACCGCGTCCGCGGCGAGGTTGCCGCAGGCGGACGCGAGGCATCCCAGCGGGCCGAAGAACACCCCGTAGAGCGGACCGAGCGCCTGCACGGGACGGATGTCCGTGAAACCCGGAATCAAGTTCATCGCCTTGAACGGAATGGCGACGACGAGATACACGGCGAGAAGGCCGATGAAACGGCGGAGCGAGCGTATCGTCATACAGTCCCCCTCTTTCGTTTGCCGCCCAGGTCGAGGATTTCAGCGAGCGCACCTGCGACAACGAGCGCCGCGCCCAGCCCGATGCGGGGCGTAAGCGCGATTTTCTCGACGATTCCCTCGGGCAGCAGCGCCCCCCAGACAAGCGAGAAGACAATCTCCAAGGCGTAAATGACCGTTGCGTTCGCCGCGCTGACGCGGCGCATCGCGAACACGTTGAGCGTTGTGGCAAAGCCGACGATGAAATAGGCGTAGATCGCCCACGCCGCGACGAGCGTCCGCGAGACCTGCAGTCCGGTGAAAAGACGTGGATCCTCGAAAACCCATCCGGCAAGCGAAAGAAACCCCGCGAACCCCTCCAGCAGGACCGCGACGGCAATCGGATCGTGTTTCTTCACAATGTCCGACAGCAGGACGATCAGTACCGCGCGCAGCAGGCACCCCACGCCAAGTGTGCCGAAGGCGGCCGCGTTCGCGGCGAGCATCGCAGAAGCGCCGAGCGCGAGAACTATTCCCGCGAGGACGAGCACCACGGAGAGCCAAGTCTCCGCCGCCACGCGCCGGTGCATGGAAAGCAGGACAACCGGCAGCACGACGACTGTCATCGAGAACGTAAACGCGCCCGAGGCGACGTCGAGCGACTTCATACCGAAGAGATAGAGCGTGTTGTAGGCCGCGCTCAGCGCTGCAAGACCCAGCATGGCGAACACGAGGCGAATCCCGCCCTCCCGGAGCGCTTTGGTGATCCGGTGACGAAACGGCACTATCAGAAGCGCCGCGCCGGCAAGCGACGTGACGCATGTCGTCGCGAACGCCGGCGCATCCGCTGGAATGCAGGCATAGATAATGACCTCGGCCGACCAGCAAAGCGTCACGCAAAGAAGGCACAAATTGGCTTGAAGGCGATTCATCCTGTCAATCTCATGGTTATGTTGCCATTATGGATTATGGAATTGGGGACGGGCATTCACATGTCTTTCATCGAAAGTCCGGCAAAGGACTGTTTGTACGAGGCGAATTCACCGGCAACTGTCAGGAACTCCTCTGCCTTGCGTCGAAGCAGGGCTTCATCGAATCGCGCGGCGTTGCGCTTGATTTCGAAGAAGTCAATCGTCCTTGCCCCGTCATCGACGGCCACGATGTCAATTTCGTTTTCGCCTTTCCGATTCCACCAGTTGCCAATCCGCGTGTAGCGACCGGTTTCGGACAACTTGCGGATGAAATAGCCTTCCAGGGCCTTGCCGCTGAACGTGGCGTAGTCGCGAAGGATTGTCTCGCGAAGCCTTCCATACGCCCGCAGCTCAATGAGCGCCTGGTACTTGTACACGAAACGGAACCAGAACCTGTAGAAGTTGTCGTTCAGCACGTAGCGCATATTGCGGTTTCGCCCGTTTGACGCGAACGGAACGTTCTTCGCGATTAATCTGTATTCGGATTCCAGTTTCGTCAGGTATCCTCCGATGTCGTCGCCCGTCACATTTTGGATTTCAGCCCGACTTGTCTTGCCGGCGGCGATGAGCGACAAAATTGAGAAATAAGTGGCGTAATCACGGCCGAATTCGTCCACCAGCAGCACCTTCCCTTCCCCAGGAATGATCGAGCCTTCTGAAACCATGGACTGAACCATCGCTTCAAGTTCGTATGACCCCTGGTCCATGAGCAGTTCCACATACTTGGCAACCCCTCCCGTAAATGTCCACAGCGCGAGAAGCGACTCCGGAGTCCATTGAGGAGAGTGGAATGCCAGTATCTCCTTGATGCTTGCCGTCGAGAACGGCATCAGATCGATTTCGTTTGTGGCCCGTCCATACAGAGGCTGGTCGGAGGCGAAAATCTGCTCCATCATGCGGTTGATGCTGCCGCTCACCACAAGATTGATGCGGGCCTTCCCCTTCAGTCTGTCCCAGTCGCGTTGCATGGCGCTGAAGACCGATTCGTTTATGCGAAGAAAATCCTGGAACTCGTCGATGACCAGCGTGAGCGGCCGAGTTTGCGCCACCTCCATGAGAAAGTGGAAAACCGACTCGAACGAGGAGGCGCCCCCCGGGAGAGTCAGTCCAAGGTATCGGGAAATCTCCTCCACGAAATCCATGCACAAATCGGCCTCGTTTTTGCGGGCGACGAAGAAGTAGAGAAAATCCTCGTCCCCGTAGGCCTCCATCAGAAGCGACGTTTTGCCAATTCGCCTGCGGCCTTTCAAAATGGTCATCCGCGCAGAAGACTTTGATTCTTCGCGTATGCGGCGCAACAGGGCCAATTCGGGTTTTCGATCAAAGAATTGCATCTTAGCCAAATCTCCGTAAACAGCCGTTTACGGAACAGCCGTTTACGAATAAAATGATAAACCACTATTTTGTGTTTTGCAAGTTTTATCTTCGAGCGGGAGGATTTATGGCGGCCGCGATGGTCCTTTCGATCTCTTCGTCGGAGAGACGGCGAACACGCTGAACCTGAACAATTACCAACGAACGGATGTGCTTATCACACAAGAGGTGCCTGGAGGCAGGTATTCAAGTCTGTTTAGACCAAATTTCTCAAGCAAAGTATCAACAACGTTGGTGAATGCCTCATACTCGCATGCCCCCTGCGAAAGGTTGATGCCAGATGGTGACATGCCATGAACATAGGTATACTCATGTCCTTTAACGGCTGAACTAAATGTCTTATCAAAACCACCATAGTTAATGTAATAACGACGCAGAGTATAATCATAATATGTAACAAACACCTCTTCTGTCATTTTACCATCAGGGTTCACGAACTTTCTGCCAGTATGGTAGATATCTGATTCAAGAAAGGGTTGTTTCATATCATTGTGGTAATAAACGAATTTACAATACCCGTGGTAAGCTGACCATTTCTCAATATTGCCATCGCTCCAGTAGAATTTTGCGGGAGATTTGATTTGCCGTAGCCCCAAGGACGCCCTTCGTGCATTCGACACGGAAAGACTCTCTTTAGGGGAGATCGACTTTTCCTTTATACATCCCGCAAGAACAACAGCAAGAATAAGGCTCGCATGTTTATGGAAATGTACAAGCAGCACAACAAGGCGCTTCCACGTCAAATAAGTATTCGTGTTCAAGGTTCCCTCCTTTACTGGAACAACTTTTTTGAGGTTGGTCTGTCCGCCATGGAACAATTATCATCGTTTTCCCGCTCAATGTCAAACTTTAGCGGCAATTGGAGTCAAATGACACAAACGCCAAGTGAGCACCAGTGACAAAAATGCAAATGAAAACTCCAAACCTCCTAAACTCCCCGAAGCGAAAGCAACCCCACGCGTGGGAAGTAGCGGAACTTTTTTTGCTGCAAAGAACGCAAAGGCCGCAGAGGGTTTGGACAGGTGGGGCGTTCTCATGATCCCACAGTTTGCACCATCCATGCCGACGCCTTTTATTGACGAGATTTGTCCCCCGCATTGGTGAAGCTGAAAGTTTGGTTTGTCGCAATTCCCCAGCCCTCTGGAACGTCGATTCCCATCTTGGTCACAAAGGCGCGGCGCATTTCGAGTTGTTGTTCTTGACGAACAATTTGGCAACTAGGGACCAACATGGATACGATGACAAGAAATGCCAAATTAGCGCCGCACAGACTTTCCACCCGCTCAACTTCCTTTTTGCGGGCGGGATTGGCCGCATTGGAAAAGTCTGCGCCAGTCTCATTCAAGAGGACGAGCGTCTCGCTCGCGCTGAACCATCGGTCTACGCCCAGCAAGCAAAGTGGTCTGTAACCAACGTCCAGCACAACATCCCACAGAGGCGTCCACGGCAGCGCGCAAACGGCGGCGGCGACGAGCAGGAAAGCGATGACTGTGCGTTTCATGGTGGGTTTCATTTCGATGCGGATAATCGCCGAAGCCTCATTGTCTCAGTGCGCCGATTGGGCAGACAATGATGCCATCCTTACGAGAATAGGCGTAGTCTCCAACGGAGGTCAGCACCATCTTGAACGCCGGACCCTTCATGCGGTCTGTGTCTATCTTCAACGCCAGTTTGTTCAGCGCGGCGGCGCCTTTATCAATCAAGGCTTCTCCGCCGAGTTTGATTTCAACCAGGCCGTAGTTTCCGTCTTCATCGGAGATGACGGCATCGCACTCGAGACCGTTTCGGTCAAGATAGTGTCTGACCTCGCCGCCGGCTGCATCGGCATATACGCGGAGGTCGCGGATAGCCAGCGTTTCAAAGATGAAGCCAAATGTCCTCAAGTCCGCAAGCAGGTCTTCCGGCTTCGCCCCAAGCGAAACAGCGGCTATCGATGGATCGACAAAATAGCGCGTGTCGGATGTGCGGATGGCGGACTTGGATCGCAGCGAAGGACTCCAAGCCTGCAAATCCTCCACGACGAAAATCCGCCTAAGCGCGTTGAGATATTCGCGGATGGCGTTTTCACCCATGTCACCGGAGTCGTGCGCCAGCATGTCATCCCTAATTGCGCCAATCTTCGCCTGCGTGCCCTGTAGCCGCGCATACGACCGCATCAGCTTCCTAACCCGTTCAGGATCGCGGGGGACTCCATCGACCCGTGAAACATCCGATTCCGTTACGGCGACATAGTATTCGCGCGCATACCTGAGCGCCGTACGCCTTGAATTGATTGCCGCCGCGACTGGCCAGCCGCCGCGACACGCAAGAAACGCCATGTCCTCCAGCCGCATCGGTTTGGCTTCTGCGCCCAGGAAGTCTTCTCCGCGCAGCAGCGCCCCGACGCTGACAGTTCCCGAAGACTCACCCGACTCGAAGAGGCTCATCGTCCGCATGGTCATTTTCGCAATGCGTCCAGTTCCCGAGTGATGGACTTTTCGAATTTCGGGTTTGGCATTTACATCCGTTTCCGGCGGGACGGATGACCCCGTAAGGATAAAACGTCCAAATCCATGGGCATGGTCAACCTCGAAGCGAACGGCATCCCAGAATTGCGGGGCCAACTGCCACTCGTCAATGAGACGAGGGGACGAACCCCGTAGCAAATCCTTCACATTGATGGCGGCATAGTCTCTGTTTTGCGCCATCAGTTCCGGATCGTCCATGTAGATTGCGCTTTTTGCTACTTGTTCGCACGTCGTTGTTTTCCCGCACCATTTTGGTCCACGGACAAGGACAGCCCCCATGTAAGAGAGCTTGTCGGCCAATATGGAATCGGCGATTCTCTTTTTATACTCAATGAACATGCATCAAGTATACCATAGTTCATGAACTTACGCAAGTGCCACGGGACGGTTTGACGGATTTTCACGGGACGGTTTGACGGATTTTCACGGGACGGTTTGACGGATTTTCACGGGACGGTTTGACGGATTTTCACGGGACGGGATTTATGGCGGCCACAATGATTCTTTCCATCTCCTCGTCGGAGAGACGGCGGACACGCTGAACTTGGAAGCCCGGCTTCACGTCGGCGCCGGGGCAGAGCTCGGCGAAACGGGCGAGAAAGTCTCCGGGCTGCGAGTCGTTGGTGCAGAATGGAATGACGGTCTTGCCTGCGAAGGACCGCGTCCTAAGGAGCGTGAGGAGCGGAGGCGTCACGGTCCAGAACCATGTCGGCCCGCCGATGTAGAACGTGTCGAAGGCGTCAAGGTCGACATCGATGACAATTTCGGGCGTACGTTCCCTGATGCGGTTCATGAAACCTAGGCCGTAGGGGTGGCGGATTGGCTCCCTGGTTTTGATTTCGGCGGTTGTCGCTCCGAGATGCCTGGCAAGAATCTCGGCCACACGCCGCGTGCTGCCAGAGAAGGAGTAGAAAAGGATGACGGGGTTCATGGTGAGCATTCTACCAGTTGGGTGCGCTCCAAGTCAATCACACAATAGTCGCAAGCATAGCTATGCAACCGTCGAGGACATCGCGCCAGGTTGTGGTGAAGTCGCGCGTGTACCACGGGTCGGCAACGGCGCGGGGAGAGCTGGTCCAGTCGAGAAGGAGCGAGATCTTGCCGTCTGGGTCGCCTGGGAAGAGCCGGAGCAGGTCGCGGCGGTTTGCGTCGTCCATGCCGACGATGAAGTCCCAGCGGGCGTAGTCGGCGCGCTCCACGAGCCGCGCCGTCTTGCCGTCGCAGGCGATACCGTGCGCGGCGAGCTCGCGACGCGCAGGCGGATATACGGGATTGCCGATCTCATCCGTGTGCAACGCCGCTGAGGCGATTTCGAACTCCGCCTCGCGCCCCGCACGACGGACGAGGTCCTTCATGCAGAACTCAGCCATCGGGCTCCGGCAGATGTTTCCGTGGCAGACAAAGAGGATGCGGATCAAGGCATCCGCTGCTTCTGCGGCGTTCCAATTTCGGGCAGATTTCACGATTCGGGTGTCCAGTCCCAGAAGGGAACGATGTCTATTATGCGGCCATTGATGTCGATTCTGTCGCGTTGGTCCATCGTCACAATCGTTCCCCGGGTTCAGAAGCCTGAATTTTTGGGAATTGCCAGCTTTCTTTTTTAGGCAAATACCATTTGCCTAATTAGGCGTTTGGTAATAGAATACCAAAGATATTGGCCAAAGGCAAGATTTTAAGGGTTTTAGACAGGATTTACAGGATTCACAGGATTGTGCGTGGCGAAACGGCTTTTACAATCGGATTCCCGATGGAAAGGGAAAATTGCGAGAAACCGACCACACGCGATTGATGTAGTCAAGCATATACTGGTTCTGAAGAAGATGCGTCCAATAGGCGCCACGTTCGGTCAGCACCTCGCCTTTGACGAAGCCGAGGATTCTGCCAGCCGTCGCCAATGCGCGGAAAACGCCCTTCCGCTTTAGTCCCGCATCCAGTTCGTTTGGCATGCGGCATGCATACAGGTCCCAGTAAAGCGAGTATAGTGCGCGGATGTTCGGTGAAAGCGGCATTTCCAACGAATAGGCGCATGCGTCCTCGGCTATTCGCCGCATCCATGCCGAAGTGTCGAAAGTGTTGAATGCGAAAAAATCCTTGTGGCAGGTCGCGGCGCCAGGTCCCAGACCTACAAAGGAACGCCTTTGCACAGACGAAAAGGCCTCGCCGCTTCCACCTTTTCTGAAACTCCAGACTGACACGGGGGAGAAACCCTCTTGCGCCATCCTTTGCCAGATGAAGGCGAATGCACTTCGCCTGGCACGCAGGGAGGGCATGGATACGCCATCATTACGGAAAAAGCGAAAAAGCGGGTAGATTGTGATTTGGTCAGCGCCCGAATGAACGGCGCGGCTCAAGTCGTTGTTGATTTCCTCCAGAGTTTCGCCGTCAGCGTCATACATCAAATCGACATTTAGATTTGCGAATCCCGCCTTTGCGGCAAGCGCAAGTGTCCTTTCGTAATTTTCCACATCGCCTGTTCGTCCGAGTCTTTTGAGGATGCGCCCGTCAAAACTCTGAACGCCTACGCTCAATTGCGTGACGCAGGCGTCCTTCAGGGCGGCAAGGTTCGCCATGTCCAGTTCGTCTGCCGAAGTCTCGACGGCTATCGTGCCGGGGCGGGAGCAGCAACGGACAAAATCTCCGATGAACCGCACCAGGGCGCCGCCAGTGCAGGTCGGTGTGCCTCCGCCGATGTAAAGCGAACAGCCAAGAGCCGTTGCGCCGGCTCCAACGCTTCGTCGCGCCTCGTTCAAAAGGGCGTCATAGAAAGCCGGAACCTCCGCTTCGTCCAGCGGCTTGGTGTTGTAGGGGCAGTAGGCGCACTTGTTGCGGCAATAGGGGATGTGGACATAGAAGTCCTGCGGCCCCTCAAAACTGGGAAAAGCCCTACGGGTCGAGGGCTTGAATTCAAACGCCGCATCGCGTTCACCCGACAGGATGCGTCGAACAACCTTGAGCGCAAACCTCTTCGCCTTGTTCACGTGTCACTTCCTATGTAGCGCATGCCCTCGCGTATGGCCGAAGGCCGGAGTGCAAGAATTCGCTCAAGTTCAAGGTAGCCAAGATACCCACAGTTGTGGCATCCGTCCTTGTTGCCGTTGGAACGACAGCATTGGTAAAGCCGCCCTCTCTCCCAGACGACACATAAATCGGAGGGCCTCTTCCATTTGTCTGCTACGAAAGCCCTCAACGCCGCACTGGAGTTGAGTATTGGAAAGCCCTCGCGCTTGAGCGAGAGCAGCTCGTCCACGAGTCGGCGCTTCTGGTCAAACGGCTGGAACAATTCGTCGCGCCCGTAATAGGGCGTGTGGAAGTAGAAAAAGACACCCTTGATGCGGCTATGGTCGCGGACGAACGTGGCGACTTTCCGGATGGATGCGGCGTTCCGCGAATTGATTGTGAAGTTCAGAATGACGTTTGGGTGTTCCGTCAAGTCCAAGTTCGTCCGACACCTTTCCCATGCTTCGCCATTTGCCTCCACCCCCTCCATGCCGTGCGGACTCACAAAAACGGCGTCGGCGCCGCAGTCGTCAAACGGGAGTGTCCCGTTCGTATAGACCGTGACGGCGAGAAATCCCAGTTGCCGCGCCGCCGAAACGACATCGCGTACTCGCCATCCGTCGGATTTCCAGAAAAACGGCTCGCCACCAGTAATGGCAAGATTGCGAATGCCGGCCCTGTGGAAGTTGAGAAGAGCCGTTTCGACCTCCTGGTGAATTGCGTCCGCTTCTCTTCCCGAACGCTTCACGCGGCACCCGACGCAGTCCAGATTGCAGGATTCGTTCAGTACCAGCCCCGCGATAAAGGGCACCTGCCGGCGGAATACTTGGCGGCGAATCCAGTAACCAGCCCCGAATAAGAGATACCGCGCAATGGCAACGTTTTTTTTGACTTTGACGTTCATGGCGGGGGTACTCCCGACAAGGGGCGTTCACATGTCTTTCATCGAAAGTCCTGCAAAAGACTGTTTGTACCCCGTCATCGACGGCCACGATGTCAATTTCGTTTTAGCCAATTCGCCTGCGGCCTTTCAAAATGGTCATCCGCGCAGAAGACTTTGATTCTTCGCGTATGCGGCGCAACAGGGCCAATTCGGGTTTTCGATCAAAGAATTGCATCTTAGTCAAATCTCCGTAAACAGCCGTTTACGGAACAGCCGTTTACGAATATAATGATAAACCACATTCTCTTGTTTTGCAAGCTTTCAAAAAAACTTAGCGATTGGCGTCAGTGGGTTCGAGGGAAATCGTAGCAGGCAACACGGGCGGCCACCATTCGTTTTCGATAGACGGGAGATGACTCTCGTCATAGGTTTCGAAGCCTGCGGCCGAGACAACGACTCCCTGTCCCGTGCGGTGCGGCATGTCAAGCGTCGGAAAGAGCGAAAAGCTTATGGGGATGGCGCACATGTAGGCCCCATGCCAAGACTTGGCGGGGGGAAGGCGAAAATGTCCCTTGCCATCGGTTCTGGTACTTCCGCCCTTTTCATGAAGCGAGGATACCTGCGCATTGGCGACGGGCGTCCCTGTCTTGGCATTGATGACCAAACCTTCACGCGCTGGAGCCCAAGTCCGTGAGTGGGGAATGGGGACTATCAGGCATCCCGCCGTGCATGAAACCAAAGCCAAGCAACACAGGACAAAAGCCGTCTTGCAAAAAGTCCATGGCGTCAGTGGTGGCAGGCTGTTTTTCATGTCCATCATGGAACAATTATCATCGTTTTTCCGCTCAATAATTTCACAATCCCACAATAGTCCCCCTGCCTTCGCCGGCGTTATACCTTTCAACGATGTTGCGGACTAGTCCACGAGCACACTCCGGGCTCCATGCCTCGGCGCGGATGCGGACGGACGGGCCGCGTCCGGAATCATCGACCCAGAGATTGAAGTCGGACGAGAAACGGTATTTACCGCAAAGCCATTCCACCCGCTCAACTTCCTTTTTGCGGGCGGGATTGGCCGCATTGGAAAAGTCTGCGCCCGTCTCATTCAAGAGGAAGAGCGTCTCGCTCGCGCTGAACCATCGGTCTACGCCCAGCAAGCAAAGCGGTCTGTAACCAACGTCCAGCACAACATCCCACAGAGGCGTCCACGGCAACGCGCAAACGGCGGCGACGACCAGCAGGAAAGCGATGACTGTGCGTTTCATGGCGTACAGCGCTATTTTAGACTTCCTCACGTTTACGGGGCGTATTCCACGTTTCGTGGGTTTAGGCCTGCGGCGAGAATGCTGGCTTCATCGGCTGAATAATTGCCCGATATGATAAATTCGCCGTTGGTAATCACAGCGTAGATGGCAGGAGCGACGACGAGGCGGCCGTTGACGACAATCGCCAGACGACGAAGACTACCATTCTGATTCTTCGGGCCACCAGGTGTGTAATCCTCTGTCAATTTACGAAATTTGATTCTCCCCTCCGAATTCAACTTGACGCATACCACGTATGTACCCGGATTCATGGAATCGCTCCGCGCCGTCACAGATTCCAAGTCATCATTGGACAATTCCACCATTGCGCTTACGTAGCAGGCATCGGAAATTGTACCGTCCCTTGACAACGGCATGAGCCTGTAGCCGTCAATTTTGCTTGCTGTCGCAAGAGCCTCCGCGGCAAGTTCCCCGTCGGTGTGCAATGCGTCGACAAGTTTGTCGCTGTCGGGATGGCAGAGGCACACTTCCAAGGAAGCTGCTGGATTCTGCGACATCGTCTCCTCAAGGGGCAACTGTTCGCAGTCGTTTGCCTGTGGCCACAATATCCATTGGGGAGAAATAATCGAGAAAAGAATGAACAGCAAAAACAAAAACCATGACAAGATCTTGCGCGATGCGCATTCTTTGCAGACACCATCCAAGTCTCGCCGAATGAGGAAGCGATAGAGCAGGATTGTCGGAACCGCCGCGAGAATCAATCCAATCGCCCAATTCACCAAATTCGCCGCAACAGGGCCAAATAAACCATATATCCACAAAAGAAAACGTGTAGTCGGCATTTCGTCATAACCGAAGCCCAACAGTCGTGTTGCCAACAGTTCCATGAACTGCCAAAGGTGTGCGCAGGGGCGCAATAAGGCGACAAACGCCAGAATTGAAATGATTCGCGCTACCTTCTTATTCATGATGTGTACACCTTTCTCAAGTAACAAAGTTACCATCATTCCCTCTGGATGTCAAACTTTTGCGGCAATCGGAGTTAAATGACACAAACGCCAAGTGAGCACCAGTGACAAAAATGCAAATGAAAACTCCAAACCTCCTAAACTCCCCGAAGCGAAAGCAACCCCGCGCGTGGGAAGTAATCACACAATTGCCGCAAGCATTGCCGTGCAGCCGTCGAGGACATCGCGCCAGGTTGTGGCGAAGTCGCGCGTGTACCACGGATCTTCTACTGCGCGGGGAGAGCCGGTCCAGTCGAGAAGGAGCGAGATCTTTCATGCAGAACTCGGCCATCGGACTTCGGCAGATGTTGCCGTGGCAGACAAAGAGGATGCGCGTCATGGCTTTACTGGGCGTGGATAGTACGCCCCTCGTCGCGTGAGTCGATCTGGCATGGCAGTCTCCCGCTCTTGGCGTTGTCAACGATGCAACAGTGTCCTTCCACGCGAAGAGCGGCGAGGGCCCGGTCGAAGTCCTCGGCCTTCGTGAGGATGTAGTCCGTGTCGAAGGTCGAAATGGCGAAAATGCCGACGCCGGCGTCTGCGAGGGTCTTCGAGAGGGCGGCGAGGATGCCGACAAGGGCGAAGTCGAGTGTCCCCGCGACACGGAACGCGCGCCAGCCGTCGCTGCGGACAATCGTGTTTACCGGCACGATGGCCGTCGGGCAGACGAGCGACTTCTCACTGTCCGTCGCGCCCGTGAAGACGAAGGGCGTGTCGAGATCAATGCCGCCGTAGTTTGCGACCTTGCAGACGGAGAAGGTTTGCGGGAGGACTTCAAGTTTCATGGCCATCACTACTGTACCGAGGGGATGTCTAGGTCGACTTTGAAGAAGAGCGGGGAGCAAAGGGAGAAGGTGAAGGAGCCAATTTTCTTCCCGTCGTATGAAATGACAGCGTTGCAATCGTAATCGGCGAACGTGTTGTCGAAAGGCGGAAAATAAAGGCGCCCTTGAGGAAAGTTCACGGATTCCAGCTTTCTTTTGCACCCGGCAATCATCGTGTAGGACTTGCTGTCGGGATGAATGAAAACCGACATGCGAACGCATTCGACCTCGCCGTCTTCGGGCTGAACTTCCACTGAAAACTTGTTCGTTTGAATTCCCTCGCCCGTCAAGGTTCCTTCCATGACGAGGTTGAAGAAGAAATCCTCCCGCCCCTTTTCGATTTCAATCTCCTTGAACATCCTCAATACCCCCTCCTGACATTCGAAGAACGGGGGTTGCCTTGAGAGAGAGGAATAGAAAATGTTGTCACAAATATTGGTGAAAAGAGATTTGTCTTTTTCAAACTCGACAGTCAAGTCATCACGCCAACGCGCAATCTGGGAGTTGGATGCGAAATAAGCAATATCCCCCGACCTGATTGGAATCTTTTCGTATGAAACCTGCGAAAACAAATTAGACGATGCCGCCCCCATAACATCGAAAATCGTTTCAATGGATTCCGACCTCCCGTCTTGGCCGAGTATTCTACGCTCTTTGCATAAGAGGCCATTTAAGTTTCGGAATAAGAACAAACAGCCGCCATCCTCCCTCACGGAAGCTTTTCCGTCATCCAGTGCCCGGCAAGTGTCAAGTCCCCCCTCTACGCCCGCGCCGTCCTTGGAGGTTGTTCCCATGGAGGGCTCGTCTCCATTCTGCCTCAGTCGTTGAAGGTCAATCTGAAATTCCAACCCGGCTGAAACCCCAAAAGGCGCTGGTTTGAAGATCCGATTGACTGAGAAATCAATCAAATTCGTCACAAAAACGGGAGAAAACACGAAGCAGGGAGCGGCAATGTTGAGCGTGTCATTTCTCTCGTTGGAGTAAAAGCTGAAATTGACATCGACCAAAAATGGCCAGTGGTTGGTGATGCCGGCAATCCGCCCGTTGCAGGTGAAATCCGTCACACGGCACTCTGCCGGCACCTGTAGGGAAATGGCAATCGCCGTGCCAATAGGAAAAACGCCGTCCGCATGCGTCACTTTTCCAGTTCGAAGAACCATGCCGCTTGCGTCCTTGCAGATTACAGCCTCTTCAAGTTCGCCATTCTGGTCAAAAGACTTCGCCGACAAAGTTGCACCGGAATTGATTTTGAAAACGACGTTGGACAACGTCGGCTCCGCCATGACGATAGTTGGGCTTCTCAAAAAGGCTGATGCTAAAAGCAGTATGACCCAGTTTCGAAATACATGCATAAAACCCTTATCCTCACTTTTGGGATATGTTATCATCTTCCCTATTGGATGTCAAACTTTTGCGTCAATCGGAGTTAAATGACACAAACGCCAAGTGAGCACCAGTGACAAAAATGCAACTGAAAACTCCAAGGGGGCAATGACGCAGAGAGTGGTCAGTAGAGCATGATCACCGTTCCGTGGAAGTCGTTGTAGGTGACGAGGATGTGTCCGTTGGTGACGATGGTGCGGCTGGCGGCGAGGGAGGCGGGGCCGGTGGCGTTGGTGAGGAGCGTCACGGTGCCGCCGCGCCCGGCGGCGCGCAGCGCTTCCGCGAGCGAGGCGTAGCGGACGCCGCCCGTTTCGGCGACCCAGGCGTTGGCAAGCTCGCCGCGCAGGGCGGCGACGCTTCCCGCGCCGTCGGTGTCGATTCCGGTGAGCGCCGTCGCGGCGTCGTTGTTCGGGACGAGCCATTCGGCGCCGTTGGCCGCGGAAGAGAGGACGGCGTAGTTTGCGCCGCCGTCGGCGCTCACGCTGAGACGGACGCGCGGGGCGGCGCGGGTGAAGTCACCTTCAAGGCGCACGAGGTAGTCGGTGTCCGGCGCGGGAACGATGGCACCGTCCAGGGCGATCCACGTGCCGCCGACACAGGCCTTCCACTGGGCCGCGCCCCCGGCGCCGGTGACGGCCGTGAGCCGAACAAATCCGTGTGTTATTCATTTCGTTCCTTGGTTGGCACCCTTTGTGAGCGAAAGGTTTTTGAAGCGGAGTTCGTCGGTGGGAATGCCGGACTTGAAGTGGAGGGCCACGAGATCGGTCACGGCGGGGTCGAAGTCGAGCGCGAGCTCGGCCTCGTAATGACGCCACTGCCCGTCGGCGGGAAGAGTGAATGCGGCCTTAAAGTCTTTTTCGTTTGAGAGGACGACGGCCGTGAGCGGAACCGGTTCTCCTGCCTTCGCGGCGGCGTCGAAGGCGAGACGGTATTTGCCGGGGCCGTGCTGCAGAAACTGCTCGGTGATGACGTTGAGCATGCCGGCGCCTCTCTCGCTCTGGATGAGGTGGTAGATGCGCGCACCGTTTTTCATTTCAGTCGCTTCAAGTTTCGCCATCCACGAGGGATTGCGCTGCCAGACGCTGCGTGTGGCGGATCTGTCCGCGATCAGGTTCTCGCCCTGCGGCGGGGGCGGAAGCCGCCGTTCGCCGGACGCCGGATTCGCCTGCCGCCAGTCGCGCAGGAGCGCGTCGCCGACAAAGGCTTTCCACGGGCAGCCCCAGTTCACCTCGCGCCGGTCCGGTTGGACGGGAACTGCGGGCGAACGGGTGTCGCTTGTGACGGAGATTGACGCCAGGTGTCCGTTCCTCACCGTTTCGGGGGCGAAGCCGGAAGCCCTTTTGCCGCCGAGCCAGAGATTTGTGATGGCGAGCGTGTAGTTGTCCGTGACGAGCCACTTCGAGGGATCGTCGTAGATTGTGACCGCGACGCCGTTTGTCTTGCCGATCGAGCGCCAGTGGGTGTCGCCGGTGCTGTAGGGGATGGAAAGGTTCTCAAAGACGAAACGCTTGGGAAGCTTCCCCATGTTGCCACCGACGAAGAAGCGCGAGAAGAGGATACAGTCGATGGCGCAGAGGTTGCGGATGAGGAACGACTGACGGCGCGGCGTGAGGTCCTGCGGCCCGCGCTCCCACTCCGCCTCAGTGACGTCAAGCTCCTTCCACTTCACGCGGCGGCGGAGGACGCCGTTGTAGGTGTTCTTCACGAGCCCCTCGTCGGCGCGGAAGACATCGATGTCCTCCATGAGGACGTTTTCGTTGCCGAGCTGCGGGAAGATGGCGTTGCAGGACGTGCCGATGGCGACGTCGCGGTAGACGGCGTCCTTCACGCCGCTGATGACGAGCCCGTTGTCGCCCACGTAGAGCCAGGCGCCCTCGACACGCAGCCCCTCGCCGCCGCTCGTGATGCCGTCGGTGCACATCATGGAGGAGAGGGCCTTGACATTGCGGAAGGTGACGCGGGATGCCCAGCTGCCGAAGTTGAATGTGCGGGCGTCGACGATCTTGATGTCCTCCACCACGGCGTCGTTGGCGGAGACGTTCACGGCGACGCGCCTGGTGTTGTTCGTCTGGTTGAAGCGGAAGATGTCGGAGAAGGGGTCGAGAACCATGCCGCGCCCGTGGACGAACGCCCTGGGGGTCTTGACGATGAGCCGCGCGTTCAGCACGGCGCCGGGGGCGATGTAAACCTCGCGGACGGGCGGCTCGACCACGATCACCCCTTCGGGTGTCGGCGGGTCGAACCAGCGGTCGACGTAGAGGACGCCAGGGTCGTTGCGGTCTGGAATCTTCGCCTTGTCCTCTGGGGCGTCGGCGAAGACGGAGAGGATCGTCTTGTCGTAGTCGTTGAGGCGGATGCCGAACAGTACGGGGCGGTCGAGCCAGACGGAGATGACGCCGTCTTGGAAGGAGTGGCGGAGACCGAGGCGCGCCGGGAACACTGAGTAGCACCGCACATCCTCGCAGACCGCGATGTCAACGCGCACCGGTTCGCCGGAGAAGGCAAATTCGCAGAAGCGGCGGTTCACGTCGCCGCCGCGCGTCCGGTTCGCGAGGGCCGACTTTTCGCAGTGGTTGTAGACGGGGATTTCACGCGATTCGCCGCCCTGCGACACCGTCACGCGGTAGGCGTAGTCGCGCTCGATCTGCGGCGGGTACTCGGGGTAGATTACCAATTCGGCTGATGCGCTAAGCGCCGCCGCAGAGGCAATGCAGAATGCAGAATGCAGAATGCAGAATGAATTATGTTGGACTTGTGGATCCGTTTTCATAGCGGAAATACTCTATTGTAACTCGTCACTCGTCACTTGTCACTCTTCTCCACCATGCCGTTGTCGCTGTCGTCGCGGACGCGGGTCTCGAGGTCGCGGAAGAGGCGGCGGATGTCACGCGTGGTTCCCCATGTGAACCAGACCGTCGTGATGACGCCAAAGGCCAGGGGCACGGCGAGGCTCGTCACGAACGTCTTTATGACCCAGGCGTGAATCGACCAGTTGAAGATTTTGGCACAGATCGCCACAAGGACAAAAGAGCAAAGGAAGCCATAGATGATGTTGTACCCGAAGCACACCCAGGCGAGAATGCGGTCCTCGCGCGTGTACTCGGCGTTGATGCCCACGAGGTGCGCCATCATTCGCTTGGCGAATGAGCCTGTTGGCGCTTTCGCTTTCTCGATCTCGACGCCATGCTTCCTGTGAAGCATGGCGTCGAGATCGAAGGGCTTGCGGCAGGTGATGAGCGAGATTGTCACATAGCAAAGCAGCGCCACGAGCATGGCGATGAAGCTAAGCTCGACTGAGTTCACGGGGAACTTCACGGCCCACTCGGCGTCCGTCACCGTCCAGCGGATCCAGGGGTCGAAAGGCGACGAGACCACTTCCAGGAACCGGCGGACGCCATGTTCGAGGCCATGCGTCTGAAGCCAGGGAAGCACGGTGTCGGCCCAGCCGCGCTGGACGAGGATGCCGCAAAGCGAGATTGTCGCGGCCGAGATGAGCGACGCGTATGCTCCGGCCGTCGTGCCGCGCCGCCAGTAGAGGCCGAGAGTCACGATCGCCCCGGCGCCGGTGAACCACATCGAGCAGCCGATCGTGATGAACATCTGGATGTAGTCAAGCTGTGAGAAGATGCAGGAACCGAGCCAGAAACACCCGCCGATGACCAATACCACGGCCTTGAATATCGCGAGGTGCAGGCGCGGCGAAGGCGCCTTTTTGAAGAACGGCAGGATGAAGTCCTGCGTCCAGCACATCGAGATGTCGAAGATGCGGGTGTCGTCGGTGGAGACGACGAGCAGGATGCAGAGCATCAGGAGAAGGGCTGTAAGCCATCCGGGGAAAATGTTGCGGACGGCCACCGGCATCATCTGCTGCATGTACGTGGTGCGGTAGCTCTGGTAGAGCTTGTTGGCGGCGGCCTCGTCGTCCATGGTCGCATGGAGGGCTTCACGCGCGGCGTCCAGGGTGGGAGTGTCGAGGTTGTGGGCGCGGGAGAGTGGCGGATCAACGCCTATTTCGTGGATTTGCACGGGGACCTCGGCGGTCGCCGCCGCAACTGCGGCCGCGACCTTGGCGTCGGGGGCGAGTTCCTCGGCCACGCGGGCGGAGAGTTCCTGGCGGATGCCGTGCGCCTTCTCCGCGTAGTTGCGGTGGTTCATCGTGGCGATGATGCCGATGACGATGAAGAACGGCAGCAGCCACGCCATGCCCGCGCCGAAGGAGGAGAGGAGGTTCGACATCTTTCCTTCGTGGGCCGACTTCGCAACGGTGCCGTAGCCGTTGCCGACCCATTCGCCGCCGAGGATCTTGCGGTAGAAGAGAACGATCAGGGCGAAGAGATTGAAGTCGCGGAGCTGGGAGATGTCGTATGGGTTCAGGAAACTCTCGCCCGGGACGCGGTCCGTCATGACCGGGGCGATTTCGTTCCACCAGGAGAAGTTGCAAAGCACGTAGATGATGAGCACCACGAAGAGCGGGTAGGAGACAAGCCCCTGGGCGGCGTCCGTCACGAGGAGCGAGATGCGTCCGCCCGCCATGATCATCAGGAGCGCCAGCGCGATGCACCCCGCCAGCAGGATTGGAAAGGTCCTGAACTGTGCGCCGAAGATCGTGAACTTGTGCGGGATCCCGAGCAGGTAGATGAAGAAGCGGACGGCGACGGCCGGCCCGATGCAGTTGCCGAGCATGTCGGCGCCGCCGCGCAGAACGGCCGCGAGGCGGCGCAGCCCCTTGCTGTAGCGCATCTCGAAGAACTGTCCGGCGCTCATGGCACGCGTCTCGCGGAAGCGGTAGGTTATCCAGCCGTAGAGCGAGAGCATCACCGTCAGCGGCATCAGGAGGTTGTTCCAGAACGCGTAGGCCCAGCCGTTGTTGTAGTGAACCTCGACGCTCCCGACGAGGATTGTCACGGCCAGATTGCCCATCATGCTGCCGGAGATGAGGACGTAGCGGCCGGCGCAGCGGCCCGCGACAAGGAAGTCCGAGACGCTCCGCACGTAGCGGCGGCAACGCACGGCCAGCACGCAGACGGCCAGAACGGGAACCGCGACGATTAGCCAGTGATACCAGGAGAACATCAGCGAAGTCCTGTGCCGAATGCGATCAATGCCACAAATGCAAATAACGGATAATTGCGTTTTACAGACAATTGTGGCAGATTTCCCGCCGCCTATCGGAAGATGATATACAACGCTCCGACCGACTTGAGTTCCAGACTCTTGCCGTCATCCGAAACGGCCGTCGTGTAGCGGACGTCGCCAAGCGTCAAACCTGACGCGCGCGGACGCCCCGTAACGCCATCCGTGGAAGTTGCAACAGTGTATGTCGCAGACTTGCCGTCGACGGTAATCGGCAGTTCAACGTCCTTTTCAAGCGCAAGAGTCGAACCTGGCGCGAAAGTCAAGGCGTTTGCAGCGGTCAGCACCTTGCCGGCGGCGATGTCGCTCGCCTTCGCGCCGAGCGTGCCGGTAATTGTCGCCGTCACCTTGGAGTCGATGGTCAACGGACCTGACACATCCTTTAGAGTAACGGCGATGCTCGGGTTGTCGGCATTGATGCGTCCAGACGTACCGGTTGTCGCCGCGATGCATTCAATCGAAGCGATGCCTTCGAAGAAGCTGGCTCGATAAGGCGCCAATGTGCCGCCACGCTTCAGCACGACCTTCAGCGTGTCCGCAGGCGAAATCGTAATGTCGTTGTCGGTCGTCGAGAGCTTCGCGCGGTCGAGGACGATCGTCCCCGCGTTCTGGATCGAGCGGCCAAGACGGAACCGGTAGTTCGCCTGTTTGTCGGTGTCGCACGTGAGGGTCAGTGTGTGCGACTTCATGTTCAGCGTCGCGTAGGAGAAAAGGCCATGCTGGCTGGCGGTTCCTCTCGAGGAAATCACGGTGTCGTCTTCAAGAGCGATCGAGCAGTCGTACAGGACCTGCCAGCTCCACTTCGTGTCGAATGCAAGCGCCCCCGGCATGGCAAGACCGCCGTACCCCGAACCCTCAAGTTGGAGCGTGCGCTTGTTGAGGATGATCGTGTTGTCCGTTTCGGGCGTAAGCAGGAGCGATGCGCCGCTGTGGACGTAGATGCGGTTGGCGGAGTCCGAATCCTTGCCGAGGTCTCCGTTCTTCGACGCCTGCATCACGCCCTCGCAGATGTGGAAGGATCCGACGAGATCGCGGATGGTGTCGGACGCGACAAGCGTGCCGCTGCCGCGCTTTTCAAGGCTCGCGCCGGTCGGCCATGTATTGAACGACGCCGCTGCAATCGCGTCATCGACCGTGGCGGTTGCGCCGTATTCGACGCGGATGACGACATTGGTGGGATTTACGGCAGGATCCGTCGTCACGCTCACGCCACCGTTGAAATAGTGAAGCTTCGCGAGTCCCGCTTCGAGTTCAATCGTGACCTTGTCCTCGTCCGGCATCGTGACGGGCGCATCGAAGTACCAGTCGCCGACCGGGAACCAGAGGGTCGATCCTTCAGCGAGATTCGCGACCCCGGCGTTGAACTTCGCGGCGTTCCCGGCCTGGTTCGCCTCGCCGGGCTCAATGCCCCAGTCGGTCACGGAGACGACGCCCTCCGGCTTGTTCGCGGACCATTTCAGGAGCAGCTTGTCCGTGTCGCTCGTCTTGTCCAGCGACCAGTGCGATGCGTAGGCGTTCGTGTTGGTGATGGAAAGCGTCCCCGCGTAGGCAATTCCCTTGCCTGTCGCCGCGCTCGCCGCCGTATAGACCGTTGAACCGCCGACGAGTTTCGACCAGTCGTCAACCTCGAAGACGACCGACGACGAAGACGTGTTGCCGAACTTGAGTCCGGCGGCTGAGCTGTTGAAGCAATGCCCGGCCAGCAAATCGTCGGCATGCGCGGTGTAGGTGCTGTTGACCTGCAGAACTGCGGCATCGCCTGTTCCGACCGTCGGCGACCCGCCGACCCCTGTAACACCAAGGCCCCAGTTCGGGATGGTAATCGTGGCGCCATACTCGGCAATATAGGTCGCGAAGCATCCGAGGAACATACTGTCCGCCGTCCCAGACGTGAACTTCGATTTGGCATCCATCATCAAGTAGGGGACCTTTGGATTGCAGGTATGTGCCCCATTGCTATTTGGCGTCGATGTGAGATATACGTTCTTGAGCACAAGCCCTATCGCATCGTTGATCTTGGCTGCGAAGCGGAAACGGAACTCCGGCGTCCCGCTCGCGACATCGCCGACAAGCGTCAGGACATGGTTGTTCATGCTGAGCGTCGTGTTGCTGAAAACACCCCACTGTCCTGTTACTGTCGCCGCAATCGTCGCGTCTGATTGAAGGGCGAAGGTAATGTAGTTAAACACCTGATAACTCTTCCGCCCCGCGAGAACGATTGCGCCCTTGTAGCCTTCTGCGCCAGTGCCGGACAACTTGATCGTCCGGCTCTTGAGCATGACAGGATCGCCTGTCGTTGACACGGTCACGAGCAGCGTCGCACCGTCCTCTACGGAAATTTGATTAGCAAACCCGAGTTGTCCAGGAGCCGTTATTTCCAAAACACCTTCCGAGACCGTCACCGTAAGCTTGAAATCATCGGCGAAGACCTGGTCCGACGTCAGCTTGCCTGATCCCTTCTTGACGAGTGTATCGCCGGAAGAAAGGGTCTTGCTTTCCGCGGCGAGCGCTGCTGAAAGCGTCGTATCGGTATCAACCGTCAACTCCACCGTGCCGGCGAGAAGCGCGCACGGCACAAGCAGAAGCGCTGTGGCAAACAGGACGGAGTTTTTCATGGTGATGTTATTCCTAGTCGCTGCGGTATTCATGATGACAAGATAATACTAAATAAAAAAAAACGCGCGCAATCTCTATTTTGCGACAGATTTGTAATGTTTTGCGACATCATGGCGCAAAAAAGTATTGCATTTAGTTCTCGTGACGCAGTACAATCAGCGGCATGGAAAACAATGTAAAGGACAAACGCCTCGTGGTGGCGGTCGTTCCGGTCAACTCCGCAGTCGAGCGCGCCGTGCTTCGCGGCGTCGCCGTTGCGGCCGCGCGGTTTGGCTGGACGCTTGAGACGATCGACCCGTCGCTGCCGGGAATCGACTTCGCGCTGTTCGCGCAATTGCTGTCGCAGGCGGACGGGGTTGTCGTCCGCCTGCGCGAAAGCTGGGAGAAGGTCCGCCCGATGCTGCGGCCCGACGCCCCCGTCGTCGGCATCGACATCCCGCCGCAAAGCAGTTCCGGACTCTGGGCCACGGTCAATCCCGAAAACGTGAAGATCGGCGCCATGGCGGCCGACGAGCTTCTTGCCGCTCACCTGCGCTGCTATGCCTTTGTGCCGGCGCTTCCAATGGTCCCCTGGGGTGACGCACGCGGCAAGGGCTTCCTCGACCGGGTAAGGGCCGCAGGCGGCGACGCGCGCCGATACGAACCGCACTCGGTCTGGACTTGCGCGGCCGAACTTGGCGAGCTCTCGCGCTGGCTCGCGCAACTGCCCAGGCCCTTCGGCCTCTTCGCCCGCAACGACCTGCTGGCAAAGTTCGCGCTTGGCGCCTGCAAAAGCGCGGGAATCGACGTCCCCGGAGAAGCCTCGATTATCGGCGCGGACGACGACGAATCCATCTGCCTCTACTCCACGCCGACCCTTTCAAGCGTGCGCATAGACCACGAAGGCGGCGGACGTCGCGCCGCAGAGGCGTTGCGAGGCTTTTTCGGCAAAACACAGCCTCAACGGGCGGCCGCCCTGCGTTTCGGACCATACGGAATCGCGCACCGCGCAAGCACCGGCGCCATCGCGCACGGCTCGGACCTGCGCCTCTCAGCAGGTCTGAACTTCATCGCCAGCCACGCCGACAATCCACTCCTCGGCGTCCAGGACGTGGCGGTTGCCATGGGAACCTGCCGCCGCCAGGCCGAGAGGCTGTTCACCTCCACGGGCATGACAATCCGCCAGCACATCGAGCAGACACGTCTTTCGCGCGTCAAAGAGCTGCTTTCCACAACGGAAATGACATTGGGGCAGATTGCGTCAGAATGCGGCTTCTCCTCGCAGATATACCTCTCCGGCCTCTTCCGCAAACGCCTGGGCATCCCGCCAGGTGAATGGAGAAAGCAGCAAAAAAGCGCCAACTGACGCGGTGTGGTACCATATATGTCCATGAAAATCTCCTTCGACTCTCAAAGCATCCTGATAGACGGACACCGCGATTATCTCGTTTCCGGCGAATTCCATTACTTCCGCGTCCCGCCAGAAGACTGGCGCCGGCGCATGGAGCTTTTAAAGGAAGCGGGCGGCAACTGTCTCGCGACATACGTGCCGTGGATTATCCACGAACCCGAGGAGGGACGCATCGTCTTCGGCGACCAGCCGAAGCGCGACTTCGCACGCTTCCTCGAAACCGCCGGCGAAGCGGGCCTCGCCGTAATCGCCCGCCCCGGCCCCTACCAGTATTCAGAACTGGCCAACCACGGACTTCCCGGCTGGCTCGTGAAGGACTACCCCGCCCTTCGCGCCAAAAAGGCCGACGGCACCGACCTCGCCGATGGTTCCGTCTCCTACATGCACCCGCTCTTCCTCGAGAAGGCGCGTCGCTACTACCGCGCCTTCGCCGAGATCGTCCGTCCGTATCTGGCCTCGAACGGAGGTCCGGTCGCAATGCTGCAGCTCGACAACGAGCTCACCGGCATACATGTCTGGTTCTATGGCCCCGACTACAACCAGGAGACCTTCGGCTTCGGCACCGATGACGGACGCTACCCTTCCTTCCTGCGCGAAAAGTACGGCGACATCGCAGAACTCAACAAGGCATACGGCACCTCTTGGGCGTCATTCGCCGAGGCGCGCCCGCTCACGGACGCGAAACCCGTCGAAAAGGCGAGATCCGACCGTGACTACCGCCTCTGCTACCTGCGCCAGACGGGCGAGTACATGCGCACGCTGAAGGGATGGCTCCGCGAGGACGGAATCGCCGAACCTGTCTGCCACAACGCGGCCGGCCCCGCCATGAACACGTTCTTCCGCGAGGCCGCCGAGTCGCTCGGGCCGGACTTCCTGCTCGGCTCCGACCACTACTACACGCTCAACCAGCTGTGGGAGAGCGAAAACCCGACGCCGTCCTACTTCTTCCACGCGCAGCTCTCGTGCGACACGATGAGGACGATGGGCGGGCCGCCCGTCGTCTTCGAGATGCCTGGCGGGTCGCCGTCCGACATGCCGCCAATCCTCCGCAACGACCTCCTCGCCTGCTACATGACGAACCTGGCGCTCGGCATGAAGGGCGTCAACTACTACGTCTTCACCGGCGGCCCCAACTTCCCGGACACCGGCACGACATGCGACCTCTACGACTACAACGCGCTCGTCCACGCAGACGGCTCGCTCAACGAGACGTACTTCGCCGCCGCCGACTTCGGGCGCTTCCTGAAGTCGCGTCCCGACCTGCTGACGGCGCGCCGCGTCGCCTCAGTGCAGCTCGGCATCGAGTTCGACGCCTACCGCGGCGCATGCGGTGCTTCCCCCGAGCAGGAGCTCCCGAACGCCGCAAAGGCGTGGGAGTTCGCTCAGCGCGGACTCCTCTATTCCCTCGCGTGCTCGAAGTACTCCTCGGAATACGTGGATCTGGAGAAGCCGCTGGACAAGTCACGCCCGCTGCTTATCGCATCGATGGCGATGATGTCGCAAAAGGCGCAGCGCAACATCGCGGACTTCGTCCTCGACGGCGGACAACTTCTGCTGGCGCCGTGCGTGCCGAAGTACGACCTCGACCTCGCGCCCTGCACAATCCTCGCCGATGCTCTCGGGCTACCGGAAGTCACCGTCGGCGGCAAATTCGGCCGCGTCTTCGAGTACGACGGACTCCGCCTCTACCAGATGAAGGGACTCGGTTCGATCGACAACGCCACCAATGCCGAAACGCTTGTCACGGACACTGAGACGAGGCGCGTCGTAGGATGCCGTGTGAAGGCGGGCAAAGGCGAAACCGTACTTCTCTCATTCTCTTGGAATGCCGTGCTTTTCACACAGTCCGAGATGCTGGAGGGGATGCTCGCGGCCATGGGCGCGAAGCCTGCGGTTGAATCGTCGAACCGCAACGTCTTCACGACGCTCTTCGAGGGTGATGACGGACGGCAGACCGTCTTCGCGCTCAACCTCCACGCCAGCCCGCAGTCCACGCGGCTCATTGTCCACCGCGACGGGAAGACCGTAAAAACACTCGACCTGCACCTGGATGCGATGCAGGTGCAGGCCGTAGACGTGGGATAGGAGTCGGAACCGGCTAGTAGTTTTCGGGTTCGATCTGGAAGTATGCCTGAGGGTGGTTGCAGACGGGGCAGACATCCGGGGCCTTCTCGCCGACGTAGATGTGCCCGCAGTTGCGGCACTGCCAGCGGTTTTCGCCGACCTTGACCCAGACTTCGCCCTTCTCGATGTTGGCCAGAAGCTTGAGGTAGCGCTCCTCGTGGTGCTTCTCGATGGCGGCGACGCCCTCGAACTGCTTCGCGATTTCCTCGAAGCCCTCGGCACGCGCCTCCTCGGCGAACTTCTTGTACATCTCGGTCCACTCCTCGTGCTCGCCGGCGGCGGCTGCGGCCAGATTGGCCACGGTGTCGCCGATTCCGCCGAGGTGCTTGAACCAGATCTTGGCGTGTTCCTTCTCGTTAAGCGCGGTCTCCTGGAAGATGGCGGCGATTTGCTCGTATCCGTCCTTCTTCGCGCGGGAGGCGAAATAGTCGTACTTGTTGCGCGCCTGCGATTCGCCGGCAAAGGCGAAGGCGAGGTTGGCTGCTGTCTTTGATCCCCTGAGTTCCATGGGC
>JAEEGG010003514.1_pt1 | contig 39043 bp, 26 predicted proteins | sample 9134161 | NCBI WGS metagenome assembly JAEEGG01 (sample SAMN16246543, study PRJNA631951) | gut metagenome | biome: gut microbiome; feature: rumen; material: CR-attached | host: Bos | place: Iran: Karaj | collected 2018-10 | reverse complement strand
ATCAAGAATGTATCCGGTGCTTACTGGAGAGGCGATGAGAAGAGAGACCAGCTCCAGAGAATCTATCTCTTTGCTTTCCCTTCAAAGGATGAGCTCAAGGCTCACCTCGCATGGCTCAAGGAAGCTCAGGAGAGAGACCATAAGAAGATCGGAACAGCACTTGATCTGTTTATGTTCCGTGAGACAGCTCCGGGTATGGCTTACTGGCTCCCGAGGGGCTGGATCCTTTACCAGGAACTCATGAAGTATTCAAGAGAGATCCAGGGTAAGCACGGCTATACAGAGATCTCGGCACCTCTTATCAACAATAAGAAGCTCTGGCTCATCTCCGGACACTGGGCACACTATCAGAACAACATGTTCATCGTTCCGGGCATCACAAAGGGCGTTAACGCTACTGACGCTGTTCAGGGCGAAGAGGCTCCCGAGCAGTATTCCAACGATGCTGAGGATACAATGGCTGCTAAGCCGATGAACTGCCCTAACGCAATGATGGCTTACAAGCGCACAATGCACTCATATAAGGAACTTCCTATCCGTTACAGTGAGTACGATGTACTTCACCGTAAGGAGAAGTCCGGTCAGATGAACGGCTTGTTCAGAGTTCAGGAGTTCCGTCAGGACGATGACCATACATTCGTTACACCCGACCAGATCAAGGACGAGATCAAGGACGTAATCGCTATCGCAGACGAGATCTACAAGACATTCGGTATTACATACAGAGCTGAGTTCTCTACAAGACCGGATGACTTCATGGGTGATATCGAGTCATGGAACTCTGCAGAAGCTTCTCTGAAGGCTATTCTCGACGAGAAGTATGGTGATGGCAACTACGAGATCAACGAAGGCGACGGCGCGTTCTACGGCCCGAAGATCGACCTTCAGATCAAGGATGCTCTTGGCCGTGAGTGGCAGTGTGGAACAGTCCAGCTCGACTTCCAGCTCCCTCATAACTTCGAGCTTACGTTCGTTGACAAGGACGGCGCTCAGAAGATGCCTATCGTTATCCACAGAGCCATCTTCGGTTCTTTCGAGCGTTTCATCGGCATCATCACAGAGCACTTCAAGGGCGCGTTCCCGTTCTGGCTCAACCCTTATCAGGTTGCAGTCGTACCGATCAGACCTGAGCACAACGAGTACGCTCAGAAGGTCGCTGATGCGCTTACAAAGGCAGGCGTAAGAGTAGAGTCTGACTTAACAGACGTCAACATGAGAGACAAGATCAAGAAGTTCAAGCAGATGAAGGATCCTTATATCCTCGTTGTAGGCGATAAGGAAGCTGCCGAGAATACAGTCTCCGTTAACGTCAGAGGCTCCAACAAGCAGCTCCAGGGCGTTGCTTTGGATAAGTTCGTTGAACTCTGCGTTAAGCTCAACAAGGAAAGAACATTGGAGCTCCCTCAGGAGATCTGATCAACTTACCGGATCGATTAAACTAACAGACGGCGTCAGGACCAAGACAGGTCCGGCGCCGTTTTTATTGTAAAAACCGTCAATTCGATAAAAGGACTCTGAAAGCCCTGAAAACCCTGCAAAATCAAGGAAAAACTTTGATTATCAAATTATCAAAATACACTTCCCGAGCATATTCCGAGTGCAAATTTTAGGTAATTTTTGCAACGAATAATGACTTTATTTGAAAGAGGGTTCTTGATATCATTCGTATTGCTACAAAAGGGGGCATATGAGATATGTATAAACAAGAAGGAACCAAAGTCGCCATCATCGGCGCAGGCGCAGTAGGATCTACTACAGCTTTCGCAATCGCAATGCAGCAGCTCTGCTCTGAGCTCGTACTTATTGACGTCAATAAGGAAAAGGCATTAGGTGAGGCTCTTGATATCAGCCACGGACTTCCGTTCATCGGCGATATGTATATTCACGCAGGTGACTACAGCGACGTTAAGGATGCAGACTGCATCATCATCACTGCAGGAATCCCGAGAAAAGAAGGCGAGACAAGACTTGACCTTGCTAAGAAGAACGTCAAGCTCGCTCACGTCATCACAGACAGCATCATGGAGCACTACAACAAGGGTGTTATCATGGTAATCTCCAATCCTTGCGACCTCGTTACTTATAAGGTTGCAGAGTGGTCCGGACTTCCTTCCAGCAAGATCATCGGTTCCGGTACAAATCTTGACTCTGCACGTTTCAGAGTCCTTATCTCCAGAAAGCTCGGCGTTGACGTTAGAAACGTTCACGGTTATATCCTCGGCGAGCACGGTGAGACACAGTTCCCTTGCTGGAGCCACACTCACGTAGCCGGTATGGGTATCGACGAGTATGCAGAAGCAATCGGCGTACCTTTCGGCCAGGATGTTAAGGATGAGATCGCTCAGCAGACAAAGTCTTCCGGCGCTCAGATCATCAAGCTCAAGGGCGCTACATTCAACGGTATCGCTGTAAGCGCTGCTACACTTCTTAGAAGCATCACAGAAGACGAGCACACCATCAGAACAGTTGCTACAAGACTTAATGGCGAGTACGGTATCAGCGGTGTTACTCTTGACGTTCCTGCACTCATCGGTGCTAACGGCGTAGATAAGATCATCGACATGCGTCTTACCGAAGCTGAGTATGAGCTCCTCAAGAAATCTGAGGCAAATATGCGTGAGGCAATCGCTTCCGTAGAGGGTCTCTGATAAAGGAAATGCCTGATTAAAGGCTTTTCGAGCTCGAAAACAAAAATATTAAGCCCTGCACTTTGTCCCATAAAGTGCGGGGCTCTTCATTTAATAGAAGTCAAAGATTTGCTATAATACAAAGGGTATTCCCGAATATTTCATTTAAGAGGTTCATTTATGGAAATTAGTGCGGTTGTTATGGCGGCAGGAAAAAGCACGCGAATGAAGTCTAAGCATTCTAAAGTCGTGTTCCAGGTGTCGGGCAAACCGATCATCCAATGGGTAGCCGATGCTCTTCAGGAGGCAGGCTGCCAGGATCAGGTATATATAGTAGGTGAAGCACAGGCTGAGATCAGAAGCGTATTGGGCGAGAACGTCGCATACGTGCTTCAGGAGGAGCAGAGAGGTACAGGCCACGCTGTTATGCAGGCTGCGCCTTTCCTCGAAGGCAGAGACGGTCTTACGATCGTTCTTCCGGGTGACTGCCCGATGGTTTCTGCAGAGACCATCAAAAAGGCTCTGGACGCTTTCGACAGCGAGTCCTCTTCATGCGCAGCTATCCTCATCACTGCTGAGGCTGACGATCCTACAGGTTACGGCAGGATCATCAGAGGCAAGAACGGCAACGTTCTTAAGATCGTTGAGCACAAGGACTGCACGCCTGAAGAGCTCAAGGTCAAAGAGATCAATTCTTCCATGTACGTGTTCAGAACGCCTCTGCTCCTTTCAGCTTTGGGCAGGATCGGCGCTAACAACGCGCAGAAGGAATATTACCTCACGGATACTATCGGCATCCTCATTGACGACGGCTTCACTGTAGGCGCCGTTGTATGCGATTTCGATGATACAAGGGGAGTCAATGACAGAAAGCAGCTCGCCCAGGTAAGAGACATCATGAATCACAGGATCCTTGACTATCACATGGCTAACGGCGTAGAGATCGTTGATCCCAACGCTACATGGATCCACTACGCAGTCGAGATCGGACAGGATACAGTCATCCTTCCGGGCACAACTCTTCTCGGCAATACGAACATCGGCGAAGACTGCATCATCGGTGAGAACACGAGAATCGACTGTTCTGACATCGGCGACGGCACGGTCGTAGATAATTCCATCGTTGCTTCAAGCACGATCGGCAAGGACTGCCGTATCGGACCTTACACGCACATCAGACCTGAGTCCAGGATCGACGATCACGTTACGCTCGGCGCATACGTTGAGGTCAAGGGCTCTGACATCGGTGAATATACGAGAGCCCGTCACCTTACATACATCGGTGACTCCAAGGTCGGACGCAATGTTAACTTCGGATGCGGTACCGTCACATGTAACTTCGACGGCCAGGACAAGATCGGCTGTACTATCGAAGACAACGTATTCATCGGAGGCAACTCCAATATCGTATCTTCCGTTGTCTTGGGCAAGGACTGCTACATCGCTGCAGGCTCCACGATCACATCTGACGTTCCTGCTTTGTCTCTTGGTATCGGCAGATCCAAGCAGCTCAATAAGGATAACTGGGTTGCAAACAAGAGCCGTATGAGAGGCGAGAACTATATCAGACTTGACGACAGACGTTCTGAGGTCTGACGCGGTAAGACTTTTATGTGGATAGTAGCCGGGCTCGGTAATCCGGGAAAACAGTATCTTTATACATGGCATAACATGGGCTATCTCGCTGTAGATATGCTCGCTGATAAGCATGACATTTTCCTGGGCAAAGAGAAGTACAAGGGCCTCTGGGGCAAGGGCAAGATCAACGGGCAGGATGTCATCATCATCAAGCCCGTCACATATATGAACAATTCCGGCGAGTGCCTTATAGAGATCTCAAAGTTCTACAAGGTCCCGCCGAAGAACATCATCATTGTTTACGATGATATCGATATAGCGAAGGGAACCATCAGAGTCAGGCCGAAGGGCAGTGCGGGCACGCACAACGGCATGAAGTCCGTGATCCAGCATCTGGGCACGGAAGAGTTTCCGAGAGTACGCATCGGCACGGGCCCCGTTCCTGAGAACTGGGAGCTCGTAAATTACGTTCTGTCTGAAGTGCCGAAGGATGACCGGCCGATGCTTAACGACGCGTTTATCAAAGCCTGTGAGGCCGTGGAGGAGATCATCTCCAATGGATAACAGACTTATTGAGCTTCTTGGCAGGATCGCATCCGACAAAGAGCTCACCGCCGATTTTTCCTCAAGTCTTAAGACGGGAAACCATCTTAACATCACAGGCCTTTGCAATGAGCAGAAGGTCTTTGTTGCGATGGCTCTTGCGCGCCTTAATTCGCGAAAAGCAGTATTCATTGAGCCTGACAGTGCCAGGGCAAGGAGCACCGCGGCATACTGCGCAGCATTCACGGATGAGCCGGTGGCCGTTCTGGCGCCCTCAGAGCTGTCTCTCGTGAGCGCGGAGGCTTCTTCAAGAGAATTAGAGCTCACACGCACGCTCGCGCTCTCAGAGCTCGTTACGGGCGATTTCGGGGCTGCCGTAATCACGGCAGGTGCCCTGCTTAACAAACTTGAGCCCGCAGAGACCTTCAGGAAAAGGATAATCAACCTCAAAGTCGGCCAGGAGATGGAGCGTGACGAGCTTGTCTCAGCGCTGCTTCTTAACGGCTACGAGAATGTTCCGCAGGTAATGGAGAAGGGCGAGTTTTCCGTAAGGGGAGACATCGTGGATATTTATTCGCCTTCTTACACGGAGCCTGTGAGAATAAGCTTCTTTGATACCGAGATAGACCAGATAAAGACTTTCGACAGGGAGACGCAGAGATCCACGGGCCAGCTCGAAGAGACTGTTGCCGTGCCTGCAAGCGTTTTCGCGTTCCCCGAAGATACCAGAGATGAGATCGCTGACATCATCTTAGAGCGCGTCCAGGAAGACCTTTCCAAGATGAACACGGCCACGAGAGAAGCAAGGCGCGCGGCCGAGCTCCTCTCGAGAACTGCCACGGGCGACGCCGAGAAGATCAGGAACGGCATTGAGCCTACTGGTATCAGCAGATGGCTCGGCGTGATCTTAGAGAAGTTCGGGACGGCGATAGATTATGTAAACGGAGATGATGTGGTCTTTTTCGCGGACGAGATGGTAGACATCGACGCGAGAATGAACGCATACGCAGGCGAGTACGCACAGCGATGCAGGGAATCTTTTGAGATCGGTATCGCTCCTACGTGCTCTCCGTCCGCGATGGTGAACCTCAGTAAGCTCATGAAGACCTTGGACGGGCTGGATAACATTGTTACTTTATCAATGTTCCAGTCATCCGGTAACGGCCTCCCGGGCGGCAAAACCGCTACAGTCTCGGGCTTTCCGGCCGATAACTTCTCCGGCAGGGCAGAAGAGCTCGCAGAGTTCATTAAAAAATCCAAAGACGTATACATGGTGGCCCATCACGGCCGCAGAAGCGAGCAGCTCAAGGACCGTCTGGCTGAGCACGACTGCTTTGCGGGCATTATCGACGCTCCTCTTCCGGCAGGATTTACATATCCGAAGCTCGGCATAACGGTCTTAGGCGAGCAGGAGCTCTACGGCGCCGAGCAAAAGCGCCCCACAAAGAAGAAGGGCGGCAACCGCATCAATTTCTTCAGCGAGATCAGTCCCGGAGATTACGTAGTACACGATAAGCACGGTGTCGGCCGCTATGAAGGCCTCGTCAACATGAGGGTAGGCGAGATCCGCAAGGACTATCTTAAGCTCACTTACGCAAAAGGCGAGACGCTTTATATCCTGCCCGAAAACCTTGATTCACTCCAAAAATACGTTGGCCCCGGTGAGCGCGATCCGAAGCTCTCAAGGCTCGGCGGAGACGAGTGGAAGAGGTCAGTATCAAGGGCAAGGGAAGCGATCAAGAAAGTCGCTTACGACCTGCTCAAGATATATGCCGCAAGAAGCGTAAACAAAGGCTTTGCGTGCGCTCCTGATGAAGAGCAGCAGAAGCTTTTTGAAGATAAATTCCCGTACGTTGAGACTGACGACCAGCTCCGCGCGACGCATGAGATAAAGGCAGATCTCGAATCTGAAAGACCGATGGACAGACTCCTTTGCGGAGACGTCGGATTCGGCAAGACCGAAGTAGCTTTCAGGGCTATGTTCAAGGCTGTAATGAACGGCCGCCAGGTCATAATGCTCGCGCCTACAACGCTCCTCGCGCAGCAGCATTACGAGAACTTCATGAGCAGGGTAAAAGACTTCCCTGTAAACGTCTGCCTGCTCTCAAGATTCGTTCCGCAGGCGCAGATCAGACAGAGCCTTATAGACATCAAGAACGGCAAGATCGATGTCATCATCGGCACGCACAGAGTGCTCTCAAATGACGTCAGACCGCCACATCTGGGGCTTCTTGTAGTTGACGAGGAACAGAGGTTCGGCGTTAACCATAAAGAGAAGATCAAGTCCATGAAGACAGACGTTGATGTGCTGTCTCTTTCCGCTACGCCTATTCCGAGAACGCTGCACATGTCCTTATCCGGCATCCGCGACATATCCACACTCGAAGAAGCGCCGTTTAACAGGCGCGCCGTACAGACCTATGTAATGGGTTACGACGAGCAGATCATCGTCCAGGCGTGCATGCGTGAGATTGCCAGAGGAGGCCAGATCTTCTACCTCTATAACAAGACCTCCGATATCGACAAAGTCGCAGACAGTCTCGCTAAAGCAATGCCCGGCGTCCGCGTCACTTACGCGCACGGCCAGATGCCCGAGAACGGCCTTGAGACAGTCGTTGCGGACTTCATCGAAGGCAAATACGACATCCTCGTCTGCACGACCATTATCGAGAACGGCGTAGATATGCCGAACGTCAACACACTTATCGTTGAGAATGCCGACCGCTTCGGCCTCTCGCAGCTCTATCAGATCAAGGGCCGTGTCGGCAGGTCCGACAGACAAGCATATGCTTACATCACTTACGATGCTGATGCAGTTCTAAATGAGGAAGCAACGAAAAGACTTAACGCCCTGCGTGAATTCACCGAGCTCGGTTCCGGTGTCAGAATCGCTATGCGCGACCTTGAAGTCCGCGGCGCAGGAAGCCTTCTGGGCGCCGAACAGCACGGCCAGATGGACGTTATCGGTTATGAATTGTACTGCCGTCTGCTCGATGAAGAAGTACGTCTCTTGAAGTCCGGAAAAGACGAAGTGCTCGATACCGATATCCTCACCGGACATAGCGAAAGCGCTGATAAGGGCTTTGTTGTCGAAGTCGATTATGATGCATATATTCCCGCTTCCTACATCCAGGATGAGGCAGGACGTATGAGCTGCTACAGACGCATCGGCGACATCAGCGGATACGAATCCTACAGCGACTTTATTGATGAAGTCACAGACCGTTACGGCGATGCTCCTTCGGAGGTTTATATCCTCTCAGGCATCTCTCTTATGAGGTCTCTTGCAGGCACACTGGGCTTTACCAAAGCTTCGATCAAGAATGCCGGCGTAAGGCTTTATCTCAACCCTAATCTTCAGATCGATATGCAGGCATTGGGCGCTTTGATGCGGGATCATTTCTATGGTGCCCGCGTTACCATTAACGCGACCGGCGCAGTGCCTTACATGCTTTTCAAGCCTTCATCCGTTAAGCAGGACAAGACAGTCCAGGAGATCGTGGGACTCCTCAAGATCCTTGACGACAACCGGACTCCTGATGACAAGCCTGAAGAAGATAAAGTATAATAATCGCGAAAAATTGCTCCAATAGTCTAACGGATAGAATAGCGGTTTCCGGTACCGTAGATGCGGGTTCGACTCCTGCTTGGAGCGCCAAGATTAATAGACCTTTGCAACGTACGAACAGTAATTTGCCTGCGGCAAATTAACTAGTTGCAAAGGTCTATTTACTTGGCGGTGAGAAGGGAGGCCGGCCGTAATTTGCCTGCGGCAAATTAACTAGTTGAAGGAAGCTTTTTACTTGTCGTCTTTAACGGCGTACCGCAACTGACTGCAGAACTAATTAACTAGTTGAAGGAAGGTTTTCTATTGGCGACTGAAACGGCGTACCGGAAGTGACTGCGGGATTAAGTAACTAGTTGCAAAGGTCTATTTACTTGGCGGTGAGAAGGGAGGCCGGACGTAATTTGCCTGCGGCAGTTGATAGATGGGGTCAAATCTTATAAAATTATTTTTACCATTGGATTAAGGGAGAATTGATATGAAAAAGGTTACTTCAACACTACTGATCTTAACGCTTTTGGCGTCTGTTGTTTTTGGCATGACCGGATGCAAGAAGTCGTCGCTGAAGGGCTGGTACAATGATGCGCTGCAGTTTTACGGGGACGGCATCAGGTACGGCTTTAAGGAAGAGCCGACAAATTACGTGGTGTCCGGCGTCCTTAAGGACAAGAGCTACAAAAAGGGTTATCTGCTGCAGGATCTGGACGGAGACGGCGTGGAAGAGCTCCTTATCGGCATCATAGACGACAACTCTTACACGAGATTTACAAGCGTAATCGTGTACCATTCTGATCTTGGTCCTTATTGTTTGCTCAGCGGCGGAGAGAATGCGTATATTTATCTGTGCGCAAGCGGTGTTTTGATGATGGATCCGAATCCGCCTTTCGAGCCCGATCCGAGCTACATGAAGTTTGATTCAAAGTCCAACGCTTTTACGAAGGTAGACGGTCAAGGCAAGTATTTGCCGATGAAGTGGGAGCTCACAGAGTTCATTTAAGAGGCTTTAAAATCAGTCTTTTATACTTTCAAGGTTGAACCCTTTATTATTTTAGTCTAATATAACGTGGATATTATAAAGGGAGACTATTTTATGTCTAAAGCAAGTAAGTATCAGGGCCCGTTATTCGCAATAGCCTTAGTGGTTATTCTGGTTGTGGCCGTTGGATATACAGTTATCTCGGTCTATACGGATCCGGTGCCGACAGAGCCTTCTGTGGAGCTGACGGTTCCGACTGTATCCGAGGAAGAGGAGATCAAAGACACCCGAATCGTTCTTTTCGAGACGAGCGATATTCAGGGCAACCTCATAGATACAAGAAGCGGCGACAAGTCCACTTTCGAGTACAGACTCGCCTATATGGCGAAGATCTTCAACGATGCAAGGGCATCTGAAGATTTTGACGGCGTCCTTCTTGTAGACGGCGGCGACCTCTATCAGGGCACACCGTTATCGAGCTTCACTGAAGGTGCGGCGCTCAGGGCAGCGCTTGACCAAATGGGCTACGACGCAGTCACTGTCGGCAACGATGAGTTTGACTGGGATTTTAATACGTATGCTTCTGACGTCTCTGCTACGGTTCCCGCATATGAGCTCGGTGAGTTCGCGAACGATCCTGCGATCCCCGTTATCGCGGCAAACCTGTATAACTCAGACAATCAGAGAAGAACGCTTTCCACAAAGGATTATGTAATCGTCGAGAAGGCCGGTCTGCGCATCGCTTTGATCGGTTATATCCCGGATTATTCTTCACAGATCTCAAGCTCAAAATTCTCAGCGTTTGAGATCCACGCAGATCTTGCCGAATTCTCACAGCGCGTTAAGGAGATCAACCTTTCCGAGCAGCCTGCCTTAACGATCGTTGTTACACACGCAGATCCTGAAGCAGTAGCAGACGCGCTCGATCCTGCTGACGTTGACCTCGTTACAGGCTCTCACACTGAAGAGGTTGTCTGCGGATTTGCATCCAACGGCATTGCTTATATCCAGACTGATAAGGACGCGCAGGGCTTTTCGAGCGCTATTCTCGTAGTCGATAAGGACGGCAACGTAACGATCGAAGATCTCAGTTACACATCGATCGTCGATGAGCCGGAGAAGCTTTATGACACTTCCGCAAATGGCGAGAATCTCGATCCTGTCATCATGGAGATCTCACATGCCGCATTGGATTCGATAAACGACCAGATGAATGAGTCTCTTGGCTATATCGAGACAAGCATTGATAGCCGGAATGTCATCAGCGGAACTAATACCGCAGGCGGTAATTTCGTTACGTCAATGATGCTTGAATACATGAAGAAGGAAGGCGTTGTTGCTGCCTTCTATAACGGCGGCGGTGTCGGCAAGGATTTTGAGGTTCCTCAGGACGGCATGCTCCAGATCTCTGTCGGAGATATCTACACTCTCTGTCCGTTCAATAATTCTCTGCTGGTCTATGAGGTCTCCGGATTAGAGCTTGCACAGCAGCTCGCCAACGGTTTTGTTAACGGCGACTTCGGTGACCAGGTATCGGGCCTCACATTCGAGTACAAGAATATCGGTACTGAAGAAAACCCCGTGATCGAGATCGTCAGCATCACTTTGAGCGACGGCACAAAGGTCGATATTGCCGATAACGATACGAAGTACAAAATTTGCATCACGGATTACAGCGCAGAGCTCGAAGGCAGCGTTTTCGCAGGAAAGACGCCTTTGAAGCCGGCTACGGAAGCTCCTGTCGATAACCTCGCGATAATCTCTGTTCTTCGCGACAGACGCGATAAGGGCGACATCCAGATCCCGGTTGACCGCAATGCGAGAGCTACCTGCTTAAGTGACGGAGTAGGCTGATAAATAGCAGCGCGCAAACGCTGCATATCAGGAAAAGTAAACAGACCTCACCTTGGGAACTGATCCCGGGTGAGGTTTTTTAATTCTTACTTGTCTTTGAAAAAGCTCGAAAACCAAAAAGCACACATGATAATGGAAAACAGCAGTCCGATACCGGCGATAATAACTTTTGACATAATTCTTTCTCCAGAACACCCTTGAGGAGCAAAACAAAAAAACAACAGGCGGTAATTCCTAAAAACCGCGCCGGTCTCATTATAACAAGATATTAGAATTATTGCATTTATATCAGAAAAATGTTTTGGGCATCTGCCGTGGGTTTTTCGTAAAGACATAAAAGTGCCGGCTATTTGCTGACGGAAAACAGTTAAACAGTCAGCAAGTAATCCGGCACCGGTGTCAAAAGGCTCTATTCCTGTTTCCCTTATTCGATCTCTGCCTTTACAAGATCCTTCTCTTCTGCCTTTGATCTTGTCGTTACCATAGTAAAGCTTCCGACAAAGCAGAGTGCGAAGCAGATTCCGATTCCGATGTTCTTGAAGATAATTCCCCAGATAATGGCCATTGCGATGAAAAAGATAGTGCTGCTGATGAATATGCCGAGCACTTTCTTACCCTTTAATCTGGTAACTACCTTGTCCTTATATTCAGCTTCCTTGAGCTGTCCTGCGCCTACGGAATTCTTGAAATGATCGATCATGGAATAATCGTAATATTCCTCTTCCTTCCCGAATCCGTCTGCGAAATATCTCTTCTCTTCGATTGCCTTATCTCTTGATTCTTCGAACCAGCGTGCAATACCTGTCTTTTCTGAAGGCTCGCCTGCGATCCTCTTTATGAAGGACAAGCCGATGATGTACTTTTTCTTATCGATCTTCTTGGTCATTACAAAGATCTCGGCTGTAGGCATACCCTTGATCGTCTTGCCGTTGCAGTCAACGAAGTCTGCCTTTGCTTCTGCGAGCATATTGCTTAATACGTCGTAAGAAAGCTCATTCTTTAAGCCGTCAACGATCTCGAGCTTACCGTTCTCGATTCCTCTTAAAGTGAATCTTGAAAGTGCATTGATGTCACAACCTTTTACGTATTTCATAACTGTTTTCCTCTCTTTGTGTTTGTGTTTTGCTTTTGACAGCCTAATACTACCAATCCGGCAGGCGTCAAAACCCGAAGTGTCGCGAATGGCACTTTTGGTGTCGTAAACTGCAAAAATGGCCGTGAGTTTGTTTGACGCTTTGCAGGTGCGATGATAAAATAACTTCAAGGAAGCACAGTCTGCAAAGACGGTTGCCTCCGAGTAAGGTTAAAAATCTACCTCACCCAAGATGCCGGTCTTTGGGTGAGGTTTTCATTTGCGCTTATATCTGTTATCCAAGCTTTCTCGCGCTTATTCCATAGTAGTTCCTATAAAGAATAATGCGCCCGCCTATTGTGTTCTTAGCGATGTATTCATCGAGCAGGGCTTCGTTTACAGGCTCGCCGTCACCGCACACGCCTTCTAAGATCGGAACAGTCTCCAGGAATGCCTTGAACATTCCGCGGTCTTTGAAGAATTCGCGCGTGTGGATAGGCACCAGCTCGACATCTGCAAAGCCGGCATTTAGAAGACCCTCATATTCGACAATGCTTATGGGCACCGGCTCATTGTATTCCTGGCCGCCGCCGAAGATGAGCTTTAAGCCCCAGCAGTCGTACTTGTCGACACCTCTTATGAGGAAGTGCCCGCCGGGTCTCAGCGCTTTAAATACCTGGGCTGCGTCAGTGCATGTGTGGCGCGCTGTGATGATGTCGAAATGCTCATCCGGGACATCCATCCTGAGGTTGTCCATCACCCTGAAAGAGATGTTTTTCCTGCCGCTTTTTGCAAGGGCTGCGCGGGCAGTCGCGATCATGGCGGGAGAGAAATCCGTGCCCAGGATCTCTGCGCAGTCAGGGAAGAAGGAGAAGATCTTCTCGCCGCCTGCAGTGCCCAGGTCAAGGATGCGCGAATCCTTTGTGGCCAGCGCTTTCAGCAGCCCGTAAAGATCCCAGTCAGTCAGACACTCTTCGTGAATGCCGAACTCATCGAAGCTCCAGTGAGCCATCTTCTCATAAAAATCAAAACCGTATTCGTGAAGCATAAAAAAAGAACCTCCTTTCACGAACAGCAAAACTTATCGCGCCTGTGGCGCGAACTTCTTTGTCATTCATGATGAGATTCTAAGGTTCTTATCATTATTAACCCCGCCCGTCCGGGCGTCGCGGCTGCAGAACGCGAATAACTAATTGAACTGCAACATATTAATTATAGCATGTTCCACGTGGAGCAAAAAAGGGGGCTTTACAGAAGATAGGTAACATGTTACCATAATCGGTAATAAGTTACCTATCGTGGAGGCCCCTTATGAATATTGAAGAAACGGTCAAAAGCAACAAGCTGGATTTTGAGGGAATACCGTCGAGCTATTATCTGCTTGGCCTCATGAGCGCATTCGAGAACCGCTTCCAGGCGATGGCCGACAGCGTCATGAAGGAGATCAGCTGGAAGCAGTTTTTCGCGATCGTGTGCATCAACATGTGCAAAGAGCCGCCGACGTTAAGAGAACTGTCGGAAGTGCTCGGCAGCTCGCACCAGAACGTAAAGCAGATCCTTTTAAAGCTTGAGAAAAAGGGCTTCATCGAGTTTTTGCCTGATGCCTCTGATAAGCGCAAGCAGCGCATCATCCTTACAAAGAGCTGTCAGAAATTCTGCGAGAAAAATAACGAGATGAGCATCAGGATCATGTCGAAGATGTTCGAGGGAGTTCCCGAAAAGGACATCAAGACAACTATTAAAACAATTACAAAGATCGAGAGAAATCTTTCGGAGGTTTAAGGAATGAAGGGAATCATAATCTACAAATCAAAGTACGGAGCAGCGAAGAAATATGCTGAGTGGATCTCGGAGGCTACAGGCTTTCCATGCGTCACAACTAAGGAAGCTGATATGAACAAAGTCTCTGAGTGCGATGTCGTGATCGTAGGAGGCGGTGTATACGCATCCGGAATCTCCTGCATACCTTTCCTGAAGAAGAACATCGGAAAACTTAAGGGCAAGAAGGTGCTCGTTTATACCTGTGCAGCTTCACCTTATGACAAGAAATTCTATGACGCATTGATCGACATGAACATGAAGGACGAATTAAAAGGAATCCCGGTCTTCTATTGCAGAGGCGCGTTCGACTTGAAGGCCATGACGTTTGCGGACAGGACACTTTGCAAGATGCTCAGGAAAGCAGTCGCGAAGAAGGATCCTAAGGACTGGGAGCTTTGGGAGAGCGCTCTGATGGAATGCAAGGAAGACGAGGGTTGCGACTGGACAGACAAGTCTTATATCGCGCCGATACTTGAAGCTATAAAAAAATAAAAGTTGAGGCATTTTCCCTAAGTACTGTAATTGCCAAAAAATTCTGATACAATGCTATGGTTACTATTTTATGGTGATGGTAGGTAAAATGCGTTTAAAGGATCTTTTAAAGTACGACAAGATCGTAATACAATGCCACGATAATCCTGACGCTGATGCGCTCGCATCAGGCTATGCTTTGAAGTGGTATTTCGAGCAGAACAAGAAGACTGTAAAGTTCATTTACAGAGGAAGGAACGAGATCCGTAAGAGCAACCTGCTCATTATGGTCAAGGAGCTCGAGATCCCGATCAATTACGAACCGTTCTACGCAGATGAGCCGGATCTTCTGATCACGGTCGACTGCCAGTACGGCGAGAAGAATGTCACCCAGACAAAATCAAAGTTCGTTGCTATCATTGACCACCACAAGAAGGCGGTCGATTCGGTAAGCGCGCTTACGCATATCAGCAGCGACATCGGAAGCTGCGCGACCGTTGTCTGGGATCTGATCAGGAACGAAGGCATGGACCCCAACGATAACAGACTGGTCGCTACAGCCCTTTACTACGGTCTGTTCTCTGATACCAACAAGCTATCGGAAGTATCGCACCCTCTCGACCGAGACATGATGGACTCTTTGATCTACAACAAGAGCACCATCACTTCCATGGTCAATTCGAACATATCCCTTGATGAGCTCATGATCACCGGAAGAGCCATACTTAATTATGAATATCACGAGAGCAACAAATATCTTGTCATCGAGGCTGAGCCTTGTGACCCCTGCATCCTGGGTCTTATCAGCGACTTCGCGCTGGAGACTGAGAATGTCGATGTCTGCCTTGCTTTCTATGTAAGTACATACGAGGTCAAGTTCTCTGTCAGAAGCTGCTCGCGCGAAGTATATGCCAACGAGCTTGCCGCATTCCTGGCTGACGGTCTGGGCGGCGGCGGCGGTCACATGCTGAAGGCCGGAGGTACGATCAGGACAGAGCTTCTCAAAAAGCCGGCCAAGGAGCTTCTCGAGGAGAGAATGGTCCAGTATTATGACAGCTTCCTCGTAATCTATGCGAAGAATACTACTCTTAACACATCCAAGATGAGACGCTACAACAAAGTCCAGCAGACTTTGGGTGTTGTTAAGCTCTCCGATGTTTTCCCGGCCGGCACGCCGATCAACATCAGAACTCTCGAAGGCGACGTCGATACGGTCATCGACAACGAAGCTTATCTCATGATCGGCGTCGAGGGCGAGATCTATCCCATCAAGGAACAAAAGCTCATGAGCTCTTATCAGTTTACGAACTTTGTTTATACGAGAGATTTTGAATACGAACCGCGTATCAAGAACACCGTAACCGGCGAGATAAAGAAGGTTTTGCAGTTTGCTAAGACCGTAAGATCCACTGGCACAACGGTCATATTCGCAAAGCCTCTGGAACAGCCTGTAAAGCTCTTCACGGCGTGGACAGAGGATAAGTACTATTCAGGCCGCGTAGGCGATTACATTGCCGTCAGAGCCGACGACGAGCACGATATCTATATAATCAACAAGGATATTTTCGACAGGACTTATAAGCCGCTCGGATAATACTTTTCGCTGACAACAAATGACACTAAAAAGTGCGGACTCCCGTTTATGAGAGTCCGTACTTTGCTTTGGTTTCTTCATCAAGTTCGTGAGTGCCCAGATACTGAGCGGCTTTTGCTTTCAGATCATCTAATGAATAGTGTTTGATGTAACCGACGGTGCATTCAGTGTCAATGATATACGAATATACAAAGAAGCGGTCAGTGGGCGCGTGATAGCAGAAGCAGTTCTCAATGTAAGCGGTCTCCACCCATACATCCGTATCGATTATACTGACCTGCTGTCCGATCTGGATTATGGCCTCATGATCTTCATCATCAAATATTATCTGCAGGTCGCCCTTTCCGAACAGACCAATTACGATCTTGCGGATCAACTCGCCGGTTGTACTGTTGTACATAAAGAGGATGTCGTCTGCGACAACATATAATATCTTATCGACGAAGAGCGCCGAGAATCTGTAATTACCGTTGCAGCGGAAAGAATACATTTCATTAAATGCACTGTCAGTGACCCAAATGGTGTTTCCGTCTGTGAAAAGAAGCTGCGATCCGTCACTGTTTGCCGTAACAGAGAACTTAGTCCCTATGTGGAAATACATGTTGTCCGGGACGGTTATCTCTTCGATCTTTTCTGTTGACATGTCTGCGACAAAGAGGCGGGTATCTGTTACGGTAAAGACTTTGTCAACGCTTGCAACATAAATGCTTGAATTTATGAGCAAGTATTCATCAGTTTCAAATGTAAATTCCACAGGTTCTGAACCGTCAAGTTCACTTACAGTGAGGCTGAATCCGGAAAAAGATGAAGTGTGCCGGATTATCTTGCCGTTGGATACACTAAAATCGTTATCCTCTTTGGTATAGATCTTTTCCACCGTTTCATTTTCCGGATCGATCAGATAGATATCTGATCCGATTCCCCCATAGTATTTGCCGTTCTCTTTTCCCACAAAGAAATTGTTGGACAAATAACCGTTGATCTCCAGATCCTTTGAGAAACGAAGAGTTCCGTCGTTGGGATCGATAACACTTATCCTTATATCTTGGATATTATTGAAAGTAGCTGCGATAATAAGGTAATCATCATCCGAGAACGAAGTAGAATAAACCGAGCCTGCCTTGTCTTCGGTACCTCTGACGGCTGTCCATTCGTCATCTTGCAGGAAACGGTTATAGGCGATCAGATCCTTTGAATCTCTCGAAGCGACATAGATAGAATCGCCAATTACTCCGGTCTTAATATTATTGCAAAGAGATTCATAACGGAGCAGCATGTCGTTATCAGGATCTGTGCCGAAAGCATAGATACCGTGTTTGCAGATAAACTCCGGAAGACCGTTCAAATTATAATCGTTGGCTGTAATGATGGGGCTTCCTGTGTCGTATGTATTGAGGACCGCGCCGGAATTAAGATCATAGACAACAGCCGCGTTGCCCGCATAAAAGACCAGCGCATTGCGGGAAGGCAGGAATAAAGTTCCGCTTGCAAATGCGTTTTGGGAATATGTGATAGATGCTGACCACAGTTCATTCAATGAACCGTCAAACAGAGTGATCTCCTTCTCGGAGGAAGAACTATAAGATGCTTCATTAGAGATTTCGAAAACACTGAAGTCCGAAACATCTTTGTCAGAGATAACACAGAGATGATCATTATCTATAAACTTTATCTCGTTGAACATATAAGATTCAATATTGCCTGTCACAAGTTTATCTGTCTCGGTGTCGTAAATATTGATGGAAGAACTTAGGAAGGCGAAAGCTTCATCGGAGAAAGCTATCTTTTTTCCGTCAGAAGAAACAGCCAGATTATAGTACCTGCTGCTTAAAAAGTCAGAGCTGTCTTTCAGTTCATAGGAAGCCTTTTCTTTGCCATCCATTACAGAAAGCTTTAATATCGCACCTTTACCGGAATCAAAGAAAACGGAATTGTTGGCATAGACCACATCACCGGAATTGTAATTATGCGTATCGGAAGCGGTATAATATTCCCAGAGCTTGGTTCCGGTCTGAATGTTATAAACCTCTAAGTGATTGGCACATAAGATCAGTATCGTGTCATTTCCCAGGAAGAGGACGTCCCGCACTTCTGTTTCTGCCGCTTTCTCGAAGACCAGTTCATGAGTCAAAGTGTTCCAGCAATATACTGTTCCGGTCCTGTCCTTTACTCCGACAAACTGGTTATCGTCGGTAATTATGGTTTTATCGATCTCATATTCGGTCCTGTAATTCCAGACCGGCGAGAAATTGTTGCGGCTGTTGGATTTGTAAGCAGCTGTCGCTTCCGTGAGTGCACGCACGGCTTCTGCCGTGACAGGAGTCTTATCCTTATCATCCTCAGGCAGCGCGGCAAGTGCCAGATGAACGCTGTCTACTCTGAGATCTTTGTCGAGAAGATCCCCGGATTCCGTTGCCAGGTAGACCGCTCTGCTGCGCAGGACCTGCATATAATTGTCGTTGATCTTTTTTGTCATATAGAGCGAATAACCTGCGATTCCGGCTACGGCAAGGAATGCAGCCGCAATGATGGCAGCGGCACGTCTTACTCTGTACTGTCTTCTCCTTCTCTGGAGCTCGTCATAAGAGCAGCCCAGGAGTGCAGATGCAAGACGCGGGAGTTCTTCTCTGTCCGCTCTTGACCTGGACAGTCTGTAGTCACAGGAGAGAGGCTCGACAGCTACATTTATGGTGTGCGGGAAGCCGCCTGCATCCTTGACCTCTTTTTCCATCGAAAGAAGCTCTTCGGGAATGACATCATACGGCTCACCGTCGCAAAGGACTGTCAGGATCTTGTCTCTTGTATGTGTCATGAGGAATGTCTGGATCTCTCTTTTGACCCACATGGATTCCTTGGTGTTAGTTGAGCAGATAACGATCAGATATTCGGCTTTTTGCAGAGCGTCCGTGATGGTCTCAGTCAGGTCGCTCGTGATAGGGAGTTCGTCCTTATCCCTGAAGATACGTGTGATCTTCTGGTGCTTGAGCTTCTTTTTGAGCTTGTGCGGTACATGGAAATGTTCGAGCTTTTTCTGGATATGTTCGGCTATGCTCATATCGAGCTTCGCGTGTCTGTAGGATATGAAAGCGTTATAGAAATCGATCATGCAGTGATCCTCTCCCTTTTTTATTCCTTGAAAATAATAGTATCATAAATCCTCAAAGAGTTCCTTTACTCTACCATTACAGACGGGGGAGGGGATTTGTTGCAATCTCAGGCTCTTTCTATGGTTACCGTGCCTTTCCCGCCGTCTACCGTGACGACGTCTCCGGTCTTAAGGACAGTCGTTGCGTTGCGGCAGCCGACGACCGCAGGGATCCCGAATTCTCTTGCCACGATCGCCGCATGCGACAGCGGCGCGCCTATGTCGGTAACTATTGCCGACACCTTGTGGAAAGCTACCGTCCAGCCGATGTTGGTGGCGCGCGTTACCAGGATCTCGCCTTCCTTGATCTCATCTATGCGTCTGACGTCATCGATAACGCGGACAGTTCCCGTGACGGTTCCGGCAGCCCCCGCAAAGCCTTTGACGTCTGAGGTCGTATTGACTGAGGGGCGGTCACTAATGAAGACATCGTATCTTCTGTCGGGATCTTCGAGCCACTTATCGGGATCGAATCTGCCTATGACAAGGTTAGGGAAGCCCGGATAGGTGTTGTATCTGGCGAATGATTCTTTTCGCGCAGGGATATAAGCGACGGCGGCAGTCTCGCCCTTAAGCAGGTTAAACATCTCCGTAAAGCTCAGCATGAAAATGTCGTCGCCCAGACCATTAAGCTCGCCGGCCTTCAGGATGTACTCTCTGAAGACACAGAAAATGCGTACGCCCTTGCTCCTGATGTCTTCGCGAAAAGCATTCGCGTGAATGAAGTCTGCGATCTCTTTGTCGATCCACTTGCGCTTTGAAGGGTATTTCTCTTTGAACTCTGCGAGGGCTTCCTCGTAAGCGCTCTTCTGCGATGCCTGCATCTGATGGAGCGGCGAACCGCTTGAGGGCATGTCCTTCAGAAGATTATCGGGGAAGGAGGGATCCTCATAAGGCCTTGGCGCCATAAGCTCCATCTCGTCAGCAGAGCGGTGGCCGCAGGCAAGGATATATTCTTCTCTCGTTATCTTTCCTGATACAACGTCTTCTAAAAGCAGTGTCGGCTTCATGCAGTCGATAATGCCCACACAACCTGAACAAAGGCGGTTCGCCATGTCTTCTCCGGCGATCTTTGCGATCTTCTTGCGCGTGCCGAAGAGCGGTATAAGCGCCGTTCCGCTCGCGGTCATGATCGATGCCAGACCGTCATTCAGACGCGGCTGCAGGACCTCGTCCCAGTACCTCATCAGCTCGGTGTTGCTTTTGATGGTTTTGATCTGTACGATCAGGTCCTCTGAGATCTGATGGAGGTCTTCCACCATCTGAAGCTTCTCTTTCTTCTTAAGTTTTGACTTGTTTTTGGGGAATAAGAGCTTTCGGAGGTTTTTCATGAATGCCTTTTTGTCAAAAGGTGATACGGGTATCTCTACGCCTTCCGGTATCTCACCGACAAGGTCTTTTACTAATTCATAAGCTTTCTCGCGGCTCTTGCCAAAGCTCATCAGCAATGAGCACATTACGGATATATTCATGTAAGCCTGGCCGCAGATATTATCGAGCCAGTCGGGGACACCCAGGAATTCATTGATCTTTTCCAGCACGCTGAAGGTCATGGGGCTCACGGGCTTCATGAAGATCTCTCCGACGTTTGTCTTCGTAAGGAGTTTATAGCCCGAGCGGGTGCCGTTTATATCGTAATTCTTCGGATCAAGCCTGCGGAGCGTAGTGATGGGACGCGCCTGCAAGATATAGACTTTGCGGTTTGCGATCGCCCATTCGATGTCCATCGGAACGCCGTAGAAAGACCTGATCGCAAGCGAGTATTTCCGGAGCGTCTTCGCGTAAGGCGCGATCTCGGAATTACCCTCAAAGGTTTTGTCTATTGCGCCGAGCTTAAACTCTTCGGCATTCTCGATGCCGGACACGAGCTTCTCGCCCTCACCTTTTACGTAGTTGCCGACGATCTTCTCGTCCTTGCCGGTGATGATGTCAGACGTGAAGATAACTCCTGCAAATTCAGGCTTTATGAATTCCTGAATGATAACGCCGATGCCTTCGCTGCTCTCGTCTTTTTGCGCTTTGTATTCTTCAACTCTTGCACTCTTGGCAGACATTGCGACCTGCTTTACGGCGGCATCTATCTTATCGACTGTGACGTCTGTCAGTGTCTCATACTGACCCGCGAAAGAATTGCTCCCGCCGTCTTCTCCGATTGCCGAAGACCTTACCGCGTAAGTCTTATTCCTGTTGAGCTTGACGAGCAGTTCAGTGAGTTCTTTCTGCGCGTCTTCTGTCAGATTCCCATCGCGAAAACCGTCCGCCAGAATGACATATCCTGACGGAATGTTCATCTTGAGATTCTTCATCATGAGAGATAAGGACGACGCCTTGCCGCCTGCCCGGGCCTGCTTTTCGAGAGGTAAAGATCTTAAGTCAAAGATATATCTCATGATCAGTCACCCAGCAAAAGATCGACTCTCATGTCGATATATTTCTTGAGCTCTTTATCCTTGTCGAGATCGATGCCGAAGCTCTCTCTGATATCGTCCTTGCGGCACACGATGAGCTGCATCATGGCAGAGAGCTCGTACGCGATCAGCCTGCACTCCTCATCGGTCCTGCGGCCGTTGTAATGTTTCTTAACATACGGGTAGCTGAATGACTCCTGCGACAGGTCTCTGTTGAAGAGCACGAAGCCTGTTATGGCCTTTGTGAATTTGGGGTTCTCCACCAGGCACTTTGCGACAGTGAAATGGAGCTTTTTGAGAAGCTCTTTGGGTGCGATGTCGGAGGCTATGAGCTTAGCGATCTTTTTCTCCTGAAGAAATCCCAGATACTGCTTCTGGAAAGTGTTGTAAATAAGATTCTCTCTCGAACCGAAGCAGTAGTTGATCATGGAGGGCTTAACGCCGGCTCTGTCTGCTATCTGCCTGGATGTGACTGCCAGAGGGTCATCGGCTTCCTCCATGAGAAGGAATGTTGCTTCGAGCAGCTTATCCTTTGTGATGTTAAGTTTCTCGTCTTTTTGCATAGTGCGCTCCAATTATTGAACGTGTTCAATAATAAAGATATCACACTGCAGGCTGTTCTGCAATGGTGGTTGAGGGAAGTGACAGCAGTTACTTATAAAACATGCAAGCAACAGTTTGTACGTGTCACATGAAAAACAGGCCCCAAAGCCATGAAAACAATGGCTTTCTTCTTGTAGATTGTCTCATATGAGACAGGCAATGTGTCACTTGCCAAGTGGTAGTGGTTAACATAGACTTAAAACAAAGGTAATTTGGGAGGATTTTAGCGTGTCTGGTTTAAGGATAAAGCTATACAGAGAAAAGAATGGCTATTCTCAAGAGGATTTGGCCAGGATCCTTGATGTGACCAGACGAACTGTTTCCCGGTGGGAACAGAACAGTTCAAAACCTAATGGAGACGAATTAAAACGTCTGGCAACTTTATTGGGTGTAACGGAAGATGAGATTTTAAGTGATGAAGACGATTTGATTAGTCCTTCAAAAGATGCCGGACAAAACATACTCGGTAAAATATCTGATAGTGTTGATAATCTTGTTACAGGTCAAGAAATAATAAGTGAAAGACTTGCGAATAACAGAGATGAATACATAGATAAACAAAGTGAATTGATAAATTCTTTACAAGATCAAAACAAGCAGTTGTTATCCAAACTTGAAGAACAATCCCGATTGATTGAATCTTATAAGAAGGCAGTAGATATAAGCAGTATCGAGATCCGTCACAAGAGGATCAGGACAGCAGTTTTGATTATTACTTGTTTGATTGTACTTGCATTGATATTCGGTACTTGGCTATATGTGAGAAATCACGGACTGTTAAGCAATGAATATATAGAGGGTTCTTGCGTTACAAGCGAACCTTCATATTTTGATACAGATAACTAAAACAGGAGGTTTTAAACTATGAAAAAAGCCGTGGCAATCTTATTGACAATTGCAATTCTGTGTGTTATGGGGGGGTGGTCTAACCCTCAGAGAAATGAAGCTGAAGGTGGCTTCAGCCTTATTGACTATCTCGAGACACATAAAGTCGAGAGTTACGAAGAATTTGAAGCAATTATATCGTCCGTTAATCCCGATCAAGTTGAAATGATTGATCCTGAACTTGTATCAGATTTCAGCATAACAATTGATTATGACAATCAGATCGTATCAGTATTAACGATTGAAGAATCTCGTTCTATTACTAGTGGTGTTACCGATACTGCATCTAAATCCTATTACAATAATCTAGGACTGAAGATCTTTACTATAAGACTTACGGCTACTTTTCACTATACAACAGGATCAAGCTATACAGCTTCGGCAAGCGGTTCGTTTACGCCAGCATCCATGAGCACTTGGACAAGCACACCAACCATTTCCATGGGTAATTTTTCTACAACGGTAGCATACGCGCGAATATCCGGAACTGCTACTAGTGGTTCGAGCAGTTTAAGTTATTCACTCACGATGACATGCGACGATACGGGACACCTTAATAGTTATTAACAAATAAAATCAAAAGTTGCCCGCGAAGTTTGGCGACCAACGGGCAACTCAATAGAACTTAAGAAAACAACGAGCAGGAATTGACCTGATCGGGTGCTTTCTATTCGAAGTTTAGCATCTCAGGTCAGTGTAATCAAAAAATGGATAAGCCTTGAAAGGGAATGATTATGGCTGATTCACGACTTTTGAAGTTATTGGCAATGGTTCTGAGCAGTTCGATAGTTTCATCTGCACTTTCTTTAGGTTATAGCAATATCGTAAGCGCTAATACTTTAGTGGATTTCGAGAACGAGAATCCTTCAACGGCTAATATGTTCAGAAGTGTTGAAGATCATTCATACACGGCTGAGATCCGAACTACCGCTACGTGGTCAGGTCATGCAAATCTTGAGATCACATTTACCAATACCGGCAATGGTACTATCCATGACTGGTACTTCACGTTTGATTTCAACTATAACATCGAAAATCCTTACAATTGCTATATCGTTGAACATGAAGATAATTTATACACGATAGGTAATAACGACTGGAATCAGGATATACTCCCTGGCCAATCTGTAACGGTTGGTTTTACTGCAGCCTCAAATGATGGCAGTGATATTTGTACTATGCCGTCATTCTATCTGCTTAATACAAAGACGGTTACATTATCAAGCGGTGATCTTTCTTATAGATTTGAAGAATACTCTAATTGGACATCAGGATTTAGCGGAGCTCTTATCCTTACAAATAACTCAAATGAACAGATAAGAGATTGGAGTATTACATTCAATTCAAACAGACCGCTGACACAGGCGGATGCAGCTGTGCTGTCAACAAACTCGAGCAATTCATATACAATTAGAAACGATGGAAACAATCAGGATATCAATGCAGGGCAGTCTTACAGGATTGAGTTACAAGGCGGAGCAAACGATCCCTCCATTCCTTTCGAACTTACAGATCTTACGGTAACGGTTAAAAAGCTGGCATTAAGCCTCGAGGATGATAAGAACAACAACGATGTTCCGGATGTGCTTGAGACAGACTATAACGGAATAATAACGGTCACACCTACAGCTACACCGACTGTTGTAGTTACTTATACACCAACGGCTACTCCTAGCTCAACCGTGACACCAACTGTTACAACTACAGTTACTGCGACACCAACAGAGGCACCTACTGCCACACCGAGCGTAGTAGTTACTGCTACGCCTACTGTTACAGCAACACCCACACCTGATATATCTGTTACACCTACAAATACAGTCACGGTTACGCCTACTCCGGTTCCGACAGATTTCCCTGAAGACATAGACTATGACACGGATTCAGATGAGGATGGGCTGCCTGATGATCTTGAAGATTACTATGGAACCGATAAGAACGATAAGGATACGGACGACGACGGCGTTAACGATTTCTATGAGATTATTCTAGAGACAGACCCGCTTACACCGGATGATAACGGCAATAAAGATCCTGATCACGACGGGTTGACTAATTCCCAAGAGTCAGCACTTGGAACCAATCCGACATCAAAGGATACTGACGGAGACGGACTGTTTGACGGCATGGAAGTAATAGTTTACGGGACTGATCCCACGAAATACGATACCGATGGAGACGATATCGATGACGGTGATGAGATTTCTATTGGAAAGGATCCTCTTGATTACTTGGACAAAGATGTAACTGTATTGCAAACGTTAACCAAGGAAATAAACAATGCTGAAGATCCTTCGATAGTTTCAGTAGATATTGAAATGGGAACAAAAGGCAATATCGAACATGTTGTTCATATTAAAGATATGTACAACAAGGATTACTATTCTACTGACGTATATGGAAGAATAGGGAGCCCTATAGAGTTTTCATCTACAGAAGAATTTAACTCGGCAACAGTAACCATTCATTACGATGACACACAGCTAGGTGAGACGTTAGAAGAAAACCTTGGAATCCTCTGGTTTGATGAAGAATCGGGCTTCTATATTATTCAAGACCAAGCTGCTATTGACTCTGAAAATGACACCATAACGTTAGATTTGGAACACTTCAGCACATATGTCGTTGTGGATATGGATATGTGGTTAAACCCTGTATATCCGGATTATTCAAATAATCTGTTTATTGGTAATTACTCGGATGGCGGCTTGTATTGGGAAGGCCGTGTTCCTAGTCTGGATGAATATGAAGCAAGTGAATTTGGTTGGTGGAAAGCAATTAACGGAGTAGACAGTAATTGCAGAATACTTCTTAGACTATTTGGGAATTGGTATGAGGAACACCGCACCGGAAGTCTTTTGAGTGTTCATTTTGATTATGACTGGCTGATAGTAAATACTGTTGATAATGATACAGATGATATCTTTGACTTCCTTGAAGACAGAGGTGTAATGGGAACCAATAAGCATATCTATTACGCCGATAGCACTATAACTGACAAAGATGGAGACGGCCTGCTTGATGGTAAAGAATTCGGAGAGTTAGTTGTATTTGCTAACTACAATGAAACGACAGTGACAAACAGTACTATCTCTGTTTCCGGTTATACACCAACGACAAAAGGAAAGTTTGGTGTGTATGTCAAGCTGAATTCCAGGCCAGATAATATAAACTGGGATCAAGATAATGCAGATGATGGTGTGGATGAGACACCGATGACAACAAATGAGCCGATAAATTACATCTTATATTTTGATGATCCTTCTATTAATGGTATTTATGGAAATAAAGAGTGTTATGAGCTTTGGTTTTGGAAACATGATTATATATATGAGTCTTTTGAAATAAACACTCTTGATGAATTAGATAGTTTTTGGGGGAAGATGTGTCATGAAAGTAGTTATAGCAATCGTTATAATGTTACGGATTCTGGTTTTTCAGATGGTTTTAGCTACAGCAAAGTTCATAATTTAATACTTATTTTTCATGGTGATGATAAAAATGATGGACTTGTTTTAGATAATAATTTATTGGTTGAAGAAGAGAGTTTTAAAGAAACTGTTGATTGGTACACAAATGTCGAAATAGATAATGTAGATGTCCAAGCATGCTTTGCATATATAAATAGAGACAAAGATGAATATACTGTAGCAACTATACTAAGAGATTCGGATAAAATAGATTCAGTATATGCTGGAAATGGTAAAATGATTTATATATGGGATTATCAATTAAACTGTTGTTTTATGGGAATTTACAGATTAAGAAAAGGTTGTAAAGACCATTATTGTGGAATGTTTACTACTTTGCTGTTTTGGGAGTGTTAGTATGAAACTCAAGAATATATTATTAGTTCTTGTATTAATCATAGAAGCGTTGGGAATCTTTTGGTATTCTCTGACAATAAGTAAAGATAATGCTAAACACGTTGCTGTGATAATTCAAGTGCCGGAAAATATGATGTTGACCATTGCTAATGATATTTGTTTTTCAGTTGATAAAGAAAAAGAGATTACTGTTACAGAGGGCACTAAAATCACACCTGATTATATTTTTAGCAATTGCGTTATATTCTCTTATGAAGGATATATTCATATTTCTGCTGAATTTAATGATTTTGTTGAGCATGCTCAACTGGAAGATCTTGAGAATGTCGCTTTGCAAGATAAAGTCAATCGTCAAAAAGAATATGTCTTAAAAGGTGTCATTATCGGTATTATTGTAGGCGTTTGTTGGGTAATACTTGGAACGGTTATTGCTTACCCGCTTATTAAGAAAGAGGCGGTTGGTGTTCTGATAATTGTTCACTTTATCGTAATTATATTATTATCGTTAATGATATATGGTAGTCATCAATATTTAAGCAAGTAATTTCGAAGGCTTTTGTGAAATCGAGACTAGTCTATAGTTTTTTCGCAGCAAATAATTCTTACGATTTTCAGTGTTCGTAGAAGATTAGGATATGAAAAAGGAACAGTTATTTCGATATTTGGGATAGAAATATATAACCAGACTGAATTAGATACGACACAGGTAGCGATAGGGCATCATTCACCTGAAGCAGAAAGAGCAGATGAATTATTAGAATCTTTTTTGAGTCTCAAAGTATTGCCCGAGAGTCGACATGAACGAATGGTATAGAACAAACTCATTATATAGCGAGGTGCTTTTAAATGATCGAAGCCAGATCCCTGAGCATGATCTATGGTAACGGCCATCAGGCGGTAGATGATGTCTCTTTCGATATCAAAGCAGGAAGACGATTTTTATGGAAAGAATATTTTAATTATAGTGTCAGTGGTTTTATGCAAAGTTGTTGATAACAAGGATTTGGTTGATATAAGAAGTGGATTGAATCCGTTCCATCAAAAAACATAAGAATAATTATATGCAATAAGATGCTAGGTTTATCACACAAAAAGATGAACTCGGGTCGAAATGAATATTCCAGCTCTTTTGTGATGATAATCCAAAGACTCTTATATCTGATGACTATTGCTTCATATCAACTTTAAAAATGAGGACGACATCAACTTAAAGAGAAGACGATTTGAATAAACAATAAAAACATACTCTTGGTTTTGGTTTTTCTTTTTAGATAATTCTAGGCCGATTGTAATAAGACGGCGTTTACTTGTCACAAGTAAAACAATGCCCAAAGCATTGAAAATAGTGAAATTCTTCTTGAATGCTGTCTCAAATGAGACAGACAAAGTGTCTCTTGTTTAGTATCAATCAATAAAATAGACTGAAAATGGATATGGTGTTACTCATGGTTACAATGGGTCATATTGGTATGATCAGGCTTGGGTAGATTTTTCTCCCGATTCACTTCACACTTACACTATAAAGGTTTATGTAAAGAAGGATGGTACACGTTACGGTCAGAAAAACACCACAGTTGCACCAGGTGTTAGAACAACGTGCTATTCTCAAAAAGTACAGATGTCTGGCGGAGCAGCTGAGTGGGATGTAGTTGTTTGGGTATAATTTTATATGTAGAGAGGCGCATAAGCGCTTCTCTACATATCTTAATTGATGTATGAAACGTCTATTGAAGCTAATATCTGAGGATGCTAAGTGATAAGCAATAAAATGAGAGATACAAGCAAAATAATGATAATTGTATTGACTATTTCAATGCTGTTGTCTACATCATGCAATAAGAAAACTGCGGGAAAGAAAGATAAAATAGTCTCAGCTGATTCACCATGGTATAACGGTGAGATTGTTGATGTGGATCTTGGTCTTGATCAGCAAAGAACTTTAGAGGATATGTTTCCAAAGTTAGCAGGAGCTGATGACGCTAACATTGTAGTTTTCGTTGATGGAGATTATAAAGTAATTGATTGGAATGAGGTAAAAACCAATTCTGATTTTGCAATTAAGAAAATATCCGTAATAGATAGAGGCACAAAGCAACTAAAGAAAACTCTTGATTTATACAGTATTCTTGATCCGACCGATTGGCCTGAAACAGCATCATATATTAACGGAAAACTGATCGTAAAATGTGAATCGTGTGAATCCGAGACTAATACATACTATAGAAGAGATTATTATATTGATCTCGATTCAGAATCTATTATAGATACGCAAGTTTATGAGATTGATGATGATTTCCAATATAGTGGCTCATATACCGTTGGAGATTATAGAATTGAAACTTTGAATTACTATGGAAGAGAAAGAAAATATTGTCAGTTAAGAGTTTATTCACCTGATGGAAAAGTAACAGAGATTGATGTTAAAGATTCAAAAACTGATATTTATGATATACCGGTTATTTTGACGTTGAATGACTCTACAGCGCTCGTTCCGGCAGCAGTGGACAGGAGTTATAAATACTACGAATTGGATCTTGGAAAATTCAAATTAACTGAGGCAAAAGCGAATAAATACGACTGGTTAGATGTTGACCAGCTACTTCATTCGCGTAATGGGCATGATTCCAATGTTTTCTTTACATCACCCCAGGGTGTTTCAATGATTGATATGAATGAGAAAACTGTTGAAAAAGTATTTGATTATAGTTGGTGTGGTGTTAACAGAGCGTACTTAAGGAATTTGGAAATAGCAGATTGCTCAGAGGATAACTATCTTCTTTGTGGTCAATATAATTCATCAAACATGTTTACATCTCGATATGTAAATAGTTATACAATCGTTGAGCTCACAAAAGCGGAAATTAATCCACATGCCGGCAAGACCATAGTAGAATTATATACTCCGGATGGAAAAGTGGATGAAACAATATCTGATGCGATAATTAAGTTCAACAATAGTAATAGTAATTACTTTATTCAACTTTCTGATAGATACAATAGAAATGATTACTTAAACTTTGACAATGTAAGTAGTCATGACGATTATGAGGCTGCGCTGCTCAATGCAAATGCAGAACTAAGTAATGATCTTGCAATGGATCTTATGAATGGTGAAGGACCGGATATATTAATGAACACCAGTTCTTTAGGACAGCTTAATAATTACAACTATCTCGTAGATCTTTCACCTTACATTACAAGTTTAGAATCAGAAGGGTATTTTACGAATATTATTAACGGCGCAAGAATTAACCAAAAACTATATCAACTGCCAATCTGCTTTACTATCGAAGGTATACAAACAGATCCGAAGTATGCAGGAAAAACGGAAATTGGTTTTTCTACCGATGAATATACTGAGTTTTTATATGAAATGCTAAATGGTGAAGACATTATAGATTATGGTCAGTCTTTGTATTTTGCAGAGTTATTCAACGGCATGAGCAATTCATTTATTGTTGATAATAAGGTTGATTTCTCGAACCAGGACTTTGCTGAGCTAGCTACATTTGTAAAAGATAATGTTAAACAAAACAGTGTTTCGTGGGATTTACTTAATGATGAAAGTACAGAGATAGAAAACTTCACTACTGAAGGAAATAAAACAGCATATTATTGTAATTGCCCGGGAATTAGCGGTTATCTTGTAAAGAGAGCGCAGATTAAAAATGGTACAGCAATTCTTGGAATTCCTTCGGCGGATGGCCGCGGACCAATGTTTGGCACAAAAATCTCGGTGGCAGTATCAAAACATGCTGTAAACATTGATGCTTGTATAGACTTTATTAATATTCTTTTATCTGATGAGATTCAGGAAAAGTTGGTTATGAATGACAATCTTGTAATTAATCGTACAGCTTTCCGCAACGGGTGTAATGCTGCTATAGAGTATTTTAATTCAGCGGAAGGATCGCAAAATCTTTATGACTATTCAGCGGGAACATATGTAACTTGTCGAACAAAGTTTTCTGCTGAAGATGTTGATAATTTGGAAAATACCATATTAAGCTGTTCTAAAACCAATGCAATTGATTCCGCAATAAATCTTATTCTTATAGAAGAAATGCCGGCTTATTTTTGTGGCCAGAAAGAGCTTTCGGAAGTAGTAGTAATTGTGCAAGACAGAGTTCAAAAAACACTAGATGAACGAGGTTAGTTGCACTCAAATAGCAAAGTAGAAAGGAGAATAGTTATGTTTAAAAGAATAGTTGTAGCATTAACTGTAGTATGTGTTGTAATTGGGGCAATAGCATCAAAGTGTTTTGCATATAATATTTATGGCTGCGATGTTAAACGTGTTTATAATGGTTCTTATTGGACTGAACAAGCGTGGATTGATTTTGAAGCAGATCCTTATCATGATTACTATGTGAAAGTTTATGTTGTCAGAAATGGTATTCATTATGGAATGAAGAGAAATACTGTATTGGCCGGTGAAGGAGATAGGTATTATTCCTATGCCTCTCAAGGAACAGGTGGAACGGCAAATTATTATATTCAAACCATATTATAAATATGGATAATGATAGCTACTAAATTATGAGTGTTGCTGGTTATTAAGTTTGTGACGGCAAAAAATAGAAGGATTGAATGAATCCTGATAGAAAGCAAGGCTCCAAGAAGGAGTGTCCCCACACTTCGGAGCCTTGTTATACTTTGAAAGTTGGAATGCTCATGAGCTAACTGATCTTACTTACCCAATGTATCTCATATCATTCGGAAGATTGTGTTTATATTTTTAAACGAGCTGTACTGTTAATAAGCGATGATATTTAGTTTTAGGGACAATCTTTTTGCATTAACTGCAGTTTTCCACAATTGAAGTGTTAAAAGCATTGTTTTGTTGGTTTGTATGTGCTAAAAGGCAAATAGAATTATACAAGGAGGCCACAGTTATGGCAGTACATCATGGCGGCAAGGTTGGCGGTGCAGCAAAAACGTTAGCGAAAAAAGGTTCTTCGAAACCCGCAAAAAGCAAAGCCGGAAAGACGTTGGCTAATCATAAAGCCAAGAGTCATTAACATTTTGTATCACTTATATGAATTATGTGAAAAAGAACCTTTCATAAAGCAAAAATATATAGGGTATGAATTATGGATAGATTATTAAAAGCAATAAGTTTTTCTAAGTATAAATGTTTTGATGCTAAAACATCTATATTTAATATTGATTTGAATAGCAACATTTCGCTTATTATTGGACGAAACAACAGTGGAAAATCTAGTGTTATAGATGTTATTGAAAAAGCGGTTAACCCTCAGACTCCTTATGATGTTGTCGGCCTAAACTATATTGTTGAATTAACAGATAAACATATAAGAAACGGTTTTTCTAATCATGTTTCTGGAGGAGATATAGGTGAGAATCATTATAATTATGGGAAAAAGTTTATTGGTCAGACTATAAGTATTAAGAGAGTAAATTCCGGAATGACAATTGCTGATACTCATAATTCCAACATTTCATTTTTAAAAGGAAAACACGAGTGGGAAAGTGTAGCTAACAGTTATAAATCAGACGTGTTTATTTACAATCTATTTCGTATTAATGCTGATAGAGATATTGTACCTGAAAGTGAGGCTGAGTCTGTAATAGTTGAACCCAATGGGGCGGGTGCAACTAATGTTGTTCGTAAATATATTAATGATGAAAGCTGTGATGAACGTGTAGTTGAACAGACAATTCTTGACGAGCTCAATAAAATATTGGGGCCAGATGCTTTGTTTACTGATATTAGAATTCAACAAATTGCTTTATCAAACAAAGGTGCAAATGAACCGAAAAAATGGGAAATCTTTTTGGAGGAGAGGGATAATAGATTCGCCTTATCAAAATCTGGCAGCGGATTAAAGACAATACTATTGATACTAATAAATCTTTATCTTATTCCGAACATTTTGGAAAATTCTGGAAAAGAAGCTATCTTTGCCTTTGAAGAAATAGAGAATAATTTACATCCGGCCCTCCAGCATAGATTGTTTAATTATTTATATGACTATTCGATTAATCATAATAAAAAACTATTCATTACTACTCACTCCCATATTGCAATTAATACTTTCTACGGTAGGAATGGTGTGTCTATATATCATGTAACGAAGAATAATGGAATTTCTTCAATAGATATAATTGAAAACGATCAGAAGAAAATGAATATTCTTGATGATTTAGGAGTAAAGGCGAGTGATATTTTTCAGTCTAATGGTATTATTTGGGTTGAGGGCCCTTCAGATCGTATTTATATTAAACGCTGGTTAGAAGTTTTTTGTCCCAACGATATTATAGAGGGTAGAGATTTTCAATTTGCATATTATGGTGGAAGGCTACTTGCACATTATACTTGTAATGATGAAGAATCAAAGACAAATGAATTGATAAATGTGCTTAAGACAAATCGTCATGCTGCCATAGTAATGGATTCAGACAAAAGAACCAAGAATTCTCATATAAACGCAACAAAAAGAAGAATACGCGAGGAATTCAAGTCTTTGGGTAGTTTTTGCTGGATAACAGAGGGTCGTGAAATCGAAAACTATCTATCAGGACGGGCAATTAGTGATTTTTATCACAAAAACATTTCTCAGATTGACAAATTTGATTCTTTTCCCGACTATATTCGAAGTTTGGATGCTAATTTTGCTAATCACAAAGTCGAATCTGCTAGAAATTATTCGGATTTCATTACTGAAGACAATTCATGCAATATACTAGATTTAAAAGATAAAATAGAACAACTATATAAAGAAATCAAGAAGTGGTAGTACAAATAAGGCTATACTTGATCACAAATAGAAATGCTCAATAGACAATTAAATTTGCAGGAGAAATAAGAGCAATAAATTATCTAGCTTACTATTTTCTTAAACAGTATTTATTTGTTGTGGTGATGATTTCACATAGCAACTAACTATTAGTTATTTGACTACCATCGCTTACGACTATATAATTTAGTCGTAAGCTAAGTCGTAAGTGAAATCGTATGTTCATAGGAGACAGAACATGGCAATTCCAATTACAATTGAGAAACTATTAACGGAAAATGTAGTTGAATGGGCAAGAATAGAGTTTAAAGAGGGTTGGAATCCGGAAACAACACTGAAAACCATAAGTGCATTTGCTAATGATATAGATAACTGGGGTGGTGGATATATCGTTATAGGTGCAAAAGAAAAAGATGGAAAAATCGTGAGACCAGTAAAAGGAATTGCACCTGAATCGGCAGATAAAATACAAAAGGAACTTCTAAAGTATTGTAAGTATCTGAAACCTGCATATATTCCTCAAACAGAGCCTGTTTGGTTCGATGGAAAGATGCTTTTATTAATATGGTGTCCGGGCGGATATGAACGACCATATGCATGTCCTAAGTCACCGGATTCAAAGAACAGCGAGAAGATATACTATATTCGCAAATTGTCCAGCACGATCGAAGCTACCGACTTAGATGTTAAGGAGTTAATGTCGTTAACACATAATGTTCCGTTTGATGACAGGATCAATCCTAAAGCTGAAATGAAGGATCTAAAATATCCAATTATCAGAAATTACCTTCAGAATGTAAACAGCAGCTTGATTAACGAGATTGATAACTTGGATACGGTTCAGATAGCAAAGGATCTTCGAATCGCAGATGGTCCAACGGAATACTATAAACCGTTGAATGTTGGCTTGCTGTTCTTTAATGATCATCCGGAAGCTTTTTTCCCGTATAGCCAGATAGAAGTAGTTAATATTCCTGATCCAACAGGCCAGGGAATGGAAGAACGCATTTTCGCCGGGCCGATAGATGAACAGCTGCGGGATGCACTCAGTTACATAAAGAACAATGTAATTGCTGAGAAGATATTTAAGATTGCTGGACAAGCTGAAGCTGTAAGAGTAAAGAACTACAGTTATGAGGCCATTGAGGAATTCTTATCTAATGCTATATATCATAAGTCTTATCAGATTCATGAACCGGTTACAGTAAGAATAGAAGCAGATAAGATCGAAATAACCAGCACACCGGGACCGGATAGATCTATCACAGATGACGATATCCGTAATTATCAGATGCGAACGAGAAGATATAGAAATAGGCGAATAGGTGATTTCCTTAAAGAATTGCACCTTGTAGAAGGTAGAAATACTGGTATTCCTACCGCTATTAGAGCTATAAAAGAAAATGGATCACCATTACCATTACTTCTTACTGATGAAGAGCGATCATTCTTCTCTGTAATTATCCCGGTACACAAAGCGTTTTTGAATGAAATAAATATAAATAATATTTCTGGATCTTCTGTTGACAAAACGGCGCCCAAACGTAGATCTAAAGAACAGATAAAAGTTCTAATTTTGGATGCGCTGTCTGTTGAAAGTGTATCGACCAATGAGTTATACAAAAAACTGGGGTATTCCGGTAATGCATCAAAAACATTCAGGGGATGCATTGAGGAATTGATTGCTGAAGGAAAGATAAGGTATACTTCTGAATCATTGAGAGATTCAAACAATATGTTAATAAAGGTATAGTAGATTTCTCGTTTTGCCATGGAAAAAGTCGTTCACTTAAGACTTGATATATTCGATAATGATGATGCGTTTATTTGGTGTAGTTGAGGATGTGGGCGGTACAAATTATAAGATATATACAGTGAAGAGAGGACAATAAATGAATCAATCAAAGCTAAGTTTTTTTGTTCGCAGTTATTGGGACTACTATCTCGAACTAGAAGAAGAGTTTATCAATACCAAGAAATACGTGGCGTTTGAAAAGGCTAACGGAAAGACGTATTCTCTTGAGTATTTGAAGTTGATGCAGGCAGTATGTAGCGAAATTGATAACGCAGCAAAATTTGTAGCTAGTTCATTGGACCATAGTTTCAAGGTGGATAAATACACTAATATCCAGAAATGGGGATATGTGCTTCAAAATGAATTGCCACAAATCTTAAAACAGAAGGTAGTCTTTAACCACGATACAGTTATCTTTCCATGGAGCAACTGGATGTATGAGATGTATAGAGATAAGAAAAAAGCTTTGAGATATCGACTTAAAGACAAAACTAAAACCCCAGAGTGGTGGAGCGCCTACAATTCTGTTAAGCACCAGAGGTCCATGGTTATTGATAATGGTAAAACAAATTATAGTAAAGCAAATCTTTATAACCTTGAGCAATGCTTTGCTGCATTATATGTGCTAGAAACAGAATATATGTGCACACTGCCTGAAGAACAGCAACCAAGCGGAATTGGTAAAAGTAGGTTGTTTCAAGCGTACTATGAACAATGGGATGATGTAATTTATTAAGGATAATTAAATATGCATGAATTGGAGTAGTGATTTGATTGTGTGTATAGTTTATATAGGGGGATTACATTTTTATGCATGAAATAGCAAAAGATGATAATGAAAATGTAGTTGCGGACGAGAAAGATGATAATGAAGTATGTTGATATAAAAGAACAGATAGAGGCACAAAGCATAAAATCAAATCCTAAGTTCAAATGAGTTTTTCAAAACGGAGGGAATAATGGAAAAGACTAACATGGTAATAGCTTTCATTTTTGATAGCGGAAAACTCGGAGACAGCTTTTATGGTCGTGTTGTATTCGAACACATGCTGAAGGACAAGGAAATTGCTAGTAATACTATAAAGACAGTCATTTCAACCGGCGATTTGTCAATCTATAGCACTTATAATGATATAGAACCATATTTAATAAATGATGAAATCTGCACTGTTGAAATTGACAAATTGGATAAAACACATCCATTTACAGATTATCCTTATTGCTGGATTGTTGAGGACATAGATATTTGTGTTGCTCAGAATATTGATAAGCGTTTAAAGGATACATTACCTGGCTATATAGGTATTACTAAGATCGACCCTTTAAGTGAAGATGAATATAAGCAGTTCTGGAAAAAGTTACCACGAACATTTGCAATTTCTGGTAATAAGATACTCGTTTTTCAGAATCCAGAATTAACATCACCTTTTATATTTGAAGAATTATCTAAAAAAATTGGTTATGATGTTGAATATGTCCCAGAAGCTGAGTATTTGCCAATTGAAGATTCAAGTGTTAAACAATCGTCTTTTGTGACTTGTGAAGCGGATCGTTACATCAAAGGCGGCAAACATTCAAGAAGCGGTATTGAAGTTGGTGCTATGTGTGCTTCTATAGATAAACGATGGAGTTTTAAGAATTTTAATATGGTAGCTGAATTGGATATTTCCGGTGAGTTTATCTATAACGGAATACGCAATATCTATTCCATATCACATTTTTCAAATGATGGTTCTACTTTTTGCGCATTATATAATATTTCTGTTGGTATAGAGAGACTTCAAAAAATAGTTTGTGTGTTGTGGGGTATGGACTCATATGATAATGATGAAGAGTTTGAGAGAAGTTTAATAACTCATAGTCATACTGGGTTAAGAGATAGAATTATTGAAACTCTAAATGAATCAGGTATTAAATTATCCTTTTGTGAAAGGGAAAATGATTTATTTTCAATTTTGCAACATTTCTATAATCATACAAGATACTCTCGATTTAATGTTGAGGGTGATTGGAATGAAGAGTTAAGGCTGTTAAGAGAGTTTGCAATCAAATATGATCTTATAGATAAAAGTAGAGATTGGTATCCCGAAAGTTATTTGGTCGCGACGCCTGAAATGAAAGAGATAATAGGGAGAACAATAGGATCAATCTCACAAAAGTATTTTAATTTGATAAAAGAAGGTAGTAGCAGGAATTCCACGTTTACATATGAATTAAGACCTGGATCAAAGGCAGAAAAAATCTTTCTTGGTAAACATAATAAAAACTCATTAATGCAAGTTCAGATAGATGAGAGCATAGCGTTAAAGGAGTTGTTAATATATTTCAGAAATTCAAATACAAAAAATGCATTTTTACACTTTGTGGATGAAATTGAACCTTTGGATTTTGATCCAGCGATGGTAGTAGAATACCTTGAAGAAATAGTTAAGGGTGAAATCCCACAAACTCTTATTGATGATGTTGAGTGCATGTATGTAGATAACAATGTGAATATAGGAGATAGGATTCAGTTGATGGACGCTTTTGCCAATACGAGTGTTTTCTATGAATATCCGCAGATAAAAGAAGGATACTCAGTTATTGAAAGAATAATAACAAATAAGACTGTTCAAGATGAAGATATAGACGCATTGATTAAGTGTAAAGAATACATATCTGAAGATGAAATAGTTGAAACAATTGAAGCAATCATAGAGATAGCAGAATTGTACAGAAAAAAACAATTAGAAGATGAAGAACTAATAAGCAAAATGTGTTCATTCAAAAATGATTATAAACAATATCTAATTAACCAGGATATTGAATAAATCTGCCATATGATATAGATAGCAATGAGTTCAATTGTGAGTTCAAAATGAGTTCACGAGAACTGAAAAACATATACAAATGAGTTCATTGAGTACAAAACATATGCTCTGAATGCCGTAAAACAAAGCATTTGCAAATGGTTTACAGAGTATGGCGCTCGAGCTTGAACAACCGCCACTAGCTTTCAGCAAAAACGAGATTATTTAGACCGGGATTAATATCTCGGCTGTTTTGCATTGATTCAACATGCAGATAGGACATATTGTTAGTTTTTAATCTGTATATTCTTATTCTATGATATGTTTCAAAATCATCTAAGATGTAGATTTAATCGAATTTCTATCCTACAAATTGTTCTTTCTTGTCACACAAAATACAAGCCTCAATACCATGAAAACATTGGATTTCTTTCTTAAACCTGTCTCATATGAGACAGGCAAAGTGTCTCTTGCCAAGTAATAGTCGACTGCATAAACTAAAAATAATAATAGGAATCAACAATATTTTTAGACTTTTGCCCGCGAAGTTTGGCGACCAACCGGCAATTCTTAAGAACCCGAGAAAACAACGAACAGATAAAATTAATTGGGGTGCTTTCTGTATTAAGATGGCATCTCTGCACAGCGTAATAGAGTTAAGTCTATAACGTATAAATGGAGGTGCAGACCAATGTGGGGCATAGCTTTTAATGCATGGGATTAACACAG